>JACKQG010006158.1_pt1 | contig 12848 bp, 7 predicted proteins | sample 8237621 | NCBI WGS metagenome assembly JACKQG01 (sample SAMN15677084, study PRJNA649215) | marine metagenome | biome: marine; feature: Black Sea; material: saline water; isolation source: suspended particulate matter (SPM) from the Black Sea western gyre | collected 2013-06-09/2013-06-10 | depth...
TGCCGACGTTGTGCTGTGTCGCATTGCCCGTCTGATTGACTTCATCTGCCGGTTGCATGGGCTGACGGAGTAAGACGTGGCGACAGTAGAGGAAAACCGGTCATGAAACGCCTCCCCTCGCGTGAGGAGATCCTGGCCCTGCTCGACCGCCTGGAGCAGGAGCCGGCCGATGCGCTGGAAAGCGATGTCCTGGACTTCAAACGCTGGCAGGATGCCAGAGCCAGCATGACCGAGGCCATCGAGGCGGCCGTCTGTTTCGCCAATGCCGACGGCGGAGTCATCGTCTTCGGCGTGCGCGATCGCGTCGTCGGGCGCCGGCAGGCCATCAGCGGCTGCACCGGCTACGATGTGGACACCTGGCAGCGGGCCATCTACGACGCCACCCGCCCCAACCTGACGGTGGAGATCGAGGAGCTGCTGGTGCCCGAGGGAAACCTGCTGCTGGTGCGGGTGCCCCGAGGGCCGGCTCCGCCCTACGGCACCGCCGCCGGCCTCTACCAGATTCGCGTGGGCAAGAACTGCATGCCCTACTCGCCCGAGGCCTTCCAACGGCGCCAGGTGACCCTGGGAGCCATAGACTGGAGCGCTCAGCCGGCTGAGGGCCTGGGATTGGACGCCCTGGACGGTGTGGAGATCGCCCGTCTGCGCAACACCATCGAGAGCCTGCGGCCACAATCGCCGCTGCTGCTCCTGTCAGATCAGGAATTGATGGAAGCCATCGGTGCCGTGCGAGATGGTGAACTGACCCGTGCCGGACTGCTGCTCCTGGGCAGGCGCACGGTGCTGGCCCGGGTCCTGCCCCAACACGAGGTCATCTACCTGTACGAATCGACGCCTGTGGACATCGGCTTCCGAGAGGACCTGAAAGCACCCCAGCTCTACATCATCCAGCGCACCCAGGAACTGATCCAGCACCCAGAGCGTAATCCCGTGCACACCCTGCGCCTGGGTCTATTCCACATCCAGATCCCAGCCTACCCGGAAGAGAGCTTCCGCGAGGCCATCCTTAATGCCCTCATTCACCGCGATTACCTGGAACCGGGATCTATCTACGTTCACCATCGGCAACGGGACATGGTGGTCTCCAGCCCGGGTGGCTTTATCGGTGGCATCACCCCCCAGAACATCCTGCACCACGAGCCGAAAGCTCGCAACCGGCTGCTGGCCGAGATGTTCCAGAAGATTGGCCTGGTGGAGCGGGCTGGTATCGGGCGGCGGCGCATCTTCATTCCCCCGCTGGCCCATGGCAAGCGCCCGCCGGTCTACGAAGCCGACGAGCACACTGTCACCCTGACGCTTTACGATGACGACTACGATGAAGCGATGGCCACCTTCATCGCCAAAGGACAACAAGCCGGGCGACAGTTTGACCTGGATGAGTTATTGCTGCTCTCCTATCTTCGCGAGCATAGCGAGATTGACCTCGGCCAAGCGGTTGCCTTGCTGCAACGGCCAGAGGCTGCCACGCAGGATGTACTGGAGCGCCTCGTCTTGCAACCAGAGGCATGGCTGGAGCGACGGGGCAAGAAGAAGGGCGTAACCTATCACCTGGCCCGTGGAGCAGCCGTCGAGCTGTTGGGCAAGGCGGTGTACACGCGAGCGCGCGGGATTGACGCCATCCGCTGGCCGGAACTGATCCATGCCTATGTAGAACAGCATGGTTCCATCAACAACGCCGAGTGTCGCGAGTTGCTCGGTTTAGGCAGTAGCCGATCAGCACAGACGAGGGCGACACGCATCCTCCAATCGCTAAGCTTCCTGGAGTCTTATGGGACCAGTCGTAAGACAACACGCTATCGTTTGCGCCAGGCCGGCAAATGACAAGCAGCCGTGTAGAAATATACAACATGTTGTATATCTCCTTATCGCTGTTGTACAAAACCACACCCGTTGTGTAAGAGGTGTGAAAGGGAATTCGGTCAGACCATGGGATCGCTATCCTATAAGCTTCAACTCACCAAAGGCTTCTTCGTTGACTTCGGCCAGATCGCCCGCCTGCTGGCCTACGCCGTCGAGCATCGGGACGACGGCCGCATCCCACCCGAGGCCTGCGCTACGAGCATCGGCATCTCCACCAGCCGGGTAAAGAATCTCAGCAGCCTGGCCGTGGCCTTCGGCCTGATCCGCCCCGTGGTGCTCACCCCCACCGAACTGGGATCAGTCATCCATCGGCGCGACCCCTTCCTCGACGATCTGGGCACACTGTGGCTCCTGCACTACCTGGTGAGCAGCAACGAGCGCTACGTGGTCTGGAACCGGCTGGTCAATCGAATCATCCCCGAAAACGACCGCTTCTCCACCGCCATCGCCCGCCCCTACTTCGACGACCTGAGCCCCTTCTACTCCGAGCGCAGCATGGACAAACACCTGCGCAAGGAGATGGGCGCCGTGTGGAACGCCTACACCAGTCAGGCTTTCCGTCACTTGCGTTACATCCGCTCCGAGAGCGATCAGATCTACGTCCGCGATGACCACGAGCCCGTGCCGCCACGCATCTTCTGGGCGGCCGTGCTGTCCTACCGCGAGCGCTTCGCGCCGGGGGCGGCCACGCTCGATGTGTCCACGCTGGCCGGCGCGCCCAATAGCCCCGGCCGTGTGTTCGACCTGACCGGGCGACAGGTGCGTGACCTGCTGGAGGAAGTCAAAGCCCTGGGCTACGCCTACGTCGAGACCCGCGCCGACCTGGACCAGGTCCGTTTCCGGGACGACGGTGATTTCCTTGATGTGGTACGCCGGTATTACGAGGAGTGCTGACGTGATTGCCGACCTGCATCCCGATGACCTGATCCGCCGCTTGCGTCTTGATCGCCGGCGCTGTTTCATTGTGACTGGTCGGCCGGGTGAAGGCAAGACCCGTCTGGCAGAGGGGATGGCCGTGCGCTACGGCGGGCAGCGCCTGGACCTGCTGGCCACCTTCGCCGCCGACCCTGACCTGGCCGCCAGCGTGGACACCTTCACGCCTCGCCGCTGCAAGGCCTTCCTGCAACCCTACGCTACTGGCGATCTGGTACTGGTGGACGAGATGGAGTTTCTGTGGCATCGCTGGGGCGACGCTGAGAAGCGGGAGTTCCTGACCATCCTCAAGATGTGGAGCAAGCCGGCCTTCTTTGGCGTGTTTCTCCCGCCGGATGCCATCATCGAGAATTTCGCCATGCCGGATCAGGACGGCCACCCGCGCATCTTGTCGCTGCACGACCTGCAGGCTATTTAGAAGCCCCAGAAACCCGTTTTCTCAGAGAAAACGGGTTTCTGGGACGGGAAACGAGGAGGGCGTATGAACACCGCCGTAAGCGCCAAAATCGCTGAGCTCATCAGAACGAACCCCGGCTACTCCGCCCAGGTCGATCTAAACCGCTGGTTTCGAAACAGCGCCCAGAACCTGGCCACCATGCGGCGCTACAAGCCTATCACGTCGCACCGCAGAGCCTTCGAGCGCATCGCTGGCGCCCTGGACACCAAGGACAAGCGCGTCTATCTGATCACAGGCAACTACGGCACGGGTAAATCGCACCTGTGCCTGATGCTGGCCAACTACTTCGCCTACCCTGCCGATCAGCCGGACGTGGCCCAATTCCTGCAAAACTACGCCGAAGAAGACCCGGCAGCGGCGGACAAACTGCAAGCCCGGCGGCGCAAAGGACGCTACCTGGTGGCGTTGTGCGACTACGACAGCACCGACGATTTCGGTGAGGTGGTCTTGCGCGCTGTGCTCGATCCGTTAAAGCAAGCCGGCCTGGCCGATGTGCTGGACACCCCCTACGAGGAAGGCCGCCGCAAACTGGAACAATTGGAGAAAGAGAAGAAGGCTGGTCATGGCTTGGTGGACTACTACGGGCTTTTCGAGGGACAGTTGCCCAATCATCTAGCAGGCGTCAGCATGAAGGCTTTCAAGGAGCGTCTCTACCCGGGCATGGATCGTACCGCCCTCGACGTTTTCAAGCGCATGCACCGGGAGATCCTGCGCACTCCCTTCACCTACGAGGCCAGCAATCTGAGTGCCATTCTGAGCACCACCCTCAAGAGCGAGGCTTTCCGAGAAAAGTTCGAGGGCATCGTTGTCTTCTGGGACGAGTTTGGCTACACCCTCGGTGATTCCAACCGGCTCAGCCTCAACGTGTTCCAGCAATTTGCCGAACTGTGCACAGAGTTCGACGGCAGGCGTGGCAAGTTGATCTTCATTGCCACGGCCCACAAGGACTTCTCCGCCTACGCCCCAGCCTGGGCCGCTGAAGACTACAGCAAGATCAGAGATCGGGTTGACCAAGTCAACCTGCTTCCTGAAGGTCTGGAAGACGTCATCGGTGCCGTGGTCTCGCCCGACAAGGAGCATCCCCTGTGGCAAGAGGTGGTCTTCCCCAAAGCCAACCCTATCTGGAGCCAGTGGGTGCCAGCCTGTAAGAACAGCGGCATCTTCAACTGGCTGGTGAGCAAGCCGCCGGTCTTCCGGGAGAAGGTACTGGAGGGCGTCTACCCGATGCACCCCATGGCCACTTACGGGGTCATCGAGTTGGCCAAGGAGGTGGCCTCGCAAAACCGCACGGTCTTCACCTTCTTCTCCAGCGAGAAGGAGGACGTCTTTGAAGAAGGCTCCTACCTGTGGTACATCCAGAACCATCCCATCGCCGACCCCCATGACCGGCTTAACTTCTACACCGTGGATGGCCTCTTCGACTACTTCCGCCCCCGGCTGCACACGGCCAACCCCGATCTCGCGCCGCGTGCCAAGGAGCGCATCAGCAACTACGAAGCCTCACTCACCCAACTCCAGCGAGCTCGCAATCAGAATCCCCTGGAGTTGGCTGATACCGAACGCATCGAGCGTATCCTGCGCACCATGCTCATCTACGATCTGATCGGCGTGCACAGCTCCTTGGAGAACATCACTTTCGGCCTCAATGCGCCACCCAGCGAGCGGCCGGCCATCAAGAGCCAGTTGGAGGAGCTGGCCAGGTTCGGCGTTGTCCACCGCAACCCGACGGCCAAACTGTACGAGTTTCGGCGGTCAGACATCTTCGATGTAGACCGGGCAGTCGAGGACTACAAACGAGAAGAGGGCCACAAACTCGGCAATCTGGCGGTAGAACTGAACAGCCTGGTGCCTTTGAAGGGGAAGGACCAGTATCTGGAAGCCAAGGCCTACAATGCGCAGCACAACGAGGACAAGCGGCTGGAACGGCGCATTGTAACGCCAGGCGATCTGGCAACCACGCGCACCGTGGCGGGGCAGACGCTCACCTACTTCGACCTTCTGGAACAGGAAGTCGAACGAGAGGTGGCCCAGGACGGCGGCTTCGAAGGCATTGCCCTCTACGTCGTGTGCGAGACCCAGGCTGACATTGGCAAAGCCCGGGAATTGACCGCTAAGAACGCATCCCGTCGCGTGGCCATTGCTGTCCCGACGACCCCCATTGCATTCAAGGATGCCATTTTGAACCTGAAGGCTATCGAGGAGATCAAGGGTTCTCCAGAAGCGGAGAGCTTCTCCACGCAAGACAACGCCCTGGTGCTCGATCGCCAAAAGACGTTTCGCAAGAAGCTGGAGGGACTACGCGACCAACTTCTCAACCCACAAAAGTTGACCTGGCTTGGGGCCTATGGCAAGGCACTGCCAGTCGATCCACATAAGGCAGATGACGCCGCCACAAAAGTGATGCAGCAACTCTACACCCGCCGCAACACCTTCAGCCACGATGACTTCAACCGTACGCACGACGTGCGTAACTTCAGCAAGCCCCACACTGTCCTCGTCGAAGCCGTCGATGCCTTGCTGTCGTTTGGTCAAGACTTAACCATTGATGCCAGGAAACCGGACAACCGGGGCGAGAAACGCTACCTGCTCCGCTGTCTCTATCAACGTGGGGCATTAGCTGAGGTTCGGAAGCAAGGCAGCATCACCGTTGTCGAAGTCGAGCGCGACCTGTCCAAGCTTGAGCCCCATCTTCCGGCTCTGGCGGACATGATACGAGACGTGCGTGGGCTTAGGGAAGAGGAGCGCATCAGCCTGAAGGCGTTTGTCAACAGGTATCGCCAGCCGCCCTACGGGTTGGGCAACATCGGGCTCTCCCTCCTGTTTGCCACCTTGCTGCGCGTCTTCGGCGATACCATCAAGATCAAGAAGGACGCCGCGGCCATCGGCGACCTCTATGTGTCCGATTTTGAGATGGCGGCGGATATCGTGAAGGGCAACTACCCTGATGCCTTTATCAAGTACCGCGAGATCCGGTCAGGCGAACGGGAGATGATTGATGGGGTCTATCGCCTGTTTGCTGGCCTCCCTGGCGCCGCTCAGACCAGTGTCAACGTCACCAATGCCTACGATGCCGTTGCTACCTGGTATGAAGAACTGCCTCCCATTGCACAGGTCGCGGACTTCTACCCAAAGCCGGAGTACGATGGAGCGACAAGGTTCCTTCAGGTCCTCGACAGGCTGCGCGCTCAGGACCCCCACGCCTTTGTCCTGGGTGACCTACAAACAGTCGCCGGGCACGAAACGGACGAGTTCGTCACCTCAGAACGAGCCAGGGAAGTGCTCGTTGCCCTGGAAGTGGCCAAGGATCACATCGAGAGTCCCCTGCAGCGCACACAAAGCCGCATCCGTGACGGCCTGTGTGCCATCTTCAGCGTTCAGGGCAATACTTGGGACGACGTAGCTGATGGGGTGAGAGCATGGTACAACGACCTGGATTCTAATCAACGCTCCACCACGGCGCACTGGCACAACGATGCCAGCAAGCCTCTGGCTCAACTCTTCCTGGATCTGGGCAATCCCCGCGATCTCTTTGTGGACAAGCTGCCGGAGCGCCCCAGCTACGGCTTCGGCCGTGTCCGAGACTGGAACGCCGACCTCGTCAGAGATTATCTGACCAAAATCGGCGACGGCGTGAAGCACATGGAGGACAATAGCATCAAGGTGCCATCACCCGATCCCGAATTGATCGGTGACCATCGCCGGGAGAAGGACAACGTCTTCTTTCCCGGCCCCCTCACCTTGCGCCTGTCCCATCCCGACCCCACCGTTCGGATCTTTGTGACCGACACCGGAAGGGACCCCGTCGCCGGAGCGAAGGAGCGCAGCGAGTTTCAGGGTGAGAAAAGCTTCGACCTTCACCGGTTGACCCAGGCGCGACGCACGAACGTGACGATCATGGTTGTGCCCCAGGATGCCGAGGGAAACTGGGGGGTGGTGGAAACACTGACCTTCTTTGACGAGACCCTGGAGAACGAGATCCGCAAGCCCAAGATGCTGTTCGAAGGGAGAACCCCTGTCAGGTTCATATTCCCCACCAGCGAGGCCGGCTTCGTTACCTCTTGCCGCACCTTCTTTGAAAGCATCCTGGAAGAAAAGGTCGTGGACCGCAAACGGTTGTGCGAATTGGTGCAAGAGATTCTCGACCATCTGACCGGCCGCGACGTGGAGTAACAGAAATGGTTGTGGAGATCGTCGGAGACCCGGCTCAACTGCTGGAGTCGACCGAGTTTGCATACGTGGTTTCTGCTGTCCCGGACTATGTGCCAGCGATTCGGCGGATCAAGCACGCCATAGACGCTAAAGAACCACTGCGGGTGCTCGTTCGTGATACCACCTGTGCTGTCTGGCTGGAGCGCTTTGCCGCTTCATACGGCGACGCTGTCGTGCGCTACTCCGCCAAGACCGCTGGCGATCTCCTGGCAGAGCGCTGGCAGACCGAGATCCCCGAGCACCTCAGCTACGCGGCTATCCTGGCCTCGGGCTTCTTGGAAGCCGACATCGTGCCCCGTACCGGTCAGGCTTACGACGAGATCGTGCTGGAACACTACTGGGGGGAATTCTTCACCTTCGTGCGCTTCCCGTTCCGACTGGCCGGTGAACTGATAGACAGCCTGGACCCAGCCCTTTGGCAGGCTAACCGAGAGCTGCCTCTGGTGATGCAGGCGTTAGATGCATGCAAAGAGCGCTGGCTCAGCCAGGCTTCACAACGTGAGAAGAAGCTCATCCGTGCCGTCTTCGAGACGCCAGCAGCGATCCAGAACAGCCTGGGACGATACAAGCTCTTGCAGCGATACCCACCCCAACAGGGTCAGGCCGTCCTGGGGGAGTGGTATACGCTCTTCAAGAACCTGGAGATTGACCCCACACCGGCCAGCCTGGACAACCTTGACCTGGGCAACGCCATCCAGGAAATCCAATACTACCTCCATGGTCTGGCACCCTACATCACCAGCCAGGCAGATCTGGAAGCCGTGTTGGATGAGATGAGCGGGTTTCTAACAGAGGAGTTCGAGTGGGTGATGGAGCAACTGCGAGATGTAGAGGCTCTACACCCCACGTCCCAGCTTCTGCAACGTATCCAGGCCAGGTTTCGCCCCATTCAGGAGCAGATGGAAACCCAGCTCGCCGCTCTGGAGGCTGCCATCCCGCCAGCCTATCCTACCGATCCGGTCAAGAACCAGACGGTCGAAGAGTGGTTACACTGGGTCGTTCACGAGTATCTACCTTATCGTTTCTGGTTGGAAGAGAACGACCGCTGGGACGAGACCGTGGCTGCCTATGCAGTTCGCTACGCCGATTGGTTCTACGAGCACTACACCACGCACAAGTACCAGCACCAAACCAGGTGGGTATTTAGCCTGCTAAACCAGACCAGAGCTAGCCTGGCTGTGGGGCGTAAGGTCCTCTTCATCCTGATTGACAACTTCAATTTCAAGTACCTTCGCACGTTGCTCGCCCAGTTCAACCGTCGAGGTTTTCGTGTGGTCGGAGAGGTGGCCCCGGTGTGGTCTCCCATTCCCACGGCTACCGAGGTATCCAAGTGGTGTCTGGTGGCCGGCGAGCCAGACCTGAGCGCCATACAGGGCCACAGCTACCAGGATATCTTGGACAAAGACTGGCAAGGCCACTTCAAGGGCTACCAGCTAACCTACCTCTCCAAGTTGGGTGACTTGAAGAGGCGCCGGCAGTTCAATGAGGACTTGATCCTGCTCAACTACCTGCCTATCGACACGGTTCTGCACAAAGACGAGGGCCAGATCGGCGCCACTCACACGGCCGAGGTCCAGGGTTACGTCCAGACGCTGGTGGAAGTGGTCAGCCGATTCGCCAGACGGGCCAGGGTCGAGCAGCAGTTGGACATCTACATCGCGTCTGATCACGGTTCAACCAAGATCCCTGCTCACATTCGCAGCATTCTGGATGACAGGTTCTACCGCGAACAGGCCACTGACCGACACCATCGCTACATTGCCGTCCCCTACGGGCGGGCAACCAATCCCACGGCCTACGATCAGACACACTGCTACATCGTTCACGCCAATACCTTTGGCACCCGCGAGCACTACTTCATCGCTCGTGATTACGACCGCTTCATCGAGACCGAAGAGAGCATCTACGTCCACGGCGGCCTGACGCCGGAGGAGACCATCATCCCCTTCTGCAAGCTGGCAAGAGTCGAGATCGAAGTGTTACAACCCAGCATCCGGCTGCCGGATAATGTGATTCGCTACTCCGTCAAAGCAGATCTGGTGTTTGTCGTCGGCAACCCCAATGACTATGATATTGCTAACGTTGAGCTGAACGTCCTCGAATCCGACATGCCAGGTGTGTTCGTCGAGAGGATCCCGGCCGGCATTGCCACAGAGGTCGCGGTTCCAGTGCGCATCAAGCGCCGGCCTGGCGCCCCGGCTCTGGAAGCCATCAGCGTCGAGGGGGCCTTCGAGCTTGCGGGGCAGCGTTTTGTCATCCAGCCAGTGCGCATCCCTGTCCAAGCCCGCTCGCTGATGGAGACCAGGACGGAGTTTGATTTTGAAGTGTGAGGGGATTTACCATGCCTGAGTCCTTCGAACAGAAAGCCCTGGACTACTACGGCGAGGTCATTATCAACAAGCACCTGATCCACGAGGCCGGCTTTGGCGCACGAGCTATTCCGACCTACGTCGGTGAATGGATCCTCTCCCACTTCGCCCAGGAGGGGCAACTCACCGAAGACAGCCGTGAACGTATTGCCGCCTTTCTGGGCAAGTACCTGCCCACTAAGGGGCAGAAAGACGAGATCAAGAACCGGCTGCTTAAGATGGAGACGGTGCAATTGCTGGATGATTTCAGTGTCACGGTGAACCTCAAAACAGGCCAACGCCACTTGCGTATCCCCCTGCTGGACATCAACGACGCCTTCGTCAGCGAGCACCTCGTGGACCAGAACGAACTGCTGGTGACCAGCGGCGTGTGGGGCATCGGTTCCCTGTTCTACGTCCCACCGGACGGGCCTGGGGACAAAGGCCAGGTCTGGATGCGGGAGTTCAAACCATTCCAGGTCAGCAGCGTAGACCTGGACTACTTCAAAGCCTGTCGTTGTCATTTTGCCCTTGAAGAGTGGTTGAATCTGATGGTCTCCAGTATCGGCTTCAGCCCCCATGTGCTGACCCAGTCGCAGAAGATGATCCTTGTCACCCGCATCATTCCCCTGGCCGAGCCCCGCGTCAACATAGTGGAACTGGCCCCCAAGGGCACCGGCAAGTCCTTCGTCTACGACAACCTGTCCCGCTACGCCCGGGTGGTGGCCGGCGGCAAGATCACCCCCGCCGTCCTGTTTCACAACCTGGTTACCCACACCCCCGGTCTCATCACTCGCTATGACAGCATCGTTCTGGACGAGGTGCAGAGCATCCGGGGCGACAGTGCCGGCGAGTTGATCGCCGGTCTCAAGGTCTACCTCGAATCTGGTCGCTACAGCCGAGGTAGCACTATGGGCACGTCGGAGGCCGGCTTCGTGATGCTGGGCAATCTCGCCCTCGATGCAGACTACCAGCCTGTCTACAGCGATGACGGGCTGTTTCGCGAGATACCCAACTTCCTGCAAGAGACCGCTTTCGTTGACCGCATCCATGGGCTCATCGCGGGGTGGGAAATGGAGCGCGTCACCAAGGACACGCCATCCATCTCCATGGGTTTCAAAGGCGATTTCTTCTCTGAGATCCTGCATGTGCTGCGACGCGAAGCCCAATATGGCGAATATGTTTCTCAGAATATGCGTCTCGTGCGTTGTGATGATCTCCGAGACCGCAAAGCCATCGCTCGTCTGGCCACCGGTTTCCTTAAACTCCTCTTTCCGGACATGAGGCCAACCGAGGAGGAGTTCAGGGAATTCTGCGTCAGACCGGCCGTAGAGCTCCGCCAGCGCATACGGGACGAACTGCACAAGCTCGACCCAGAGTATGCAAAGGTATCTATAGGATTCGAGTAGGGTGATGCCAGCAGTTGTGAGGCAATAGCATACATCGGCGGAGCCGCGAGGAGAACTCCCCCAAGTCTTGTATGCGCCCCTCGGAAACAGGCTGCTCCAGTGCGTTTTGAACACACTTCGTGGTATCAGCCGGTGATTTCAATCTTGTTTTATCATACCCGTGAGAATCCGTCCATCCGTGTCATCCGTGTTCTATTCCTGGCTCACGCCGCGTCAGAAAGACAGGACACGGATCTGACGCACGCGACAGATGTTCACGGAATGTGTCTTGTCTTATCGTACCCGTGAGAATCCGTCCATCCGTGTCATCCGTGTTCTATTCCTGGCTCACGCCGCGTCAGAAAGACAGGACACGGATCTGACGCACGCGACAGATGTTCACGGAATGTGTCTTGTCTTATCGTACCCGTGAGAATCCGTCCATCCGTGTCATCCGTGTTCTATTCCTGGCTCACGCCGCGTCAGAAAGACAGGACACGGTGCAAGTGCAACAACTAATGGACTTGCTCGTCATGGTGTCTTCCCCCGACGGATTTCCGCCCAGCCTTCCACAGAGATCATCTCCTTCTCTCCTGAACCTGATGGATTATCAACCACGAGGTTCAGGATGGCGTAACAGATGCTTGTTGGCAACTCTGATGGTCTGGATGGTACACTTTTCAGTCGGTGTTTTTGGTACACAATCATACCGTTGCTAACAGACGGAGGTGTGGTGGCCAGCGGGACACTGCCTGCGGGTACTGGGGATTGGATCGGACACTGGCTCAGCACAGACCCCGTAGTTGTGCCACTACCGTCGTCTGGTGCCTATACCTTCTCGGTCACATACGATCAGTACGTCGTGGGTGACCAGCCCGGTGAGGCTACGGTTAAGGCTGGCTTCGACACGGCCCAGGACGACAAGGACCATCCCACCCTGTTGAGTTTCAATGTCCTACACGATGGCGATACCACGCACCTCGTGCCACCCTTGGCTGCCTCCGAAGTCCGCCTGCGGATGCAGGACCCGGGTGGGATAGCCCAGGTACTGCTCTTCTACGAGAGTGATGATGGCGGTTGGATCCCTGCGGCTGTCACCGGCAATGGAGATGATTACTCTGCTCAGCTCCCCGGATTCACGCAGACTGGTAATGTTTCACTGAAAATAGTCGCGCACGACGCTGCCGGGAACTCCTTAGCTTTTGAAGCCAGGCCAGCCTTCGAGGTAGGCATACCTGCGCCGACAGCGACGCCGACGGACACACCAACAAGCACACCGACGAACACACCTACGGCCACAGCAACGCACACGCCGACGCCGACGAACACACCAACAAGCACACCAACAAGGTCACCGACGAGCACGTCAACCAGGTGCTTGCTCTACCTGCCGCTGGTGGTGAAGACTCAAGCCAGCGTTCCTTACCAGTCAGAGAGGTTCTTATTCCAGCGTCTTGAGAGCCTGGACGATCTCTTGGCGCTTCACAGCAGGACTCAGTAAATCCCAAAAGCTCGCGGTGGACTGCCAAGTCCACCGCCTTCCTGCCGAACTTGGCAGTCCCAGTAGATCCAAATCCTATGCTCCAGGCCGGTCCGTTACCTAATGTCACTAACATTTGCTCTCTAACAACCTACGCCAGTGCACTAGGGCGG
>JACKQG010006159.1_pt1 | contig 12847 bp, 11 predicted proteins | sample 8237621 | NCBI WGS metagenome assembly JACKQG01 (sample SAMN15677084, study PRJNA649215) | marine metagenome | biome: marine; feature: Black Sea; material: saline water; isolation source: suspended particulate matter (SPM) from the Black Sea western gyre | collected 2013-06-09/2013-06-10 | depth...
AATTGCAAGATCAGTTATGTATGGGATCATTGTGTCACGATATGTATACGAGGTTCCCTCATGTTAAGTTCTTGGATTCCTGTGCGCAAACAACTTGATCGTTATTTTCAAGATGGGAAACGGGTCACCTTGGATATCACAGAAACCAAACTCGTGGATCGTAGAGTCATGTCTAAGGTGGATGAATGGAAAAAGAAATTCAAAGACGAGGGTCTTGAATTGTCTGTACGAGCTAGAATGACATCAATCGATGAATAATTCGTAGTCCTTAGGGATGATAAAACTCCCCTTGGTGGGGAGAACTTCGCATAACCCCGAGATCCTTCGATAAACTCAGGATGACGATTCGAGAAACCCTCAAATTTGTTATGCTGAGCCTGTCGAAGCATCTTGAATTTTTTCATACCGCCTTATGCAGATGAATTATTTTGGATTTCTAACTGCTAAAGACATGACACCTATTTTTTCCGCAACAAATCAGTCTTTATTTTGTGATTTTTCTTTCTGCAATTGATCCAAAAGTTGATTGAAACTTTGGCTCAGGGTGCCCAATTCATTTCGGGAATGGACTGGTAGGCGTTTTCTTTTGTGATTTCCATGTGCCAGTTCATCTGCCAGTTTGCAAACATCCAGGATAGGTTCGCTGATTGAGCGAGTGATGTTTGCTCCCAACACGCCGCTGATCAGTGCCGCTGTAAAAAACAATGCCACCAAAAGAACAATTAAAAAATGAGTTCTGCTGGAAATCCTCTCCACATCATTTTCCAGTAATTGCTCCTGAACCGCAGTCATATCGTTCAAGAGTTCCTTGATTCGAAAAGCTACGGGAGCGGCTTCCGTTTTCACCCAATAATTTGCCAGGTTCCATTCTTCCCCTGATCTAATGCGGATAATTTCTTTCAGTAAAGGACCGAACTGATTTAGGCCCTCTTGCAGGGACTCAAAATTCTTCAATTGCTCTTTGCTTAAATTGTTTTTATTTTCCTTTAATACTTCCATGTGTTCCGTATTCTTTTTCCAGTTCTCCAGAGATTCTTTTTTGAATTCTTGTTTGCCAGATAACAAAAACTCGTCGGCTCTTTCCAAAGCCAAACTGGTTGTGGTTTCTATATTGGCGAGAATTTCTACCAGGTGCTTATTTTGAGGAGTAATTTTGCCTTTCATATCCCGCTTGATCATTTTAGCAACGGTTGCCACTATATTTTTTTCCAAGGGCTCCGCTTGATCGAATAGAATTTTTTGAGCAGGAGAGTTTTCCGGAGTTCGGGCCATATCTTCTATTTTTTGTTGAGCCTTTTTAAAATCATCAATTTCTTTTTCGATAGTTTTTAAGCGGGTTTTATTTTCTGGATCTGTCCAGTTGGGAGCAAGCTGATGCATCTGCTTCAGAGATGGATTGATTTGTTCTGCCCAGGCAAGAGCTCGTTCTGTCTGGAATTTTGGATCTCCCAGGAGAATCCACCCACGCAACGAAGCCAGGGAATGGTTGATACCATTTAACATCATAAGGCTGGCATGAGCCGTGGGAGTTCGAAGATCAACTACCCTTTTAGTGATTATCTCCATGGTTCTCACTTGCTGAATGGTGAGCAATACTACTCCCATCAAGATAAGCGTGGTGACCCCAAAACCCAGGCCCACTTTTTTTCCTATTGTCATATCCCTAAAATTAAACATCTCAACCCCCGAATAATAACCCACCCTGAAAACAGCCGAATCAAACTTTCCATCAACTACTCCGCTGTAGCGAGGAGGAGGAATTTAATAAATTGTTTAGTTATTATCATAGCAAAACTTAAAGTCTGTACTAAAGTAATAGTTTTAGTTTCTCTCGATCTATTATTAAAGCATTGAAAAATTGGTGCATATCTTCTTTCTCTCTGTCTAGTAATTCATCGTTTAACCATTCTAGGCATTGTTTGAAATTTTGGAAAATGTATTGTTCAGGAATCAACCCTGGAATTATATTAATCCGCTTCAGCATATTTTTGGGTTGTTCCAGCAGACCTGATATGACAACGGCAATTCCTCTGGATTCCAATTCCAGTATGACTTCCTCCATTGCATAGAGACCCGTCTGATCAATATGTGGAACTTTTTTCATGCGAAAAATTACAATCCGAATATCTGAGGGAAGCTTTTTCGCCAACTCCTGAAATGCTGGTGCGAATCCAAAAAACAGTGGACCATCAAAATGTTTTACATAGATTTTGTCTGCTATATGACTTGGAATCATTTCATCATCCCAGGGAAGTTCTTTTTTATAAGCATTCAAGGGAGATATTTTCAAATCACCTGTCACCAGATCACTCATTTGTTTCATAAACAATATGGAAGCCATGATCATTCCTGCGGCCACCGCCTGAATCAGATCCACAAAAATAGTCAGCCCGAGAACGATAATCATTACTGATGCATCTGCCCTGGGTATATCGCGGATATGGCGAATGCCTTTATAATCGATAATTCCAACTCCGACCGTGATTAAAATTCCTGCAAGTACCGCTAGAGGAATCTGAGATGCATAGGGGCCTAAACCCATCAGGATGGTCAAAAGAACAATTCCATGCGCAACTCCGGAAAGACGAGTTCGCCCTCCTGAGTTGACATTCACCAAGGTGCGCATAGTGGCTCCCGCTCCAGGAATCCCTCCTATGCTGGCGGCAAACATATTTCCAATTCCCTGCCCGATCAACTCCTGATTACTGTTGTGTTTGGTTTTGGTAACATTATCCGCAATTCTGGAAGTTAACAATGAATCAATGGCTCCCAGAAAAGCCAATGTTAAAGCAAATTTAATTAGAAGACCCAGGTCCATTCCAGACAAGGTCCACTCTGACAGACGAATTTCTGGTAAGCCTTTTGGTATATCGCCGATTAGAGGAACATTCAAATGGACCCATGCATTGATACCCGAAACCAACAGTAGAGCTACAAGAGTGCTTGGGATCAGTTTAGTAATTTTGGGAAACAAATAAATGATAGCAATGGTAGCCCCCGTCAGGACTAAGGTCTCCAGATTCAGATCCTTCAAAGCTTTTGGAAGACCCTGAAATACACCGATAATGGATGATGGCGAAGAATGTCCTAGCGCGGGAAAGAGCTGGAATACAATAATAATTATTCCAATCCCAGTCATGAAACCGGATACCACCGAGTAAGGAATGTATTCAATATAAGTGCCTATTTTAAATAGACCCAATACGATCAAAAACACCCCGGCAAGGAAGAAAATGGAAATAATGAGACCAAACCCCTTTTCCAGACTGCCAGCACTCTCGATTGTGGTGAGGACGATCAGACTGGTTACAACCGTCATCGGTCCGGTAGGCCCACTGACTTGAACACGGGTGCCTCCAAAAATGGCTGCGAAAATTCCCAGACCAATGGCACCATAAAGCCCTGCAATGGCACCCATCCCCGATTGCACTCCAAAAGCCAACGCCAGAGGAAGCGCTACAATTCCTGCTGTGAGCCCACCAAAAAGATCACCTCTTAGATTTGATATGTCGTACGAAAACCTTCTCATCATTCAAAAATTTTATGAAAAGAAAAACATATTTTTAAGGTCGCATCTTCCCGATTTTGGAAACTAGTTAGTTGAGCCAAAATAGTTTTCTTCCTATTACTCATCTGGGTTGGAATAGCCGGAGTAAAAATGATTGTAATATCCTTCAATACGTTCAAAGCTAGCTATTTTACCTTATAGTGTTATAAATTTTTTAAGAAAGAGAAGAGTACGTTTATTTGTTATATTGTATTTTTGTGCGTGAACCTAAAAGTTTAATATTGATAAAGAATCTAATTGATGAAATTTCAGTTTTATAGTTTGGGCGGAAAGTTTTAGAACTTTAAATAATAAAGAGGTCTGATGAAAAAAGTTATTGATTTTTTAGGGTTGCTGGTTTTATTTTTCATTTTAACGGGTATCAATTCTTATAAAGCGTATAAAGATTTTCCTGAGCCCGTTCCGACTTCACAAGGTCAGAAGATTTTTCAAGAGATGGGGTGTCCTATGTGCCATGGGCATCAAGGTCTGGGCAATGGTTTTTTGGCTCAAGGATTAGAGCCCAAGCCAAGAAACTTTACTTCTTTTCAAGAGATGAAAGGGGTGCCTTACCAAAGTATGTATACAGCGATTAAAGATGGAATTCCTTTTACGGGAATGCCTGCATTCAACCTAAATGACCAACAAATTGATGAAACTATTTCTTATGTCAGGTCTTTCTTAACAGAAAATTATATCACTCTAAATACTTGCTCAAATGTTTCTCAAGTTGTTTCATTGGAAAATGTTGGGGCTGGAGAGCAGTTTGAAATTGAGATTGATAAAAAAGAATTAATCTCCACTCAATTGAAAGCGGGGGAGATTACCTTAACACCCAATTTTGATGCTGTGAGAAGTGCCTACAAAGAAAAGAAGGCAAAGCTGGTTCGTGTGCATGTTAATCTCACCCAGAACACCAAGGAGAAAAAGAAATATCTAGCTATTATTGCTGTGCGAATCAATAGCTGTATTAAATAAATTTCTTCAAAAAACACCAGGAGAATTGTAGGTGAATTTTTTTTATGTTTTTATTTAATTGTCTATAAGGGTTCACCCTCCCAAAAGTTTTCTTGGATTTTCTTTTACCTTCATTTTGATTTTACTTCCATTTATGTTTGGGAGAAAAGAAGTTTGCAAGGCCTGGATAGATCACTAAACTACGAATGTCTTAATTTAATTGGGTCACTATGAGTGCTTTCTTAGCAGCATTTTCAAGTTTTATGTGGGGGCCCTGGCTTCTTGTGCTTTTATTGGGCACAGGTTTCTGGTTAACGATACGACTTCGAGGGATTCAGTTTCGATCTCTTTTCTACGCCCTGCGTCTTACTTTCTCTAAGGAACGGGAAGGGGAGGGGGACATCTCTCACTTTGGTTCCTTGATGACGGCTTTGGCAGCAACGGTTGGCATTGGAAATATAGCGGGAGTCAGCACCGCTGTCGCCTTGGGAGGGCCGGGTGCCATCTTCTGGATGTGGGTAACGGGTCTTGTCGGGATGGCGACCAAATACAGCGAAGGTTTTCTGGCTGTCAAATTTCGCAGGATAAATGAAAAAGGCGAAATATCAGGCGGTCCGATGTACTATCTGGAAGAAGGGCTGAAGAAAAAATGGCTGGGATTATGTTTTGCCGCGTTTGGAGCTTGTGCGGCATTCGGTATCGGCAATATGGTGCAGGCCAATACCACCGCTATCGCCATCAGCGACACTACTGGATTAAATAGTTTTACCATAGGATTATTTCTCGCAATTTTAACCGGTTTGGTAGTAATAGGAGGCATCATACGAATTTCTGAAGTGGCCTCTTATCTAGTGCCCTTCATGGTGGTGATTTATTTTGTTGGAGCCTTGATTGTAATCTTAAACCATGTAGAACACCTAGGTTCGGGGCTCAAGCTGGTATTTGAGCAGGCTTTTTCGGGAACGGCCGCAACCGGAGGTTTTGCCGGGGCCACCTTAGCGAATGGAATTCGTTACGGTGTGGCGCGAGGACTTTTTTCCAATGAATCCGGGATGGGTAGTGCTCCCATTGTTGCGGCTGCAGCAAGAACTAATCATCCTTGCAAGCAGGCCTTGGTATCTATGACCGGCACTTTTTTAGATACTTTGATAGTTTGTTCCATCACTGCGATGGCTATCAGTTCAACCGGTGTGTGGACCTCCGGTGAAACCGGAGTTGCCTTAACTATTCAGGCATTTTCAGCAGGACTTCCTGGTTATTGGGGAAAGTTACTGGTCACTCTTGGTACTATAACCTTTGCTTTTTCCACCATTCTAGCCTGGGAATATTATGGCGAAAAATGCTTTGAATATCTTTTTGGAGAGAAATATATTTCTTTTTACCGGTATGCTTGGGTTCTGTTTGTTTTTATTGGTGCACAGGTCAAACTGGATATGGTCTGGAATTTTTCAGACGCCATGAATGCTTTGATGGCGCTTCCCAACTTGATTGGTCTTATTTGTTTAGGTGGACTTCTTGTTCGAGAAACTAATTCCTTTGAGAAAGGCGTTCGTCAAGGCGCAATAAATAAATATGATTGATAACTTATGAATAATAATTGGTCGTTGCCTCAAAATGATCCGTGGTCCACTCCTTTTGCAGAAACCTTGTTGGATCATCTTGAAATTCGTAAAGGGGATCATATTTTGGATATCGCATCCGGGGGCGGAATTCCAGCTTTTCATTTGGCTGAACAGGTGGGGCCGGAAGGCTCGGTGCTTGCTGTAGACATTCATCAAGGTCAGGTTTTGAGATCGCGATCCATCCAAGGAACGCATTTACCCTGGCTGAGGTTTGAGGTCGGGGATATGCGCTTTTTACCTGCGGATCTTCCTAAATTTGATCGTATCACAGGCAATTTGTCTTTCATGTTTTTCCGTCCTAACCGGTTTGAGGCTTTGCAAAATCTTGTGCGTTTTCTCAAGCCGGGGGGGCAGATCGTTTTGACATTTCCTTCTATGGGGACTTTTGATTCCCTATGGGTCCATGTGGATAAGGAAATGGCGGCTCGTGGTTTGGAGGCTGAACGAAAGGCGCTGGATGAATATATTAATGAAAGGCCTTCTGCTTCCGAAGCTGCGAAATGGTTGAAGGAACTGGGAATGGAAAAGATAAAAGTGGGAGAGCAGCCTCTTGAAATTCCAACGGGATCTGGAATCGAATTTCTCGAGCATCCTCTTTTGCGAGGTGGATTTCTCGATGATATTTATGAGTGCTTTCAGGACCCGAATTTAGCAAATAATTTTATGGATGAGATTGCCGAAAACATTTCCTGCTTTACTCCCTTGTATGCAATTCGCTGCGCGATAGGTGGATGGGCACCAGAAACGGAAGGGTCTGCCACCTAATGAATAATGGTATGATGGCGCTATGAATGAACAGGAAAGAGCAGAGCTGAAGAAGAAGATTCATGAAGAAATAAAAATACAGAAACATTTGATCGAAAGCTTTACTGAAACATCCAAGCCGGTTGCTCCTGATAATGCTATTGGAAGGCTTACGCGGATGGATGCCATCAGCAGTCAGGGAATTAGCGAAGCATCCTTGAATTCTTCAAAAGCCAAATTAGCAAAGCTTAAAAAAGCATTGGAAAAAATTGATCTTCCTGATTTTGGGATTTGTCAACGTTGTTCAAACTCTATTCCTCATGGGCGAATTATGTTGATGCCGGAAAGTACGGTGTGTGTGAGCTGTGCAGAAAAATAAAAAAGAAACAATAGTACTTTTTCAACCAGCGAGATTTCATTTTGACAAGTTTGATTCTGGAAGGTCGAGAGTTTCCCGTCGCAAAAGCGAGGGAGCTGGTTAAAGATTTATACCGACCCAACCCCTGGATATATTGGAGTGATTTTTTGCTCAGTGCCGGGTTAGGTTGGGGAGCATTAATTATTGCTTTTAAAGTTTCTCTGTTTTCCTTAGAGCAGGGACTGAGTTTTTCCATTTCGGTTCTGGCTCTTTATCGCGCCGCTTTATTCATTCATGAAATTGCCCATTTTAAAAAAGGTTCCTTTGGGATTTTTCAGAATGTCTGGAATCTCGTATGTGGTTATCCGTTAATGACTCCAACGTTTTTATATCAAAGTGTTCACTTTGATCATCATAAACAAAACTTTTATGGGACAAATAAAGACGGTGAGTATTTTCCTTTTGCATCGAAAGCAAGGGGGATTATCCTTCTTCATATCGGATTTTCTTTTTTGATTCCGCTTATTTTTTTCCTCCGTTTTGTCGTATTAACACCTTTATCGTATTTGCACTCTGGGTTGAGGGAGTTTGTAGTAGAAAAAATGTCTTCCTTAAATATTGATTTGAACTACCGGCGTCCAAAGTCCTCTTTGGCTCGTACCGAAGGGTGGAGAATTCAAGAACTTTTGGCTTGTATTTACGGAATGAGCTTTATGGGCCTGATAATATTTGAAATTATGCCTGCAAAGGCCTTATTCATGTGGTACTGTTTAGGGAGTTCGGTGTTTTTGGTCAATTCTATTCGTACTTTGGCCGCTCACCGCTATCAAAATTCAGAGGAAGGTGAGTTGAGCTTTACGGATCAAATGCTGGATTCAATCAATAACCCCGGTAACCCATGGGTCACTCCTTTATGGGCTCCTGTAGGTCTTCGATTCCATGCAACACATCACCTGTTCCCCGATCTTCCCTATCATGCATTGGGAAAGGCGCATAAACGCTTAATGGAAAACCTGGGGAAGAATTCCTTATATGGAGAAACAGTTCAATCTGGATTGTGGCCCGCTCTCTGCCAATTATGGAAGCATGCAGGCAAACAGAATCTAATTCCTAAATAAAATAAAGGTCTAAAATATGACAAAACCTTTTTCGCTGCTCAATGAATTTGAAAATCAGGATACGAGCCCAGCTCATTTAAAAAGGAACAAGATTGTTTCTTTATTAAAAGAGAAATTTGATTTTGAAAATTCGCACCTGAGGCCTCCGAGTAGCAAAGAAAAAGGAATTCTTGCCAAATGTTTTGGGTATCTGGCACCGGACCAAGCCAAGGAACTGGGAATTTATCCCTATTTCAGGGAAATTGAAGAGATAGATGGTTGCAAGGTTGTCATTGATGGGAAAGAAGTGATCTCTGTTTCCACCAACAATTACCTCGGGCTGGCTCAAGAACCCCGTGTCATTGAGGCTGCCAGGATAGCTCTCGAAAAATTTGGAATTGGCTGTACAGGAAGTCGGTTCTTAAATGGAACTTTTAATTTACACAAAACTCTGGAGCGCGAGATATCTTCCTTTTTAAATCGAGAAGATACAATCGTCATGTCGACAGGCTTTCAGGCCAATCAGGGAACCATTGCATGTCTGCTTGGAAGAAGAGATGTCGCCTTTTCCGACCGCGAAAACCATGCCAGTATTTATGAAGGTTGTGCCGTTGCTCCTGGCAAAACTATTCGATATCAGCATAATGACATGGACCACCTTGAATATTGTTTGAAAAAACACTCGGATGTCGAAGGGAAAATAATTTTAACCGATACCGTTTTCAGTATGAGTGGCGACATTGCAAACCTACCGGTCATTGTAAAACTGGCTAAAGATAATGGGGCCATTGTAATGATTGATGAAGCGCACGGATTGGGAGTGATGGGTGACCAGGGTAAGGGCGTGGCCAATTATTTTAATCTGGAAGATGAGATCGATTTGTATATGGGAACTTTTTCAAAAAGCCTGGGTTCTATCGGTGGTTTTATTTCAGCAAAATCAAAAGTCACAGAATATATTCGCCACAAAGCTTCGGCATTTATTTTTACTGCTGCTTTACCTCCGGCTTCGGTTGCAGGTGTGACAGCAGGTTTGGATATAATGATAAACGAGCCTGAGCGAATCAATCGTTTGCGTGAAAATACAGCCTTTATTAAAAGAGGTTTTTTTGATATGGGATTTCAGGTAAACAATAACTCTATCCCCATAGTGCCGATTAAAATAGGTGAAGAAGCTTTAACCCTTTACCTGAACCGGCTTCTTTTTGATGAGGGTGTGTTTGCGGGTGTTGCAGTTTCTCCGGTTGTTCCCCCACTTAATGCTATGATTCGGACCAGCTATACTTCTGCGCATAAACAGGAGGACCTTGAAAAAGTTCTCGAATCTTTCAAGAAACTCGGGACAAAACTGGGTATCATTTCCAAGGAATAATGTCCCTCAAATTAACCGAGGTAAAAAGCTCTTCTGAGCTGGATCGATTTATCCGCTTGCCTTGGGAGATATATAAAAATTATCCCTGCTGGGTTCCTCCTCTGGTTTCTGAGCGTAAGAAATTTCTCAATCCCAAAATCAATCCTTTCTTTGAGCGTGCGGAGGTTAAACTTTTTCTCGCAGAGGATGCAAAAGGCAAGCCTTTAGGCCGGATTGCATTAGTTCACGATCATATCTATCAAGAAAGCTATTCCAAAAATACGGGTATTTTTGGAATGTTTGAGGTCGTTGATGATGAGGATGTGTCACGATTGCTATTTGATGAGGCAAAATCTTGGTGCGAGAAAAATGGATTCGATAAACTCGTTGGTCCAATGAATTTATCTATCAATCATGAATGCGGTCTCATGGTAGAAGGGTTTGATCTTCCTCCCATGCTGGGTATTCCATATAACCCAAAATATTACGAAAAGCATTTTCAAGAATGGGGGTTTAATAAGTCAAAGGACTTGGTTTCTTTCAGACTGGATTTGATAAAGATTCCTGAATATCTTCAAAGTGCAGCCTCTAAACTGGAAAAAAGAGGGAGATTTAAAGTGCGCAATTTGAATCTTTCAAAGTTTGAGGAAGAGTTAAAAGTAATTTGGGATATTTATAACTCTGCCTGGGATATGAACTGGGGGTCTGTCCCTATGACGCATAAAGAGTTTGCCTATGCTGCAAGAGAAATGAAATCCTTTGTGAATCCGGAATTTTGTTTGATTGCGGAAGTAAAAGGAGAGCCCGTAGGTTTTTCGCTGGCCCTCCCGGATGTCAATCAGGTATTGATTAAGCTTGATGGTAAGCTTTTCCCATTTGGTTGGGCAAAGTTTTTATGGAATAAAAATAAAATTGATTCTTATCGCGTGTTAACGCTTGGAGTAAAGAAAAAATTCCGTGGGTTGGGTATTGATGCTTATATGTATTACGAAACGTATAAAAAATTTATAAGAGATGGTATTGGATGGTGTGAGATGTCCTGGATGTTGGAAGATAATGCAGATATCATGGAACCTATGTTCAAAATAGGGGGAACGATTTATAAAAGACATCGCATCTATGAACGAAACTTCTTACCTTAAGGACTCTAAAGCGCTGGTCACCGGGGCCAATGGATTTATTGGCAGCCACTTGGTAGACAGCCTCCTTTCATCAGGCTGCGAAGTTCACTGTCTGGTTCGTAAAACTTCCAATTTAAGATGGCTTCAATCAAAAGAAGTGCAATTGCATTTTGTTGACCTTGGAGATTCTAATTTTAAAATTCCCACCTTGCATGAGATCAATTATATTTTTCATTGCGCGGGTCTCACTAAAGCAAAAAATCGCGAAGAGTATTTTGATATTAATGCAAGAGTTTGCTCCACTTTATATGAGCAATGCCTCGAATTTAATGAGAGTATCAAGGGAATCGTCCACTTAAGCAGCCTTGCAGCCGCAGGGCCAAGTGAAGGGGGTGTGCAGATCAATGAAGACTCCCCTTTGAATCCGGTTACCTATTATGGGAAATCCAAAAGGGCCGGAGAAGAAATCGCTCAAAAATACTCTGAAGTTCTACCCATTATGATCCTTCGACCCCCGGTGGTATATGGTCCACGTGAAGAAAATCTATATACTTTTTTTAAATTAATTAAAAAAGGCTGGGCATTGCAAATTGGTGAAACTCCTAAAAAGCTTTCTTTGATATATGTCGCCGATCTGATTCGAGCAATGATAAAAGCCTGTGGTACATCCTCATCACGAGAAAATAATTATTTTGTGACGGATGGGGAAATCTATTCATGGGAAGACATTGCAAAAAATGCGGAAAATAAAATGAATGTTTCGGCTCGAGTATTGAAAATGCCCGAAGGGATATTGTCTCCGATCGCGATAATTTTTGAGTTGCTGGCCATGTTCAGCTCAAAGCCCGCATTGTTTGATCGCCAAAGGATGGTAGATATTCGGCAAAGCTGTTGGACAGCTTCACCAGAAAGGTTTTTCCGCGATTTCGATTTTAAACCGGAATTTGATCTGGCAACAGGACTTGCTTATACTCTCGACTGGTATGAACAGCAGAAATGGTTGTAAGAAATGAATGAAGAAACGGAACATGCCTTAAAAGACCTCGCCGAACCGGTAAACATTTACATCCATGACCCGATTGCGAAAAGATTTGTCGCGGTATTAAAAAATACGTTTGTCACCCCCAATCAGGTTACTTATCTGTCTGTGTTGGTGGGGTTTGCATCGGGTTATTCATTTAGTCAGGGAAGTTGGATAACGAGTATCGTCGGTGGAATCCTGCTTGAGTTGACTCTGATTTTAGATTGTGTGGATGGCCAACTTGCCAGAGCCAAAAATATGGCCAGTGATTGGGGGCGCCTTATTGATGGCATTGCCGGCTATTTTGCATATCTGGCTGTGGTTTTTGGAATTATTTCCGGGTACCCAGATTTTCAAACGGCGCTGATTATCATTGCTGTTTTTACTATTCTTCGTGCCGTATCCTACGATTACTGCAAGCAAACCTTTGGGACAATGGTATTGAAAGGGTTTGACGGCATGGAAAGGGAAATTCAAATCACATTTGAAAAAAATCGTGATAAACCTTCAAAAGTTCTTGTTGTATATTTTTATTATATGCAGGCACAACAATTAATTTTTCGTGGTCAGTGGAAAACCTTAAGCGATCTGGAAAATCTGAAAGTAGTGGATAAAACGATACTCGGTCCTGACCAGCGCCAGCAATACTTTAATAAGGTAAGAACCCTTCTTAAACTTTGGCGGTGGAATGGAATCGATTTTCCCTTGTTTCTCATCGCATTTTTAGGCCTGCTATCCATGCCAGGTCAAAGTCTTAATTTTCTGGCAGGGGCTATCACCACACAATTTCTTCTCACCTACCTCACCCATATTTATCTCAGTCAAAAGCTTTAACCTTCTCGAAATTAATCCCAAGATTTTTTCTTCCGCCAAGTTTTATACATTTTTTTAAATGATTGAATATTATTGTGTTCTTTGTATTGTGATGAGATTTGTCGTTGGCTTTTAGGACGAAGGGAAAATATTCACTTGACCCATTTAGGATTCAAGGTGATACTTGGCGAGGTGACAACGTTGTTTTCACGCTTG
>JACKQG010006160.1_pt1 | contig 12846 bp, 11 predicted proteins | sample 8237621 | NCBI WGS metagenome assembly JACKQG01 (sample SAMN15677084, study PRJNA649215) | marine metagenome | biome: marine; feature: Black Sea; material: saline water; isolation source: suspended particulate matter (SPM) from the Black Sea western gyre | collected 2013-06-09/2013-06-10 | depth...
CATGTATTAGGCCCGCCGCCAGCGTTCGTCCTGAGCCAGGATCAAACTCTCCGTCAAAATCTCGGCAGCCGCCTGCCGAAGCAGGCGCCGGCGTCGAAATCAGTAGTTCCGGTGCTGCCCAAAGGCGGCACCGGCACGAGTTTGACATCGGATCGGGACCGAGGTCCCATCCGCATGGCATCAGGTCAGGGGTCGTCGACCCGTCAGTTGACGGCTCGACGCCCTTGTCCGTTTGCATATGAATTGTCAGGGTCTGGCCAGTGGCGACTCGTGATCGCCGGTGGCCAGCCCGCACTGGCATTCATCGTCCTCTATTCCGTTTTCAAGGAGCACCTGGTGGCCGTGGGCCACCCGGCACACGCCCTTCCCCGAAGGGATGCGTCTGTACCCTGGGCACCGCCCGGTGAGGCCCGCAGTGGGACATCGCCGGAAAGGCGCCTGACCACGCTACGACCCGGCGACCTGAAGGTCAAGGGAGCAGCGCGACTGGCAACGCTAGCGGTGCCGGAAGATGGCCCCAACCCCCGACTGCCCATATTCAGGGGAAAACCGCAACAACCGGCGGCCAGGCGCCCCAACCCTCATCCGACGACGAGCAGGTGGCGGGAACGCCTCCCCTTCTGGAGCAGGACATAGCGCCCCCCGACGAGCGCGCCGTCAGCCAGACGGATGGCATCGCCGTCCTGGCGTACCCCGTTGACCGAGATTCCGCCACCGCCGATGGTGCGACGGGCATCCCCCCGGGAACTGCACAGGCCGCTGGCCAGCAGCGCATCCACCAGGGACTCGTCGCCCCCGAGGGCATCCGCACCCACCTCGGTCTCCGGCACGATTCCCCGCAGGGCGTCGAGCACCTCGAGCGTGGGTGCCGACTCCCCGAACAGGCCGTCGGCGGCCAGACGGGCACGAGTGGTCTCGTCCCCGCCGTGGACCAGGGCGCAGACCTCATCTGCGAGGCGCTGCTGGGCGAGGCGCTGCTCAGGGTGGGCCACGTGGTCTGCCACCACTGTCGCCACCTCCTCAACCTCGAGGAGGGTCAGCCGCAGCAGGTACTGCTCGACGTCGCGATCGTCGACATTGCGGAAGTACTGGTGCATCTCGAAGGGCAGCGTCCGCACGGGATCGAGCCAGACGGCCCCATCTGCGGTCTTGCCGAACTTGGACCCGTCGGAACGGGTGAGCAGGGGGAGCGTCATCCCGTGGGCTGAAGCCCCCGACCGGCGACGGATGAGGTCGATGCCGGCGGTGATGTTGCCCCACTGGTCGGAGCCTCCGACCTGCATCTCGCAGCCGTACCTCTCGTGGAGCTCGAAGAAGTCGTTGGCCTGCAGGAGCATGTAGCTGAACTCGGTGAAGGAGATCCCCTGGTCGCTCGCCAGCCGGCTCCGAACAGACTCCTTGGCCAGCATCGTGCCCACCGTGACATGTTTGCCGACATCGCGCAGGAAATCGAGAAGGCCTACATCGGCGGTCCACTCCCGATTGTCGACCAACAGCGCCGGCAGGCCTTCGAGGTCCCCGTCGCCCTCGAATCGCAACAGCGAACGCAGCTGGCCTGACACGGCCCCGATGTTGGCGTCGAGGGTCGCCTGATCGAGGAGGTTGCGCTCCTCGGAACGCCCGCTGGGGTCGCCCACCATTCCCGTGGCGCCACCTGCCAGCGCAACCGCCCGGTGGCCGGCGTCCTGGAAGCGCCGTAGCAGCAGCAGGGGCGTGAGGTGGCCGATGTGAAGGCTGTCTGAGGTCGGATCGAAGCCGCAGTAGAGGGTTACCGGACCCTCGTCGAGGCGTGACCGCAGGGCGTCTCGGTCGGTGCAGTCCTGGATCAGGCCGCGCGCCGAAAGGTCATCGAGGATCTCAGCACCGTTCACCCCATCACCATTGCCGCTGGAAGCATCCGAATCCAACCCTTTCATCCCGGGAACCGTTGTCGGCTGACGCACCTTCGGGTCGGCTCGCGGCCAGACTGTGCACGTGCACCAGCATGTCACCCAGCAGCGCATCCCCCGTGCGCATCCTTGGCGGATTCAGAGCATCCTCGTCGTCATCTCGTTGCTCGCCTCCGGCTGCTACTCGTACGAGACCCGCACCTTCGAGATCACCATTCCCGATACGGCCGAGTCGTCGGTCGTGGTGGCCGGGGACGGCACCCTGATCACCACCCTGGTCGCTCCACAGAACCGCACCAGCGCCCGCCGCCTCGACGAAATCCCCGAGCTCGTGCGCAACGCCGTCATCGCCATCGAGGACGAGCGCTTCTACTCCCACGACGGGGTCGACCTCAAGGCGATCATCCGGGCAGCCCGCACGAACCTGGAGGCGGGCGGCATCAGCCAGGGCGGCTCCACGATCACCCAGCAGTACGTCAAGTTGGCGATCATCGAAAACACCGAGAAGACCGCCTCCCGCAAGCTCGAGGAGATCTGGTACGCACTGCGGCTCGAGGACCAGTACAGCAAGGACTTCATCCTCCTCCAGTACCTGAACACCGTGTACTTCGGCCACGGCGCTTACGGCATCAAGGCGGCGGCCCAGACGTATTTCAACAAAGACGTCTGGGACCTGGCCATCAACGAGGCCGCCATGCTCGCCGGTCTCATCCAGGCACCGAGCCGCTTCAACCCGCTGCGCAACTACGCCTCGAGCCTCCGGCGCAGCCACCTCGTGCTCGACCGCATGCTCGCCAACGACTTCATAACCGCCGACGAGTTCGCTGACGCCCGGATCACGCCACCGCAACTCGAGGAATACTCCAGCCGGCTCGACACCCGCTATCCGGCCGGACACTTCGTGGAGGAGGTCCGCCGATGGTTCCTCGACAACGAGGCCTTCGGGGCCACACGTGCCCAACGAGAGGTGCTGCTGTTCGAGGGTGGCCTGCGCATAGAGACCACCATCGACCTGGCCCTCCAGGTCGCTGCCGAGGCGGCCGTCGAACGGCACCTGCCTGCCGGGAGCGGCAACCCGGATGCCTCGGTCGTCGTCATGGACCCGCAGAACGGCCACGTGCTCGCCATGGTCGGAGGGCGTGACTTCTTCGCTGACGACGACGACGCCAAGGTCAACCTGGCCGTCGGCAACGGTCGCCAGGTTGGTTCCGCCATGAAGCCCGTCGGCCTGGCTGCGGCGCTGGAGGCCGGGTGGGAGGTCACCTCCACCTACCAGGCACCGAACGTCATCGAGTTCGAGATCCCCGGAGCGATCGAACCGAACAACATCTGGCGGGTCAGCGGCGGCGCCACGGGACACAGCATGCCCGATATTCCCCTGGGCGAGGAGCTGCCGGAACCCGAGTGGCTGACGCTTGTGGAGGCCACCCGGCGCTCGATCAACACCGTCTATGCCCAACTCTCGATGGCCATGGGCGCCCAACGGGTCGCCAACATGAGCCGTCGACTCGGGATCGTCTCGCCCATCGAGGAGGTCAACTCGAACATCCTCGGCACCTCCGACGCCACCCTGCTCGACATGACCACCGCCTACAGCACCTTCGCCAACCGGGGCGTCCACAACCCACCCGCCTATGTCACCCGCGTGGTCAACGCCGACGGCACAACGCTGTGGCGTTGGAAGCGGGAGCAGTCCCGGATCCTCGATCCCCGCCTCACCGACCAGCTGACGTGGGTACTCGAAGGTGTCCTGGATGCCGGCACCGGGCACCGGGCGAAGCTCGAGGATCGCACCGCCGCCGGCAAGACCGGCACCACCCAGAACTACGCTGATGCGCTCTTCGTCGGATACACGCCGCAACGGGCGACCGGAGTCTGGGTGGGCTACCCGGAGGGCCAGATACCGATGGTGCCGCCGACCACCGACCGCAAGGTCTTCGGTGGCACCTATCCGGCGCTCATCTGGAAGGACGTCATGGAGGTGGCCCACTTCGGGCTCGACGAGGAGCTGTTCGCCACGCCACCGCCGTCCTCGACCACGACGACAACCAGGCCACCGTCCACAGCAGTGGAGACACCGGTCCTCGTCGGCCTGTCGATGGACGAGGCCCAGGTGCTCCTGGCCGCAACGGCCGAGGCTCCGACCCGCCTGGCGGACGGTTCCGAGATTCCAGGCCTTCCACCGATCCGCATCACCAGCGTGATCGAGATCCCGACCAACGACAGCGTTCCGGGGACAATCATCGGGCAGTCGCCAGGCGTCGGCTCGACCATCCTGCCCGCCGGCTCAATGGTCGTCGAGGTCGCCGTGCAACCACCGCCGGTTCCGGTGCCGGCCGTGGTCGGGCTCGGTGTCGACGAGGCCGGCGCCCTGCTCGCCGAGTCGGTCCTCGGCTACGAGATCACCGAGGTGGCCAATCCAGACGACCCCGATGCGCCGCCCGAGACCATCTGGTATCAGGAACCGGTGCCGGGGACCGAGGTTCCCGAGGGATCTGTCGTGCTCCTCCAGGTCACGCCTCCCGCTCCGCCGGAACCCGAGGTTGATCCGGAAGCCGACCCCGAGGTTGATCCGGAAGCCGACCCCGAGGTTGATCCCGAAGCCGACCCCGAGGTTGATCCCGAAGCCGACGGGCCACCGGAGGCCGGCTGACCATGGCATCCATCGGCACGACCGGAAAGCCCCACGCAACGCTCTCCCGGGTTGCCGCACTCTGCCTCATCGTGGCCCTTGTCGCCTTCTGGTACTGGGCCTTCCTGGTCTACGACGCACCCGGCAACCCCGACCGGCTCGAGGACCGCTCCTGGGTCACGGCTGCAAATCAGCGCTGCTCCCGGATGGCGCTTGCCGTAGGTGACCTGCCCGCCGCCGCAGATTCCCCCTCGCCGGCCCACCGGGCCGATGTGCTCGACGAGGCGACGGACCTGCTCGACCAGTTCGTCGCCGACCTCAGGGATCTGCCCGTGGGCACGGCCGACGACCAGGTCCTGTTGGCGGGATGGTTCGACGACTGGGACATCTACATCGCCGACCGGAGGTTCCACGCCCGGCGGCTTCGGACCGAGGGCGATGTCCGCCCCTACCTCACCGCCCTTCCGTCAGGGGCCGGCAGCCACGTCGAGCGCATGAACGGCTTCGCCAGGGTGAACGACATGGAGGGCTGCCTCGAGCCGGGAGACCTCTAGACGTCCCCTGGTCCGCACTCCAGCCGATCGAGGGCTCCAAGGGCCCGGTCCGCCAACCGCAGCAGCCCCCCGTCGACTCCGAGGGCCTCCAAAGCGTCGCGGTGGACCCACCGCAGCGCCTCGGACTCGTGGTTCCCGACGGGAACCGAGCCGGCGGGCGCCACCACCAGGAACCGCACGTCGTGGTGCTCGTGGGCATCTTCGGCCGGCGGGTCCACCACGTGGACATCGAGGTCGACCGGTGGTTCGAGAACCCGCAGGCCAGTGATCCCCGTCTCCTCGGTGGCCTCGCGCAGGGCGACCCTGGCCAGGTCGCCATCGCCGTCGGCGTGGCCGCCGGGCTGGAGCCAGCGCTGCAACTTGGCGTGGAACAGAACCAGGATGCGCCGATCCGCCGGGTCGACCACGAGGGCGGATCCGGTGAGGTGGCCCGGCCTGCAGGTGCGGAGCAGGGCTTCGTCGTGGCTCTCCAGCAGGGTGAGGATCCGGTCCCGCTCCGGCCCGGTGGGGCCGGACGAAACGACCGACCGGGGATAGATGCCGACGCGGGCGGCCAACTGGTCGAGCCCGAGCAGTCGGTTCACGCGCTCAGGTGTGCACGGATCTCGTCGGGGGGCGGAATCGGCCGGTGCTCGCCGATCGTCACGCCGACGTAGGTCACCTTCGCCGTCACCACCTGGCGGTCCCCGACCGCCAGGTCGAACTCGACGTCGAGGGACGTGGTGCCCCAGCGCACTACCGCCACGGTCACGTCGAGGACATCGCCGACTCCTGCCGGACCGTGCCACTCGAGGGATGCGGCCTTGAGCATGATCTCCCAACCCAGGTCCTCGAACCGGGGGGTCAGCTCGCGTAGCCAGGTGTCGAAGACGTCGTCGATGTATGCCAGGTAGTGGGCGTTGAACACCACGCCCTGCGGGTCGACCTCGCCGTAGCGGATCCGTACCTGGGCGTGGTGGGGCATGCTTTCGCTCAGATCCGCTCGGCCTGGGCGGCCAGCCGTTGCGCGAACCGCCGTCGTTGTTCGGCAACCGGTTCGGGTCCGGCACCCCCCGGCGTGGTCCGTCGTCCAACCGCGACACCCGGTGCCAGCAGCTTCGCTGCCTCGGGGCCCAGCCGCTCGTCGGCGGCGACCAGGTCGGCCAGGGCTCCACCCCCGGCGAGCGCCGTGCGCACGTGGCCGCCGATTACAGCGTGGGCCTCCCGGAACGGCATCCCGGCGGCCACGAGGAACTCGGCGAGGTCTACGGCGGACGCATACGGGCTGTCCGCCGATTCGGCCATCCGGTCGGTGTCGAACCCCAGGGTGGCCACCATGCCGTCGAGGGCCAGCAGCGTCAGGCGAATCGTGTCGCAGGAGTCGAACAGCGGCTCCTTGTCCTCCTGGAGGTCCTTGTTGTACGCCAGCGGCAGTCCCTTGAGGGTCGCCAGGAGTCCGGTGAGGTTGCCGATGAGGCGACCGGCCTTGCCCCGGGCCAGTTCGGCCACGTCGGGGTTCTTCTTCTGGGGCAGCATGGACGACCCGGTCGAGAAGGCGTCGTCGAGGGTGAGGTAACCGAACTCGGAGCTCGACCAGAGGACGATCTCCTCGCCCAGCCGCGACAGGTGGACGCCGAGCAGGGCTATGGCGAACAGCGCCTCCACAACGAAGTCGCGATCCGACACGGCATCAAGCGAGTTCTCGAACCGGCCGGCGAACCCGAGGTCCTCGGCAACCCCATCGGGGTCGAGCGGCAGCGACGACCCGGCCAGCGCCCCTGCACCGAGCGGCGACACGTCGGCCCGTTCGCCGGCGTCGAGCAGTCGATCCACGTCCCGGGAGAGTGCCCAACCGTGGGCCAGCAGTTGATGGGCCAGCAGCACCGGCTGGGCCTGCTGGAGGTGTGTGTAGCCGGGCAGGTAGGCCTCGCCGGCGTCGTCGGCCCGTTCGGCCAGGGTCGCCTGCAACCGTGCGACCAGCGCCGCCAACTCGGGCATCTCCCGCCGGACCCACAACCGAAGGTCGGTGGCGACCTGGTCGTTGCGGCTCCGTCCCGTGTGGAGCCGGGCTCCGGCGTCTCCGGCCAACTCGGTGACCCGCCGCTCGACCGCCGTGTGGATGTCCTCGTCGGAGGCCACGAAGGCGAACGAGCCGTCGGCCATTTCGGTCTCGACGTCATCGAGGGCGGCGAGCACGGCGTCGGCGTCGTCGGCGTCGAGCAGGCCGACGCGTGCCAGCATCCGGACGTGCGCCCGTGAGCCGGCGATGTCCTCCCGGAACATCCGCTGGTCGAATCCGATGCTGTGGTTGAGCGCCTGGAGGGCCTCGGCGGGTCCTTCGGCGAACCGTCCATGCCAGAGCGTGGGCATTATTCCTCCCCCTGTCCCCTGGCGGCCCTCCTGGCCACCGTCCTGAGCCGCAGGGCGTTGAGCCTGATGAAGCCCTCTGCGTCCGACTGGTCGTAGGCGCCTTCGTCCTCCTCGAACGTGGCGATCGCCTCGTCGAACAGAGTGTCGGCGGATTCCCGGCCGACGACCTCGACGTTGCCCTTGTAGAGCCGGATCCTGACCCGCCCGTTGACGAACGCCTGGCTGTGGTCGATGGCGACCTGGAGCATCTCGCGTTCGGGGCTGAACCAGTATCCGTTGTAGACGATCTCGGCATAGCGGGGCATCAGCTCATCTTTGAGGTGGGCGACGCCCCGGTCGAGGGTGAGCGATTCAATCGCCCGGTGTGCCTTGAGCATGATCGTGCCTCCGGGTGTTTCATATGCACCCCTGGACTTCATGCCCACGTACCGGTTCTCGACGATGTCGGTCCGTCCGACACCGTTGGCGCCACCCACCCCGTTGAGGTGGGCCAGCACGGTTGCCGGCGACATCGGTGTGCCGTCGATGGCGACTATGTCGCCTCTTTCGTAGGTGATGTCGAGGTAGGTGGCCTCGTTGGGCGCCAGTTCGGGGCTGACGGTCCAGCGCCACATTTCGGAGGCGGGTTCGTTCCAGGGGTCCTCGAGGGGGCCGCCCTCGAAGGAGATGTGGAGCAGGTTGGCGTCCATCGAATAGGGCGACTTGGTTCCCCGCTTCATCTCCACGGGGATGCCGTGCTTCTCGGCGTAGTCCAGCAGGCTCTGCCGTGATCCCAGATCCCATTCCCGCCAGGGGGCGATTATCCGGATGTCGGGGTTCAGCGCATAGGCACCCAACTCGAACCGGACCTGGTCGTTGCCCTTGCCGGTGGCGCCGTGGCTGATGGCGTCGGCGCCGGTTTCGGCGGCGATCTCGACGAGCCGCCTGGCGATGAGCGGCCGGGCGATGGAGGTGCCGAGAAGGTACTCGCCCTCGTAGACGGCGTTGGCCCGGAACATCGGGAACACGTAGTCACGGACGAATTCCTCCCGGAGGTCCTCGATGTAGATCTCGGAGACGCCCATGGCCTCGGCCTTGGCCCGCGCCGGCTCGAGCTCTTCGCCCTGGCCCAGGTCTGCTGTGAACGTCACGACCTCGCAGCCGTAGACCTCTTCGAGCCACTTCAGGATGATCGAGGTGTCGAGCCCGCCCGAGTAGGCGAGCACGACTTTTTCGACGCTGTCGATGCTGGGGTTCATGTCACTCATGTCCTGTTTCCGTTCCTTCGACTGCCACCGTGAGCTCCAGCTCACTGGCCGGCGAGCGACCGCAGGGTAGCGGCGAGTGCCGGGCCGGTCGTGCCCTCGACGGCGAGGACGAAGATGGTGTCGTCGCCGGCCACGGTGCCGAGGATCTGGTCGTGCCCGGACCGGTCGATCGCCGAGGCGACCACGTGTGCCGACCCCGGAGGCGTCCGCAGGACTACGAGGTTGCCCGAGTGCACCACCTCTGCCACCCATTCGCCCATGACCCGCCGGAGGTGGCTCTCTGGGGCGACCTGGTCGGCGGGATGTTCGGGTATGGCGTAGACGCTGCCTCCGCCGGGCAGCCGGACCTTGATGGCGCCGAGGTCGCCGAGGTCCCGGGAGACCGTCGCCTGTGTCGCCTCGATGCCGGCCTCGGCGAGCAGGTCCACGAGTTCCCCCTGGCTGGTGACCGGCTGTTCGGCCAGCAACCTGGCCATCCGGTGCTGTCGTTGTGCCTTGCTCATGCGCTGATCCCGTCGTCCGCTGCCTCGCCCAGCAGCCAGGCCAGCAGGCCCCGGGCGGCGTGCATCCGGTTCCCGGCCTGTTGCCAGACCCGGCTGGCGGGCCCGTCGACGGCTCCGCTGGTGACCTCCTCGCCCCGGTGGGCCGGCAGGCAGTGCAGGAAGTGCACCTGCTCGCCTGCGACGTCGAGCAGTCGCTGGTCTACCCGGTAGCCCTCGAAGTCGGCGAGCCGTTGGGCGCTCTGGTCCTCCTGGCCCATCGAGGTCCAGACATCCGTGTAGACGATGTCGCTGCCCGCTACCGCCTCTTCCGGCCGGTCGAACTCGGCTACCACCACGCCGGCGGCGGCCAGTCGGTCGGTGTCGACCCCGGTGGGCCGGTAGCCGGGCGGGCCGGTGTGCCGGACCTCCATGCCGAGCATCCCGGCTGCCAGCGCGAGCGACCGGAAGACGTTGTTGCCATCACCGACGTAGGTGACGCTCCGTCCTGCCAGGTCGCCGAGGAGTTGCCGCATGGTAAGCACATCGGCGAGGGCCTGCATCGGGTGGCCGGCGTCGGACAGCATGTTGACCACGGGCACCAGGTCGAGGGCCGCCATCCGTTCCACCGTCGAGTGGGCGAAGACCCGGGCGCCGATGGCTCCGTGGAAGCAGGCGAGGGTGTTGGTGACGTCCTCGACCGATTCCCGGGTGTCGAGGCCGACCTCGGATGCCTGGATGTACATGGGGTGGCCACCGAGTTGCACGATGGCCATCTCCATCGAGTTGCGGGTACGGACAGAGGGCTTCTCGAACAGCAGCGCCATGCCCCGGCCGTCGAGAACCTGTGGCGGAGCCGGTTCGACGGCGAGGTCGAGCACCCGTCCGAGTTCTGCAGGGGTCAGGTCGTCTACTTCGAGCAGGTGCCTCATGCGATTGCCTCCGTGTCTCCGGCGAGCACGCTGCCCAGGATCACCACGCCCTCGGCCAACTCGTCGTCGGTCACCGTCAGGGGTGGGGCCAGCCTCAGGGCGGTCGGCGTGATGCCGTTGACCACCAGGCCGGCAGCGAGGCAGGCCCGTGCCACATCGGGGCCGGTGCGGCCGTCGAGCACCTCGGGATCGAGCTCGGCGGCCAGGAGCAGGCCGAGGCCCCGGACGCCGGTGACGCCGGGCAGGGCCTCGAGGAGGACGGTGAGGGCTGCACCCCTGACAGCGGCACACGCCGGGGCGTCGATCTCCTCCATGACCCTCAGCACCTCCCTGGCCGCCGAGGCGGCGAGGGGCTGCCCGCCGAAGGTGGAGCCGTGGTCGCCGGGTGAGAAGGCCGCTGCGACGTCGGCGGTGGCCCAGACGGCGCCGATCGGAACGCCGTTGCCGAGCGCCTTGGCGACGGTGACGATGTCGGCCCGGATGCCGGAGTGGTGGAAGCCGAACCACCGTCCGGTGCGACCGAGGCCGGTCTGGACCTCGTCGAGGATCAGCAGGATGCCCCGCTCGTCGCAGAGCCGCCGGATGCCGACGAGGAAGTCGACGTCGGCCGGGTTGATCCCGCCCTCGCCCTGGAGCGACTCGAGCAGGATCGCCCCGACGGTGGGGTCGAGGGCCGCTTCGAAGGCGCCGAGGTCGTTCCAGGCGGCATGCCGGAAGCCCTCGGGCAGCGGCTGGAAGGGTTCGTGCTTCTCGGGCTGGCCGGTGGCCGCCAGCGTGGCGAGGGTGCGTCCGTGGAACGACCGGAAGGCCGACAGCACGACGTGGCGGCCCCGTCCCTGGTGCTTGCGGGCCAGCTTGATGGCGGCCTCGTTGGCCTCGGCGCCGGAGTTCTGGAACAGCACACGGCCCGGCGTGGCCTCGCCGGTCCCCGACCGGATCAGCGAATCGAGCCGTGTCGCCACCTCGAGGTGCGGTTCGGTGTCGAACAGGTTCGAGACGTGGAGCAGAGTTCCGGCCTGCTCTGCGAGGGCCGCTGCCACCCGGGGGTGGCAGTGGCCGAGGCTGGTGACCGCCAGCCCGCAGAGGAAGTCGAGGTACCGCTTTCCGGAGTCGTCGAACAGTTCGGTGCCCAGCCCCCGGACGAACTTCACGGGAGGGTCGCCGTAGTTGCCCATCAGGAGCCGGTCGCCGATCATGGCTGCGTCCGTTCATCACGGGCCGGTGTGTCGGGCCCGCCGCCCACCGGGAACACCATGGTGCCTATGCCTGCGTCGGTGAACAGCTCGAGGAGCAGAACATGGGGGATCCGTCCGTCGACCATGTGCGCCGATCCGACCCCGGCGTTGACGGCGTCGAGGCACGCCTGTGCCTTGGGGATCATGCCGCCGCTGATGGTGCCGTCGGCCATGAGCGCCCCGAGCTGCTCGACGTCGAGCCTCGAGATGAGCGTGTCGGGATCGTCGGCGTCGGCCCGCAGCCCCTCGACGTCGGTCAGGTAGAGGATCCGTTCGGCGCCGAGCGCCCCGGCCAGGGCGGCGGCGACCGTGTCAGAGTTGATGTTGTAGGCCTGCCCGGTCTCGTCGGCGCCGATCGTCGAGACCACGGGAACGAGGTCTTCGGCCAACAGCCGTTCGATGATTCCCGGGTCGACCGATTCGACGTCGCCTACGAACCCCAGCCCGGGGTCCCGGGCGGTTGCCCGGATGAGGCCACCGTCCTCCCCGGAAAGGCCGAGGGCGAGCGGTCCGTGGACGTTGATGCCCGACACGATGTCGCGGCTGACCTTGCCTACGAGCACCATGCGAACAACGTCGAGCGTGGCTGCGTCGGTGACCCGGAGTCCGTTGCGGAACTCGGATTCGAGGCCCAACCGGTCCATGAGCTCGCCGATCTGCGGGCCGCCGCCGTGAACCACGACCGGCCGGATGCCAACCGAGTGCATGAGCACGATGTCCTCGGCGAACCGGGCGGCGAGGTCGGCGTCGACCATGGCGTTGCCGCCGAACTTGACGACGACGATCGAGCCCTTGAACCGTTGGATGTAGGGCAGGGTCTCGATGAGGACGGCGGCCCGCCGCTCGGGGGAGAACTGTTCTGTGCCGGGGTTCATTTCAGGTCTCCTCAGGAGGTCCGCATGTTCTCGTCGATGTAGGCGTGGCTGAGGTCGGTTGTGACCACCCGTGCCGTGCCAGTTCCCTGACCGAGGTCGACGTCGAGGTCGAGGGTCCGTCCGGCCATGTGCGACCTCAGGGCGGCCTCGTCGACCTGCTGGGCCTCGCCGTCGGTGTAGACGACCTGTCCGCCGTAGGAGATCGTGATCGTGTCGGGGTCGAAGGCGATGCCTGCGGCGCCCATCTCGGCGGCGATCCGGCCCCAGTAGGGGTCCTCGCCGTACCAGGAGCACTTGACCAGTTGGCAGTTGGCGGTGTCCCTGGCGCCCTTGGCTGCCTCGACGTCGCTGGCGGCCCCGGTGACGGTCAGGAACACCGTCTTGGTCGAGCCCTCGGCGTCGTCGGCCATCTGGACGGCAAGTGAAAGGCAGGCCTCGGCGAGTGCTGAGCCCAGCGCCTCGTGGTCGACCTGGCCGGCGCCGCCGTTGGCGAGCAGCAGCACCGAGTCGTTTGTGGATTCGGCGCCATCGACGGTCAGGCAGTTGAAGCTGGTGCCGACGGCCGCCCGCAGCAGTTCGGTGGCCGTGGCGGCGTCGATCTCGGCGTCGGTGGTTAGCACGGCCAGCATGGTGGCCATGTTGGGCTCGAGCATC
>JACKQG010006161.1_pt1 | contig 12839 bp, 21 predicted proteins | sample 8237621 | NCBI WGS metagenome assembly JACKQG01 (sample SAMN15677084, study PRJNA649215) | marine metagenome | biome: marine; feature: Black Sea; material: saline water; isolation source: suspended particulate matter (SPM) from the Black Sea western gyre | collected 2013-06-09/2013-06-10 | depth...
GGTGTAAATCCGTGATACCCGCTAGTTTGTTGATCCTGGTCTTTGAATGTTGGTTCAAACAATGAAATTAGATATTCATCTGGATCTAAAATCACTGCGTTTTTACCTGCATCTTTTTCAATGGTGTCTCGATAAATCTTAACACCTTTTGTTTTTACTTCTTCAAGTGCAGATTTTAAATCTCCAACTATGAATCCTAGACTTATTCCATTCTCTATTGAACTGCCTACGTGTTGAGCAGTTAGAGATGCAGGATGTAAACTCAACAAAGCTCCGGAGGTACCTAAATCCACCCATGTTTCTCTTTGGTCTTTGATTGGCAATCCAATTATTTCGTTGTAGAATTTTATGGATTTGTCTAAATCTTTGACGGCTAAGATTACATTACCGACTTTCTTGATATTCACATACAATATAGCTTAAAGTTGCTTAAATCAATTACTCTAAATTTAAAATAATTTTTAATTATGTCTATTGAACTTCTACCATTGTTTCAGTTCGTTCAACACCGCTAATTTTTTGAATTTCAGTTGTTACTTCTTTTATCTGAACTAGTTGTTCTACATCAATAATTGCAACTGCGTCAAATTGGCCGCTTGTTGGAAATGAGTCAACTATGGATGTTAATTTTTTTAATTTAACAGATATGAGTTTTTTTGGAGATTTTACTAAAATTATTGCTCTTACCATCCTAAATCCACCTCCACTTCAATCAATGTTTCTGTAGTTACAATGTCTTTAATTTTTTTAAAACCAATTACCATTTGATTAATTTCATCCATGGAACCTTTTAAAATTACGCTGACATCTGCCCTACCTGTAACTATCATTGTTTGTTTAACGACTTTTCTTTTCTTCTCTAATATTTCAACTACTAAATCCACTTTTCCAGGTTTAACTGTAATCAAACATAATGCTTGCATAGATCCTTTAGGGTGTTAAACCTGATAAAGATTTCTAGGATATGTTTAAACAAAACTGATAGACTGGCGCATGCAGGCACTATTTGAGATAATTCGTAGTAATTTATACAAAATAATTTTAATTTTAAAAAAGAACTCTTAGTTTGCTTTACTTAATACTGTGATGCAGTCTCTTTTTTATCCAGGCTTGTCCTATCTATGATATACAGCAATTTTAACACCCGTACACTGCTGTTGTTAGATTTGAGAAGAGTGAGGATTCTTCTCATTTTATTTTACAATAACAAAAAGGTAAATCTAGACACATTTTCTTTGTAAGTAATGAACCGTGAACAGGTAGTAGTTGTTGCAAAGTTAGTTGCGTATTTGCTAATTATTACTGGAATCATAATGTTGTTTGCAGCAATTATGTATTTGATAACAGGTCCAGAAAATTTAGTTGTTATAGTTTGGGTCATAGTTGGAGCATTAATGCTGGGTATTGGGGCAACAGGATTAAGATATATCAAAAAATTAAAACTGGATATCAAATACGAAAATTAATCTGATTTTAAAAAATAACTTTTAGTTTGCTTTACGCAATTTTGGGGCGAAGTCTCTTTTTAACATGAGTCTGGATTAATAACAGAAAATTTACTACGTACATCACTACCAGAACTTGATGATGCCTCATTCAACTAAAACCCACATCTGTCAATGGAACATGAAAACCATAATCCCATCACAACCGTTAGGGAAAGGATAAATCCCACAATTAGAACATTTGATTTCTTAATTCCCATAATTAAGAAACAGAATGGATTGATCTTATTAAGATCCCCCTCAGTAGGTTTGGCATACACTTCTTGATCATCAAATTAATCACTCCACGTTTGATGAATACAACACTGGTGTTGCTACACTTGAGAGGGTTCCGTCGTTGGCATTCTCTCATTTTATTTTTCTAATTCCAATAATCACCACTTCTGGAATTCTCAGATAAATTCCAATTCTAGGACAAGGTCTCTGTTTTTGTAACACTAGGCTTTGTTAACAGGCTGATCTTATTAGGATCCCAGATGGTAGTTTGCTCATACACTTCTTGATCATCAATCACCACAGTTGATGAGCAAACAACGGTCAATTGCTACTAACACGAGTTATCTATTTCGTGTTAAACGGACTTTTGTTAGGACCGTAAAGTGTTGCTACATGGGCTTGATCAAGTACATGGATAGTGAGAGAGTTTCTAGAAGAATTCTCTCATTTTATTTTTTTTATGACAATGCATGACTCAAATGATTCATTTCAGTCAAATTTGGGCACATGATATCGTCTGTTTTGATTGTTTTCTTGAAATACAATTGTATGATGTGAACCAGCGTATGTTGAAACCTAATCTGCACGTTTCTAATCTACGGCTTCTTGTGATCTTGCTTCCTCAAGATAGGCTCTACGCTCTTCATTTACCTTGTCTTGGTCAATAACAATATCATCATCAACTATGACAATTCCGCCATCACTAGGCTCATCATTGATTTTTTTAACTTTTGATTTGCCTGCTTTGGTTGATTTTTTACTTTTAGTCGTAGCTTTTTTTGTAACTTTTTTTTCTGCCATGAATATCGAAAATCTTGGGATGGTGTGACTTTTAAACATTATGTCCTTTTACGGACTTTTTAGGCTTGTTCTGTGTCCACTTCTATTGATTCATTAGTAATCTCAGTAATTTCCTGAAGAACCATCATTTTATTTCCTCTACAGATCCAATTTGCCCTGAAATCATGTAATTTAGCTGATCTAATATTGCATATTGAACGCGTGCTCTTAATACCTCAAGAACATCAGTTTCAACTGTGGGATGAAATTCACTTACCCATCGTTCTAACTCTTCATTTTCAATCATATTTTTAGATTTTTTATCTTAAATTTATCTTCTATGCATTTTTTGTTTTTTTACTATTGGTGATTTTAAAAAAATTATTGAAAATAAAGTATGTTCAAGTCAACAATCAACTCTTGAATGAATTTATCTTTAATCAATAACTAGACATGTAGTTGGGAGGTGAACGCAAATAGCAAAATTAGCAGATTATCAGGTAATGAAAGATTCAGTATCCTTGGCAAAAATTGATGGCCAATCCTTTACCATTACTCACATTGAAGATTCTAATTATAGTCAGGGTGATGATGTGACGCGAGGGGTAAAACTAACAATGAAAGAATTTTTTTCCGTAGATGGCAATCAAATGAATAAATTTCATACTACTCGAGTTGCCATCGTAAAGAAATTTTCTAACCAAAAACTTAGGGATGACATAAATTCCAGTAAAGAAACACTGTGTGTAAAATGTATTTCTGAGAAATCAAGTTCTGGAAAAAGTTTCTTTAATTTGGTTGACGCATGAATCTTTTTTTAGAATAATTTCTCATTCCTTATTTTTATTACTATAACTTTGTAAATATTATTTTAATTCATAATTCCAAAGATGTCATAAAATATTTAATAATTCATAGCAAATTTCATTATTAGATTAATTTTTTTACTAGATGGGCATACTCCATTTGTTGAATTTTAATTGTGTATTTCCAACATGTAATTTTAAGTGCAATAATGTTGAAGAAATAGAATTTCTAAAACATTTGAAAGAGAAACATTCTGAGGAACTCTTGAAAATTTCAAAAAAAGAAAAAATGTCAATTAAAGCAGTAGAAATGATAACAACATCTAACTCAAGCGTGTTCATTAATACTTGAAAATCAGGCATAAAAATATGGATAATCCTCAACGTATTTCAATTGCAGAGTAGAATTACAAATGAAAGGGTATTCTGTACATGCCTTTAACAATCTAAATCTTAACACAGCACAATGCGTATTCTTAAGTCCTAGGATAATGGTGAAAAATTATTGCAATCTTTACTCGATCAAGTAAATATTTTAATCAAAATGAACGTGGGGGATGCCTATCGATTAGAGCATATCAAACTGATGTTGAAACAAAAAAGAACCGTATATGGTTCAGATAGGGTGTATCTTGACCATTTGATTGATGAATATATTGAACAAATTAAAACTCAAAAACAATTATCAAAAATTCGTGATGATGATCAACTTGAAGAAGATTCTGAAGAAATACCTTTTGAAGAAAATACTGAAGAAGTATCAGAAAACAATATTGTGGAATTAGATCACATCTATTGTTGGAAATGTGGAAAGTCTATCCCTGTAAATTCAAAATTCTGTCTTGATTGTGGCAGTGACATGAAAAAACCTGAAATAAAATCTGATAACATTGTTGAAGATACACCTGAAAAAACAATTGAAGAAGCATCTAAAAACAAATCTACTGTTAAAAAAAATATTCTCATAGTTGCGGGTGTTTTGGCAATTTTAGCTGTAATTGGAGGAGCTGTTGTTATGGGAGGTGCTCTTGATAAAACAATATCTTCAATTGGGGATGACAAACCATTGCCAAAAGAAATTACTAGTACTGTGGAATCTGAGTCTAATTCAAAATGTGGTGTCGGAACTATGTTTGATGACACAACAAACAGCTGTGTCTTAGCAGGCACTTGATATCAAAATAGATGCAATCGCCTTGAGTTTTTCTGATTGGATCATTGTTTTCCAATTAAATTCATTTTTGATATTTTGAGATTAAGTTGAATTTTTGAGAATATCTGAGCAAATTTGGGCATGAACTTAACTAAATCAAGAGTGCCAGGGGCATGATTTGAACAAGCGACAGCCCGGTCTTCAGCCGAGTGCTCTTCCAGGCTGAGCTACCCTGGCACTAAAAAAAATACTCAGGATGAGACATTAAAGTTTGTCTTTTTATGGTTTCCAGAGGATGTCCTCTATTCCTTTTCGCTTATTGATCAAGCGACCCAATACAAACATCAAATCAGATAGTCTGTTGAGGTATTTTATGCAATTAGAATTAATTTCATCCTTATCGCTTAGTTTCACTACTAGTGTCTCTGCCCGTCTTACAATTGTTCTAACTTGATGTGTCTGTGCAGCTGCTAAATTTCCGCCAGGTAGAATAAAATTTGTTAGCGGGGATAATTCTAATTCAAACAGATCAATTGATTTTTCTAATTTCTCAATCATCTCCAAGGATACCCTGTTTTTAAGATCATTTAGATTCTGGTTGGATAAATCAGAACCAAGTAAAAATAAATCATTTTGAATTTGACTCAAAAGTCGACTTACATCATCATCCAGTACATTTGTTAAAACAATGCCAATTGCGGCATTTGCCTCATCTACTGTCCCATATGCCATAATTCTTGGATGTGATTTTGCAATTCTAAAATTACCCTGTAAACCTGTATTTCCATCATCTCCTGTTTTTGTATAAATTTTCATATCTTGGTTAATTTGACTTAATTATTATGTGATTCGAAAAACCAAATATGAAAATTCATTAGGACAAAATATTATCCATAATGTAATCATGATTTTAGATTTTTTTAAAACTGCAGTAAATTTGAAAAATATTTCCAGACAGGGATGGGTGGACAAATTGTCTCTAAAACACCCCGAATCTGTGGCTGATCATAGTTATTCTATGGCAATAATGGGCATGATAATATCTGATTTAGAAAATTACAATTCTGAGAAAATATTAAAAATGATACTATTGCATGATTTGGCCGAATCAAAAATTGGAGATTATACTCCGAATCAAATAAGCAAAGAAAATAAAGTAAAAATTGAAAATAACGCATATGATGAAATGATCAGCACTTTACCTGAATCCATAAAATCACAATATGCTCAAATTTGGAAAGAATACCAAAAACAAGAATCTCCTGAATCAAAAATTGTACATCAAATTGATAAATTAGAAATGGCATTGCAAGCAAAAATGTATCAAAAAGACGGGTCGTCTAAAGAAGCAGTAGAGTCTTTTTTTAAATCAGCAGAAGAGGGGATTACTCATCCAAAACTAAGAGAGATTCTGAATCAAATCTTACAAGATTAAATTATCAATTAGAATCCGAGCTTAATTTGATTTGCAAGAACTATGGTGACAGTCCCGTACGCAACTAAGGCAAGTACGGAAATAAAACATCCCCAATTCACAGCTTTTTCATATTTGTATCCTCCTCTATAATCAAGCAAAATACCTCGAAGTCCATTAAACCCGTGAACTGATACTAAAATCAAAATCATTTCTAAAAGTAACGCATAAGTAAAATTTTGATAGTTAGAAATCACATACTCATACGACAATGATGCTGCAAAATTTCCCGTTGCAAATCTGACTGAAATGTGTAGCGCCACTAACCCTATGGCGCCCAAAGCTGTGCCGTAATGGATTTTTCGAATATGGCTTTCCCTTATTCTTAAAATTTGAAAAACACCCCTAGTGCAGCGTATAACGCCAATGCTGATACTCCCATTGTGACGTAAATACACAATCTGTTCTTCTTCCCCATTGATTGAATTTGATATGGGTAATCAGGTCTGGTTGGAGTTCCAATGCCTATTCCGCCCTGATTCAACATCAATCTAATGCCGTTAAGACAATGAAATGCGCCTAGAGCAATCATTACAGACAAGACAACAAAACCTAGCGGGGAATATGTCAAAAATAATAATTGTCCCCAAGACATTCTATCCAGAACAGACATTGCATGAATTACATGCACAACGAAAAATATTAGCAGATAAATTCCAGAAATTCTCATAAGCAACCATGAGACCCTACTTATCCCATACCCTGAAGGATTCAACCATGCGCGAATTCCTTTACTGTTTTCTTTATTCAGAATATGATTTACTGAATGCAGTATTTATGACCTGACGGGATAATGTCCATGCTGCCCAAAATTAAAAATGAAATTACATTCAAATCATTTATCTTTTGATGGGATATTTTTCTTGTTTTTATCGAATAATTTACAAATAAAATACGTCATCATTGGATTTGATCAAAGATTAGATAAAACACTCATCACAGAAATAAACCAACAAAAATAATATTACTGTGAATCTTTTCTCTCTTTTATTTTTCTTGTTTGGCTGATGAAACTTTTCATAAATGCACCTACTGAAAGCATAACTATTCCAAAAATCATAACGGCAAGTATTGCTGTTTCACTGTAATCTCTGATAAGGATAATTGAAAGTAATATCCCCGCTATTCCAATTATCATCAATGAATGGGATATTTTGGCAAACATAATTTACAAATAAAATCGGTCTTGATTAACTTTGGTTAAATGTCTGAAACATCTTGGATTATGGGCACAAATCAACCTAAACAATACTGCCCTGGCAGAAAATCATCTGCCCACATGCATTTTAACTAAAAAAGAGCGATATGGAGCACCATCTGAAACTGGTTTATTCTATACCATTAAATCGCATTCTAAACATTATTTTTTATGGTTAGAACTGGAAAAGTAATCCCTAAAGAAATTATTTTTCCCATAATCCGTATGCTGGATGATAAAGCAACATGGACCAATATCTACAACAATACTATTAATGAAAAAGGCAAAAGATACGCAAGCAATGACATTGGTTTTACTTTAGAGCATTACCTGGAAAAGGAACTGATTGAAGAACAAATGAGAAATAAACAAACCAGAGTTTTCTCTATTGGTAAATCCGCAAATAATGACTATGAGGATTTTTTAAAGAACGTCACAGAATCCAAAAGGGATATTCTAAAACAGCACGTAGACAAATTAGGCCGCAAGCAAATATTTACAAAAACTAAAGAATTTGTTCAAGAGAACCATGCTGATTTCACAAGATTCATCCTAGCACTTGAAGACAGTGCACTATTCTATACTAACTTGCTTCACACTAGAGATAATTCTGATTATGATGATGACTCTATGACATTATCAGCTAACAATGCTGTCAATGAAATGTTTAATGCAAAAATCACTTACATGATTAAACTGACTAACAAATCAATTCAGGAATGCTGTGTTAAGTTGTATGTTGGAAAAGAGCAAGATGAAATAATTTTGATAAAAGGACAAATCAACAACGTAGTTAGTTTTCTTAATCCCTGATATTTTCTAAAAACACTGTATTTCAGGCATGAATTAATGAAAAAACTTAACCAATTTTTAGAAGATGCCTCAAAACTAAAAGAAATATTTACAAAGATAATTCAGGAAAAATAGTTAGAATGTCTGAATCTGAAAAAATGTCTGAATCTGAAAAAGATCAATTAATTGATGCCCAAAAGGAGGTTATCGGTATCTTGTTTGAGGTAATAAAACGGCTTCAAACAAACAATGATCTTGACCAGGAATATTTTGAAATTATACAAAAGGATGATAAAAACAATAAAAGAATTCAAGACATCATAAATGAACGCGAAGAAAATTCTAAAATCGTTGGCAGGTTGTTGGAGCAATTAGAAACTTAAGTTCATAAAAATACGTACTAGAAATTTTACGACGCATGTTTCAACATGCTTACTTGATACAGTGAGTATTTAGAACTGAATTAATCCCCGCCAACTATGGTAATTACAATTAAAACAGCATGCAATGCAGCAACGCACCCTAACCGTCTAGATTTATTCATGCAAAAAATGACAATTTCCTGTATTCGTTCTCATTTTTAAAAAACAGATCATATCTTGTAACACTAGTGCAAAACAAGTTTTTTGGCATAGGGATAGTGAGGAGAAGATAGAAAAACACAGGTGAAATAAATCCTGTTCTTCTCACCACTCACTACGAATGTACAATTATGATTAGAGTGAATTTGCATAATAGGAATTAGGTACATTCGATAAATGAACTAGGTCAATTAGATAAATCTCAGATTTAAGATGTGGCGATATTTACATAAAAATGGAACTTAACAACCGCAGTCATCATCAGAGATAATTCTCAAATGAGCTGTCTGCTGATATTTGTCTTGTACATAATTTGCAAGATTGGTTATGCGTACTCTTGACTCTTTTATTTTCCAACTGCCCTCATTTTCAAACCAGAATTCAATTTCATCAAGATCATAGCGCTCATTTTTTTTAACTAATTCTCTAAAAATAATTTTAATTTCCTCGACTTCCGATTCTGTGAGTTTTGATTTATCTTCAACCATTGTCGTAATTTCGTTTAATTTTATTATTACATTATTTGTAAGAGGCAACAATACGTTTCAATTGTGATTCTATAATTGTCTTTTTGAAGCAAGATTGTTTTTATAATAAACAAATTCTTTGTCAAATATGCAGTATTTTCAGGCATTAAAACTGGGACAAAAAAGAGTTGCAGAGTCCAGAGAGTATCTGAACACATTAACTGATGGAAAAGCAATGCCTGCTTTGGCACTTGCCGCTACAAAGTCTAATGTATGGCAAGCAGTTGGAGAAGAAAATCTCTACGCATTTGTAGATGAATCCGCAGGTTTCATCTTAACTGACAATAGTGGATACATTCTTGCATTGGTGGATAAATCAGGTTCTTCAAAAACAATAGTTCAAGGAGTAACCCAACTACAAAAAGAAAAGTTAGAAAAGATATTTGAAAAAGACAACGTTCAAAAATTTGAAGGCAAGGTAATACTCCCAGTTTAAATTAAAAATTAACATTATCCCTTATAGCCGGTGTTTACATAATTTTAGACATATGCAAAAACCCGACATTGAAAAAAATATATTTTTATATTTGGCAAAAATGGAATCTGCGACAATTAACCAAATAGCATTAAAAATTAAATGTGAAAAAGAGGATTTAACAAATGTAATTCAAAACAACACTAAGAACACATCCAATCCCTTGGGATTTATTCTTGAAGATAACAAAACCTCCCCGCATCGCTATTCTATTGAACCGACAAACTATGACACAATACACACGCAAATCAATAATTATCTTAAAGGAATTAATGGAATCTTAAAATTGTATTTCAAGAGTATGTCTAAAAAAAATAGTATTTTTCAAAGCAATGATGTTCAAAATTCTTTATCAACCACGGCAAATCTGAATAAAAACGGCACAATTATGCTTGAAAAAATTAGTTTGATTTTGGATAGGATTCAACAGTTATCTTTTTTGATCAACTATTACAAATTAACAAACAAGGTACCTGCACATATGATGATGTATGTTGACGATGATCATTCAAAATGCCTACAAGCGTATTTGGAAATTATTAACAAATTAAAGAATGCGGCAGATAAGAGGGAATCTCAGCATAATGCAATTGAATTATGCCTATTCAAGCACCAATTTGTTGTAAATCACATGGATCTTTGAGTTTGCTGTCCGTATTGAACCGGATATTGAGAGAAAATCTTTAGGTGGTTTTTACGTTATTGGGTGTCCTCAGTCACCTTAATGATGAAAATTTTAAAGATTTAGATTGATTAATTACTAAATGCATCATACACTTCATGATGATATTGAAACCTGCATACATTATTGCAATAGTGGCAGTTGCCATGATTGGCGTAATGGTTCCAATAACATTTGCAGTAACTCAATTGACAATCAACAGTTTAGAAATTTATGAAGACGCAGATTATACCAGATACCGCGTAACTGGTGATGCACCTGCATCTACGGATATTACATTTAAAACTACAAAACCTGACGGTTCACCTGGAAATTTTCCTGGGGCCATAGATACAAGTAAGCCCGCATACATTGTGGACAATAAAATTGAGTCTACTGAAAATTTAGTTTACGGAACTTGGACTCTGGAAGTTTGTGCACCTGAATATGATGTGTGTGTAAAAGAATTATTTACCATTGATGAACCTGCTACCTTACCTGATGATGTAGCAACTCAAACTGAAGTAATTTCAAATGAAAAATCCACTGAAGAAGGCGGTGGCTGTCTCATTGCAACGGCCACCTATGGTTCTGAAATGTCAACTGAAGTTCAACAGTTACGGGAGTTAAGGGATAATCAATTGTTACAAACAGAATTAGGAACACAGTTCATGGGAATGTTTAACGATATTTACTATTCTTTCTCACCTGCAATCGCTGACATGGAAAGAGAGAATCCGATGTTCAAGGAAGTTGTAAAAGTTGGCCTGACTCCAATGATCAGTTCACTATCCCTAATGGAGAATGCAAACTCTGAATCAGAAGTTCTAGGACTTGGACTATCAGTGATTGCACTAAATCTTGGAATGTACCTAGGGGTTCCAGCTATAGTTGTAGTTGGAATTAGAAGAACAATTTTTTAAAATCAGAATAACTAGTGGAAAATCACTGTAAATTATGGAATAAACGTAAAGTGTGACTGAATTTATTTAAAAAAATTGATACAAAACCTTTAGTTATGATAATGTCAAAGTATGAAAATGAGTAAATTTTCACAGGAAATTGAAGTTAGTGGCCATCTGATAGATTCATCAATTTTAACTAAAATTTTTGATAAAATTATGGATTTAAAGGGCGAATTTAATGTCGAAGAAATAGACATCGGCAGCAAGAAGAAGGACCACTCCTATGCAAGATTGACAATTACTGGAAATGATCAATTACACTTGGATGAAATATTAAAAACAATTTACAGGGAGGGGGCCACATCTAAAATTCAAAAAGAAATTAAATTAAAAAAATCACCAAAAAATTTTGTAATGCCTGATAATTTTTACAGTACCACAAATAACCACACTCAAGTTTTTGTAAATGGGAAGTGGATTGTTGTTGGAAATATGATGATGGACAAATGTATTGTTGTAAAGGGAAACAAAGCACATTGCGTTCCAGTTAGAGATGTACAAAAAGATGATCAAATTATTGTGGGAGAAGACGGAGTCAAGATCACGCCACCAGAACGTCCACGTGAAGGGATTAATGTTTTTGAATTTATGGGCAGTTCAAGCTCTAGTGAAAGACCAACTCAGCACATTGCAAAACAAGTAGCTGATGACATATTCAACACCAAAAAGAAGGGCGGAAAAATTATCATTGTTGGCGGTCCGGCAATTGTACATACTGGTGCTGATGATTCAATATCTGAATTAATTAGGTCAGGGTATGTTGACGGAATATTAGCTGGAAATGCATTGGCTGTACACGATATAGAATATGCAACACTTGGAACATCTTTGGGTATGAATGTCAGAGATGGAACTTTAGCTTATCATGGACATAGAAACCATATGGATACAATTAATGCCGTATTCAAAGCAGGATCCATCGCCAACATGGTTAAAACTAAAAAATTAACAAAAGGCATAATGTACGAATGCGTAAAAAATAAAATTCCGTTTGTATTGGCAGGTTCCATTAGAGATGATGGCCCATTACCTGATGTAATTACTGACGTTGCAGAAGCCCAAAGGCAATACAAAAAAGTTCTCAAAGGCGCAGACATGGTAATTATGATTTCAACCATGCTTCATTCTATTGCAACTGGAAACATGCTACCAGCTGCTGTCAAGGTGATTGTTGTAGATATCAGTCAGCCAACAGTTACTAAATTGATGGACAGAGGCACATGGCAAGCACTAGGAATTGTTTCTGATGTGGGGGCCTTTTTACCGATGGTGGTTCAGCAAATTAGAAAAAGAACAAAATAATTTTAATCATTCCTGGTTTTTCTTTTAATGCAAATTAGAATTTTTTCCATTAAACTTAAGTTCGTAATTCTTTCAGAAAATTCATGGCAGATAAGAAGACAATGAACATTATGTGTAAGTGGTGTAATGTTTCTAAAGTGTGTCATATTGTTAGTCAAGAAGTTACAGATCATCACGGAAGTTACGGGATAGACAGCATCATGATGGCTAAAATTAAAATCCATAAACACTACAAGGGAAAAAACCAGTGCAAAGGATCAGATAGGGTAGTTACCGCACCTCTGGACAAGACACTAAAAGATAACAAAATACACTACCACTAGTATTCTTAAATTTATAAAAAAATTATTTTTTTTACTTTCGATCAAAAAACGCAATTCGGATAAAACCTTGCAAGAATTATA
>JACKQG010006162.1_pt1 | contig 12839 bp, 14 predicted proteins | sample 8237621 | NCBI WGS metagenome assembly JACKQG01 (sample SAMN15677084, study PRJNA649215) | marine metagenome | biome: marine; feature: Black Sea; material: saline water; isolation source: suspended particulate matter (SPM) from the Black Sea western gyre | collected 2013-06-09/2013-06-10 | depth...
GAGCCACTACCGCTTAAAGATTTGGGATCGTATTCACAATAAATCGTTGTAAGGTTTCCTGAGCTGTCGGTTTCTACATGTGTAGCCTTGACAATATACCCGCTCTTAAGACGAACTTCGCTTCCGATAGAGAGGCGCTTAAATCCTAAAGGGGGGTCAGCGGAGAAGTCTTCTTTTTCGATATAAAGTTCTGAATTAAACGTAAGAGGCCTGGTATTTAGCTCTTTACTCTCAGGGTTGTCAACAAAAAACAGTTCCTCTTCTTTGTTTTCAGGGTAATTAACAATTTTTAAAAGAACAGGGTTTAAAACAGCCATCGCGCGTGTAGAGGACATGTTTAAGTCTTCTCTTACACAAAACTCCAAAAGAGAAACATCTATAACATTATCTCTTTTAGCAACCCCAACCTTTGAAATAAAATTCTTAATAGAGTTTGGTGTGTAGCCTCTTCTCCTTAGCCCTGAAATAGTTGGCATTCTTGGGTCGTCCCATCCTGAAACGTGATTTTGTTCAACCAAGGAAAAAAGTTTTCTTTTACTCATTATGGTATAACTAAGGTTAAGGCGAGCAAACTCTCTTTGTTTAGGAACAGTTTTGTGCTCAAGAGCATTACATTGAGATTTAATTGTTGTTAAAAACCACTCATACAGATCTCTGTGAGGCCTAAACTCTAAAGAACAAAGAGAATGTGAAATTTGTTCAATATAATCACACTGTCCGTGAGCCCAATCATACATTGGATAAATTCGCCATTTATTTTGTGTTCTTTGATGAGGCTTATCAATTACCCTATATATAATAGGGTCTCTCATAAGCATGTTGGGGTGTGACATGTCAATTTTAGCTCTTAGGACAAGTTCGCCTTCTTTCGAGTCTCCGTTTTTCATACTCTCAAAAAGAGCTAAAGACTCTTCTATTGGCCTGTTTCTATTTGGGCTATTTGTGCCAGAGGAAGTGGGGGTTCCTTTTTGTTTAGCAATCATGTCGCTGTCTTGCGAATCAATATACGCATGACCCAGCTTAATAAGCTCTAAAGCCCACAAATAAAGTTGGTTGAAGCAATCTGACGAATACGTTTCTTTATGCCAAGAATAGCCCATCCATGAAATATCTTTTTTTATGGCGTCAACATATCGTTGGTCTTCTTTGGTTGGGTTGGTGTCGTCAAACCTAAGGTTAACTGGCGCATTATATTTTTCTGCTAAACCAAAATTAATACCCAAGGCTTTTGTATGCCCTATATGAAGGAAGCCGTTGGGTTCAGGCGGAAAGCGAAACCTAAGGGCTTCTGACGAAAGGCCCCTAGAAAGTTCTGAATCAACAATCTGTTCTATAAAATTTTGCGGTTTAGTTTCCAAGATCAAATGTTTTTAATAAGTTTACAAAGTTATCAAAATGACTTTACTAATTAAGAAAATACGCAAATAAAAGATGGGAATAGTAAAAGTAACAGATTTACTTGTTTATGGCTATCATGGCTGTTTAAAAGAAGAAGCTGTAATTGGCAGTGAATACTTAATTAATATTAAGGCCTGGACAAATATTAAAAAGGCGGCGGCTAGCGACTCTCTTGATGACGCGGTGGATTATGTGCTGCTGTCTGACATAGCGAAAAATGAAATGAAAAAAAGGGCAAATTTACTTGAAAATGTTGTTGAGAGAATTATTACAGAAAGCTTTAAGGCCTGTGCGAACATCAAAAAGCTAAAGGTTTGTTTGGCAAAACTAAACCCTCCGACAAATTCAGATGCAAAATCGGTAAGTGTAAGCCTAACGAGAAAGTCGAAATAAGAAAGGGCAATTAATAAAAAATTACACTAAATTTGCATTCACAAATTAATGGCGCCTTGGCCGAGCGGCTAGGCAGAGGTCTGCAAAACCTTGTACGGCGGTTCGAATCCGCCAGGCGCCTCAACCAAGCCCTCGCTTTTCTTTCGAGGGCTTATTGGTTGCTCTAAAAGCCTTTTAATAATTAAAACAAATGAAATGTTTGGACTATTTAAGAAAAAATCAGGAAAAGAAAAGCTTCAAAAAAGATACGAACGACTTCTAAAAGAATCCTACGAGCTTTCTAAAACAAACAGAAAAGAAAGCGACAAAAAAGCTTATGAAGCCGACCTTATAGCTAAAGAAATAGACGCTTTGGTCTAGGGGCATGTTTGTTGTGCTTGGGGGGGTTAAAAGCTTTATTCTTGTTGTTAAAAAAACAAAGAGGAGAGTTGAGTGTAGTTGTTTTTAGGCTTGTTTTTTATACCTTAGTGATACTAACATCTACAAAATGACATCAAATAAAAGAGCTTGGGAGCCAGTTATAAATCAGCTATACGCAAAAGTTTTTTCGGAACTAAACAAAAAACGGTTTGAAAAAGTTACCCTTTATCTTTCTATCATTGGGTTTCTATTGCACTTAGCATTAATATATGCGAAAAAATTAGAGCTGTTTGTTTTTCCATTTGAAACACCTTTGTTAGACAACCCGATATCTGCGATTTACACCCCTTTTACGATAATATTAATTTACGAAATTTACCTCCTTGTTTTGAACCTGCCTCGTTCTTTTACGACGTCTGTTTCTAAACAATTTGAGATAATATCACTAATTCTTATTCGTAGAATTTTTGCTGATATTCCTAAAGTAGATTTAAACGCAGATTGGTTTTCCACAAAAGAAAACCTTGAGTTGATTTACAATATTGTAGGAGTGTTGATTCTATATTATTTAATCTTTTTGTTCAATAAGGCAAGGCACAGGCTAGAAAAAAAGCCTTTGACAGAAATTATAAACAGGTTTGTAACGTCCAAAAAAGGGGTTAGTTTACTCTTACTTTTTGTGTTAATTATTTTGTCGTTTACAAGCGTATTTAGCTGGGGACAAGGGCTGATTTTAAATGATCCTTCGACTGACATAAACTCTGTTTTTTACAACGAATTTTTCTCTGTGTTAATCTTAGCAGACGTGTTAATTCTGTTGCTTTCTTTTCAATACACCGAAAGATACAGTCAAATTGTAAGAAACACCGGGTTTATTATTTCAACAGTACTAATAAGGTTGTCCTTTAGCGTGACGGGTCTTGCAAACATTTCGCTCGTTATTTCTAGCGTAGTGTTTGGGTTAATAATTCTTTGGGTATATAACCTATCCGAAAAAGAGCGCAAAAAAAGAATGGGCATCATCTCAAAATAAACTTATGAAAAATAACATTTTTAACCTTTTAGGCTCATTAATAGCTTTTTACATTCCAGTTCAAATAGCTTATTTAACCGGCTCTGAATCGGTCATAAAAGCTGTTTTATTGGCTTTTCTAATACAGTGGATTTGTTTCACGCCCGCATACATTTTGCAAACAGAAAAGTTTTACGATTTGACAGGAAGCCTAACGTATTTAACTTTAATTCTGTTTTCGATATTTAATGCAGGCTCTTTGGGCTTTGCAAGCCTAATTGTTTGTGCCTGTGTTAGCGTCTGGGCTGTGAGGCTTGGAAGTTTCTTGTTTTTAAGAATTAAAAAAGACGGAGAAGACAAAAGGTTTAGGTCCATCAAAACAAGCTTCACTCGATTTTTTATGACTTGGACCTTACAAGGAATGTGGGTTACAATGTGCTTACTTTGTGTTACAACTGCTCTTTCGTCAGAAGGGGGTATAAAAGAGGGTGTGGGTTTTTATTTGGGGTTAATTGTATTTATAATTGGTTTTGGGTTAGAGGTATCTGCAGATATGCAAAAAACAAGGTTTAGAAAAAACCCTGAGAACAAAGACAAGTTTATAAGTACAGGGCTATGGGCAAAGTCTAGGCACCCAAATTATTTAGGTGAGATAATTTTATGGCTAGGAGTAGCGCTGATGTCAATGGAATCGTTGAGAGGAATCGAGTATATAACGCTAATATCCCCTTTGTTTGTTTATATATTGCTAGTTTATGTTTCGGGAGTAAGGATGTTGGAAAATAGTGGACAGAAAAAATGGGGAAATTTACCAGAGTATAAAGCTTATGTAGAAAACACTCCTCAACTCTTTATTTCTTTTAGAAACTTGTTTTAAAAATGAAAAACCATAAACTAGTTTTGTGTGAAAGCAAAATAATAATAAGCGGCTTAAGCTTGTTATTAAAAGAAAACGGCTTTACGCCTATAATAAAGTCTGGAACAATTCCGGGTTACGATTTAACCTTAGATATGGATGAGTTATATGTAAATAACGAGGATTTAGAAAGGTCGAAAAAATATGTAGAGGTGTATAAACAGCAAATAAAAAAAGGGGGTTAAAGAGCTCCTTTTGCGATAATTACGGCACCAGAGATAACAAGTATTAAACTTAATATTGTTTTTATTCTGGCGGTGTTTTCTGTGTTAATTTTTGAAGTCAATTTTTTTGCTATAAAAATCTTAAGCACGTCAGTTAAAAAATAGCTTACTAAAATTGTTGTAAAAAAAGTAAAAACACCAAGAGAATTAGTTTTGTTTAAATTTGGAACTACTACTAAAATTACTCCAGCCCAAAAAAGTAAAACAGCTATATTAATAATATTTAAAGCAAAACCTTTTATAAAAAGACCAATGTAGTTTGTTGACGATTCTTCAACGTGGATTTTTTTATCTTCTTTTTTTCTTTGAGTAAAGATATAGGCGCCGTAAACAAGTAAGATGGACCCTCCAAGAACAAAGAGGCCTGGCTGGTTGTTGATGTTATCAACCAGTTGCTTGCTCGTGTAGTAACAGAACAAAATAAAAAAAACATCTGCCAAAACAACCCCAAGATTTAACGAAATTGCAGCTCGAAAACCTTTTGTAATACTTGTTTCGATTAACACGAAAAAAACAGGGCCTAAAACAAAACTTAAAAAGAAACCTATTGATATTGCGGTAAAAAGATCTGTAATCATTTATTTATTATAAAGATAATTAACGATTCCACCAAGTGTAATTTTTTCAATTATCTTGTTGGTTTTGTGATGAACATTAACCTCTCCTCCTGCTTTTAAATCTAGCTCTAAAAGTGATGTTGCATAGACGTCGACTATCCCTCCAGCTTTTATAAAAACTTTAGCTGTTTCTGTTTTAAGTTTTTCTGCATTTACTTGTCCTCCTGTATATGCGTCAATTTCGTTGTGATTGGCGCTGCCAGTAACAGATATTTTACCTCCAGTAAGTGCTCTAGCACTTAAATCTGAAGATTTTATTTTTAAAGAAACCGTTGAGCCGCTTTCTGATTTTAAAAACAACGACGGTTCTGAAACGGTGTCTTTTGAGAAAACAACAGAGCCTTCTTTAGCTTCAATTCTATAAATAGTTTTATAGTATAGATCTACCTTTGTCTCTGATCCGCTTAATCTTTTTTCAATACCCATGCGGATTTTTAGTTCTCCATTTTTGTTTTTAACAACAACGTAGTTGGGGTGTTGCCCACTGATTATTACATAGTTTTTATCAGATTTAATTAAATTAACTTTTAACAAATCATATGTCTGGATTTTGTAGAAGTCTCCTAATTCTCTTTTAATTTCGTTCTGAGAATAAGAAAAAAAACTTGATAAAATAAGTAGTAAGAAAAGAGTTTTTTTCATGGTAAAGATTTTATTTATTCTGCTAAGATAAAGTCTAATTGTTTTTTAATCAAATCTGCATGCTTAACTTGTACTTGAACAGCGTCGCCTAATTGATATTTCCTTTTTGATTTTTTTCCAATTAAACTATGATCATCTTTATTATATATATAATAATCTCCTTTTAAGTCTCTAACGGGTATCATTCCTTCACATTTGTTTTCTACAATTTCAACAAATATTCCCCAGTCTGTAATTCCTGAGATTACTCCATTAAATTTTTTATTTGTTTTGTCCTGCATGTACTTTATTTGCATAAACTTTATAGAGTCCCTTTCTGCTTTGGTTGCTAATATTTCTCTTTGTGTACAGTGATCACAGGCAGAATTATAAATTTCATGTCCTGATGGGTTTTCTTTATTTAAATATTTTTCTAAGAGGCGATGAACAATAACGTCTGGATATCTTCTAATTGGAGAAGTAAAGTGACTGTAGTATTCAAAGGAAAGTCCATAATGACCAATATTTTTTGTGGTATATTCTGCTTTACTCATAGATCTAATTGCTAAAGACTCTATAAGGCTTTGCTCTTTTTTACCTTTAACTTTTTTTAATATTTTATTTAAAGATTCTGACATTCTTTTTCTAGAACTTATATCTAAATTATAACCAAGAGATTTTGCAACCTCTTTAAGTGCTTTTATTTTACTTTCATCTGGAAGATCATGAACTCTATATATAAAAAGATTTTTTTTATTTCTTTTCCCTATATATTCAGAAACCTTTCGGTTCGCAAGTAACATAAACTCTTCTACAAGTTTATTAGATTCTTTTGACTCCTTAACATAAACCCCTGTTGGTTCTTTTTCTTTATTTATGCTAAACCTTACCTCTTTTTTATCAAAAGAAATAGCTCCGTTTTTCATTCTTTCTTTTCTCATATAAATAGCAATCTCATTTAATTTTAATACAGCTTCTTTTACATTATTTGTAACAGAATATTCAGTTTTTTTTAATGAAACTTCTTTTCTTATGATATTATTTTTTGTTTCTATAATCTCTTGTGCTTCTTCATAGCTAAACCTATAATTACTGTTAATTATAGTTTTTCCAAACCATTCATTAATAACCTTATTTTTATCTATAATAAATACAGCAGAGAAAGTATATTTTTCCTCATTAGGTCTTAAAGAACAAGCTTTATTTGAAAGAACTTCAGGTAACATAGGTACAACTCTATCTACTAAATAAACAGACGTTGCTCTATTAAAAGCTTCATTATCAAGGATAGTGTTGGGTTGTAAATAATGTGAAACATCTGCTATATGAATACCAATTTCATAAGAACTATTTGATATCCTTTTAAATGAAATGGCATCATCAAAATCCTTAGCATCTACGGGATCAATTGTAAAAGTTAATTCATCTCTAAAATCTCTACGATTAGAAACCTCATCTTTATTTATTGTAGTATCAATATTATCAGCAAATTCTTTAATTTCTTTTTCGAAATCGTACGGAAGCCCATATTCAGCAAGAATAGAGTGAATTTCTGTGTTATGTTCTCCTTCAACGCCTAATACTTTTTTTATGATACCATTTGGAGATTGACTGTTTTTTTTCCACTCAGTTATTTCAACAAGAACTTTATCATTGTTTTTTGCTTTATTAATCATTGAAATAGGAACAAATATATCAACGTGAATTCTTTTATTATCTACCATCACAAAAGAAAATTTTTCACTAATTTCAATTTTACCTACATAATCTTTTTTTTCTCTTTTTAAAAGTTTAGTGATTTCTCCATAATATTTATTTTTCTTTCTTCTTGAAAAAACATACACTTCAACAAAATCATTATGTAAATATTGACCTATATTTTCTAAATGAATTTTTTCTTCTAATCCTTCACAAACAATAGCTGCAACTCCACGAACTGAAACATCTAATATTCCTACAAATCGATTTTTTATTTTATTTTCTCTTCTTTTCAAAATTATTCTAATATATAACTAAGATACCTTATACTTATTTAATTTATGACTTATAAACAATTATATATATAATACTATTTTATTTTTTTAATTTTAACAATAAATGATGATGATTATTGCTTGTTAATACTTATTAAAACTTTTCTTTTAAAATTTTGAAATATGTTTATTAATAAAAAATTAAGAATATATAAACAACATATAAACATATAAAATATTTAAATAGAGCAATTTAAGGCATATACTAACAAACTATTTATTAAAATAAAAGCGCAAATTTTTAATAAAAAATAAATAAAGTTTAGTTAACAAAAAACAAAATAAGGTTAATAGCGTGTAAAGAAATTAAAACAAATAAAATTGTTTTTTATAAAGGATTTGCTATGAGAAAAAATAAAATTTAAAAACATCGTAAGTTATTAATAATTATATTTAGATATTAACACAAAACAAACAAAATGAAAGTATCAATAGGTAATGATCACGCAGGGACGGAGTATAAATTAAAAATCATAGAATACTTAGAGAAAAAAAACTTCAAAATCAAAAATCACGGGACAAACAATGAAGAAAGTGTAGATTACCCTGACTTTATACACCCTGTAGCAGAAGACGTTACTAGTAATAAATCAGATTTTGGAATAATCATTTGTGGTAGTGGTAACGGCGCGTCTATGAGCGCTAACAAACATAAAGGAGTTCGGTCTGCGCTTTGTTGGAATAATGAAATTTGTAAACTAGCAAGAGAGCACAATGACGCAAACATATTAAGTGTTCCAGCAAGGTATGTTACAATAAAAGAGGCTCTTGAAATGATAGAAACATTTATAGAAACTCCATTTGAAGGGGGAAGACACTTAAGAAGGGTTGAAAAAATAAATAAGTAGCTTTGAAAATAAAGACATACAAATATCGAGAACTGGGAGCAGATAGGCTATACGAAATACTTAAGTTAAGATCTGAAGTTTTTGTTGTTGAGCAAAACTGCGCTTACCAAGATCTTGATAATAAAGACCAAAAAGCCCTCCATCTTATTGTAGAAGAAAACGATAAAGTAATTGGATATACAAGAATTTTTAAGGGAGGAGATTTTTATAAAAACTCAAGTATAGGTAGGGTTTTGGTAAAAAAAGAATACAGGGGAAAAGATTTAGGAAAAAAAATAATGAAAAAATCTATAGACCAGATAAAAAAAGACCCACTAGAAAAGAAAATAGAGCTTTCTGCGCAGAAATATTTATTAAAATTTTATTTAGACCTTGGTTTTAAAAAAATAGGTGAAGAGTATTTAGAAGACAACATTCCACACGTTAAAATGATATTAAAAATCTGATTCTATTAAAATTTCCACCCTTCTGTCTTGTTCGGGTTTTCCGCCAAGAGGAAACTGATGCCCTAAACCCTCGAAAGTCATTCTTTTTGAATCAATACCTTTTTCTAAAAAATAATCATAAACAAACTTAGCCCTAACAACAGACAGGTTTCTTTTTTTTGTGGCACGGTCTATAGCGTCTTTTTGTCCTGAGGTACAACAAACATGGCCCTGAATTACAAACGAAAAAGGCAGGTCTTTTATTTTTTCGAAAGCAAGATCTAGGCTTTTTTTAGAGCTAGGCGTTAAGTAAGAATACCCTGTTAAAAACAATAAATCCTCAATCACTAACGAGCTTCCTTTTACAAGCCTAGGCTCTTTTTCTAATTTAGCCTCTTGCGATAAAGTAACAGAAAGCTCCACCTTTCTATTTAAAGCCCTTATTCTTTCAGGACTTGAAGTTGCTACAGTTTTATAAAGAAGCTCTCCCTTACCGTCAACATTAGTTATAAGCTTTTCGTCAATTAAATTAAATAAAAGAATTTTTTTTATTTCCTCAGCTCTTTTTTTAGACAAAGCCATATTATATGAGCTTGCTCCAACGTCATCACAAAAACCAAAAATCTCAACGCTTAAAATGGGCTTTTCACTTAGAGTTGCAACAAATGATAAAAGCCTGTTTTTTTCAATATTAGTAACCTTAGAAAGGTCGGTGTCAAAGTATATAGTATGAGTTTTTTGCTGAGAAAAACCCAAAAAAACCAAAAACAAAAAAACCCCAGTTAGCCTCAATACATTAATTTTTATTAGAAATAAGTTTTTCAAAAACCCCTAGAAATCCTTTTTTTATTAAATCAAAAGACCCAACCTCTTTTCCTAAGAAAACAAAAACCAAAGAGTGGCCAAAGAAAACCTTTTCTTGTGAAAAGCCAAGCCTAAAGACCTCTCTCATTAAGCGCTTAACTTTATTTCTATCAACAGCTCTGGCTAGGTTTTTTTTGCCAACGGTAAAAGCAACGCTTGATTTTTTTTGGTCGGAGTTTTTAATAAAAAAAAGCTTTATTGGAAAAGAAGAAATACTAGCGCCGCAGTCAAAAATAAAAGTTATTTCTTTTTTTGATTTTAGCCGCTTAAACTTTTGCATATAATCCGAGATTTAATAGGGATTAAAGGTATAAATAAAAAACCTAAATAGAGTTGTTTGACTGATCTATGTCCGCGCTCTTATTTAGAGGGTCTATAGTAACCCCCACAACGTCATCACCTTCAACACAAATGTCAAAACTATAGTTTTTCTTAGCCCAACTCCAAGGCTCTAAAAGAATTGCGCTGCTGTCTAGCGGCTTATGTCCGCGACTCATTAGTAGAGGAATGTGGTATTGCTTAACTAAGCCGCTAACAAACTCAACTTCAACATCATTAGGGATGGCCATTTCTCCCTTTCTGCTCATATGCACAGTAACAGATTCACAATTCAGAGAATCAGATTTAACAAAATCATTTACAGCATAGTCTATTGTTTTTGTCGTTTGCCCCCAGTCCATTAAATACCAGTCCAGCTCTTGTCCGCTTACTTTTTCAGCAACCCTTATAAAGTCTTCTGGGTTTGGATGTGAAAACACATAGTCGGAATAATATTTTTTTAAAACCTTCGAAAGCGTCTTTTCTCCTATAACATAACCTAGCTGTGACAAAAAGATAGAGCCTTTGTCATATGAAGACATACCATAGCCTCGGCTACTGGAAAAACGATCTGCATGAGTTGTTAAGGGCTCTTCGTTTCCTGTGCGAACAAAATTAAAATAGTCTGTGTAAGCACGTCGGTTTGAAAGCGGAAGGCCTTTTTTTAAAATCACATTCTCTGCATTATCGCTTATATAGCTTGTAAACCCTTCGTCCATCCAAGCGTGCTTAGATTCGTTTGTAGCTAACAAAAACTGAAACCAAGTGTGTGCAATTTCATGAGAGATTACCCCAGCAAGACTGTTAAAATCACGAACTCCACCTATAAAAGTACACATCGCGTACTCCATTCCTCCGTCTCCAGCAAGAATAACAGAATACTGCTTGTAAGGGTACGGGCCGATATTCTCTATAAAATATTGCATAAACATTACAGAATAAGGCTGGACAATTTTCCAGTTTTCAGAATACTTGTCGTCCTCCTTGTAAAAAAAATGCATTTTAGGTCCTCCAGGCACATCCACAATGTCGTGAACATACTCAGTATCCGCAGCCCAACTGAAATCATGAACATTGGGCGCCAAAAAATGCCAGGAAAGTTTATCTGATTCGTAAGGCTTTTTAAGCTCAGCATAACCGTGTCCAATATTTTCAGGGTTTTGTAAATAACCCGAACCAGCAACAGTATAATCTTTGTCTATATTAATGGTAACATCAAAATCACCCCACACCCCGAAAAATTCACGACCCAAATAAGCGTTAGCGTGCCACCCCTCACTGTCATATTCACAGAGTTTTGGGTACCACTGAGCCATAGAAAAATCGATACCGTCCTCGCTGTCTTTTCCAGCTCTTCTGACTTGTTTTGGAACATCAACCTCAAAACGCATGCTTAGTGTTGTTTTCTCTCCAGGCAAAAGAGGGGTTTTTAAAGTCGCCTCTAAAATAGTTTCTTGGTCCTTGAGATCAAGGAAAACGCCGTCTTGTAAAAGCTCTAAAACACGAACATCACCAAAATCTTTTTTTTCTAACGAAAGTATTTTCTTGGAAATCTTTCTGTCATCATCGTTAACCCCAGAAGCCCTTAGCTGCATTTCACTCCCCGGCTTAAAGGCATTAAAATACAAATGATAAAAAACTCTTGAAATCGTATCGGGAGAGTTGTTGGTGTAGACAAGCTTTTGCGTTCCCGAATAACTTCTGTCTTCAGCATCAACATCAATCACCATTGTATAAGACACGTGCTGCTGCCAATTACCATCAACTTTATTAGAACAAGAAAAAGTTAAAAAAGCTAAAAATAAGACTCTAAAAAATATCTTCACATTTTAAAATTTCGTTAATACGCACGCCTTTGTCAGTTTTTTTTAAAGAAACAATCTCATTAACACTGTCATGTTCAAGAAATAAAAACACGTTATTTTCAAGAGCGTAATTTAAAAAAAAATCTTTTTCTTTGAGTGTTACTAAGGGTCTAACATCATAACCCATTACATACGGAACAGGAACATGCCCTGCTGTGGGAATAAGGTCGCCGGCAAAAGCAATTTTTTGACCATTATAGGAAATGATGGGCAGCATTTGCTTTTCTGTATGACCGTCTGCGTAAAAAACCTCAAAACCAAGCTCATTAGCATATGAAAATGGGCTGTCTGCTTCTGAAAGAAAGCGCAAACGCCCTGTTTCTTCAATAGGCAATAAGTTCTCTTTTAAAAAAGAAGCAACCTCTCTTTTGTTTGGGCTTATTGCCCAATCCCAATGCTTTTTGTTAGTCCAATAAGTTGCGTTTTTAAAAACAGGCTCAAAACCCGCCCCACTTCTTTTAATCGCGCCTCCACAATGGTCAAAATGAAGGTGAGTAAAAAAGACATCTGTAACGTCTTCTAAAGAAAAACCAGCATTATTAATTGAACGTTCCAGCGTGTCATCTCCCCACAAAGAGTAGTAGCTAAAAAACTTTTCACTTTGTTTGTTGCCCATCCCTGAGTCAATCAAAACAAGACGTTTGCCGTCTTCAACTAACAAACAATGGGCTGAAATATCAATCAGGTTATTTTGATCAGCAGGGTTGGTTTTGTTCCAAATTGTTTTCGGAACGGCACCAAACATTGCCCCCCCGTCTAATTTAAAATTCCCAGCATTAACAGGATATAAATTCATTTAACAAGATTATTTACTATTTTTATAAATATAAAACAATATTTTGAAGAAGTTAGAAAGAAGTTTGTCTTTACCCGCGGTGATCGCAATTGGCCTTGGAGGAATGCTTGGAACAGGGATTTTTGTTTTACCTGGCCTTGCGGCAACAA
>JACKQG010006163.1_pt1 | contig 12838 bp, 15 predicted proteins | sample 8237621 | NCBI WGS metagenome assembly JACKQG01 (sample SAMN15677084, study PRJNA649215) | marine metagenome | biome: marine; feature: Black Sea; material: saline water; isolation source: suspended particulate matter (SPM) from the Black Sea western gyre | collected 2013-06-09/2013-06-10 | depth...
GCAGAAAGAAAACAGTTTTATAGATATGCACGTGGTTCTTTTGAAGAAACAAAATCATGGCTTAGAAAATCAATTCGTAGAAAGCTGATTCCCAACTCTCAAATTGATAAATTATCAAAAATTATTAATGAATTAGGACCCAAGTTGAATGCATTTATAAAAAGTACTAAATAAAGATTGAAAATAGGAAATAGAAATTTGATTTCTATATAGAATTTCCAATTTCAAGTTTCAAATTTCAAAGGAAAAATAAATGAAAGATATAATAAAAGTCACAGTTGTATTATTGATTATCTGTCTGATTGCAAGTGGAATTCTGGCTTTTGTGTATAAAAAGACAGCACCAATTATTGAAGAGAACAAAAAGATAGAACAAGAAAATGCCAGAAAAGAAGTATTGCCAAAAGCAAAATATTTTGAATCAGTTTGTGATAATGGAAAAATTCTTTATTATAAAGGGTTTAATGAAAGTAAAAAACTTGTCGGATATACATTCCAATGCGAAAAAGATGGATACAGCAGCAAGATTCAAACTATGGTTGGAATTGATACTCTTCTACAGATAACAGGAATTAAAATCGTGTCGCAACAAGAAACTCCTGGCTTGGGGGCGAACTGCATCAAGCCAAAATTCATAGAACAATTCAAAAATAAAAATCCAACAACAATTTATGTGGACAAAGACGGTGGAGATATTGAATCTATCACTGGTGCAACAATTAGCACAAGAGCAATCACAAATCCCATCAGAGAGAAATTTATAGCAATAAAAAGGAAACTTGAAAATCGTGGCAAAATTAAGTAAATTAAAATATTATCTCTGTGTCCTCCGTGTCTCTGTGGCAGTATAAAGGAGAAATATGAAAGCATTTGGAGAATTAACAAAAGGAATAATCAAAGAAAATCCAGTTTTCGTGATGGCTTTAGGGCTTTGCCCTTTGCTTGCAACAAGCACTTCTGTAAACAATGCCATTGGTATGGGAGCAGCAGCAACATTTGTTCTGCTCTGCTCAAATATTATAATCTCTTTGATTAAAAATTTCATTCCAGATAAAATTCGCATTCCGTGCTACATACTTGTTATTGCCTCATTTGTTACGATTGTGGATATGGTGATGCATGCGTATGTGCCTCAATTGCATAAAAATCTTGGAATATTTATTCCGCTAATAGTTGTCAATTGCATCATTCTTGGACGAGCAGAAGCGTTTGCAGGTAAACATAATGTCGGGAAATCCATACTGGATGCAATTGGAATGGGAGTCGGATTCACACTTGCTATAATACTAATTGCTACAATTCGTGAATTCTTAGGAACTGGCAAAATTCTTGAAATTCCAATCCTGCCCACCTCATACAAACCAATGATAGTAGCCATTCTTCCGCCAGGTGCATTTTTCACTATTGGGCTTTTAATGGGATTGATAAATATGATGAAAAACAAAAAGCAAAAATCAGGAGCATAAATGGAATTTTCAAAACTTTTTGCAATCATAATTGGCTCAATTTTTATAAACAATTTTGTTATCGTCCGCTTCCTGGGTCTTTGCCCGTATATTGGCGTTTCAAAAAAACTGGATTCCGCTCTTGGAATGGGAATGGCAGTAATTTTCGTGATGACAATGGCTTCTACAATTACCTGGCTGATTTACAATTTTTTACTGCATCCAGATACAAGCATTTTCGGAATTGACCTGACATTTTTGCGAACAATAACTTTCATCTTAAGCATTGCTGTTCTTGTGCAGTTTGTAGAGATGGTCATTCAGAAAACCGCACCAGCACTTTACAAAGCACTTGGTATCTATCTTCCATTGATTACGACAAATTGTGCTGTCTTGGGTGTTTCTATTTTGAATATAAATGAACAATATAATTTTTTGGAATCCATAATTAACGGCATTTCTGCTGGTATTGGTTTTACCCTTGTTTTGCTGCTAATGGCTGGCATCAGGCAGAGATTAGAATTTGCAAATGTGCCAAAATCTCTTAAGGGAATGCCAATCGCATTTATCATTGCTGGTTGTATGGCTCTGGCATTTTTGGGATTTTCCGGATTGAAGATTTAGCCACTAATTAACACAAATTTCCTCAAATTTTATGATTACGAAGAGAAAGTTAACATTTGAAAAGTTAAAAAAAATATATACCTCTGCGTCTCTGCGGTGAAAATTGAAAATAGGAGTTTTAGATGATACTGACAACAATAATTGTTTTAGGATGTTTAGGAATAATTTTCGGAATCGGCTTGGCAATTGCTTCAAAAAAATTTCATGTAAAAGTAGACCCCAAAATTGAGCAAATAGAAAAAGCGCTTCCCGGTGCTAACTGCGGTGCTTGTGGCTTTCCTGGATGTGCTGGCTACGCTGAGGCAATTGTAAAAGAAGAGACAGAAATAAATCTCTGTGCTCCGGGCGGTGAGGAAGTTGTCCATGAAATTGCAAAAATAATGGGAATAAAAGCGAGCACAAAAGAGAGAAAAATCGCTGTAATCCAATGTCAGAGTGGAGGAATAAACAACACATTCCTAAAATTTGAAAATAAAGGCATTGAGACCTGCCAAGCGGCACTTGTACTTTCTTACGGACAAAACTTATGCGAATATGGATGTCTCGGATATAATGATTGTGTGCGTGTCTGCCCTTTTGATGCTATAACTGTTGATGATAACAATATGAGAATTATTGATGAAAACAAATGCACTGGCTGTGGAAAATGCGTGGATGCCTGCCCAAAAGATTTAATCCAACTTATCCCTATAAGCAAAAAAGTAAATGTGCTCTGCAAATCTCTGGATAAGGGTAAAGATGCAAAAATTAAATGCGGCAACAAAACTGCCTGTATTGGATGTGGAATCTGCGCCAAAAAATGTCCTGTTGATGCAATAACTATTGAAAATAATTTAGCTATTATAGATTATGATAAATGTGTAGTCTGTGGAATTTGTGCTGAGGTTTGTCCTACAAATGCAATTATTGATAAAATTGGCATACACCCCCAACCAAGGATAATAGAAGAAAAATGTATTGGATGCACTATTTGTGCAAAGAAATGTCCGGTTGACGCAATTGATGGTGAATTAAAAAAACCTCATAAAATTGATGAAGACAAATGTATCAAATGCGGAATATGTGTGGAAGTGTGTCCCAAAGATGCGATTGTGACGAAAAAGATATTATGAAAGAAAATTATCAACTAATAAATTTTCATTAATTATGTATCACATTAGACTTGCATATAAATATTTAAAATCGGAAAGCAACAAGGGTTTTTCTCTTGGAAATATTGTTTCAATAATTGGAATCTTCCTTGGAGTATTCACACTTATCGTTGTAATGTCTGTAATGAATGGACTTGAGCAGGATATTACCCACCGCATTATTGGTCTTCATTCTGAGATAAAAATTTTTAACAAAGATTACACTCCTATTAAAAATTGGAATAATTTGGTCAATAAGATTTCTAATGAAAAATTAGCAAGCATAAGTCCTATCTGTCAGGCAGAACTTATGCTTTTACATGATAAGAATGTAAGCGGTATAATCTGCCAGGGTATACAATTGAATAAGCATATCCAAACAACGCTTCTTATGAGAAATATGTACATAGGAACTCCAAACCAGGAAGAATTAAAGGATGGTATTATTTTAGGTTCAGATATCGCTGTGGGGTTACAGGTAAATTGTGGTGACATTGTATCGCTTATATCCCCTATTGCAGACCAACCAACACCATTTGGCCTTATTCCAAAAAGCAAAAATCTTAAAGTTGTTGGACTGTTCTATACGGGAATTCCCGAATATGATATGAAGTATTCATTTACTGATTTAGAAACACTTCAACAATTTATGGGAATGGGAAGTTCAATTTCATTTATTGAAATTATGACAGGCTCGCCTAAAAAATCTCGGAAAATAGCAAAACATCTTAAAAAAATATTAGGGAATGAATTTGAAGTTTTGGATTGGCAACAATTTGAAAAACACCTTTTTACTGCAATGAAGTTTGAAAAAAAAGTTATGTTCTTTGTGCTTATACTTATTTTCCTTGTTGCAGCATTTAATATGATAGGAAATTATCTTAAACTTATATCACATAAAAGAGAGGACATCGGAATATTGAAATCAATCGGTGCGACAGCTCAAGATATTGTAAAAATATTTATGCTTAATGGTTTACTAATTGGAATGATAAGTATTATCTCAGGTCTTATTGTCTCACTTGGGTTATTGTTAGCCCAAATAAAATGGCACTTCATTAAAATACCAATTACAGGGATGCCTTTTCAGTCCATTCCTGTAAAGATTGAAATTGTTGATTTAATAATTGTTGCTGGTGTTTCCCTGATTATAAGTTTGCTTACTACAATTATCCCAGCATATCGTACAACAAAGATTGATGCAATAAAAGTAATCCGTGAGGGGGAAGAGTAGTTTCGTGGATGAGTAGATAAATGAACTTCGTAGTTTTTTTACGGAAAATTTGACAAATTTCTTCAAAAAATATTGATTTGGTTTGTTACAAGAAATTAATTTTGAGGGCAGTTTGGAGTGCTAATGTCAAAGGTAGGTATATTACTTTTAAGGAATATTAACTTCATAGATAGGCAAAAAATTATGAGTCATATTTATGAGCCTATGGCTTATACTGCGGGTTTTAGTGTAATATATGTTAGGTGCTGTATTCACGAATAATTTGATGCAATTCTATGATATAATCAGAAATAAATTAGAATTAAAACTTTAAATAATGAGGAAAATGTTAATGAAAAAGACAGTTTATTTGGATACAACTATTCCAAGTTATTTGTTTGATAAGAGAAAAAGTTTACAACCTTATTCAGAATTAACACGAAAATGGTTGGAAACTGAAAAGAACAATTATGATATTTGGCTTTCGGAAGAGACTCTTTCAGAATTGGAAGAAGGTGATTATCCAAACAAAGCAAGAATAATTGAATTTGCTTCAAAAATCCAAACCTTACCTTATGATAAAAGTATTGTTGAGATAGCCCAGGTTTACATTGATAATTATGTAATGTCACAAATCTTAAAAGGTGATGCTATTCATTTGGCGTATGCTTCATATTACAAGATGGATTTTTTATTGACATGGAATTGTAACCACTTAGCTAATGCAAATAAACGGCAACATATAAGAATTATCAATACACGATTGAATCTATTTATGCCGGAAATAGTAACACCTTTAGTCTTATTTGCCGAGGAGAAATTATGATTACAAATAAACTTTTAGAAGAAAAGATAAAAGCACAGAAACGATTGGATGAAAAAGCACATCACGATATTAAGCAATATATTGAGAACTCTCATAAAAGTATATCAAAGATAGAATCTAAATATGGTGTAAAAGTTAAATATGTAAGAAAAGACTGTGGATATTTGGAATCACTTCAAGATAATGATTAAATGTTGTAGATACAGCACCTAACACCCGCTTCACCTGACAGTCCGAAGGATCTGCCTTTGGCATGAAAACGCAGTGGGGTTTCCAATTTTTTAGTTAAGATAGCATTCAAAAGTCAAGCAAGTAGTTTATAGTTTACCCCGTGTAGTAATCCCGATACATCGGGACTACACGGGGTGAATCTGCATTTTGCGTTTCTGCCTGTCCGCCGTAAAACTTTGGAAGGCGGGCAGGTGAGTTTTTCCGTTATGTATCAATCCAAAAGGTAAAGTCTTTATGATAAAAATTTATAATCTTGATGATATCCCAGATAATTTTATTGACGCTCCTTATTTTAAATCAGATTTAAAAACTAAATATCTGGGTGCATTAGCAGGTAGTGAAAAACTATATGTAAATATTGACTTCGTGAAACCTGGTGCCAAGAGTGTTAAATATCATTCTCATTCATTACAAGAAGAATTTTTCCTAATACTTGAGGGAAAAGGGAAAGTTAGAATTAATAATAAGGAATTCACTGTGAAGAGGGGTGATTTCTTTGCCAAACCAGCAGGAAAAGAAATTGCACATCAATTTATCAATGACAGTGATGAGATATTAAAAATTCTTGATTGTGGTGTGAATGATAAAAATGATATTATCACATATCCCGATGAAAATGTTATTTATGTAAAAAAAGAAAATAAATCATTCAGAAGTAAGGATTCATTAAAAAACTGGTCATCAGATCCAAATGCGGAAATGTAATCGCTACCCAACCATATAAGCAGTTTATATGTTGCTTAGCCAATTCACCCTTGGTAGTTTACCCCGTTGGATACAAAATGTTATCCTGCGGGGTAAACTATATTATGCCCCCAGTAGTAACTGTCTTGTCAAGTAACAATTATGACCTTTTCAGACCCAATTATTTGAACACTACCTTATTTCAAATATTTTTTTGTGGCAACAAATCTACAATCTTATCATAAATATACCACTAACATAATGATTTATTTGACAATTAAACAATACCATCATTTTTTTATAAGAAAAATTACTTCTTCTCTTTATTTACAGGAATTAAAATGATAAAAGTATTATTTGATTTGGTTCAGGAATACTATTGGCCCAGTTTTGAACCAATTTATAAAGTAATGGCAGATGATTCTAACTTTGACCTCTGGCTGAAAATAGGACCGAACCAAAAAAGATTTTTGGGGGTTTTTTTAATTTCTCAGAAGAAAGAGATTGAAAATAAATTTATAAAACAGGGATATCAAATTACAAATAGATGTAACGATTTTGATGCTGTTATTTGCGGTTCACCTTTGAAATTTCCAGAAAAGTATGGACAATCACTCTTATGTAATGTTGACCATGGTCCGGGCTTCAAAACTCTTCGTTATAGGGAATTTCTTAAACAACGGAAAACTAAATATATTGTTTTTCTGGAAGGTCAGTACAGAGTAGAAAAATTCAAAAAATATGGATTGGACAAAATAGAGGATATATATAAGGTCGGTTTACCGAAATTAGACCCATTCTTTACCGGAGTCTATAATAGAAAGTCTTTAATAAAAAAATATAAACTAAATCCAGATAAAAAAACAGTTTTATATGCACCATCATATAAACCAACTTCAATTTTCCTTATTGGTGAGAATATTACCTCTCTTCTTACAAATTATAATGTAATTATAAAATTGCACCCTTACAGTTGGAGTGGGAAATATGCTTCTCATTCACAGCATAAATTCTTTGAAAAATTAGTGAAAAAATACCCGGAATTACATTTAGTAAGAAAAAATGAACACAACATAATGCCATATCTTTTCATATCAGATACAATGATAAGCGATGGGTCAAGCGTTATAAATGAATTCCTTGCCTTGAATAGATGTGGTGTTATTTTTGACCTTGATGATGAGAAATTAAAACATTCTGATGGTCAACCCTTACTTGAAGACGAGACAAGTGAATGGCTGAAAAATTCTTTCATTCATATCTCCAATTCACATAATCTTCTTGATGCTGTAAACGAAGCTCTTAATCCTTCTGAAAAACGGAAAAAGCAATTACTTTTAGACAAGCAATATATTTTTTCTCATACTGATGGAAAATCTTCTTTGCGGGTTAAGCAAATAATTGCCAAATTAGTACAAAACAAATAGTTTTTATGAGACATACATATCCCGAATTCGCGATTATCCCCGCGGACGCGGGGAGGGGATTGGACACACCATTAGATATAAAAAGAATATTTAGAGGGGCAAGCAAAGGAGTATAAAAATTGAGGAACGGAATGCACAGCACAGATTCCAATTGTTCCTAACAGTCCCCATTTTCATGGGGATGTAATCCTGTTTATTTCAACTTTGAAATCTTTATTTGATAATAATAAACACCATTACAAATGGTGTTAGGATCGTTTATTTGAAGGTTATGTACAGATGAAAATTGCAGTTATCCTCGCAGCTGGACGAGGTTCAAGACTAAAAGAAGAATGCCTTGAACAACCAAAACCAATGACAAAAGTGAATGGGGTTTCCATAATTGATAATCTGATAAAAAACTTGATAATTCATTCTGTAAAAGAAATTGTTATTGTAACAGGTTATATGGAAGAAAAATTAAACAAACATCTTCATAAATTCAAAAATTCCTGCACACTTCACCTTATTAGTAATAAAATTTATGATTCCACAAATAATATCTATTCTCTTTGGCTGGCAAAAGAATATCTAAAAGATGGATTTTTCCTTTTTGAAGCTGATATATTTTTTGAACCTTTACTTATTGAAAAATTAATAAAGTCCACTCACAGAAATGTTATAGTAGTTGATGAATTTACAAGCAATATGAATGGCACGGTGGTTGAACTCACAGTAGATAGTATTATTAAAGAAATGTATCTATCCAGTCACCAGAGTAAAAATTTTGATTTCTATCAAAAATTCAAAACTGTTAATATTTACAAATTAAGTAAATACTATACTGAAAACTATTTCTTAAAAAAATTAGAAAAACATATCAAGCGAGGCGATATAAATATCTATTATGAACAAATTATCAAAGAAGATATTGATGATGGGCATATTTTTTATGGTCTGAAAACAAAAAATATCAAATGGTGGGAAATTGACACACAAGAAGATTTGCAAATAACTCGGAGAATATTTAGTAAATGATTAAAAAATTCCTTATCTTTATTTTATTGATGTGTATTACTTCACACATTTTTGCTTTAGCCCAGTGGACTGTGCTTGTCTATATGGCTGCAGATAATAGTCTATTTAATGTAGCTTTTGATGATATGAATGAGATGGAGTCTGTGGGTTCAACAGATTCTGTAAACATAATAGTTCAGATTGACCCATTAGAAGATATGTCCTCTCATTTTGATTTTTCAACCACAAGAAGATATTTGATTATCCACGATGATAATCCTGATTCAATAGGTTCAATATTATTAGATGATTTGGGAGAGATTAATTCTGCGGACCCATCTACGATTTCAAATTTCGCAAATTGGGGCTTTTCATTATACCCCTCTATTAAAAAAATGCTAATTATATGGGACCATGGTAATGGTTGGCGAAAAGATGATGAAATCACAAAATCTGTTTGCAATGATGATACTTTTGGTGATAATATCAGTGTTGCAGATGGCGAATTAAATGAAGCTATTTCTCAAATAAATTGTTACATTGATATTATTACTTTTGATGCTTGTCTTATGCAAATGGTTGAAGTTATCGGTGAAATATCTGAATATTGCGATTTTGTAATTGGGTCAGAGGAAGAAGTTCCCTGGGATGGAATTTATTATGGTGATGATGAAATTTATTGTTCTCAATATGGAATTTTCAATTATCTAACTGATAATCCAACTTGCTCTGCAGAAAATTACTCTTCTGAAATTGTATATAGATACATTAATTCCTATGTCTCCGGATGTCAGAGCGGTGTGAATATTTCTATGTCTGCTGTAAGCACATCATATTTTAACAATCTGGAACTATTATTAAAGGATTTTACAAATTCTTTTTCAGATACATTATATCATGATATATATTATGATACTTACTCACAATGTGATATACTTGATTATAAAAATGTAGATTTATGGCAATACTTTTTATTGCTTTCTGAATGTAGTGAACCAAGTATATCTTCATCCGCACAGGGAATTAAGTCTATTATAGATTCTATGATTGTTAATTCTATGGCTGTCTATAGTCAACCTGACCCAGAGCTTGGTAGAATGTCAGTTTATTTTCCTCAATATTCATTTAGTTTATATACTTGGGAAAAATATTATCAACTTTCCTTTGTGAAAGAAACTCGTTGGGATAGGTTTCTGAATTTTTATTTTAATGATGATAATGAACCACCTGAAATTTTAGAATTTGACATCTCCACTCAAGGAAATCTTGTTTACTTTTCTTGGGATGCGATAGATGCGAGTTTTATCAAATATCAACTGCAGTATAGAACCCTGACAGATACTTCCTTTATATCAATTTTGGATTCTACAAGCGAGCAGAGTTATCAAATTACTTTCCCTTATGACAGTTATACTTTTTGTTTAACTGCAGAAGATGAATTTGGGAACAAGAGTGACTCATTAAAAGTGATTTTTCTCTCAGAGGAACCTATTTTCAAATTTTTTCCGAATCCTTATGTCGTTGCAGATGGCCAAGATGGAAAGTTTATCTTTTCAACTCAAAATTCTGGGGAAATAGAAATTTTTATTTATAATTTTGCTGGGGAATTAACTGAAAAATTGAATAAATACTGCAATGAAAATTCTACCTATGAATTGCCATTTTTACCCGATGATTTAGCTTCTGGAATATACTTTTGTTTGCTTAAAACAGGCAACAGAACTGAATTCTTGAAATTAGCAATAATACGATAGAATCTTATGTGAATAACTTGTGGATAAACCAACTGTCAATCGCTTGTTTTCTCGTAACTCTCATTCAATAAGCAAACTACAGAATTTTGGCATATTTTATCAAAGTGCATAAGTTGATTTTCAGAACTTCTTAAATATCAGTTAGTTAGACAAAAATGGCTTATTTATAATAGTTAGCTTTAGGCAAAAGCCTGGTAATTTTTATTTATTTTTTCTTTCATATTTAACTGCAAATTGATTCAATATATTTTTATCTTCTTCCGAAAATTTAACCATCCCACTTTTTGCCTCTTTAGAATGTTGTAATATTTTTCTAACCATCTCTTTGTCTTCAGGATTTAATTTCATTACTCTTTTATGCGGTCTTGGTTGAGTAACAATTTTGAGATAATTGTTCTCATCCACCTTAAAAGAGAAATAAAAAGAACCAACATCCCCTTCTTTTGCATCAAATACTACATACACAGTATAAATAGAATCCTTTAAAATTATTTCATAATCAATGATTCCTTTAATGTGAAAACATGGATTATATTGCTCCAAATCTACCTGAGAAAAGTAGTAATACATCTTATCAAGAGAGTTATTTTCCAGATGATATTTGAATCTCTTGAGAAACTGAATAATAACATTATTTAGACTATCACTAACAATCTTTTTTGTGGCAATCATACCCATCTTCTTATAAGTTTCTGCCCTCAATTTTGATTTAATGCGAAAAATCCTTTTCTGTAATCTTACATAAGACTCTTCACTTATCTCAGCCATTTTTTTAATGCTATTATCACAGTGGAAGTAAAACATAAGGGTGTTTAACTCATCTTCAGAAAGTGTGACTTTAGCTTCATTAAAAGCATCAAATAATTCTGAATCCTTTTCAGTCTTAATGTCTTCTGTATAAAATTCTGAACTAATAAGTTGTTGTTTTAATGATGCTTTTTTCTTTGATTTTACCAGATATTGCTTACAAAAATTTTCTGCAACCTTGCAAATCCAACTTACTTCTGCCTGCTCTTTAATTTTATCATGTTTTAGAATATAAGTATATATGGTTTGTGATGCAATATCTTCTGCTGTATCTACATTACCTATGCGATATAATGCCTGTTTAAATGCAAGTTTCCGTAAATTCAGCAGATTAGTTTCCTTAATTTTTTGTAACATTTCTAATCTTTTTTGAGTGGTGTTGTCTGATTTTCACAATTTTTATGATATATAAGTAAAAGGACCAGGAGGATACTATGAAAAAGAAATTCTGGTTTTCAGTGATTTTACTACTTTCCATAATTATATTTCTATTTAACTCTGAAATTTATTCATTAACTTTAGAAGAGATGAAAAGTTTGTCAAGTAATGAAGATAAAATTATCCTTTCAGTATATTTAGAAGAGGGAATAGACTATCCAGTTATTACAGAGGAAGAGTTGATGGGAGAAGAATACATTATTCTCGCAGTATCAAACAATTATATCATAATTGAAAAAGATGGTGAGATATACATCATTTACTTATGATAAAACAGGCTAATATGTATGTTCTTATAATGAAAGGATAAAAGGCAAAATACGAAAACAGGAGGTGTAAAATGCCAAATATATATTCTGGCTTTACTTAGCCAAAAAAATTGGGAAAGATTGACAGGTAAAACCAAAAAAAACTAAAAAAGGAGAAAGAGATGATTAAGAAAATAGCAATAACTGCAATCTTGCTTGGATTGTTTTTAGCAGGGAGCTTGATTGCGGAAGGTGAACAAGTAGAAGAAAGAATTGTATATGATATCTATACTCATACTTACGGTTGTCAACATTTTAGTGTGTGGGTTACAGATGATTATACAGGACAACAGGTGCCAGGATGTTATTGGGAAAATGATCATCATGTTACAACACCCTCTTTACCAACTTATCATACTTATACAGCCCATGCTGCATGTTCTTGTGATGAGGATTCAGAATCTCTCCAGCCATTTGTAGATTGTCATCTATATCTTTATGGTGGTGTTGTTGATCCCACTATTCCTGAAGATGACTAACAATTAGTATAGGGGTAGAAGTTTCGCTTCTGCCCCTACAATTAAGATTTGGAGATTACCATGAATAAATACCTTTTAATTATTATAATATTTATTTGTATCTATTCTTTATCTATTGCCCAGGAACTTGAGTTAAACAAAATAAGTGAATTTGCTGTAGGTGGTGTATATCACTCAAAAGAGAATCTTAAAGTTGAATTTCCATATCTTTATATTACATCAAATTATGGATTTGAAATATATGAAATTTATGGTGATGGTTGCATAGAATTATTATCCAGATTACCATTATATGGTTGGACATTATATTTAGGTGTTAAGGACAATTATGCGTATGTTAATAGCATTGGCTTAGGATATGACCCTTTTACTAACTATTTTTGCCAGATTGACATTACAGATAAGGAAAACCCTGAAATAATAAACGAAATATTTTCTTATTCTGAAGAAGCATCACAACCAATTCGTTTTTATAA
>JACKQG010006164.1_pt1 | contig 12838 bp, 9 predicted proteins | sample 8237621 | NCBI WGS metagenome assembly JACKQG01 (sample SAMN15677084, study PRJNA649215) | marine metagenome | biome: marine; feature: Black Sea; material: saline water; isolation source: suspended particulate matter (SPM) from the Black Sea western gyre | collected 2013-06-09/2013-06-10 | depth...
TTCTATCGGGGTGTGCCTCATTATCGATTCGACTCGGTCGGGAGTCAGCACCATTTTATTTTGTTCGGCGGGAAAGAATCCGGGGACCAATACATTGACGCGCACCTTTTGCGTCGCCCACTCTCTGGCGAGGTTTTTGGAGAGGTTATGTACGGCTCCCTTTGTTGCGGAATAAGTGAATACTCGGGAGAGAGGGTTGAGTCCCGAGATTGAACCTACGTTTATTATGCTCCCCCCTTCGCCACGCTCCACCATGTGTTTCCCGAAGGTTTGGCAGGCAAGAAATACGGCTTTGAGGTTTACGTCGAAAATTCTTTGGAATTCATCTGCCGGAATGTCGAAAAAAGGTGTTGGTGAATTTATGCCAGCTCCGTTTACCAGTATGTCAACCTTGCCCGACCTCTCAACCACGTGGTCAAGGAGGTTTTGCAAACTTTCGGTTTCTCCCACATCGCAAGGCTCGAAGTAAGCCGATCCTCCGGCTTCCTCGATTTCATTGATTTTTAGCTGAGCCTTTTCCTCGTTGCGGCCAACTACCACGACTTCGGCGCCGGCTTTTGCAAGTCCCGTGGCCATTGCCCCACACAATTCGCCGGTACCTCCAATGACGACGGCAGTTTTTCCCGATAGGCCAAAAAGTTCTTCTAGATAATTCATGCTTTTGGTTTATGTGTTATCTTCAATTAGCGTACCACTCGGGCTCCGCCTCCACCTTTAACTTTTTCGACTTCCTCTAAAGTGGCCATCGAGGTGTCTCCCGGAGTAGTCATGGCAAGAGCGCCGTGAGCGGCTCCGTATTCCACGGCTTCCCGAGGGTCGCCCGTGGCGAGAAACCCGTAGATGAGCCCCGATGCAAAACTGTCTCCGCCTCCCACACGGTCGAGAATTTCAAGATTCTCCCGATGGGTGGCTTCGTAAAAGTTTCCGTCCGCCCAGCAGATGGCCCCCCAGTCGTTTATTCCTGCCGACTTTACAGTTCTCAAGGTGGTGGCGGTAACCTTGAAGTTGGGAAAAGCGGTGACGGCCTGCTCGATCATGGTTTTGAACTTGTCCACCTCGATATTGGATATGTTTTCGTCCAAACCTTCTACTTCGAAACCGAGGCAAGCGGTGAAGTCTTCCTCGTTGCCGATCATTACGTCGACGTATTCGGCGATGCGACGGTTGACCTCTCTGGCTTTTTCTTGCCCACCAATTGACTTCCAGAGTGAGGGTCGGTAATTCAAATCGTAAGAGACAATGACTCCATGTTTCTGAGCTGCCCGAACTGCTTCGATGACGACCTCGGCGGAACTTTCGGAGAGGGCTGCAAAGATACCTCCAGTGTGTAGCCAGCGCACACCTTGCTGCCCGAAAATCTCTTCCCAGTCGATATCCCCGGGCTTCATTTGAGAGGCGGCCGTATTTCCCCTGTCCGACGTGCCTGCAGCACCCCGCAGTCCGTATCCGCGTTCGGTGAAATTGATGCCATTGCGCACATCCCGTCCGATACCGTCGAAAGGCACCCAGCGTACGAGGTCCGTATCTACTCCTCCTTGCAGTATGAAATCCTCGAGCAGGCGGCCAATGTCGTTGTCTGCGAAGGCTGTGGCGATTGCGGTTTTCAAGCCAAAGCAACGCCGCAGGCCTCGGGCCACGTTATATTCTCCGCCCCCTTCCCATACTTCAAAGGCGCGAGTGGTGCGGACTCGACCTTCTCCCGGATCGAGGCGAAGCATGATTTCTCCCAGGGAAACAAGATCCCAGCGGCATTCCTCGGCAGGACGTATATCTAAAACTGACATGATGGAGTTTGTTTGGCTGAATATGGAATAGACTTAGCTAGAATTTTTGAATTGCGGTCCGAGTTTCAGGAGGCCACTGAAAGCCTGTTGCGATCCCACTTTTCCAAGCCACATTGTTCCGCGACTTCGTCGAACTCGTCGAGTTCTTTTTCGCTGAACAGAAGACCGCCGTTACGTTCCGAGCGTTCGGCAAAGCGCGCCTCGAGTTGACCGGGCATAAGACAGTTCTCGTTCCCTTCTTTGAGAATGTCGTCCAGAACAGCCTTGAGATTTTCGTTTTGCGTTCGTTGGTGAGCGAAGCATCCGGCGTCGAAGGCTTCCGGGTGAATCACTTGAAAAAAGAAATTGCAGCAATACTTTTCGCCTGAGACGTTTCCCGGTATGCCGCGAAGAGTCGAGAGGGATCCTCCGGTCATGGCTCCGAGGATTTCATTGAGCAGTCCAAGCCCGTAGCCTTTGTGCGCGGCAAAGGGTAGGAGGGCTGCCGCGGCATGAGGGTCGGTGGTGGGTTGACCATCCTTGTCTACCGCTGCATTGGGAGGAAGTGGTTGGTTTTCCCGTTTGAGCTGTTGAACGCGACCCATGGCAATGACAGAGGTCGCCCAGTCGATGACTACGGGGAAACCGATGGCTTCAGTGGTCGGCAAGCCCCAAGAGTGAGGGTTTGTTCCCAAGGTAGGCGTTTTACCTCCAAAGGGCACGACCTCGGCGAGGGTGGAGGTGCAGTTTGTGTAGGCGTAGTAGCCTTTGTGGGCGGCGTGCATGACGTAACCTCCACCCCAAAGGTAATGAAAGGCATTGTCTATCGCCACGGTTCCCGAGCCATGCTTGTCCGCCATTTCGATGCAGGTGTCGATCGCTTTGTAGGCCACGGCTTGGCCGAGCTTCTTGTTGGCATTCCAAGTTTGGCAGGCATCGAAGCGGCTTTCCTTTACTTCAATGGTTGCGCCCGGCGTGCAACCACCCACGGCCGAACCGAATAATTCGTCCAAATGGAGAGCCTTGAGCGCGTTGTGGGTGCGAATGCCATGCTTGGTGGCGTAAGCGGAAAAGGTTGCCGCTGCCGAGGATTCGTCCGAGTTGAAACCCCGGTGTTCGAAAACATTGCGCACGAGGGTATCGTGAGACTCTTGCGGTACGACGTAAAAAGTGTCTTCCATGAGAAAGGGCAAAAGATAGGTTTAATTTACTTATGAGGCAGGAGAAGGAATGGGAGCGTCGTTCGCTTGGGCCAATGGTTTCTCGCCTTTCAACACATGGATGAGATTGCGAACGGCCATGCCTGCCTGACGCTGAACCGATTCGTAGGTTCGAGAGCCGATGTGCGGAGTGATCACTGTGTTTGGGGCGGATAGCAACGGATGATCCGATGCCGGGGGTTCTTCTTCCATAACGTCTGTTCCGTAGCCTCCGAGCTTTCCGGATTCGAGAGCTTCCACCATGGCGGAGGAGTCGACTAATTCACCTCTTGCGCAGTTAAGAACGATAGCTCCGTCCTTCAGCGTGGCGAGGCTCTGAGCGTTCAACATGTAACGAGTTTCAGACGTCAGGTTGACATGTAAGGAAACTACGTCCGCGTCCGCCATCGTTTCGCCAAGCGAGGAACAACGTTTTACCTGGTGAGCATCGGCAAACTCCTCGTCCCAGTAAAGGTCGAAGGCCTTCACTTCCATACCGAAGGATTTTGCGCGTATGGCGACTTCCTTGCCTATTCTGCCCAGACCCACGATAGCGATGGTTTTGCCCATGATCTCGTTGCCTGTGAGACGTTTCCATTCTCCACTTCGGGTTACGTTGGCTTCCTCCACCAAGTTGCGAACGAGAGCCAGAAGAAGGGCAAAAGTATGTTCGGCCACCGTCGTATGGTTGACCCCCGGGCAAAAAGTGACGGGAATTCCCTTTGCCGTTGCATGCTCCATATCGATCTTGTCTATGCCTATGCCATACTTTGCGATCACCTTGAGACATGGAAGCGCTTTGTCTATCACGGCGGCTGTGATTGAGTCGTCTCCGCATAGAAGGGCATCGAGGTCGCCGACCAGTTCAAGCATTCGCTTTTCCGATAGCGGACCACGTTCACAGACGAGTTCATAGCCTTCGTCTGCAAGCAATTGATGATGTTCGCCTGGCGTATCTTGAAAAGAAGTAGTGGATACGAGTACTCGTAGCATAGGAAAAATCTCAATTAGTTAGGCTCGATCAACTGTCCTCGCAAGGTAAAAAGCCAGTTGCCATGGGTGCTTTACGCCTTTTGCTATATTTCAGACAAAAGCTGTCTCTCAATCAACCCAAAATCTAAATAACAATGAGCAAAGGAATCAAGATTCTCACATTTTTCGGATTGGCGTTAGGAGCATGGCTGGTAGCCCATGCCCAGCTTTCGCAACCACCCTCCGGTGGACCGCCATCCACTCCGCCAAAATTACCGACCCGTATTCCGCCACCACCAAGTTTTTCCATGTCGGGTAGCGATACGGGAAAATTTCAAATCGTTAGTGCCGAGTACTATTCCCAAGATGCAAAGCCCTTCCTCTACAAGCGGCTAGTGAAAGTCGATACCGAGACCGGCGAAGCTTGGGTGCTCCATTCCGCTAGGGGCGAACGCGGCGAAGAGCGCAAGTGGTTGCCAATGACCGAAAAATGATCTTCATAAGTATGGATTTTCATTGTTAATGATAGCAAACACATGCGTATTCCTTGAAGTCGCAGGTCGGGCAATCACTAAGATCTAAGCTGAACTTTTCTTGTTGGGTTTCGGCTTCTTGAATACTTTTAATTGTTACGATTACAGGAAGGGATTTGCCGCTAGGGAAAGGGGTTTCGGAGAGGAGTGACTTGCCGAATTTTGTAAATTTTAGTTCGGTTGGGTTTGATCGGTCTCCGCCAATTACGGTTACGACTTGATCCTCGACCGGGATGATCTTTCTGTCCTTCACCGCCGAAATAAGAATTTTAAGATCTTCCATTACGAGAAACTCGAGGAGAGGTTCCACCGAAGTGATAAGTCTTCCACCGTTGGGACCACTTTCCTTTTGTGATTTCGCTTGGTTGTCAGTTAGAGCGTGCTGGTGATCGTCTTTTCCGCTGTGATTGTGCCCATGCCCATGTTCGTGTCTATGCCCATCGTCGTGTGGGTGTCCATGGTCGTCATCGCAAGAGGTCCATAGCATGGTAGCGAGAGATGCGGTGAGCGTGAGTATTTTCCGCGTATTGAATTTCATCTTTGAATCTTTCATATTTTGTTTGTGGTTTACCTTTTTTATAAAATCAAGTGTTCAGATGAATATCCTTGGCAAGCATCGATTCCACTGGTTTGCGACAGAATGCATAGAAGAGGGAGGGTGTGACCGCGAGACCGAGGAGAGTCGAAGTGACCAAGCCTCCCACGATGGCTATGGCAACGGGTCCGAGAATTTCTCGTCCCGGTTCATGGAGGGCAAGAAGGATTGGGACGAGCGCGATACCAGCGGAGAGAGCTGTCATTAGGATGGGCGATAATCGTTCGAGTGTACCTCGTTCGACCATTTCTCTAGTAAAGCCTTCCTCTTCATTACGCATTAGATGTAGATAGTGGGTAAGTAGCATAATGTTGTTACGAGCGGCAATCCCGCTCACTGCGATAAAGCCGACTAAGGTGGCGATACTTACGTTGTCTAACGTGTATTTAGTGTAGAGCACCGCCCCGACAAGAGAAATGGGAATGATTCCCAAGGTAAGAAAGACGAGGGGGAAGCTTCGGTAGTGGCCATAGAGGAGAAAGAAGACGAGTATGAGGAGAATAGTTGAAGCATAGAAGATTGATGAGGTAGCGTCACGTTGAGCAAGATATTCACCTTCGAGCGATATGGAGTAACCTTTGGGCAAGTTGACTTTTTCGGTTAGCTCTCTTTGAAGTCGCTCGACTATAGCGTTGAGGTCTTCTGTCGTTGGATTGATGGAGACGACGAAGCGTCGGCGGGAATTTTCCCGGAGGATCATATTCGGTCCTGTTGCTTGCCTTATGTCGGCTACGCGTTCGAGAGGTATCCTTTGCCCGCTTAAGGTATCGACATAGGTTTGCTTGAGAAGTTCTGGATTTTCTCTCCATTGCCTTGGAAGTCGTAGCACAAGATCGTATTTTCGAGTACCTTCGTAGATCTCGGCGACTTTTTCTCCCGCCATAAGGGTAGCGAGCTCTTCGTTTAGGTCTCCGGGTGCAACACCATAGGCAAGAGCTCGCTTCCAGTTTGGTTCAATGCGCAACTGGGGCACGGAAGCTTGTTGTTCCGGGCGAGCTTCCTCAAGTCCGGGAATACCGCGTGCGATATCCGCTATTTGGGAACCAATTCGGCGGAGTTCGCTTAGTTCCGGACCGAATGTTTTGATCGCAACTTTTGCGGAAACGCCACTCAACATATGTCCCACGCGATCTGCAAGAGGTCCGCTGATAGCGCTAAACGTTCCGGGAATACTACGCATTGCAGCTCTAATTTCTTCCAATAGTTCCCGTTGCTTCCGCTTCAAGGATTTGTCGAACTCGATATCGAATTCAACGGTTGAGACCGGTACGACGTGATCGCCACGTTCCGCTCGCCCTGCCCTGAAGCCTACGGTCTTTATGCCCGGTATGTTGAGGAGGAGTCCTTGAGCCACATGCGCTAGTTCAGTCGTGGTTTTGAGCGAAGTTCCGGGAGCCGTCGTCATCGCGACCAAGGCAGAGGGTTCCTGAAAGGGTGGAAGAAAGTTTCCACCCATTTCCCTGAAGGATTTGTAGCTAAAAAATAGAAGCCCTATGATCAAGGCAACGACTACAAATGGCTGCGAAAGCGAGAACCTCAGCCAAGTCGCGGCAAAAGCCCGCTTGATCTGTCGGCTAAGAAAACTTTCTTCGTTTCGAGCTTTGCAGAGTTTTTCCGGGAGTAAGTAGTAGCAAAGTACCGGGATGACCGTAAGGGCTACTAGGAAAGAGGCCGTCATGCTTACGATTGTTGCTAAGGCGATGGGCGTGAACAATCTGCCTTCCACTCCGCTCAATGCGAAGAGGGGAAGAAATACGAGCACAATCAAGAGGGTAGCGTAGAATATGGATGATCGAACTTCGCTCGAAGCGCTTGCGATGACTCTTATCCTTGGTTCGGGTATTAAACGGCTGGCGTTTTCTCGCAGACGTCGAAAAATGTTTTCCACGTCCACTATCGCGTCGTCCACCACCATTCCAATGGCAACCGCCAATCCGCCAAGGGTCATCGAGTTTACGCCAACATCGAGAATGTCAAAAACCAATGCAGTGATCGCAAGCGAAAGAGGAATGGCGGTCAGAGTTATTAGGGTAACGCGAAAGTTGAGTAGAAACAAAAAAAGAACGATGCTGACTAGCAAAGCTCCGTCCAAAAGAGCTTTTTCTAGATTACCGACGGCGAGGTCGATGTAGTCGCTCTGCTTGTACAGTGGAATTATTTCGGTGCCCTTTGGCAGTGAAGGCTTCAATTCTTCCAAGGCTTGTTCTAATTTTGAAGTTAGGTTCAGGGTGTCGAATCCGGGAGATTTTCTAACGCTCATAATCACTCCGGGGTAACCTTTCCGGGCTTGGTTGGGATTGATGGTGTCTGAATAAACACCCATGCCTGCGTCACCCCGCATTGGTTCGACGCCCCAAGAAACTTCTGCTACGTCTCGAATGCAAAGCGGACGATCGTTACGATAAGCAACCACTACGTTTCCGATGGCATCAAGATCTTTGGTCATTGCTAGGTTGCGAACCATGATTTCTTGAGTCCCTTCCGTAAGAAAGCCGCCCGTAGTGTTCTTTACCGAAGCAGCTGCCGCCAAACGCAGTTGTTCAAAGTTTACTCCATGTCTGAGCATTTTTTTTGGGTTTGGTCTGACCTGTATTTGTTTTACACCTCCTCCCATGGTTTGAATCTCAGCTATCCCCGGTATGGCTTGAAGACGTCTCGCCAGCACCCAGTCTGCGATGGTTCGGAGTTCACGCGGGTTGGTGGTTCCTGTAGCGTCTCTCAATCCCACTAGCATTATTTCGCCCATTAGTGATGTTACGGGAGTCAGATGGGGTCGTATTTCCGCAGGTAACTCGGAAACCACGCTTGCCAGGCGTTCCTGAACAAATCTCCGGGCATCATAAATGTCCATATCCCAACTGAACTCTACGAATATCAGAGAAAGGGAGACGTCGCTGGTTGAGCGAATGCGATCCACGCCAGTTACTCCCATGAGAGCATTTTCCAGTGGTATGGTCACAAGTTGCTCTACTTCTTCCGGAGCGTATCCTGGAACTTCGGTAAGCAGGGTAACCGTCGGTTTTGTTAGGTCCGGCAGTACGTCTACGGGCAATTCCAAAGCCTTTTTCGACCCAAGAAACAACGAGGTGGTCGCCAGTGCGAGAATCAGCGCTCTTTGGGAGAGAGAAAAACTTATTAGTTTGTCGAGCATGGTGTTTAGAGGACTATCGAATCTTTTCTCTTGCTCCAAAGGCGCTGCGACAAGAGTGCGGTCAGTAATGTCATTGCTGCGGCATAGATCATCAATACGAGATCGAATGTGCCCTCAGATAACTGACCATGGCTATAAGATTGATGGTCGCTTCTTTCCCCTCCGTCTTTTTTTCCTGAAATCATGTCCGAACCGTCTTCGTTGTGCTCGTGCCCGTGAGCTACGTCCAAGGCTTCCTTCAGTGATGGGCCATTGCCGCTACCCGCGAATGCAAGCGGGTAGGAACCTTGAGTGACTACTTCGTCACCAGGGAAGAGGCCGCTGACGATTTCGACGAATTCGTCATTAGTTTCGCCAATTACTACTGGCACAGGTACAAAAGCGTTTGGCAACTCGAAGTCCTTGACGAAAACGATGCGGTTGGTAGGGTCTCCTTGCACGGTGGAGTTTGGTACGCTCAATACCTTTTCCCTAGAACTTTTGACTATGGAGAATTCGATTCGCATCCCTGGCCTTAATTGTCCATCCGGATCGTTGATTTCAAAAATACCTTCTAGAGCTCCCGCACTACGATCTACTTCCAAGTTGAAGCGAATCAGGTGAGCTTCGATAGCCGTCTCGCCCAGAGCGGGTACTCGAATTCGTGCCAATGCACCGATTTTCACTGCAGCGGCTTCCGACTCGGGGATTTTCGCTACTGCCCATAAGGTTGAACGATCCGCTATGTCCAATAGTTCTCGCTCGGGTTCCACAGGTTCGCCCACTCGCACGTGCGAACTCACGACAATGCCGCTCCGAGGTGACCGAAGTTCAATTATCGGTGGCGGATTGCCAGGTTGCCGGCTTTCTACTTTTAGCAGGGTTTGGTTTGCTTCGACCCAGTCGCCTTCGTACGCGCTAAGGCTGATTACTCGTCCTGCAATCCTTGTAGAGAGAACGGAACGATTAGCGGGAATTTCTTCGACCCGCCCAATCGCAAACACTGTGCTTTCGAAAGCCCGTTCCTTTGCCTGTTCGGTCTCGATGCGTAAGTTGCGTACACCTGTCTCGTCCAGAATTACAGTGCGAGTTGCCGGATTTGTAGGGTCGCGGGTTTCACCGAACAACCGGATTGGCAACAAGAGAATCAAAGAAAGTAGCAAAAGAAATGGTGTTTTCATATTTTTGGCATAATTGTTTTATCTTTTGGGCAAAACCTAATTTGGAATAAATTCCGGAGTTGGGTAATCGCCCATTACCTCTCTCAGGCGTGCTTTGGTCAAATGGAAGTTAACAATAGCCTCAAGGGCAGCGTTCTTTTGTGCCAACAACTGTTCTTGCGCTCTTTGCACTTGCAGCAAACTGGTTTGGCCTTGGCGGTAGGCGGACTGAAAATCGGCTAGGTTCTGTTCCGCCAATTGCAATATTTCACCCGATGCTTCTTTGGCTAATCGCCAAGAATCTCTGGTTCCCCTTAGGGCTTGAGCGTATTCGTTACGGACTCGAAATCTCAGTGCTTGGCTTTTTCTTTCGGCTTTGATGCGGTCGAACCTCGCTTGCTCCATAACGTCCGCATTTTTTTGATGGAAAGGAATAGGAATGGAAACTCCGAGTCCCGCCATCGTATTACGGCTTAGTCCTTCGGTCGGGAAGAATGATCGCTCTCTTTCAATGAAAACGCTTACTTCGACATCCGGTATACGTTTTGACTTTTCTAAGTTTACCGCTGCATAAGCTGTATTGATCGTCGCTAAGGCTAGAGCATAGTCCGCTCGTCTTCCTAGTATTTCCTCAAATGACAAATGCTTTTTCGGTTCTTCTGCAGGTAGTTCAAGTTTTTTCTCGAGGGTTAATTCATCATCGGGTTCCATTCCTAGCAGTTGCTTAAGTTTAATGGATTCTTTTTTTTCATTAGAGGTCAGTTTTATGACTGTTTGTTTTAGTGTCCGACCTACTAGTTCAGCTTGCGATAAATCAAGTGAGGAAGCTTCCCCAATGACGACTTGCTTTTGAAGGAAGCTTACTATTTCGGTGTTGATTTTAATTATCGCTCTCTGTCCCTCAGTCCTTTCTTTTTCGGCGATTAAGCCGATTACGGTCTCATCGACTACGGCTGCCAATCGCCAAGCATGTTTCACTAATTCCGCCTCCGCTAAACTTACTTGCCGTTTTCGTAATTCTCTTTCACGACTCAACCGAGGTGAGATTGGAAAGCTTTGCCTTATCGCTACTTCAAAGTTCCCCTGTTGTTGATCGTTTCCAATGGAATCGTCTTTCGAGGATAACTCCAATTTCGGGTTGGAAAGTCTACCGGAAAGAAGCAAGCGCCTTTTCGCTTGCTCCACGCTGGGTTCGGTCACTCGTAAGTCGCGGTTGTGAAGGAAAGCTATTCGAATAGCCTCGTTCGTTGATCGCAATAACACTTCCTTCCCTGTGGTAGTAGCCATGCACAGAGTGCTCAAAAGTATAAGAGCGATAGGTTTTGAATATATAAGATCTTTTGAAGTTTTCATAAGTAAGAAAAGGATGCTTTCAATACCGAAGAGATTTCCTATTTTGTATTGATAGAATTTAAAGTCCTAAAAGGATTAAGCTTTATGCTATAAATTGAACCGTAAGGATTGAACCTCACGCTTAATCCGAACGAGGCGAATCGCCCAAGAGATCAAAGAAGAAATCTCCCCGTAAAAGGCGGCGAGGAATCTTTCGCTTGGGTATGGTAGGTTAATTGTCCTAGTAAGTATCCAGTTGTAGATGCTCTAAAGGCAATTTGCCTGTCTACCATACCTCGAGACGGTAGGATGGAAAAAAAGGGTATATGTTTGTTCTGCTGAACTTTGAATAGAGTTGCTTCTGGAAGATCGATCATGCAGTAGTCCGAACAAGGAGCAGGTTTCTCTTCGTTTTGATGAGCATACCCTTCATCCTCCAAGCATAGGGATTTGCCTAAACTTTCTTCATGATGGTGTGGTTCGGACCCAAGCAAAGAAAGCAGTCCACAAAATGTTACTATACCGTTACCCATCGGTATAAGTGCAAGCACGGTTAGCAGCGAGATAGGGGTTAGACGAATCATGGCCTTTTATCCTCTGAAGATATTGTTACTCTTTTGCTTTTAATTGTCAAGCCCATGGAAGGCATGCCTTTCGGGAGAATTATCGAAGCAAATTGTGCGCGTGGTAAACGATAAGATTATTGGCGAGCGGTTCGCCTTTAGCTGTCTTCAATGCCTTAAGTGAGATTTCGTAAAGTTGCCTATCCTGCATTTCGGATAGTACTAGCTTTACTGTTTTGCCATCTTCCAAAAGCGAGACTTGGTTTGCCTTAAGGTTTTTTACTCCGACTTGAGGGGAGCCATAACCTTGGTGGTACTTGTAGGCGTAACTCTTTATCGCGTAGGATTTAGGAGAACTTACGATTGCTTTGTCCATCGGCACTGTGAAAGTCAGGTCGAAGCCTTTTTCCGAAAGGTTCATTTTTAGGACGTCCGCTGGGGTTCGTCCGTTCCAAGTGAGAGTTTGGATGCCTTGGTTGCCTGCCCAACCATGTGCACTGTGACCTATCCAAAGAGTCTTTCCATTAGGAGAGAAGCACAGGCGGTTGTTGCCGGTGGCCAATCCATTGCCGTCGAAAAAAGGGATGCAAGCTCCCTGTATCTTGCCCCCAACCTCTTCGAGCATTACGCGCATGATTCGTCCCTTGTTCATTTCGCCCACGAGTAATTGCCCGGCAAATGGACCGAACTTGCCTTTCGTGGAGTCGACGAGAGGTTGCGAAGGGGAGTTTGCCATAAGACCATGAGGGAAAAGCACGGCAGCCGTCTCCCTGCGCTCGTTCAATTCGGAGACTGGTAGACCTACCGGTTTGTCTCCTTTCCAGTCCTTCTCCCAAATCAAGCTGCCGGCATGACCGTAAAATTTTCCTTCTTGCACGTGATGCAATTTGCTTGTGCCCACCCAGTCGCCTTGGTTGTCGGTTACGAAGAGGTTGTCTTTAAGGTCAAAGCCGAGACCGTTTGGGGTGCGCAAGCCGGATGCCCATGGATTCAATCGACCGTCGGGGGTGATTTGGAGAACCCAACCTCGATAGGGAACGGAGGCATACATGCGCTGAAGATAGCTGCGTTTATCGAAAACACCTCTTTTCTCATGGCGAACGTCGGCTCCGCTGGAAGCCGTGCCGAGCGATACGTAGAAATTGCCCGCGTTGTCCCTAATTGGCCCGAAGTGAAATTCGTGGTAGTTCCCGGATATGCCGAAGTCATCGCAGAACGCCTTGTATTCGTCTGCTTTTCCGTCTTCATCAAGATCTCGAAGGAGGGTAAGTTCGGGGCGTTGGGCGACCATGACTTCTCGGTTATTCAAAGCCACGACCCCCAGTGGTGTGTGTAGACCGTCGGCAAACAGTTTCCATTTGCCGGTGTCGGGATGCAAGGTGAAGACCTCGCCCCCGACAAAGCAGGCTACGAGGCGACCGTCAGGCATGAATGACAGCCCATCTGTCGGAGGTCCCTTGGTCCCGTATCGTTCGAGCAACATCTTGGGCGGTGCAACTTTACCAAGAGCGTAGTAATCCGTGAGTTTGTCTTGGACCGTGGCGAGAGGCAACCCTAGGCAGAACAGAATGACACAGAGGGCCCGATTCAT
>JACKQG010006165.1_pt1 | contig 12838 bp, 11 predicted proteins | sample 8237621 | NCBI WGS metagenome assembly JACKQG01 (sample SAMN15677084, study PRJNA649215) | marine metagenome | biome: marine; feature: Black Sea; material: saline water; isolation source: suspended particulate matter (SPM) from the Black Sea western gyre | collected 2013-06-09/2013-06-10 | depth...
ACAGTCTCAACTATCTAATCGACATGGAAAACGCCGTCATTGTTGATGTTGAAGCGACCCCGACGAGAATATCAAAGGAGGTTGAGGCGACAGAGACCATGATTGAGCGAACGCAACAACGCTTCGATCTGAAGCCGGATCATCTTGCCGGTGATGTCGCCTACGGTACGGGCAAAATGCTTGGTTGGTTAGTCGAGAGGGGGATCGATCCTCATATCCCTGTCTGGGACAAGGGCAAAGGTCGCATCGAAACTTTTTCACGCGATGACTTCGCCTATGACAAGGAACGTGACCTTTATATCTGTCCCGAAGGAAAGACCCTAAAGACGACCGGCAGGATGCACGACGGGAAAACACTTTACTATCGGGCCAGCAATCTCGATTGCGAGCACTGCCCCATGAAGCCGCAATGTTGTCCCAAGTCTCCAACGCGTCGCCTTCAGCGCGATGTCAATGAAGAGGCGCGGGATCACGCCCGCTTCCTCAATGGCAGTGAGGCTTATAATCAGTCCGCACGGGACCGTAAAAAGATCGAGAGGTTATTCGGTGAAGCAAAGCGGAACATGGCAATGACAAGGCTGAGATTGCGCGGATTGAGCGGGGCAAAGGATGAGTTCTTGCTCACTGCGACAGTGCAGAACCTGAAACGATTGATAAAACGCGCTTCAAGACCACCGCCAAGACCGATAACGGCCTGATCCATGCGCAAAAACGACAACTGAACAAACCAAAAACCAAAAACCCGCCCCCGCATCAGTCGGAGGTGGGAGCAAAAATCTCTCTTTCGATGAACGAAAAGATCAACTACATTCTCTTGGCTGAGTTCTTCAACAGCCTCGGCTAAAACCGGCTGTTATCGCCGAGCCCATTTAACTTCCGGATTGTGAGGGTAAAGCGGACTCTAATCAACTTTTGTTGACCATCGGGCGCTTCCTAATGATCTGCGATCATGTTGGATTTAAGGTTTCAATATTTGACTTGTCTGTTGCTAATTTGTAGCTAGGGCCAATATGAGAAAAAATATAAAATACGTAACATATTGAAAACAATGGCAATCACACTAGCGCAAAATGCCGCGATAGATTTCTTCCTCGCCGATCGTTCCTGCAAGTTTGCCATCGTCCAGCAACATCAGCGGCGCTTTTGTGGCGTTGAGGATTTCAACAGCGTTACGCATCAAAATATCGACAGGCACTGCTGCAAACTCATCCTCGGAAAGACTGAGAGCATCAAAAGGAAAGGTCAGGGGAACGATTCTGGCAACGACGCCATCGCTGCTGGCTTTGAGGGGTGCCCCGCCGCTATCGAGGGTCACCTGAAAATAACCGCGGCTGTCGAGATCAATCGTGTCGCCATTGCAGGGCAGGTCGCCAAGGGGTGTCATCAGTGACCCGCCACGCAGGACGTTGAGCGGGTTCATATGGGCGACAAAATTGGCAACATATTCATTCGCGGGATTGAGAACGATTTGTTCTGGCACCCCGTATTGCACAATCCGGCCACCTTCCAGTATGGCAATATGGGTGCCAAGCTTAAGGGCTTCATCAAGATCGTGGCTAACAAAAATGATGGTCTTGTTCAGGCTACGCTGCAATTCAAGAAGTTCGTCCTGCAAATGTGTGCGGATCAACGGATCCAGTGCGGAAAAGGGTTCGTCCATGAGCAGAATATCGGCGTCGGTCGCGAAGGCGCGGGCCAGGCCGACACGCTGTTGCATGCCGCCAGAAAGTTCGTGGGCGAACTTGTCGCGCCACTGTTCCAGATTTACCAGTTTCAGCTTCTCATCGACAATGGCGTCTCGTTCAACCTTGTTCATTCCACTGAGTTCAAGGCCCAGGCCGACATTCTCGTGAACGGTTCGCCACGGCAGCAAGGCAAATTGTTGAAAGACCATGGAAATACGGTTCATACGCAGTCGCCGCAAGGTCTTGGCATCGCACGTCACAACATCGACGTCACGATCATTATCCTTAACGATCACTTCACCACGGGTTACCGGGTTAAGGCCATTAACGGCGCGGAGCAACGTCGACTTACCCGAACCGGACAAGCCCATGAGAACACAAATCTCACCTTCTTCAATACTGATCGATGCGTCGGCAACACCAAGGACATTATCCGTCTCGGCCAGTATTTTCTCGCGGTCCAGGCCCTGGTCAAGCAGTGCCAGCGCGCGTTCCGGCTTTTCACCGAAGATAATATCAACATTGCGAAATTCGACCGCGGCCATGTGCTTATTGCCCTTCCGTATTGCCGCCGCGTTGCTTGCAGATACGGTCAAGCAAGATGGCGACGATGACAATAGCAAGCCCGGCTTCAAACCCCTTGGCCGTGTTGACCGTATTGATCGCGCGCAAAACCGGAATGCCCAGACCCGGTGCCCCGACCATGGCGGCGATCACGACCATACTGAGCGACAACATGATGCATTGGGTGAACCCTGCCATCATTGTCGGCAAGGCGTAGGGAACTTCAACCTTCCAAAGCAGTTGCCCAGGGCTTGCCCCGAAACTTTCCGCCGCTTCCAGCAGTGGTTTTGGCACCGAAGAAATTCCAAGATAGGTCATTCTGACCGGCGCAGGGATAGCAAAAATGACCGTCGCGATAAGGCCCGGAGCCATGCCAAGGCCAAACAAAATCAATGCCGGAATCAAGTAAACGAATGTCGGCAACGTTTGCATCATGTCAAGGACCGGGCGCAAAACCAGCCATAATTTCGGCCGGTGAGCCGCAGCGATGCCAATGGGAATGCCAAATGCCATGCAGACGAGTGTCGCCCAGAGAACCAGAGACAATGTAAACATGGTTCCTTCCCAATAACCCTGGTTGATAATGAGCAACAGGGAGGGGATGATCAGGGCGATCAATTTCCAGGAACGGTGCAGATAGAAAGCCAGCACGGCGATGGCCGCAATCAGAAGAAGCGGAGGAATCGTTAGCAATAAATTTGCCGTTCCTTCAACAAGGAACGTCAACCCCTCGGTCAATCCGTCAAAGAACCAGAAAAAATAATCATTCAGGAACTCAACGAACCGGGCAATCGCTTTGCCAATAGGAAGTTTATTACCTTCAAGCCATTCCATGGCGTCCCCCTGCCATCTTCAGTGCTGTACTCTTTTTAAGAAGCTGAAAAAGGGTGGCCAGGCAGGTGTCCACGTCAACCCGGCCACCCCCATTTCAAGGGTTACAAACCAAGACTTTTCTTAACGGCTGCAAGCCCATTGCCGCCGTCCATGGTGCTGACGCCAGCGAGCCATTTGTCAAGAACGCCTGAGTTTTTCTTGAGCCATGTGCTGGCCGCCTTGTCGGGGTCAACCCCATCATCAAGAATAGCGCCCATGATTTCGTTTTCCATTGCCAGGGAAAACTCAAGATTGTTGAGGAGTTTGCCAACATTCGGGCAGTCACTGACGTAGCCTTTACGGACATTGGTGTAAATCGTTGCGCCACCCAGGTTGGGGCCGAAGAAATCATCACCACCCGTCAGATAAGTCAGCTTGAAATTGGCATTCATGGGATGAGGTTCCCAACCAAGGAAGACGACCATCTCGCCGCGTTTCTCAGCCCGGGCTGCTTGTGCCAACATGCCTTGTTCGGAACTTTCAACAACTTCAAAACCCTTCAGTCCGAAGGCATTCTTGTCGATCATGTCCTGGATCAACCGGTTGCCATCATTGCCCGGCTCAATACCGTAAATTTTGCCATTAAGGGCATCCTTGTGCTTGGCGATATCGGCAAAGTCCTTAAGGCCCGCTGCGGCACCTTTGGCGTTGGTGGTGAGCGTGTATTTCGCGCCTTCCAGGTTGGGTTTTTTGAGAACTTCGACCGAGCCGTCGTCACGATATTTGGCAAGGTCCCCTTCCATGGTTGGCATCCAGTTGCCAAGAAACACGTCGATGTCCTTGTTCTTCAAACTGGCGTAAGTGACGGGAACGCTCAATACCTTGGCTGTGGGCGCATAGCCAAGTCCATTGAGCACCACAGATGTGGCAGCCGTGGTCGCAGTAATATCGGTCCAGCCGACATCAGAAAAACGAACGCCTTTGCACGATGCCGGGTCGGCGGCATTGGCGCTCTGGGCAAGGGCCAGAACCAACGAGCCCGCAATGGCGAATCCTTTTAGTGGTTTGATGATCATGATGTTCTCCCTGTTGACGATTGTTTTTTAACCCTCGGTAATATGGGGCCTTATCTGTATGTAGAGTTATTGCTATGCGTTTGCACATCTCCAAAAGCTACACTTACATATTTAGGGTTGAATCACCCAATTAAAAGAGCGGTGAAAATCACTTCTTTGCTGTCGGTGGATTGCCCGGAACCGGCTCCCCCTTAAGGGTCGGATGGGCGCGCATGTACTGGGGCGGGAAGGCCGCGTCAGCGCCCAACACCTCGGCAGCATGCCATGGCCAGCGCGGATCATAGAGCATACCCCTTGCCAGGGCGACGATATCTGCCTGTCCCGAAGAGACGATGGTTTCCGCCTGACGGGGATCGGTGATCTGGCCGACGGCAACGGTCGTCATGTTGGTGGCCTGACGGATTGCCGAGGCAAAACCGGTTTGATATCCGGGGCCTGCAATAATCTTTTGAGCCGGGGAATTTCCACCGCTGGAAACGTCGATGAAATCACAACCAATGTCACAAAGTGCTTGCGCAAATGTAATCGTGCTTTCCAGATCCCATCCGCCCTCTACCCAATCCGTTGCCGATACCCTGACGCCGACCGGGTAGTCTTCCGGACAGACGGACCTGACCGCCGCGAACACCTCCAGCGGGAAGCGCATGCGGTTCTCAAGACTGCCGCCGTAAGCGTCATCTCGCTGATTGCTCAGCGGCGAGAGAAACTGATGCATCAAATAGCCATGAGCGCAGTGCAGTTCGATCAGGTCAAAACCTGCCCGGATAGCCCTTGTTGCGGCATCAACAAACGCCTGTTTGATACGCTCAAGCCCTTCCGCCTCCAGCGCCGTCGGTGTTGGCCAGCCATCGTTATAGGGAAGTGCCGATGGGGCGAAGGTCTCCCATCCTTCTGGCGTATCTTTGGCCAGTGGTGCGCCGCCACGCCACGGCATATCGCTCGATGCCTTTCGACCCGCATGAGCGAGCTGGATTCCAATGCGGGCGTTGCCGTAATCACGATAGAAATTGACAACCCGCTTCATCGCCGCTTCATTGTCGTCAGTACAAAGACTGGGGCAACCCGGCGATATCCGGCCCGCTGCCTCTACCCCGGTTGCTTCGACGATAACAAGGGCGGAACCTGAAACCGCATATTGTCCCAGATGCATAAGATGCCAATCGGTCAGGTTGCCTTGGTCGGCGCTGTACTGACACATGGGAGAGACGATGATGCGATTTGCAAGTTCCAGACCGCGCAGCTTAATGGACGTGAACAGTTGGCTTTGCATGAATAATCCTGTTGATTGGGGTTTTCAGCTTAACCCAGACTGTGGGCGGCTGTGCAGAGATTGCCGAGTTTAGCCATCACCATGTCGCGTGACAACATGCCCAGGCCGCAGTCCGGTGCGGCGATCAGCCGGTGGGCGTCAATATGGCCGAGGGCCGCTTCAAGGCGCTGACGGATTTCTTCCATGCTTTCAATACGGCTCGAGGCAATGGCGACGACACCGAAGATGATGGTGGTTTTCTCGAACAATTCGAGCAGGGAAAGATCGTTATGGCGATGGGCGTCTTCCAGGGAAACCACCTGAATTGATGAGGCATCGATTGCCCTGGCGAGTTGCAGATATGATTCCTTGGGTGCCTTGGGATAATCCGTATCGTCCAGACAATCAGGATAGCCGCAACACATGTGCATGGTTCGCGTCACGTTTTCGGGGCAACCATGGAAAACCCGTTCAAGATTTTCAATGCCGAAATCGAGGGCCGCTTCGGCCTTGCGGGCAAACAGCGGCTCATCAATCTGAATATGCCGACAACCGGCTTCGGCCAATGCCAAGACTTCTGAATTAAGCGCCGTCGCCAGTTCCTGGCCGCGCTTTTTCTCATCACCGTAATAGGTGTCTGCGACCGTATCGCCAATCGTCATTGGCCCCGGAATTGTCACCTTCAGCGACTTGTCCGTTGTTGCTTGCGCGACCCTGTAATCGTGGGGCAGAAAATGGTCCATTGCCGAAACAGGGCCGGTGATCGTTGGCAGGCGCGCTTTATAGGCACCCCCGCGCAGGACTGTATCGGTCAGGGTGGCAAAATCAATGCCATTCAAATGACGGCAATGATAGTGGATGTAGTTTTCACGCCGGACCTCGCCGTCGGTCGGGATATCGATCCCGCAGCTGACCTGATCGTCAATCACGTCACGGGCGGCGCGGGCAAAAATTGCCTCGGCTTTGTCGCCCATGCGCGCCAGTTCGTCCTCGTAGCGGCTGGTCGGGTCTTCATCAACAGTGCTGCCCTCGGCCCTGAACCAGTCAACAACAGGCACGTAGTCGGGTTTAGGATAAGCGCCGATTGTCGTTGTCAACAAAGCCATCGAGTGCCTCTAATTTCCGGACTCGGATTGTTTTTTCAGGTTCTGGGTATCGAAGACACTGCCAAAAGCACCAGCGCCAGGGTTTTTCGCCGCCGGTTCATTGTTGCTCTCAGGCCCTGCTTTATCAAGATTTTGCGGATCAAAGACACTGCCGAAGGCACCCTTGCCCGGGCTCTGTGGTGCGTCGCCGGGACGATTTTTGGGACCAAAGATATCTGGCCCCTGCAGCAGTTTTTGTTGCTCGCGTTCAATTTTCTGACGGCGAATTTCTTCAATGCGTTGCTGTTGAAGAGTGCGTTTTATTTCGCGCACTTCGGCCTTGCAGGTCTCGGGGCTGTATACGTTGGCGAACCAAATGGTCGAAAATCCACCCAGAGCCACCAACAGCAATACGACGGAAGCCGGATTGCCACGCAGGAATTTCGGCAACTGGAAGCCACCCGTGACCGCCCCGACCGGGGCCCCGTTAGCCAGCGCCAATTGTTTGCGCCGCTGGTAGATTTCATGGCTGAGAGCGCCGACGATTGTCAGCACAACAATAATGAACGCCAGCACCGAAATTGACGGGTTAATGCCGTAACGCACTTTCTGGGCAAGCTCAATGGTCAGGGTCGGATACTTGCCAAAGGTGAAGGTGGTTGTGTTGTAGTTTTCAAACGAGGCCAGGAACGCCAGCACCGCCGATGAGCCAATGGCCGGTTTGAGAAAGGGCAGAAGAATTTTGCGAAACGCCTGAACGTTGGTAGCCCCCAAATCGAGCGCCGCTTCTGTCAGGCCGACATCGAAGCGCTGCAGGCGGGCAACAAACACCAACATGCAGTAGGAAGCGATGAACGTCGATTGCCCCAAAATCGTCAGAAGAATACCGTTATGCAGGAAACTTTCGCCGCTAAAGCCCAGCATGACGTTGATCCGGTCCCAGAAGACCAGCGTTGAAATTCCCAGCACCACGCCGGGGATCAGGATCGGCGCGATAACGATGGTGTAATAGGTGGCCCTGAGTTTCGGCCAGACCTGGGTCAACACCAGCGCTCCGGCCATCCCCATAATCACAGAAAGGATGACCGTACCGGCCCCGACCATAAAACTATTCTGAAGGCCATTGATAATACGCTTGTCATTTGCAAGCACATCGAACCACTCAAAAGTCAGGCATTCCCAGGGTGCCGCCCGTGGAAAGCCCGGCGAATTGAAACCGGTAATGCTCATGATAATCAGCGGTCCCAAAAGGTAGCCGAAGAAGACCACCAGGTAGAGCCCCAGAAATACTTTCATCAGGGTATTATCGGACTTCACTTGCCGATGTCCCCCATTTTAACCTTGAACAGCCGCATCATCGACAGAACGATGAAGATACAGACAATAAGCAGAACAATGGCGTAGGCGGCCCCGCGCGGCCAGTTGCCGCCCTGGTTGAACCACTGATAAATGATTTGCGTAAACCACAGGCTTGAAGGACCGCCGAGAATCTGCGGTGCCGCAAGCGCTCCTGCCGTCAGCATAAAGACCATGGTGCAGCCCGAGGAAATGCCCGGCTTGGCGTACGGAATAACAACCCGCCAGTGAATGCGCCACCACGGAGCACCCATATCGCGGGCCGCCTCGATCTGATTGCGATCAAGGCTTTCAATAACGTTGTAGATGGGAAAGATCATCAGCAAAATGTAGGCGTAACCCAAGCCCGAATAGAGCGCCACATTCTCGCGAATAAAATCAATGGGACTGCCGATCATGCCCATCGATATCAACAACTCGTTAATGACGCCGCTGTCGCCGAAAATAATCCTGAAAGCGAAGGCGCGCAGGATTTCATTAACCCAATAGGGAATAATCAGCAGCAGAACCAGCACCCGAACAAAGCCGCCGCCGTTTGACTGACCCAGGTAGTAGGCAAGCGGATAGCAAAGAGCCAGATCAAGCAGGGTTACAAACAACGCCGCCAGCAAGGTGCGCACAAAAACACCCAAATCAACGGCATTATAAGATGAATCCGCGCCCTGGGCGCCAAGCACAAGAAACTTGTAATGCTCCAAGGTATAGACATCCTTCGGCCCACCCATTTCCGGCGGCGGAAGGTGATGGCGGAACGAGAAATCGAGCATCGACAGCTGTGGCAACAAAATCAGGATAAACACCCAAAAACCAACCGCCAGCAACAGATAGAGCCCGAGCGCAAGGCCATTGCGCTCAAAAAACTCACTCATGAAGCCTGTTCGTTTCATGGGGATCCCCTATTCGTTGGCCAGTTCGCCCTCGGGCAGGACGATCGACTGTTCGGGGTCGTATTCCAGGAACATGTCCTTACCCATGGATGATTGACGAATCTTGCCTTGATTGACCAGCGACATCTTGATTTCCTTACCCTCACCGCCTTCAAGGAAAACATTATAGGCCTGGCCTTCAAATTCTTCGTTGGTGACCAGAGCCTTGATCCGATGATTTGAAGCGCTGTTGGTTTCGGCAATGCTCAAAGCCTCTGGCCTGATAAAGATCATCGCCTTATCACCAACCTTCATGGTTTCTCTGGCGGATGTGCCAACACGCGCGTGCAAATCGCCGGTTCGGTTGGTGCTGATTATCGCCATGCCATTTTCAATGGATTTAACCTTGCCTCTGAAGACATTGTTTTCGCCAACAAACGAGGCGACAAACGGGGTTGCCGGATCGTCATAAATGGATTGACCGTCGGCGATCTGATCGATGATGCCATGTCGCATAACAGCGACGTTATCAGACATGGTCAGGGCTTCACCCTGATCGTGGGTGATGTAGATAAAGGTAATGCCGACGCGCTGCTGGATTTGCCTGAGCTCGGTGCGCATGTGCTGGCGCAACTTCAAATCGAGTGCTGAAAGCGGTTCATCAAGCAACAGCACGTCCGGCGAAGCACACAAGGCACGGGCGATGGCGACGCGCTGTTTCTGGCCGCCGGACAGTTCAGAAGGCAGTTTGTCGCCTTGCCCCGCAAGCGCGATCATGTCGAGCAGCTCATCAGCGCGTTTGCGCCGGTCTGCCGCGCCGACGCCTTGAACTTCAAGGGAGAAAGTAATGTTTTCCCAGACTTTCATCAGCGGGAAAAGCGCCAGGTTCTGGAAAATAAGTGCTGTTGGTCTTTTATTGGGGCCGATCCCGGCCATGTCGTTACCGCCGATCAGGATCTTGCCGTCGCTGGGCTCAAGAAACCCCGAAACGGCTCTCAGGATCGTCGTTTTTCCGCACCCGGAAGGGCCGAGGAATGAAAAGAAACTACCGCCCTCAATATCGACGTTGGCTTCACGAACGGCGACAAAGTCACCGAAACGGATCCACACGTCCTGCAGATTGACGCCCACGCCTTGACTCATTGTAATCCCCTAAACCGATGCGTCCCATATACGCGCCACAGCCGGACTTTTTCCGTTTTGACGTGGCTGCTTTAATTTTGCCTTCTGTTACACAATACTCCGGCAACGAAGGAATTGCCTGGAGCGTCTTCCCCGGACACCAGTTGGTGTCCGGGGATCACGTTCAACAATGTCTTGGGCGCTTAGGCGCTCTTGAACTTGTTCTCGTACTCGGTGCGGATTTCCGCGTACCACGGGGCCTGCGGCGGCCACGGGTTAAGGTTGGCAAGAGAATCGCCCGGATATGCGTCCGAGAAGTTCTTCTTGTAGGTGGCGCCAGCAAATTTGTCAGCGCCCAGAACCGGCGAGTTGTAACCATGGGAATCAATGGCCACACCGGCGTCCTTGGCATTGTAGGCGAACTTGACGAATTCATAGATTTCATCGATGTTCTTCGCACCAATAGGCATCGCCATACCGTCAACCCAGGCCATGGAGCCTTCTTTGGGGGCCTGATACATGACAGGTTCGCCAGCGCTTTTCAGTGCCAGTGGCGGGCCATCCCACGTTTGACCGACGATAACGCCTTCATTGAGCAGGCCGTTTTTCTGGGTGTCGGCATCGTTCCACAAAAGCTTGATATTCTTCTTGCGACCGATGCACCACGAGGTCACCTTGTCCCAGATCGGGCGCATGTCACCTTCAGATTTATAGGCTTTCCACATGTCGCCGTGGGAGAGTTCGCCAATGGTTTCCATGAAAAGCCCTGCACCCAACATCATTGAGTGCGGACGACCCATGGTCTTGCCGGCGTTTTCATCAGCCCAGACATCCCCGTAGCTAGGTGCGCCACCGGTCGGTGTCCACTTATCAGTGCGCCAGGCAATGCCTTCGGTGCCCCATATGTGTGGCAACCAGTGTGAGCCTTTGCCATTAAAGCTCCAGTCAACATCGCCGATTTTCGACATCGCCGGGTTGACCTTGTCGAGCGGCACACGTTTCATATCAAATGGCTGCAACAGTTCCAGCGGACCCCATTCGAGACCCTGGTTGTTGGTCGGAGAAACGATGTCGAAACCCTGGCCTTTATTAGCCTTCATCTTGTTGATGATTTCTTCGTTCGAACCGATACCGGTGTAATTGATTTTGATACCGGTGGCTGCGGTAAAATCGCCCATGAACTTTTCGGGCAGATAGTCAGACCACATAAGGATATTGATTTCCTTGGCGGCCAACGCGTCCTTGATAAACATCGGTGCGGCAATCGCACCGGCGCCAACCACGGCGGCACCTTTGACCACCGAACGGCGGGTCACTTTGCTGGCAGCCAGCAAGGTCGCCTCGGTAGACAATTGGGATTTGCTCATCTTGCTCATTCTGTAAACTCCCTGTTGTGTTTGTTATTGATTTGTCTGTTTCGACTTATAATTCTTTTCTTGCTAAAGTTTAGTCTGTGCCAATGGATTTAATTCGTCAACCACTCAAGCATTAGCAAGCCCTTCTGCGAGCACAGGAACGGTCACCCACAGCCGCCTAATTGGCAAGGGCCAATTATCCGCAAGCATATGGGACAGATACATGAAAACCTTTAGAATTCAATTCCTTACAGGTCCAAAATCGCACGCGCATGAGTGGCGATGGTCAACTCCTCTTGCGTGGCAACAATCCATGCCTGCGCCCTGTTAGCGGCCGTGGAAATGCAAGGCCCTGCGCTGTTATTGGCATCTTCATCAATTGTCAGGCCTAGCCAGCCCGCTTGCCTGAGCACCTGCGCACGCACGGCTGCCGCATTCTCGCCAATGCCGCCGGTAAACACCAGCGCGTCCAGGCCACCAAGCGCTGCGGCCAGTGAACCCAGTTCACGGGAAATCCGGTAACAAAAAAATGTCACCGCCGCCTCAGCTCGCGGGTCGTCACTTTCCAGTAACGTCCGCATGTCCTGACTAATCCCCGAAATCCCCATCAGGCCGCTGCGGTTGTAGAGCAGGTCTTCAAGTTCAGACAAGCCGGCCCCGTCTTCACGCATTAAATGTAATAGCACACCGGGGTCAACAGAACCGCTGCGGGTTCCCATGGGAATGCCATCGAGGGTCGAAAAGCCCATCGTCGTGGCCACGCACGCGCCATCTTTCAGGGCGCACATGCTGGCACCGTTGCCAAGATGGGCGATGACCAGCCGCCGCGGTAATGCCTCGCCGGTGATGACAGGCAGGGCCGCTGCCACAGATTGGTAGGACAGCCCGTGAAAGCCGTAACGCCTGATCCCTCTTTGCGCGTACACAGCGGGCAAGCCAAGCTCGCGCGCCTCTGCCGGTTGACTGGCGTGAAAGGCTGTATCGAAGCAAGCCGCCTGCGGCAACTTAGGAAGCCGCGCCGCCAAGGCCCTGATTGCCGCCAGATTATACGGTTGATGATGCGGGGCAAGCGGGGTCAGGGCATCAAGGGCTTCAAGAGCATTATCATCTATGCGGATCGGAGCGGTAAATGCAGCACCCCCATGGACGACCCTGTGAGCTGCGCCAGCTACGGATTCCCCACGCTCTTCAAGCCAGCCGATCAGGGCTTCAAAGGCATCATCATGGTTGGCAATCCCGCCCGAAGGTTGGGCAAAGGGAATTGCCATGCCGCCCTCGTCCCGGGCTTCAATAGCGGGGGTGGCACCAATCCCCGAAACCTGGCCTTTTAAGATGGCCACCGGCTCGCCCCGGTCCAGTGAAAAAAGCGCGAACTTGACGCTTGAGGAACCGGCGTTAACGACAAGAATGTTTTCACCTGTTGTTTTCATAAGTCAGAGACTACCCGCATCAGGCCGATGCCCGAAAGCACCATCTATAAAACAAGCATCTCCATTGGCTTTTTAAGATTTTTGCGGCCTCATATCGGCAGCGTCAATGCCAGCAACTTCTACCGGCGCGGTCATCGCATCGCGGCGGAACGGCTCACCCAATTCCTGATTGAGGACGATTTCAATAAATGTCGTGACCCCGTCGTCCTGCGCCTTGCAGGCAACCTTCAAGGCTTC
>JACKQG010006166.1_pt1 | contig 12837 bp, 12 predicted proteins | sample 8237621 | NCBI WGS metagenome assembly JACKQG01 (sample SAMN15677084, study PRJNA649215) | marine metagenome | biome: marine; feature: Black Sea; material: saline water; isolation source: suspended particulate matter (SPM) from the Black Sea western gyre | collected 2013-06-09/2013-06-10 | depth...
TCACCAACTTTTGCTCTGGAGGCTCAAGCCCTAGAGCAAAAGTTGTTTCAAGCTAGCCTGCAATGGCATCCGGATCGCTTTGCGCTGGCCCCAGAAGCAGAACGCTTGGCCGCCGAAGATCAAATGGCAGCGATCAACCAGGCGCATGATCAGTTGGTCGATCCACTGAATCGAGCCGAAGTGTTGTTGAACGCTTTGCGGCCACCTACCAGCGCCGCCCGCAATTCCGATCCAGCATTTTTGATGGCCATGATGGAATTGCGTGAGGAAGTCGAAGTAGCATTGCAAGCCGGGGCGACGTCGGCCGAGGCCTTGCAAATGCAGCAAAAATTAAAGCAACAGGAAACTAAGGCCCTGCAAGAATTTGGCGAATTGTGGCTGCAAAACGCGGTCATGGAAAAGCTACTACGCCCCTACGAACACGCGCGCTACTTGCGTTCCAGCCGCATGCAGCTGGAACAAGCCATGCACTCTAACCCGTGAGCTCGGGCCATGATTGAGCTACCCACCCTTCCTACCATTCAGGGATCCGATGCCGTCGCGACCCCCATCCTTGGCATCGATTTGGGAACCACCCATACGCTGGTTTCTGTTTTTGATGCTGGCGGTGCGCGCATCTTGCAAAGCCCTGAGGGTGAATCTTTATTGCCTTCGGTGGTCAGCTTTCCGATTGACGGTGCGCCTGTGGTCGGAAGTGCAGCACTGCAACGTGCACGTTTGGATCCCCTCCGCACCGTGCATTCAGCGAAGCGTTTGATCGGCAAAGGCGTCGCCGACTTGGGGCGCGAATTGGCCACGCTACCTTACTCCATCGTTGACGCGCCGAACCGCAGTCTGGCGATGATCGATTTGCAAGATCGCCTGTTGTCACCGACGGAGGTTTCAGGGCATATCCTGGCTGAAGCGCGGCGGTGGGCGGCAATTGCATTAAAGCTGCCGCTGGGACAGGTCACCCGCGCCGTCGTAACTGTGCCGGCATATTTCGATGACTCGCAACGCCAGGCTACGCGCGATGCTGCCCAGCTAGCCGGTTTGGAAGTCGTGCGCATGGTCAACGAACCCACCGCCGCTGCCCTGGCATACGGCCTCGACAAAGGTGATGCCGAATTCGTAATCGTTTACGACATGGGCGGCGGCACTTTTGATGTTTCGCTACTGCAATTAAAGGACGGAGTTTCGCGCGTCCTAGCAACGTCGGGCGACACCTATCTAGGCGGCGACGACTTCGACCGCGCCATCATGCGCCACGCTGCGGAATTGATCCGCGAACGTACCGGTGTCGATGTCTGGGATGACCCAGCAGCCAAAGCCGCGCTTCGCATGGCGGCCGAACGCACCAAAATCGCGCTTTCCAGTGCCGAAGAGGCCGACTTGGTTTACCAAGACCCTGGCGCTGGCATTGCGCTCCGCGAAACCATCGATTGGCGCATGTTTCAAAGTTGGATCGCGCCGCTAGTCCAGCGCAGTTTGGATTGCTGCATGCGGGTCATGCAAGACGCTGGCATTCCGCCTGAAAAAATCGACGAAGTGGTTTTGGTCGGCGGCTCCACGCGGGTGCCGTTGGTAAAAGCTGCAGTCGCACAACTGTTCCAACGCCCGGCCAAAGATAACATCAACCCGGACGAAGTAGTTGCCTTAGGTGCAGCAGTTCAAGCCGGTGTGCTCGGTGGCAAGGTGCGCGATATTCTGCTGCTCGACGTCACTCCGCTTTCGTTGGGAATTGAAACCATGGGCGGCGCAGTTTCCAAACTCATCGACCGCAACACTGCAATCCCGGCTCAAGCCCAAGAAGGTTTCACCACCTATGTTGACGGCCAAACCGCAGTGGATTTACATGTGGTTCAAGGCGAGCGCGAAATGGCGGCGGACTGCCGCAGCTTAGGTCGATTTTTCTTGCGCGGATTGCCGCCGCAACCAGCAGGTCTGCCTCAAATTGCGGTTCGCTTCACGCTTGATGCCAATGGCATGCTGCGCGTGCAAGCCAAAGATCAAAAAAGCGGTGTGGCTGCGCACATCGACATTCAACCCAAACATGGCCTCACCGACGAAGAGGTAGAAACCATGCTCAAGGACGCCTGGCAAAACGCCGAGGTTGATATGAACGCGCGCCGGGTCGCTGACATACGTGCACAATTGGACAACGTCGTCCGTGCCATCGAAAAGCAAAACAAGTACATCCAACACTTGACTGCGGACCAGCAAGAACGTTTGCAAGACGCCCTGGAAGAAGCAGCAGCGTGCGGCGAAATCAACGAAGCCGATAAGCTCAAAGGCATTCTCGATGAAGTCGAAGAATCCTCGTTTCCACTTGCCGAAGCGTTGATGAATTTCGTCGCCAAAGAAGCCATTAAAGACCAAAAAGTTTCTGACCTGTCATGAGTCGCTACAAAATCAAATTCATGCCGATGGACGTCACCGTAGAAGCTGACGCATCCGCCCCCGAGCCGGCCCACGACGGCCGCCCTGGCAGTATTTTGGCAATTGCCGCTGCCCATGGCCTAAACATTGAACACGCTTGCGGTGGCGTTTGCGCATGCTCAACTTGCCACGTCATAGTGCGCGAAGGTATGGACTCTTTGCACGCTGCCGAAGACAAGGAAGAAGATGCTTTGGATAATGCACCAGGCCTGACTTTGGATAGTCGCTTGGCGTGCCAAGCCGTCGCCGATGGCAGCGTTGATTTAGTGGTTGAAGTTCCTAGCTGGAATCGAAACGAAGTCTCAGAAGAGCATTAACAGAGCTTGCATTCCATCGGCGGGCGAACCACCACGGCATGCAGCCGCAAAAATTTCACAGCATGAACGATCAACAACCACCCTTGCATTGGACCGACGTCGAAGACATCGGTTATGCCCTTTGGGAGCTTTCTCCACAGCAAAATCCCTTGCAAATCGGATTCCCAGCCCTACGTGATATGGTGTTGCAGTTGCCCGGATTTAGCGGCGCGGCGGATGGCTGCAATGAAAAGATTTTGGAAGCCATCCAAATGAACTGGCTGGAAGAATTCCAAGATCAGGACTAAGCCTAAGACTCATTAGGGAAGCTCTGATTCATTCGGGCGGGTGAGACTGTGAGTGGAAATCGTTAGATTCAAGGCGCGAATCGAAGGCTGTAGCCTCGCTACAGCCGAGATGAAGCAACGCCGAAGCTGGCGATTTACGCCGCAGACTCGCCGATCGGAATGAATCAGAGTTTCCTTAGGTCAATTCAATGACGCCGACTCAAGCCTGAGTCGGCGTCATTTTTTGTTCGCGCGACCGCGCCTCTTTTTGCAAAACCTCTTCGCCCATAAAAATTGCCGCGCCTAAAGTTGTCTGGCCGGTTTCGTCGGCGGTGACTAATAGCTTGGCGACGGTATCACCTATTCCACGCACCTTATGGCTAAGGTCCGTTCTACCGGTTAGCTCCAGGCCTGCACCTTCAATCAACGCCCCAGCATTCAACACAAAATCCGGAATGAACAGCACACCGCGTTCATGCAGGATTCCTGCCAATGAAGAACTAGCAAGAATATTATTCGCAACTCCCGCAACAATACGGCACTGCAAACGCTGAATACTCAGTTCATGCAAAATTCCGCCCAACGCACACGGAGCGAGCACATCGGCGTCCATGCGTAAAATCTCTGACGGGTCGACCAAACGAACCCCAAGCCGACTAGCTTTTTCACAAGCTGCCGCTCGCGGGTCAGCGCCGATGACCTCCGCCCCCTGCTCAATTAAGCGTCTGGCCAGCGAAGATCCAACCGCGCCCAATCCTTGAATAGCAATGCGGATTCCCTTTAGGTCGGGGCAATCAAGATGGCGTAAAGCGGCGACGATTCCAGAAGCTGCGCCTTCGGAAGTTGCCTCGGCCGCAGGTCGCAACCGGCCAGGGTGGAATGCGGCCGCATATTCGGTGGTTTCCGACAAATGCCGCAGGTCGTTTTCGTCAAATCCGGCATCAGGGCCAGAACGATAAATGCCGTTCATGGCCTGGATTCGTCGGCCGAGTTCATGCACCGCGGCGCGGCGATCCAGAATATGGTCCTCCAAAACTACGGTTTTGGCGCCACCACCAGGGATTCCGGCCAGCACACATTTGTAAGTCATGGTTTGAGCGAGGCGCAAGGCGTCGAGCGCGGCTTCCGACTCGTTGCGGTAGCTCCAGACCCTGATTCCGCCGTAGGCAGGCCCTCGCTGCGTATGGTGAACGGCAATCCAAGCCCTTAATCCGGTTTGCTTGTGCTGGATAGCAACGAGCTGTTCGTGGCCTCCGCGGGCCATGGCTTGAATGAGTTCCATGCGTTGTGTGACTTACTGTTAACTGAATCTTTGCTGAACCTAGTCTAAACTACATAAGCTGACATGAAAGCCCTCCGTTCCAATTCCATTTGCACTGCCTCTACTCTGCCGCTCGCGATGCCAGCATGGAGCACCCTATTCCTGGCTTTGTTCGCCTCCTGTGGCGCTGTGAGCCCTGAGGATGACGGCCAGGTAAATCATTCAACTCCATCCACTACGAACAATAATAAGCCGTCAACCACCGCGCTTGGCAATCCTCATTCTGGTGAGATCCCGGTATTAACTCAAAATGAAGTCATTGTTGAATGTGAGCGCCATATCCGCGCTTGGCAAGTCCGCAATTCTAATCGTCGCAATGATCCAACCGGTAGCGGGATCAAGATTTTGGAAGAAGCTACCCAGGTTTTTGTCGGCAAATATATTGGTGAGTTGAGTGAAGTTGCCATAGGTGGGCAAGATCGGCCACGTGGTATTGCCTCCACTGCACTTGGCTTCAGCAAAGATCCCACGGTGCTTCCGATCCTGCTGAATAACCTATCTGATAGCAGTGATTTGGTTGTTGCCAACACCTTGTTCGGTTTAGCGATGTATGGAGATCCGGACATTCCCCTCTCGGGTTTGGAGGCCGCGATTTTGCGGCCGAAAGCCTCACTGGGGTTGTTGCGCAATGCAGCTTTTGCTCTAGTCCGTTTGGCGCAAGTTCGACAACAAGCCATTCCACCCAAACCAGTTTCCGAAGATTGGGGACGATTATTGGCTCACTTGTTGTCTCGACCGGAACCGGAAATTCGTGCCCAAGGCGCCACTGGCCTGGGCTATTTGCGCGCTGGATCAGCGGTACCTCGACTGGCCAATATGTTGGCGGGTGACCCGGAAAGCCGAGTCCGTTTTGCCGCCGCGTTTGCTTTGGGCGAAATTGGATCCAAGGCTGCTACTACTGATTTATTAGGCGCGCTTTCAGACCCAGATTCGATGACCGCCGGTGCCGCCCGAGCCGCCCTTACTAAAATCGTCGGCCGAGATTTTGGACCGAACCCAGAGGCTTGGAAGGAACAGCTTTAGCCACCAGCCGACGTCGCCGTTCCCTTGATGAAACAAACCATTAGTCAGACCATCCGATCGTCTCTAAAAGCGCAACGCTTTACTGAGTCGGTGATTCGCGAAATGACGCGAATCGCGAACCAGCACCAAGCCATCAACCTGGCGCAAGGCTTTCCGGATTTCCCGGCACCGATGGCGTTAAAGGAAGCCGCAGTTCAGGCGATTCGCGATGACATCAATCAATATGCAGTCACCTGGGGCGCGCCACGGCTGCGCCAGGCTATTGCCGAATTCATGCAAACTAGGCGCGGCGTATCCATAAATGCGGATGAACAGGTAACGGTGGTTTGCGGCGGAACCGAAGGCATGGTTGCTGCAATGATGGGGATTTTGGATCCCGGCGACGAGGTATTGATCCCTGAGCCGTTCTACGAAAACTATGGGCCCGACGGAATTTTAACTGGGGCAAACCCCGTCTTCGTGCCGATGGGGCCCAATTTTGCATTGGACGTAACCGCGCTACAAAAAGCCATTACACCTAAAACTCGCGCAGTCGTCATCAACACCCCGCATAATCCGACCGGGCGTGTTTTCACAGCGCAGGAAATGCAACAGCTATACGACATGGTGATTGAGCATGATTTGCTTTTATTCACCGATGAGATTTACGAAGAAATTCTGTTCACTGGACCGCATCAATGTCCATTGTTGGCAGCGAATATGGCCGAACGCACAATCGTTGTTTCGGGTGCGTCTAAAACTTATAGCGTGACGGGTTGGCGCATCGGTTGGGTGATTACTCCCCCCGCATTAACCGGTGGTGTGCGCAGAGTCCACGACTTCCTGACCGTCGGCGCGGCGGCTCCGCTGCAAGAAGCCATCGCCGACGCATTGACTTGGGGCGATGCTTATTACGAAAAAATGCGTGCCGAATATATGCAACGCCGTGAAGTCATGGTCAATGCATTGCAACAAGCCGGCTTCAGTTGCTCCACGCCTGAAGGTGCTTATTACATCATGGCCGACGTGAGTGATTTGCAAAACCAAAATGAAAACGACACTGAATTTGCCATGCGTTTAATTACCCAAGCAGGAGTAGCCACGGTGCCGGGCTCTTCCTTTTATCAAAACCCTGAAGACGGCAAACACCTGATTCGATTCTGCTACGCCAAGCAAATGCAAACGTTGCAGGAAGCGGGGCGGCGGCTGTTGGCTTGGCGCGAAAGGAGCATTTAACAGATGAAGTTGTTCGTCGCAAGAGTGTTGGGTTTGGGTTTGGGTTTGCTGCTGATTGGCTGCGGAGCGGACGAAGGCCAGACTCCTGGGGTAAACTTTCGTCCGGAGCAAGGATCCACTCCCGACCCACATTCTCCACCTCCTCCTCCAAAAACCAGCTTCGATCAGTTTTGTGCTGCGCGCTTGAAGCCATTGGAACTCGCGGATGCAACGGTGCGCCATTTTCATTTCCAAGGCAGCATCATCTTCGTGCCCAATGACCCTGCCCAAAATCCTATCACGCAAGGTTTGGAAATCAGCGTTGGCGGACCGGATCGCATGAAATTAATTCTGCGCGACAAATCGCTGGCGCAATTGTTTTTCCTCAGCGATGCCGAACACGCTTGGCTGCGAAAATCAGGCGCGACCGAAGCCACGGTATACGACAGCAAAGAACTTGCCGACGACTCCGCCCTGCGCTGGTTAGTTTTAAGATTCCCCCACTCCATTAAGGACCATTTGCAATGGCCAGCCGAACTACCCAAACAATTGGCGATCAACGATTCCAAAAATGAGCAAAATCCAGACGCGCAGGCGTCGGCATGGTTGCTCCACTTTAATGACAAGGGCTTGTTGACCAGTGTGTCTTTGCAAAGCGATCCAAACTCGCCGGTACTGGAATTATCGAACTGGAAAGCGGGCTCCACGGGTTGGTTGTATCCAACCACGTGGGTTTGGAATAAGGACTGGGGCCAGCTGGAAGAGCATTTTGAATCAGTTTCCGATAGCTCGTTTTTCCTGGATAGTTTTTTCACTCCGTTACCGCAAAAAGGCCGCGGAAGAAATTTTTTGGCCGAGTCTAGTGGTGCACTTAGCCCGATTCGAATCGCCGACAGCATTGACGTGGCTCAAATGGGCATGGTTTGGATGAGCGCCGAAAACTGGCTGACTCTGAAAGAAAAGCCGGTCGCGCAAAAATGGATCAAGCACGCAGCCGACGGCTCAAAAACAGCGATTTACGTCATTGAAAATCCGTCGGCGGAATGGATTGCTAGTCATCCGGTCGAAAAAAGCACGCCTACTCAGGAGTGGCTGCGGTGGCGTAGCTTTAAGCATTTGAGCGCTGCCCAAGCGCGCCAAAGTTTGCAGCAAATGGCGCTAAAAAGCGGGCGTAAGGCTGGCGCCGAAATATGGCTGCGAAACGCCGATGAAAGCGCCCAGCGCGGTATGCAGCTTTACCTGATGCCGGTGCAATAAGACGGAACCAGAACCAGTTTCCTTAAGGTAACTGCCACTCGGCAGGTCCGCCAGCTGGCCGGAAAGCCATCACTTCAGTTTGGCGACCGGTATCAAGTAAAAATGCAGCAGGCACAACTTTTGAAAACTCAGCCATGGCGTCTGGTCGCACCAAAGCGGCAATGCAGCCGCCGAATCCAGCACCGGTCAAACGGGCGCCATAACAGCCGGGAACTGCAATCGCCGCCTCTACCAACAAGTCGATTTCTGGAGTGGACACGTGATACAAATCTCGCATGGAATGGTGAGCTTGCACCATCGCGTTGCCAAAACTGGCAAGATCGCCGTGGCGCAGGGCGTCGGCCGCCCATTCGGTGCGCTCGACCTCGCCCACCACGTGCGCCACTCGACTTCGTAACGGCTCGGGCAAGGATCCTTGCAAAGTTTCGAACGAAGCCCGGCGTACATCGCGCAAACAAGTGATGCCCGGCAAATGCGTTTGCAGGATTCCCAACGCTTGCGTGCATTCGGCCACCCGTTGATTAAACGCCGACGTCGCCAGCTCGCGCGCGGTGCAACTATCTACCACCGCAATCACCACCTCTTCCGAATTCAGCGGTAAGTACTCGCGCGTGAGTTCGGTGCAATCGAACACCAATAACGAATCCGGCTTGGCCAAAAAGATCGCGGTTTGGTCCAAAATCCCGCAGCGCACGCCGACATACTCAGTTTCCGCGGCGTGGGCCAAGCGAATCATTTCGTCGGGAGTGGTGTTCACGTCCATCCAATGGGCCATCGCAAAAACGATGACCGACTCAATGCTCGCCGACGAAGACAAGCCTTTGGCCATCGGTAAATCAGAGCAAACGTCGATGTTAAAACCCTGGAATTCTCCCCAAACACGACGGCATTCGTACAGCGCTCCTTCCAGATAGGCCGACCACCCTGTGGTGCGCCGCGGCGTCAATTCATCGATTTCCAATTCAACCGGCTGGCCGGGGAATTGGGTCGACCGCAAGCGCAAACGTCGGTCGGACCGCGGCGTCATGATGACGCAAGTTCCTTTGGAAAGCGCCACCGGCAATACGCAGCCACCGTTGTAATCCAAATGCGCGCCCAGCAAATTTGCCCGCCCGGGTGCAAAAAATGCCCGGGCTTCGGCAACAGGGGGCTGTTCTAGCAGCGAAAGGGTGCGCTCGAGTAGGCTGTGGGTTACCGCCATGCTGGCAGAGGTTACGATGTCGCACGAGCAAATGTGTGCACTTTTCCCACATCCCATGATGATCAAATCCCTGTTGTTCCTAGGCCTAATCCTGAGCGTCCCTAGCGCCGTCGCCCAGGAAAACTCGTTGCTGGATCAAGCCGTTTGCACGGTCAAAGAGCGCAATTATTCGGCGCGTTAGGTCATTAACGCGATTGGCGTTTATGACGCCGAATTAAAAAAACCGTTGCTCGAGCAAGCAAACTACCGCAAAATTTATTTTGCGTCGCCGCAATTCTTGTTCCAAGTTCGCGCTTTTGCCGACCTACAACGGCTCGATGCACTCGGTGTTCCAAAAGTCTCGCAAAAGCTATTGGAAGCCGAAGCTGCCAAATGGGCGAAAGACCGGTCTCGTCCGCTAACGCCGCAAGCGGTATTGAAATCCCACGGCCTCGAAATCGAACTGCGCGCGCGGCTGTTGGCACGCCAAGCCCCCAGCTTTTCGCTGTCCGAATTGCGCCAACATATGCTGCGCTCCGTACCGGAGTTTTTTGGCGTCATGCAGTGTGCCTGGATTCGAATTCCACTGCTAAACAGCGAAGAAAACCGCGCCCTAACTCCGCAGGAAATGCAGGAAAAGTACTCGGAACTGGATGAAGTTGCGCAGAAGCTGAGCAAAGAGGAAATCACCTGGGAGGACGCGGTCAAAAAATACAGCAAAGATCCATCGACCATCAAAACTGCCGGTGCAATCGGCATGGTCCGGCGCGAAATGACGTCGCGATTTGAAGAACCAATGCTGCGCCCGTTGTTTAATGACCTGGGCTACAAACAGCCGAATGGTGCTTTCTTGCGCGGCCCGATGATTGGCGAACTCTGGATTTACCTGGTGCGCGTCGAAGCGGTGCGCGTGCAAGGCGTGGTCGAACTGACCCGAGTGAAGGATCGCGTCGAACGCTCATTGCGCGAATACACCCTACAGGAGCAGATTGCTGGAATTCGCAAAGAAGGCTCCGGCCAGGTCCTTGCACCGCCGAAGTCTGACGATTAAACAAAGCCATGCCGTGTTACTCCAGCCTGGAATCGTGGCCGAACCGCGCTGCCGATCTACCCGCAACAGCTCTCTTAAATTCCGTTTTGCTCGGCGACCCCGACGCTTTTGAGGTTGTGGAAGCCATCAACGCGCACATGCGCAACGCCGACGGCAGTTTGAACAGCGTTGACGTTGCCTTGGCTAAGGAACAATGGCGAACGTTGAAAGCTGCCTACCAAAAGATTGGGGTGCGCACTTCAGTACTGGCTGCAAAATCAGGCCTCCAGGATTCGTGTTTCACCGCCAATCCAACCATGACTTTGCCGCTGCCAAATGGCGACACGCACGTGTGGTTGGCGCGCATGGCGCACCCGTCGCGAAAGGCGGAAAGCGAGATGCACCGCGAGTTTTTCCAAGCTGCGGAGTTCGAAATTAAGCAGCTCCCTGAAGAAGTCGAGCGCTTTGAAGGCTGCGGCGACGCCGTATTGCACCCCGGCCGGTTTTTGATTCATGGTGGCGTCGGTCCGCGCACCGATCAGCGCGCCTGGATGGCTTTGGCATCGGCATACTCCGAATTGGACATCCTGACCTACGAATTAGTTGACGAGCGCTTTTATCACCTGGACACGGCACTGGCTCCGTTGAATCAGAACTACGCACTCTACGTGCCTGAAGCCTTCACCGATGAGGGCTGTCAATTGCTGCGTGCCGCTTTCCCTAACGCCTTGGCGTTACCGCTAGAGGAATCGCTTCGTTTCGCCGCCAACGCGCATTGCCCCGACGGCAAACACGTGCTGATCGAAGAGGAATGCCGGACGACTTGCGCCTTGCTCGAAGAACACGGCTTCAAACCCGTGCCAGTCCCGACCAGCGAATTCCGCAAGTCGGGAGGTTCGGTTTTCTGCCTCAAGCAGAGCTACTAGAGCAAGGCTGCCTGAGGCGGCGCCGATTGGGTCGCGGCGGCAAGTTGCTTGCGCAGCGCCAACTGCACCAACCGATCCAATTGGGCTGGCAAAGGCACCCCGGCGAGTTCCATCAACCGCGGGTACATCGAGATGCTGGTGAAACCGGGCAGGCTGTTCACTTCGTTAATGAACACCTGACCGCTGTGATCCTTCACCCGGAAATCCACCCGCGCCAAACCACTCAGGCGCAGCAGGCGGAAGGCTTCGGCAGCCATGCGCATCATTTTTGAGCGCGCGCTTTGGTGCAGATTCTCCACCGGCGCTACCAAACGTGCGCTTTGGTTTTGGTACTTGGACTCGTAGTCGTACCACTGCTCCGAGATAATTTCGCCCGGCTCACTGACTAGCAGCGGCTCGCCTTCCATTACCGCGACCTCAAATTCGCGGCCGGGGACTTCAGGTTCGACCAATAGGCGGTCGTCGTGTTGTAAAGCTAGCGCCAGCGCCGCAGCCATCTGATCCTCTTCGGCCACGCGACTGATGCCGACGCTGGAGCCCAAACGATTAGGCTTCACAAAACATGGCAACCCTCGGGCGATGGCCCGCTGGATGGCTTCTTCCGGATTAGCTTGAAACTGCTCACGGGTAATTTCAGTCCACGACGGCACGCTCAACCCTTGGTAGCGCAAAACCAGCTTGCTTAGGATTTTATCCATAGCCAGGTGAGAACCGACCGAACCTGAACCGACGACTGGAACGCCTTGAAGCTCCAACCAGCCTTGAATAAGCCCATCCTCACCGTGTGGGCCATGCAAAACCGGGAACACACAACGCGTACCGGCTGGCAAATAAGGAGCACTTCCCGCTTCTGCAGGATCTTTTCCTTCCAACAACCGTTGCGACGCCTCGGGTCCCAACCAGCCCCCCTCGCGAGTAATCCCGACGAGGTGCACTTGGTATTTGCGCGGATCCAGATTGTCTAAAACGGTTTTTGCGGATTGGAGGGAGACTTCGTGTTCTTCGGAGCGACCGCCAAAAAGAACGGCCAATGGCAAAGCTTCCGGGACCGACATGCCATAAGCGTAAACTGTTAGGCCTCGGCTTTCACCATGCTTTCTGTCATTCCCCTAATTCTGGTTCTTTTCCAGAGTCCTGTCGCCTCACCCATTCCCGACCCTTTGCTGCCCAATCGCGGCAATCCAGCGGTCGACGTGCTTCACTACGAGTTGCATTTGCAGCTGGAGCCCAAACGCAGGTTTGTGGAAGGCCGTGCCGTGGTGCGCTTTGAAATCTTGCAGGCCATGACCAAAACGTCGCTAGATTTCCATCACATGCTCGAGGTAACCGCGGTGAAGCTGGACCAGCAGAAGGTGGATTTCACTCAAACCGACGAAAAACTCAACTTCAACCTGCCGTTTCGCCCTGAACGCAACCAAAAAGTGGAGCTGGAGGTCACGTACCGCGGTTTATTACCGCAGGTGGACTATGACGGCGAGATCATTGGCATGTTGCATGATGGCCATCACTTGGTGGCATACTTGGAGCCCGATGGCGCCCACAATTTCTTCCCGTGCAATGATCACCCGTCGGATAAGGCGACTTACGACCTCTATGTATCTGTTCCCGACGGCAACCTAGTCGGCGCCATCGGCGAATTGATTTCCGAGCGCGCCGCCGCCGCTGAGGGCTTCCGCGAATTTCATTGGCGCACCCAAATCCCAACGTCGACCTATTTGGTGGCGCTGGCAGCTGGCAATTATTCGCTGATCAAGCGCGAGGAGGGCAAGATTGCGATTTGGGATTACTGCGAACCGCGTGACGTGGAGGACATCACAAACTCCTTGGCCTCGGTGCCGCCGATGATTCCCTATTTCGAACGCTTTTTTGGGCCCTATCCGTTTGAAAAATACGGTCACGTCACCA
>JACKQG010006167.1_pt1 | contig 12837 bp, 10 predicted proteins | sample 8237621 | NCBI WGS metagenome assembly JACKQG01 (sample SAMN15677084, study PRJNA649215) | marine metagenome | biome: marine; feature: Black Sea; material: saline water; isolation source: suspended particulate matter (SPM) from the Black Sea western gyre | collected 2013-06-09/2013-06-10 | depth...
AGATATGGAAAAAGTTTTTGGAATTACTCACTGACAACCTGAAAGAAAGCGAAATCAAAACATGGTTCTCGGTCATATCTCCGAAGAGCTTTGTCGATAACGTTCTTACGGTTCTTGTGCCAAGCGAAGACTTTTACGGAATGATAGAGAGAAGATATAACAAGCTAATCGTAAAGATATTAGACAGCGGTCTTCTTGGAGACGATGGAAAGCTTAAATACGAAATTGCTCAAGCCAGCCTTTTTGATAATTCTGAAAATGAAAACTTAAAAACCGATGAACAGAAAAAAATAATTCGTCTTGGTAATCCGTATCGAATCTTTGACAATAATATCCAGGAGACACAGGACGTTTTGCCCAAGATAAAACTTACGGGAGTAAATGAACAAGAACAATTCTCTTCTAATTTATATTCAAAATACACTTTTGATAATTTTGTTAAAGGCGACAGCAACGAATTAGCTGTTGCCGCTGCTTATGCAATTACAAACAACCCTGGTAAAACTTACAATCCGTTCTTCGTTTATGGTGGTGTTGGTTTAGGTAAAACACATTTGGTACAGGCTATTGGAAATGAAATTCTTAAAAAGTACCCAGACAAAAAAATATATTACACAACAGCTCCTGATTTTACCACCCAGTTCACTACAAACATTGCAAGAGATAAAATAGATTTTTCGTCAAATAAAGTTGGTACAAAAAAGTTAGACAGTTTTTATAAATCACTCGATGTCTTAATATTAGATGACATTCAAAACTTTGAGGGAAAGCCTGGCACACAAGATTTTATGTATCAAATATTTAACACGTTGTTCAACAATAAGAGACACATTATATTTTCCTGTGATAAACCATTAAACAAAATTAAAGACATCGAAGAGAGATTAATCTCCCGTTTTCAGTGGGGCATAACCGTAGACATTCAACCTCCAAGCTGGGAAATGCGCGTTGCAATAATTCAAAAGAAGTTTTATGAATCTAATATAGAGGTACCCGAAGATGTCATTCACTATATCGCAACAAACGTAAAAGATAGTATACGAACACTTGAGGGCTGTATTATTGGAATGATTGCCGAAAGTACATTTATTTATAAAGGTGAAATTAACTTTGAAGTTGCTGAGAAGGTAATTAATAGAGTTATTGGTCAGGTAAAAAAATCAAAGAATGTTTCAATTGAAAATATTATTTACTCTGTTGCTGACCATTACAGCATTTCAGAAAATCAAATTCTTTCCCGTAAGCGAACAAGAGATATCGCTTTTGCAAGACAGGTAGCAATGTATCTCGCTAAAGAGTTAACCAATTTTACACTCGAATCAATCGGTCTTAATTTTGGAGGTAAGAATCATGCAACGGTTTTGTATTCTCACAAGGCTATTAGAGATTTAATCAAAAAAAATAATTTATTATATAACGAAATATCCGAGATAAAAGAGAAGATAAATAACCTTTAAAAAATTTATACTTTTATAATTCAAAAAAAACTTATCTCCGGTTATTTTATATAATCGGAGATTTTTATTTTATATGTTAATATGTTTTTAATATTGTCTTAATAACCAAGAATAATTAACAATAAATTTAAAAAATCGATGTGCTTCAATTTAGTAGTGTTTAATACTATTAATTATTATTAATATTTATTAACAACTTACTAAAACTTTTTTTCTATTAATCCTTGAAATAAGTGATTGTTTTTAATGTTATCTTTAGTTATTAATAAAACTAACAATACTATTTCTAATACTAATTTATTATATTATATAATAATAAAGAGCATTGTTTAAAAATCCGTTATGTTAGAGAAACTTTCCATAAAGAATTACTTAATTATTAAAGAGGCGGAATTAGAATTTTCAGAAGGATTAAATATACTAACTGGTGAAACTGGGGCAGGGAAAACAATAATTCTTGATGCGCTGTCTTTGATATTAGGTGAAAGAGCAGATTATTCTATTATAAAAAAGAATAAAGAAAAACTTGTTATAGAAGGACATTTCCAATTTGAAAATAACAAGAAGGTTTTAGAATTTTTAAAAGAATCTGATCTTTTAACGGAGAGTTTTTCTTCCCAGAGCATTGTTGTTTTAAGAAGAGAACTGACAAAAAAAGGTATTAGTAGAAATTTTATTAATGATATACCGGTATCAATTTCACAATTGAAAAGTTTTGGAGACTTAATAATTGATATACATTCTCAGAATGAACATCAATCTCTTCTTAGAAAAGAATCGCACATAAAGTTGCTTGATAATTTTGTAGGGAATGAAAATTTATTTGCAGATTATATAAATAGTTTTAGTGGGTATAAAAAATTAATAAAGAGTTATGAAGAATTAGAAAAGAAGAAAGATAACATTATTGAAAGAAAAAATTTTATTGAATTTCAACTGAAAGAGATTAACAACGCTAATCCACAGGAAGGAGAAGAAGAACGACTTGAAAATGAACTTAATAAAATAGAAAATACTGAAGATATTTCTATGAGTCTTAAAAATTCTTTGGAAATACTTTATGAAAAAGATAATAATATTGTAGCTGCTCTTTCTACTATTGTAAAAGAAATTAAAAAAATTGTAAAATATGATTTTGAATTAAGTAAAATATTAGAGGACCTTGAGTCTTCTTATGTTTCAGTAAAGGAAATAGCGGAAACATTAAATAGCTATAACAATTCAATTAATTTTGATTCTGTAAGAATTGAGCAAATCAGAGATCGACTTGGCAGTATTAATTTTATTAAAAAGAAATATAATTTATCTGAATCAGAACTGATAAAGAAAGCAAAGGAATTACAAAATGAATTAGACTATGCGGAGAATTTTGATTATGATATAGAACAAATCAAAAAAAAAATAAAGGAGAGTAAAGAAGAACTTTACAAAAAGGCAGTCAGAATATCATCATTAAGAAACAGTTCATCTAAACAACTTGAAAAAAATGTAAATTTATATTTTAAAGAAATCGGTTTAGAAACGGCTGAGTTTATAGTTGAGAACAAGATACATGAATCCGATAAAGACACGATGTATTCAATTAAAAAGAATAGTTTGTTTATCCAATTACACGAGGAAGGAATAGATGATGTGGAATTTATGGTTAAAATTAATAAAGGTGCTGAATTTACTCCATTACGAAAAACAGCTTCAGGAGGCGAGGTTTCCAGAATAATGCTTGCTATAAAAGTATCAGTTACAGGAAAGGACGAAGTACCGGTTTTGGTGTTTGATGAAATAGATTCCGGCATAAGCGGGAGGATTGCAGATAAAGTAGGAAAAGTTTTAAAGCAATTATCAAAATCACACCAAATTATTTCAATAACACACCTCCCACAAATTGCAGCAATGAGCGACAGACATTTTCGGGTTAGCAAAGAAGAAGATAGTAAGGAAACAATAGCAAAGATTAAATATTTAACAGAACAAGAAAAAGTAAATGAGATTGCTAAACTACTAAGCGGTGAAAAAATAACGGATGCGTCTACCGAAAGCGCAAAAGAATTAATTAGTAATAATTAAATGAATTTAAATTATTTGTAATGGAATATTTCGACGCATTGTTCGACAAGTGGTTAAAAGACTGGTTGATTAGTGTTGGCATTCCAGAAGATATTAGTTTATATGTTTCTTTATTGATAGATGTAATCTTATTATTTATGGTTTGCTACATTGTTTATTTGATTACAAAAAATATTATTATAAAAATTGTTTCAACATTTGTAAAGAAAACAAAATCAGATTGGGATGATATTCTTTTAAAGGGAAAAGTATTTAATTCGGTTTCTTACCTGGCTCCTTTAATAATAATTCGGTTATTTATACCACCTGTATTTAGTGATTTCCCCACAATTATTCCTTTTTTATTAAAAGCAACGGATATTTATTTCATTTTCATAATTGTTAGAACAATAAATTTATTCTTTAATTCGTTAGAAATAATTTTAAAAAGAACCCCTGCGTTAAGCGATAAACCCATGCACAGTTATTTTCAGCTTCTAAAAATTATTGTTTATTTGTTGGGTGTTATACTTTTAATTTCTGTTTTCATTAATAAGTCTCCTATATATTTGATAAGTGCATTCGGTGCGATGTCCGCCGTAATACTGTTTGTTTTTAAAGATACTATTCTTGGATTTGTAGCGAGCATACAGCTTTCTGCAAATGATATGTTAAGAGTTGGCGATTGGATCACGATGAATAAATATGGTGCTGACGGGGATGTTCTCAAGATAACATTAAACAGCGTTAAGATTCAGAACTTTGATAAGACCATTGTTACGGTTCCCACTTATGCACTTATCTCTGATTCTTTCCAAAATTGGAGGGGAATGACAGAATCGGGCGGGAGAAGAATTAAAAGGGCTCTCAATATAAAAATAAACGATATAAAATTTTGCACGAAAGGAATGCTTGATAAATATAAAAAGATTGGATTAGTGGAAGATTATGTTAACGAAAAAACAGAAGAGATTGAAGAACATAATAAGAAGATAAAAGATAATAAAGCTCAATTAATTAATGAAAGGAAACTCACAAACGTTGGGATATTTAGAAAATATATCGAGGTATATCTTAAATATAATGAGAACATAAAAAAAGATTTTACTTTAATGGTAAGACAGCTTCCCCCAACCGAAACAGGTTTACCACTTGAGATTTATGTTTTTACAAAAACGGTTGATTGGCTTGAGTATGAAAATATTCAGGCAGATATATTTGACCATATTATGGCAGCCGCAAAGGAGTTCGACTTAGAAGTATTTGAGTATAGTACAGATATAAGCGTAATCAAGAAAAAACAATAAATACACCGAAGTGAAAAAAGTTGTTATTGATATCTTGAATAATAATTTTTCACAAACCCTTCACCCTCTTCTGTCAAAATAAATATACCCTTACTTTTTCCTGCCTTTAATTTTATCCAGCCGCACTCACGAAGACATTTAATATCTCTTTGGGCAGTCGGTCGGGAGATGCTATATTTTTCCCGGATTTCGATTGTAGTAAAGAAACCGTTTTCAGCTAGCAAACCCAACTCTTTTGTTAATCTTTTTGGAATGTCGTTTGAAGGGAATGATTGATTTATTTTATTCTTTATCTCCTTGGTTATAATATTCATTAAATCAACGTTTATATCTTCTGATGTATCAACGGTTATTTTGTTCTTGGATTTTGGCTTTAAGGTTATTTGTTCTGTTTTTAAAAGTTTATATTTATCTAACAGAGAATTATATTCTGATTTTAAATTATTATAGTCTTTTTTTAGTGGCTTGTAACCAGAATTTTCCAATTCATATTTTTGTTTGTAAGCCTCGCGTTCCCGGCTTAAAGCATCCACCTTAATGTTTAAAGCCTCGTTCTCGAGCTCTATAGCATTACCTCTTAGTTTTAATGCTTCTAACATATTCTTTAAAGCTTTTACCTCACGCTTAAGAGATTTGTTCTTTTCTGTTTTCAATTGTCCTTTCATTTTACTGTGCTAAAGGAATAAATTTAATAGAATACCTAACGAAAAACATAATGTATATAAAAAGGTAAGAGATTCAATTTAAAAATTCATTTTTTTAAATTGAGGTAACGAAAACAATTTTTCAAGAGATTAAATTGCCCTTTTTAATTTAATATATTTTTAAGATTTTAACACCTTTAATAATTTAAAGACGCTTTATGATTAAGGAGCTAAATAAATTAAATGATCAAGAAATAGAATTAATGAAAGAAACTCCCGCATTAATTGCAATTCTTGTTGCAGGAGCAGATGGTGTTATAGATGAAAAAGAAATGTATTGGGCGGAAAAGGTAAAAATCTTCAGAAGCTCAAAAGAAGATTCTATGTTGAAGGAATACTATTCGGAAGTTGTAAGAGGGTTTAGAAAAACTATGGAAGAATTAATTGAGGAACTACCGATTAATTTATCCGAAAGGAATTATGAAATCACAAAAAGGTTAAAAGGTTTAAATAAAATATTACCAAAGCTTAATAGGAAGCTGTCAATAGAATTTTACAAAAGCCTTTTAAGCTACGCAGAACAGGTCGCAAAAGCATCGGGTGGAATAATGGGTTTTGCATCAATTAGCCCGGAAGAAAGAAAATGGCTTAGCCTTGATATGATTAAAGATCCATCAGAGAAAGGTTGATATTTGGTGAACAACCTAACCCGCCCATATAAGACCATCAACCAGGTCTCGGAAAGTTTCTAGTCTTGCCCAACCCTCTGTTCCATCGTACGTTCTGATTAAATACCAATCACGATTATAGTCATCAATATATCCCCTATTATTATTGTAGAAGAAACTTGGTGATGTATCAGCCCCGATTAATTTAATTTCTGTACCCGGCAAAAGGTCCTCTAAAACTTCCGCCCCATCAATTCGTTCGGATAGAATTTCAAATGATTTAGTTACAGTTACATCAACATCTAAAGAATAAACATCTTTTGGGATAGGCAACAAAACCATTAGTTCGTTGTCTAATTTGTATAATTGTTCTCTCGTCCAAAAACCCATCCACTCATTTGCTTTTAGTATGCCATCACCGTCTGTATTGATTCCGAAAAAACCATATACATCACCAATTTTAATTATCTTTTCCTCACTGTATCGAAATATTTTGTAATCCGTCATATCGCTGGGTCCCAATGCCATTAAAACAACTTCCCGATAACCGTCAGATTGATCTATATCGATCAAATAAGCAAAAGCATCATCCATTATTTCGAACACACCCATGGTAGTATCGTTGTCAATTATTAAGACGTAATCATAGATTCCACCATCTTTTAATCTTGGGAAAGACACTGTAATGATTTCCATTTTTCTGTCAGGATTTATGTCTGCATAGATTGATGTATCACCTCTGGTAATTGGGATATTGAGATTTGTGGAAAAAGAGAAACAAGAGGTGGAAACAGCAAAAATAATCAGCACGAGTGAAACAAAAACAGTTTTATTCATAATAGGATTAAAGATATTTAATTATAAAATACAGTTGTAAAACTAACAAATCAACAAAAAGTTTCGTAAAATATATGAAACTTAACATTGATTAAGAAGTTTAAAAAAGCATAAAGAAAATTATCTAACCATGGTTAAAAAACACACAAGCAAAATTTTATTTTTGACTATTTTATCTCTCTTGTTTTTAAACTGTTCACACACTAATGAACTTGCTAAATTTAATCTTGTAAACAAAACTGTATTATTTAAGTATTATTCAAATTCTGATTTGGCAAGAGTTAATGTTTCAATTGATAATGAGTACCTTTATAAAGATAATCCGTTTACAGTTATATTAACCGACATTGGCGAAAGTTATGCCGAAAGTGAAATAATAGAAAAACTTCAGAGAGCATTATTTCCTGATAGCATTTCTTCCTCGATATCCAAGGGGATTGAGGAAGGATTGATTACATACTACGATATGAAGCCCGTTGATACTATAAGCGATAAACCTGACTATATTGTTGAAACAAGGTTCGAAAGATTCCGTCTGAGTTCAAGCAGAATAGGGGTGTTTGCAAACATTGATTCACGGGTTATGATAATAGATAGAAAAACAGCAAAAACAGTGTGGGAAAATAGCGAATCGTCACACGTACCAATATATGATGTAGTAATTAGTTATACAGGGTCAAGAATTGTCAGGACGACTAAGAGTATAGTAAACGCTATTAGGTTAATGCAAATGACAGAAGAGGAAATTTGCCGTTGCCGTAAATATGTCTGCTGGAGAAGTGGGTAAAGAACAAAGTGATCAACTCAGAGAGGATATAGCAGATTCAAGGAAGTAATTAAGTGTGGAATATTTGTATAACAACCTATTAGGCTTTCTAAGTCTGCCCGATAAACGTTAGCATTAGTCACCAATTACTCCAACGACGGAGGTTTTATTATAGAACTCTAAATAATCTTTGCCACTATTGGCAATTTCTCCTATTGTTAGAGCTCCAATTAACGGAGTCTTTTCATTATACACGGCATTCAGCTCACCTTTAAAATTATTTTCCAGGAATAAAACCCTCGAAATACAATCCATAAACAGTATAGTTTTATTTTCCGCTTTCTCGTGAAACGCATCTTCCCCAAGGGTAAGAGCTTTGCCGGCAGCTTTTACCAAAGAAGAAGTATCACCGGTTAATATATGTACAAAGGCTTCTTCAGGAACCTCTCCCACACAGATCAGAGAATCATCTTTTCCGACAACGAAAGGATCTCTTACTATTTTTTCTGTGCCAAGCCTGCTTATGCCGAAAGGATAGCATTTTGCAATGTCAAAGAAATTATCTTTACTGATTGTTTTCTTAGAATGTTTTTCAACAACTTCGCGATATACCTCAAAAGCGGGTTTCCAATCAAGCGATTTTATTTCTGTTCTGTCTGACTCTGTTACTTTATAGGGACCGCTTATTTCTTCCCAGCCATGGCAAACACCAATTCCGCTTTCTATATCAAGGAGTGCCAAAACAGCACTATCCATTAACAACCCGTTGTTTGTAAATAAACAAGGTTTTTGCTGCATATCCAAAGAGCCAGCACCACCTCCAATATAATTGAACTCCAAACCAAATATATTAAATAAACTATCAATAAGCGCACTTATTCTTTTTGAAAAGCCATCAACAAAAACAAACATTGTTTTTGATTTGTCAGTATCGGGTATTTGCTCATCAAGCATTTGCTCGTACTCTATACTGGTATCACTCAGATTGTGGACAATATGAACATCGGGTTTTTTAGAAAGTCCCGCAACAATAGTTCCGCGCTCGAGTCTTTCGCTTCCAGAGATGATTTGTGGAAAGATACCACCAAAGATAGGTGCGTTGATGTTTTTTAAATGCTTATCTATTTTGGCTGGAGTAAATCCATTGGTATCACAAGCTAATATTAATAAACCTTTCACAGCTTCGTTTTTTAAAACATTAGCAACAGCCAGATTGAATTCATCAACAGTCCCCTTTTTATCAACAATTATTTCCATTTTAATAAATTAAATATTTTTGAATTCAATTCTGAATTTCCTGTACTAATATAACAGCGTAATATGTTTCAAAGAAATAACAAAACCAATGAGCTTAAAAGTAAAATGTGTAAAATTAAGGACACATTTTTCCGGGCGCAAACAACTCTTTTTAAGTTTTAATATAGTATCCCGGAAGAATTGAATATTAACAAGTAAAAAAAACTAAACAGGGTAACAATATTAATTAATTGATCTGCTTCTCTTTACAATTGCATAACAAGCGAAAACAAATTGTTAATAAAAGAAAACTGTTTGCTACATGAAAATAATTTATTACCTTATACGGTAAAAACGCTGGATCAAATAATAAGTCTATTGCAGCCAGCAGCATTATTACGACAGCTATTATGAAAAAAATCCAGGAAAGTGCTTTCATGTTTACTCCTTTTTGTTTAATAATAATTTAAATTGTTAGTTAACTCTTAAAGAAATTCATTGAAAAAGGAACAATGTCAAAATTACCGGAGAGTTATATGTGTTATTTGTATTTCTAAGAAAGTAGTAAAAAAGGGGTGTACAATCAAATAACTTTTTTGCAGTGCGAGGGTAAAGATATATATCCAGCTTATTTAGTTGTTTATTTCACAAAGAATAGATTGCGAACTTGTTACTATTTAAGAGTTGATTATTTAAGAAAATCTTCTGATTTTGAAAATTACTATATCTTTTGAAAACCACTATAATTTGTAATTTAATAAGGTAACCTATATGGAGAATTTAATATACTTAGATAATGCCGCTACAACCTTTCCAAAGCCAAAAGAAGTGTATGATTATATGCACGAGTTTTATCAGAAACACGGTGTAAACCCAGGTCGCTCCGGGTACGATATGTGTATGGCAACGGAGGAAATAATACACTCTACCAGAAAAATGCTTACAGGATTCTTTAATGGCACCGACCCAAACCACCTTACCTTTAGCTATAATGCAAGTGACACCCTGAATATGGTAGTTGATGGGTTGCTGTCGAAAGGCGATCATGTTATTACCAGCAATGTTGAGCACAACTCCGTCCTGCGACCTCTTTATCACAAGAAACATGACGGCATAATTGAATTATCTTATATACCATTTGATGAAAATGGTTTTATAGATCCTGATGATGTGAAAAAATCGTTCAAGAAAAACACGAAGATGGTGGTAATAAATCATGGTTCAAACGTAATAGGTACGGTTCAGCCGATTACCGAAATTGGCAAGCACTGTAAGGAAGCAGGAGTATTGTTTGTCATTGACGCGAGCCAGACAGCGGGAGTTGTTGAAATTGATGTAAAAAAAATGAACATCGATATAGTCGCCTTTACCGGACACAAATCTTTACTGGGACCAACTGGTATCGGGGGTTCATACATCTGCGAAGATGTTCCCATTAAAGGCACGAGGTTTGGAGGAACAGGAGTTAGGTCGGCTTATCCTTTTCACCTGGAAGAATTTCCTTACAGAATGGAGTGTGGAACATTGAACATTGTAGGTGTTGCTGGACTTAACGCTGGACAAAAATGGCTTAGGGAAAGAGGAATCAAAAACATACATGATAACGAGATGAAGCTTTGGGATAAACTTCGAAAAGGACTTCAGAGCATCGAAGGAGTAGTTATTTATTGTGCAGATAGCGTAAAAGACCACATAGCTGTTTTAAGCTTCAACATAAAAGGTTGGGACGCGGGCGACGTTGGAACAATGCTTGATGTAGATTATAGTATTGCGTCAAGAACTGGATTACAGTGTGCACCTCTGGTACACGTGCAATTAGGAACAGACAAGATTCATGGAACCATAAGATTAAGTATTGGACCCTTTAATACAGAAGGACACATTGATAAAGCAATTGGTGCAATTGAGGAAATTGTTTCAATGAAAAGATGATCTCTGGTTGTTAAACAATTTTCTTTAGTGGGTACTTTGTGCTTTTAAAACTTATTAACAAATAAAATTGGATTTAGTAGATCACAATAAAAGAATTAGGGGTTTAGCCTGCCTTATAGGTAATACACCGCTATTAGCGATAGAATTAAAATATAAGGGCAAGAACCGTACTATTTATACAAAAGCTGAGAACCTTAACATGACGGGCAGTATTAAAGATAGGATGGCATTTCATATAATCGAGAAAGGATACGAAAGAAAAACGCTAAATCCGGGTAGTTTAATTGTAGAGGCTACAAGTGGTAACACGGGAATTTCTTTTTCTGCAATTGGTCGGGCATTGGGACACCCGGTTACGATTTTCATGCCTGACTGGATGAGTCAGGAAAGGATAAACCTGATTAAAGTTCTTGGAGCGAAAATTAATCTTGTAAGCAAAGAAGAGGGAGGTTTTATAGGGTGTATCAATCTTGCTGAAGATCTTGCAAAGAATACGGAGGACACATTTTTACCCCGACAGTTTTCAAATAAAGATAACATAGAGGCTCATTATAAAACAACAGGTCCCGAAATTTGGTGGCAATTGAAGTTTCATTCGCTTATCCCGGACGCATTAGTTGCGGGAGTTGGAACGGGTGGTACTATTATGGGTGCGGGAAAGTTTCTTAAAGAACAAAACCCTAACATAAAAATTTATCCCTTGGAACCGGAAAATTCTCCTACACTATCTACCGGACACAAAGTAGGGAAGCACAGAATACAGGGAATCTCTGATGAATTTATACCTCAAATTCTCGAGCTAAAAAATCTTGATGATGTTATTAGTGTTGATGATGGAGATGCAATTCTAATGGCTCAAAAACTTGCTATAAGCTTAGGGATAGGTGTTGGAATTTCTTCCGGGGCAAATTTTATCGGAGCTTTAAAAGTTCAAAATATATTGAGGGATGATTCTGTTGTCGTTACAGTTTTTCCTGATGATAATAAAAAGTATCTTAGCACCGATCTTTTAGGAAAAGAACCCATAAAAAAATCATTCTTGTCACCTAATATAGAACTCTTAAATTTCCGTGCCTTTAAGAGGGTCTGCTATACATGTTGTGATCCACTTGAGTGTTTTGAAAAAGATTACGTTGAAGAGGATGATGATCAGCTTCCTTACTGTCCGAGGAGGCTTACCGATATTCCGTAACGGATAATTCTCTTTTATTATTCGATATCTGAAATTACAAGAGCATCCGCCACGATCTCGCTTATAGTTTTAACTTTTACACCAAGCTTATATTCATTATTAATCTCGGATAATTGATCAATGCAATTGTGACAGGGGGTTGCAACAACTGTCGCCCCGGTCTTACGTATTTGATTTGCTTTTATTTCTCCTGATTCTATACGCCTGCCGTTGTATTCACTCATTGATAATTGACCACCACCACCACCGCAACAATAGTTATCTATACGGTTAGGAATCATCTCCACAAAATTTGTAACAACATTTTTTAAAATGAATCTTTGTTCCTCAATGATACCACCCGAGCGAACTAGATTACAGGGATCGTGCAGTGTAACAACATCTGTGTTTTTTGTTGGATCGAGTTTTATGCGCTCCGAACGAATGTATTCTGCGATTAATTCGATGACGGTTATCACTTCAAATGGATAAGATTTTTCAATCCATCGGGGTCCTTCCCACCTAATTGCTCTTGAGCCATGACCACATTCTGCCAGAATAAGTTTATTCGCTTTTAGCTTTATCATTTCATTGTAAAGTCTTTGTATTAATTCCCGAGCGTTGTTATTGTCACCCGAAAAATACGGATAATTAGTAACGTCATAACAGTACGTAGAAATGGTCCAGTTCTCTTTTGCTGCATAAAAGATCTTAGCCATAGCACTAATTGAGAGAGGGAAAAACTTAGGCTCTCTTGGATTAAGGGTATATAGTAT
>JACKQG010004259.1_pt1 | contig 12836 bp, 11 predicted proteins | sample 8237621 | NCBI WGS metagenome assembly JACKQG01 (sample SAMN15677084, study PRJNA649215) | marine metagenome | biome: marine; feature: Black Sea; material: saline water; isolation source: suspended particulate matter (SPM) from the Black Sea western gyre | collected 2013-06-09/2013-06-10 | depth...
AATCCATATTCACAACCTTAGGAAATACTCAACCAATAAGCAAAAAAGTGTTGACGATTATCAATTTGGAGGAGGAGCAGGAATGGTAATGTGCATACAACCTATTGACGATTGTATTAGTACACTAAAAGTCCAAAGAGATTATGATGAAGTTATTTATCTTTCTCCTGATGGAGAAACTCTGAACCAGCAAATTTGCAATACATTATCCACACATAAAAATTTAATACTGCTTTGCGGCCACTACAAAGGCATTGATCAAAGAGTAAGAGAGCTGCACATAACAAAGGAGGTAAGTATAGGAGATTATGTGCTTACTGGAGGAGAGGGGGCTGCAGCAATACTAACAGATGCGATTGTTCGATTAATACCAGGAGTAATGAGTGATGAAACATCCGCATTAACCGATTCTTTTCAAGACAATCTACTTGCACCTCCAATATACACAAGACCTTCTGATTATAAAGGAATGAAAGTTCCTGAAGTATTACTATCTGGTAATGAGAAGCTGATTAACCAATGGAGGGAAGAAAAGTCGCTTAAAAGAACACAAGAAAGAAGGCCTGATTTATTAGAATAAAAATGTTTATTTTATTTTATATCAAATTAAAAAATATCCGTAATATTGCAAACCGATTTTCAAACCTAATACTAGAAACATGAACATTACTGAAACAATCGCAAAAGAGCTAACTATAAGTAGAGATTTTCCATCATTTAAAGCGGGAGATAACATTACTGTATACTATACAATTAAAGAGGGAGACAAACAAAGAACGCAGCTATTTAAAGGAGATGTAATCCAAACAAAAGGAGCTGGAGCAACTGAAACTTTTACTGTTAGAAAAATTTCTCATTCAGTAGGAGTAGAAAGAATTTTTCCTTTAAACTCACCATTAATTGAAAAAATTGAAGTAAATAAAAAAGGTAAAGTTAGAAGATCTAAAATATTCTACTTAAGAGAATTAACTGGTAAAAAAGCTAGAATTAAAGAAGTTAGAAACTAGTTTTTAAAACATATAAAAAAGAATCCTGCTATTTGCAGGATTTTTTATTGACTAATTATTTTAAATTCTGTTCTTCTATTCTGTCCTCTCCCCTTTTCAGTATCATTACTAGTTATGGGTGAAGATTCTCCAAAACCATTATAAAATACTCTTTTTTCAGATATTCCTTGTAATAAAATTAGATCTCTAACAGCCTTTGCCCGATTTTCTGAAAGCAGCTGATTGTCTGCCTGATTCCCAACATTATCAGTAAAACCATTTATTTCAATAATCAAGGTATTATTTACTTCCAAATATTTGGCAAACTCTATCAAAATTTCATTAGTAGCACGCTTTAGCTCATAAGAATTGTTATCAAAGTAAATATTTTCAATACTAAAAGACTTTCCCTGCTCTAATGATTGCATCTCAAAGTTTAACGCAGAAGGGGAATTGAAAGAAGTATCTTCAGTAGAAATATAAGTGGAATTAAAAGCAAAACCCTCCTTTTTTATAGTAATTAAAACATCATCATCTTTAGCTAATGTAAGAGAAGAAACGTAAGTGCCTGCATCAACTTTAATAGTTGTAATTTCTTGTGTTGTTAAATTTTTAATCTCTAAATCAACATCTTCTATAATTTGCTTATTTTCATCTAGTAAATCTCCTTTTAAGAAAAGGACTCTCTCTGGCTTAGCGCCCTCATATAACCCAAAAGAATAAATATCCCAACCCCCTATCCCATTCAGATTATTAGATGCAAAATAAGCCTGATTCCCATCAGTACTTACAAAAAGAGAAATCTCATCAGCAACTGTATTGATAGGATAACCAATATTTATCGGTTTTTGCCAGTTTCCTAAAGAGTCTTTTCTACTGTAGAATATATCAAAACCACCTAAGGATGGAAAATTAGTTGATGCAAAAAATAAGGTTTTTCCATCTGTATGTAAATACGGGGATTTCTCATTTTCATTACTATTAATAGTAGAGCCCAAATTCTTAGGACTAGTCCAAGTATCATTTACTTTACTTATTTCATACAAATCCATTTTTCCATAACCCCCACTCCTATCACTAGAAAAGAGAATAGTTTTTCCATCAGAAGAAACGGTTGGCTGAGATTCCCAAGAGTCAATTTTGGAAATATTTTTTGGAAATTCTTGAACATTTGACCAAGCGCCATTCTCTCTATTTACATAATAAATATCGCAATTATTATATCCTTTATTATCTCTAATACATTTTGTATAATACAATATTTTATTATCAATAGTAATGGATGCTCCTCCTTCATTACTTTCCAGATTAAAGGGATAAGTAAGTGCTTGGCCAACTTCAAAATCGCCATTTATCTTTTTACTAAAAACAAACTCCTCAATAGTAGTAGTTGTAATATCTTGTAAGCTCATTTTATCCGATCTTCTGGTAAAAAATGACAATTCTTGATCTGGGGAAATTATGGGTAAATACTCATCATCTTGAGTTGAAACACCTTTAACGATTTGAGGATTGAACTTTACAGGATTATTTATGATTTGAGCAAGAATTTTTGCATTTTCATAAAGCATAATAGCATCCGAATAATAAGGATCCCCAATTTGTAAATTAATTGCTTTTTTAAGGTAAATATCTGCATTTACATAATCCTTTCTTTTATAAGCGATTTCCCCCAAAAAATAGTATGCCTTAGGGAAATTATCCGTACAAAGCTCGATAGCTTTTAAAGCCTGAGTTTCAGCATTAAAAAAATCTCCACTTCTCCATAAAATTTCAGCTTTTAACTCAAAAAAAACAGCTGCTTGATTTGTGTTTTGCAAAGCGTCAATAGCATCATAATAGGATCTTTTTTCAATAAGTTTTTCAATCTTTTTAACTAATTTTTTATCCTTGTTTTTCTCAGGGTAACATTCTTGAGAAAAAACAAGATGAAAAGAGAAAAAAAAAGAGAAAAAAAGAATTATTCGCATTTTAACTCATTAATTCCTGCTGAGTTACTTCACTCAATTCACCCTCTGTAGATGCTACAACTACTGCAACGGCAGAATCTCCAGTAACATTTACAACTGTACGCATCATATCAAGTATTCTATCAACCCCAAAAATAAGAGCTAATCCTGCAGCTGGCACATTAATTGCCTCCAAAACAATAACCAACATCACCATCCCAGCACCTGGTACAGCTGCTGCACCAATAGAGGCCAAGGTAGCTGTAAGCACAATAGTTAATTGTTGGCCTAAATCTAAATCAATACCAAAGGCCTGAGCAATAAATACTGCCGCTACTGCTTGATAAAGTGCAGTTCCATCCATATTGATAGTAGCTCCTAATGGAAGCACAAATGAAGAAACTTCCTTTGAGATTCCTAAATTATCTTCACATCTTTGGATAGTAACTGGCAAGGTTGCTGCACTTGAACTTGTAGAAAAGGCCAACATCTGAGCAGGAAAAATTCCTTTGAAAAAATTAACATACTTAACCTTTGTAAATATTTTAATAATTAAAGGATATACTAAAAATACCATTAAAAGCATTCCTACGATAACTGTAAGAGAATATTTACCCAAAGCTATAAACAAAGTAGCACTTGCTCCAAAATCAACTACTAAAGCGCCCAAGAGCGCAAATACTGCATAAGGGGCTACTAACATAATGAAATCTACAATTTGTAAGATAATATCATTTATTCCATCAAAAAAACCTTTGACATACACTGTTTTTTCTTTAGGCAACATTACTATAGCTATCCCAAATAAAATAGCAAAGAAGATAACTTGCAACATATTGCTATTATTACTAGCCGATTCCAAGATATTAGTAGGAATAATATCTACTAAAAATTGCAAAGGCCCTGCTTCTTTTACCCCTTCAGCAGCCGTAATTTTTGAATTTAGACCTTCTTGACTGCTTGGAGTTAACTCATTAGTATCTTTTGTATCAAAACCAATTCCAGGATTTACTGTATTTACTAGAAGCAAACCAATAGTTCCGGCAATAACTGTTGTAGCTAAAAAAAGCGTTATGCTTTTTCCTCCTATTCTACTTAATCTGGAAATATCTGATAAGGATGCAACCCCTTTAACTAAAGAAGCAAACACCAATGGAACAGCAATTAATTTTAATGAATTTACAAAAATAACCCCCCAAGGTTTTATCCAGTTATTGGTAAAATCTATCCAACCCATATTGGAGGCAATTAGGCCATAAACTACTCCTAATCCCATTCCAATTATTATTTTCCAATGTAATGCTAGTTTTTTCATAATCTTAGTTTACTCAATAACTATTTTTTTCTCTACTGTTCCATCATCATAGATGTAAAAGAGAAGTTGGTTAGTGGCTTTTGTTTCTCTACCTAAGAGGTCAGTTACTTTAAGCAGTTTTTTATTTGTATTTGGCTTAACATTTGCTATTTCGCTAACAGGAGAATAAACATAAAACTCATATTCTGCTCTTTGTGGATTAAGTTTAATAGCCTCATTATTTTCTGATCGAATATAAAATTTTACTTCCAATCCGCTAGATTGAAAAGGTAGATTTGCTGAATAAGTACCATCATTAGCAACTACATCTCCATTACTACCATCATCTAGCATTATAAAAGATTGAAATTTTGAATTGTATTCACTTGTTGTAGCCATCAATTCCACAGTATTTGCATTTAAAACCTCAGCTGTAACCAAATTATTAGTTATCATTACATTATCAACCGTTGGAGACACTAGAGATATTTCGGGATGATTAAGCAAGTATTGTTTTCTTTCATCAACAGTACTCAATATGCCACCAAAACCCCAATTAAAACTTGCCCACAATGGAGTATTCACATTACTATAATATTCATTCATTGAGAAAATTTTATTATTATCCTGTGATGCCGCATTCTGACCTAAAGCCTGTAAATTATTAATAGTAGCACTTATTACATTTACATCTAATGATTCTTCAATAATAGTATTCATATGTGCTGTATATATCTTTCTGTAGTAGGGATCATTTAATAATTTATACAATAATGGCCTCTGCTCCCAAGATGGTGTTGTTCCTGCTAATGATGGTCCCGTAAAATAAGGATCATACTCATAAATGTTGGAAGGAGTCCAATAATCAAAACCCATAATTGCTCCTGAAAAACTATTATCAAGATCCCAAGGAATCATTTGAAACAAGCCATCTTTTGTTTGATATAAATAATAATTATGAATGTAATAGGTATTGTAACAATCTAAATTTTGAATCACCTGATTTACAGCAAAAGCCCAAAGGGTTCTATCTATATTTAAGACGCTATCTAGATTAGTAAAATCATCTTTAATTGTTCTAATTAACTCCATAAGTTCAGCCCATCCATAATCTGACTTCATATCATAACTATTATAATACAAGCTTGAATCATTACCCATATAATATAAGTTAGGAGGCATTGCAGATGGTGCATTAGCAGTATCACAAAATCTTTCAATATCATCACATTTAAATAAGGGTCCTGATTTTTCATCAAAATGTTTCTTTAAAAATTCTTTATTAATAGATTCATCATTAACATAAAGACCCACATAATTAGCTTGAGAATAGAGTTTGACTAAATTAGATTCACCAGTTGGCAAATATCTCCTATAAATATTGCTACTTATTATCTGTTTTACAAATGTAGGATCCATGTATGCATTAGCCAGCTTCATCTTTTTATATCCTAGCAATTCTTGTCCATCAATAAAATAATCCATGTCAATATTATACGGCACTTTAGGGTTGAAATTATCGTTTGGCAAGCAAAATGTAGAATTACCCTTGTAGCGTACCCCAACACTATCATATGTAGTTCCATTTAATATAAGTTTAGCAGGAATTAGTTCATCTGGATTATAATACCAAGCATTCACTAAATAGGCATGATAGTTTGAATTGTAAAACTCTAAATTAATTACTCTTAGAGAATCTTCATCAAAAAAACCTCCTGGGCTATCATATAAATCTTGAGGATTATACAGAGTTTGGCCAAAGCCAAACATTGGCAAAGCAAGTAATACAAGTAGTCCTTTTTTCATCTTATATTTTATTTGTTTTACTTCTTAAAAAAGCATCTACCAAAGTAAGTGCCATCATACTTTCTACTATAGGGACCGCCCTTGGAACTACACAAGCATCATGTCTTCCTTTACCCTCAATTTCCACAGCATCCCCAGCTGAATTAATAGTGTTTTGCTTTTGCATAATTGTAGCCACTGGCTTAAAGGCAACTCTGCAATAAATATCATTTCCATTACTGATTCCTCCTTGTATTCCAGCAGAATAGTTTGTTTTTGTTTTTCCATCAGCTAAAAACGCATCATTATGCGCACTGCCCTTCATTTTAGCAGCACAAAAACCACCTCCATATTCAAAACCTTTTACGGCATTAATACTGAGCATGGCCTTTCCAATATCAGCATGTAATTTATCAAAAACAGGTTCGCCCCATCCAGAGGGAACATTTTTAGCAACACACATAATTGTACCTCCAATGGTATCTCCTGCCTTTTTCACCTCTTCAATTTTGCTTATCATTTGCTCAGCTACCTTTTCATCTGGGCATCTAACACTATTAGTATCAATTTTAGAAAAATCCAAAGCTTGATAAGGCTGCAAAACACATACATCTCCTACTGATGATACATAAGCCGTAATAGCAACATTAGCTAAAACCTGCTGAGCAATTGCCCCAGCAACTATCCAATTTGCAGTTTCTCTTGCTGAGGAACGCCCCCCTCCTCTATAGTCTCTTATTCCATACTTTTTTTGATAGGTAAAATCAGCATGAGAAGGACGATACACATCTTTAATATGAGCATAATCCTTACTCTTAGCATCTTCATTATTGATAATAAATCCAATAGGAGTACCTGTAGTTATTCCTTCAAAAATTCCTGAAAGAAATTCCACTGTATCACTTTCTTTTCTAGAACTTGTAAGTTTACTTTGTCCTGGCCTTCTTCTATCTAATTGCTTTTGAACTTTTTCAAAATCAATTTTTACCCCAGCAGGACAACCATCAATAATACCTCCAACAGCCACCCCGTGCGACTCTCCAAAAGTTGTTAATTTAAAAATCTTACCAATGGTATTTCCCATAGGGCAAATATAACATATTTGATTGGAGTGAATTTTGTATTTTTACCCAATCAAATATAACTATGAAAATAGTAATAAAAAATATTGCAGAATTAGTACAAACTGAAAGCACACCGAAAAAGTGGGTTGCTGGTGCTGATATGAAGAATCTCAGTACTATTAAAGATGCTTTTGTTGAAATTGAAAATGACATTATCACCGGATTTGGAAGTATGGACAATTGGAGTGGAATTGACAACTGGAGCAATACTGAAATTATTGATGCTGAAGGAGGAATGATTTTTCCAACCTTTTGCGATAGCCACACTCATTTAGTATTTGCAGCAAGCAGAGAAGAAGAATTTGTAGACAGAATAAAGGGCCTCTCCTATCAAGAAATAGCCAAAAAAGGTGGTGGAATACTTAATTCTGCTGAAAAATTACAAAACGCTACTGAAGATGAATTATTTGAAAGTGCGCTGGCTCGTTTAAATGAAGTAATAAAAATGGGAACGGGAGCTATTGAAATTAAAAGTGGCTATGGTTTAACGCTAGAATCAGAACTCAAAATACTAAGAGTAATCAAACGCCTAAAAGAAGCTTCTGATGTCACCATAAAAGCCACTTTTTTAGGAGCTCATGCCCTACCAAAAGAATTTAAAGACAATAAAGATGGGTATATGGATTTGGTAATAGATGAAATGTTGCCAAAAATAGCAAAAGAAAATCTAGCTGATTATGTAGATATCTTCTGCGAAAAAGGATATTTTACTGTTGAGGATACTAAAAGATTATTAGAGGCTGCAAATAAATTTGGCATAAAAGCCAAAACACATGTCAATCAGTTTAATGCAATTGGTGGGGTAAAAGCATCTGTGGATTTAGGGGCACTATCAGTAGATCACCTAGAAGAAATGAATCCAGAAGATTTTGATGTGCTCTTAGGTAGTAATTGCATGCCAACAATATTACCATCCTGTTCCTTCTTTTTAGGTATTCCTTATAGCCCAGCAAGGAAAATGATTGCTAAAGGATTGCCTATTGCACTTGCATCTGATTTCAATCCTGGATCTTCACCTAGCGGAAATATGAATTTTGTAGCATCATTAGGATGCATAAAACTAAAAATGACCCCAGAAGAAGTTATTAATGCCAGCACTATAAATTCGGCTTATGCCATGGGAGTAGAAAAGGAATTAGGAAGTATTGCAATAGGTAAAAAAGCAAATCTCTTTATTACAAAACCAATTTCTAGCTATGCTTATTTAGCTTACAGCTTTGGAGAAAATATTATTGAAAAAGTAATTTTAAACGGAAAATTGCAATAAAAAAAGCCCTACTTTTCAGTAGAGCTCTTTGTAAATTAGCAACAATCAATTACTTTTTTCTTTTCATGTAGTAATAATGCATTTTCATTTCACCTGCATTAACAATAGTAGCATTTATAAATTCCCAACCATATTTTGCAGCAACATTTACCGCATGAGCCATTGATCTATATTGCATCTCACTCAATTCTTCTGGTGCTCTAACACCACCGAAATCAAAACTAATTTTTATCTTTTGTTCTGTTTCATTTCTGTCGTCAGAAATAGCAGCAGGATTTCGAGTTGCCATATGCGTTATGTCATGACCATTAATAACCATAAATTCATAAGAGGCATTTGAAGCATTAGTTGTAGTTTCTGCTTTATCTTTACTTGCTTTCTTTTGTGCTATAGATAAAAACGGAACCATAGCTACTAACATAATTAGTGTTAATCTTTTCATTTCTTTTTTGTTTAAATTAATTAATAAGTTTTTCTAACGCAATAATACAAAATATTATTGTTCTGATAAAATAAAAGAAAAATCACCAACTGTAAATTTTTTAAAAAGCGCTAGTTTCTCTACTAGTTAAAAAGGGTAAAGTACTTAATCATAAACCCATTATAAGCTGCCTTTTTAAACACAGATTTCTATACTTATGTGTTTTTAGTTGTTTAACTGTTGTTTCAATTTTTCTTCATTCATTTTGCGAATATGCAACACATTTATATAGTTATACGCTTTTTTCTCTCCTAATTCTTTTGCTTTATTTGCCCATTCAATTGCAGTGTCTAATCCACCTTTTATCTCTGAAGCAATAGCCATATTATAAGTTGATCTTCTAGCGATCTTATTATCCGAATGATTTACTAATTTCTTCCAAATTTCAATTGCTGCATCCCAATCACCACGTTTTACATATGATTTTGCTAACTTTAAATCATCATGTTTGCCGGTAAAATAGGTTCTCCTAACTTTTACCCACATAGGAGAAATTCGAAAACCATACTGCTGACCAGCAAAAATCCCAGATTCTCTTATCGCACTACTTTTAGATGGTAAATTTCTTACTGCATCATCAGGAGAAAAGCCATAAGCTTCAAATTCTTTTACCTCAGTAAATTTATTTTCGTCAACTATAATTTTATTCTTAATATCATAAATCCTCCAGCCAGATTGAATCTCCATAATTAAAGTTGCTGGATATTTAATCTCTTTTACCTTCACTCCTTTTACCTTTCTTGTGCTAGTGATAGGACTTCCTACTATAGTTCTTGAGTCAGAATCAAATGTTTCTAAAACTAATAAACCATCAGCATCATAAGTATCACAAATACTCGTAACCTCATTCCAATCTAAAGGAATGGGAAAAACAGCCGTTCCGGTTCCCTTAAGCTCAAGAGCAACTGAATTCTTTAAGCTATAGCGCTCAGACTTTAAAAGCATAGTGGACAATCCTTCCATACAATACTCAGCCCCATTTCTATCATGCCCTATTCCTTCACCACTAATAAGACCTTCAACAATATTACCAGTTAGATTTTCTTTTGATGGACGTGATCTATTTACAATCACAACATTTTGAATATCCTGAGAAACTGTAATATCAGCTGGCCTTTGCACATCAAGCATTACGCTTGAACTTACGCACGAACTCAGTACTGAAGTAATTAAAAACCCAACAACTATTTTTTTTATCATTAAATTAACCCGTTATATTTTCTAATAAACCATTCAACAGATATAAGAATAAGCAAAGCTAATAAAATCCAAGAAATATTTATTAATCCTTCTAGCTTTTCTTTGGAATGAAGAATCTTTTTGTTTTTTTCACTATTTTTAATAGTTTCTATTAAATTTTGAATATCATTTAAATAAAACACTTTCCCCTCACTTAGGGCGGCTATCTTTTTTAAAACTTGATGATTTGCAGACAATCCTAATTGCTCCAGTTGTATTTTTTTTACATCAAATACTCCTGTTTTTACCAAATTAGTACCTTTAACCTTGGCAGTAAACTTATAAGTGCCTACTTCAAGAATTCCTAGATTTGCCACCAATTCATTATTTTCTTTTGAAAACTGAAAATTATATACTCTACCCTTTTGATCAATAAGTTGTAAATCCACTTCCTTATTATTTACTAATTCGTAACTTTCGTTATATAATCCTGCACGAAAAACAACCTCATTATTTTCTTCATATTGTTTTTCATATTCCAAACGGAATAGACTTTTATCTTCTTGCAAAATCAAGTATTGACTTAATTTTGAAAACAACTCATCAAAAGCAAGATTAGTTTTGTTAAAGGAATAATCATATAACTTCCATTTCCACCAACCTTCAGCCGATACAAAAGATACTTTTCTAGAATCTAACTCCTGAATCATTATTACTGGATTATTCGATTCAAAAGCTCCTATTTTTTGATTTAACACAAATTCAATATTGCCTTCAAAATCATATTTTCCAAATGAAGAAAACAAAGGAGGCGCATCTGCAATTAATCGTAATAATTCTGAAGAAAATGAGAATTTTGAAAAGTTCTGATTCTTATATGAACTTACTTCTTCTATGCCACCTTTGGGAGTAAATCTAACAGCTGATTTAAAATTAACATAATGCGATTGAGTTGGATTAAAAATGATTAAAGGAATATCATTATTCACAATACTAGAGGGGATATTGTTAATCCCAAAAATTACTGCTAATTGATATTTTTCAATCGAAATATTATCTCTGATATCTTTTACCTCTATTTTGTAATTTTGATTTTTTTCTATCGTACTTTTATAGGCCGCTAAATCAGGAGAATTCCCATCTTTTAAGATAAGTATATTGTACCTAGAATCAATTACATCAATATAAACCTTTAATACATTATTAATACTATTTTTTTCAGCTTTTAATACATCCACCTCTATAGTGTAGGTCTGTAAGCCAACCTTATTTGCAGGAAGATAAACAGTATAAGTATTGTAATTTATATCTTTTAAAAAAGTTACAGATTCCTCATGCACTTTTACCCCATTATTCCAAATTTTAAGTTTGCTATTTTCATTTTTAGTTAAACTTGAAGCTAAAGAGATTTCTAAAGGAAAAGTATTGCCAAAAAAAGCGATATCATTCTTTACAACATTATCAATTCTAACATCTTTATAGCTTGCTGTATCTCCCAAAGCAATGATATAAACAGGAAAATCATAGGCTAAATACTCAGGATTCAAACCCGTATTATAACAGCCGTCTGAAGCCATAACAATACCCGCCACATTTCTATTCTCAAACTTATTACTAAGCTCAGAAAATAATTGAGAGTAATTGGTTTTTAAACCCTTATTATTTTGACTAAAACCGTCATTTATTTTATCAGAAAATGAGTAGGTAAATAGCTCAAAATCATCCAAGTTATCTGTTAAATATTGCAACTTGTCATTAATATTTTCTTTTACAGACTGAGAATCATCTTTAGCGATTATTATGATGGGTTTTTCTTTAGTATTGATATTTGATTTTACAACAGGATTCAATACTAAAAAAGCGAGTATACTGATGAAAATGGTTCGAAAAATAAACAACCCCCAAGTGAGTTTGGTTGAAGTAATATTATTGTCTCTTCTATATAAAAAAAAGGCATAACCTACACCCAAAAGAATGCAAATTACATGATAATAAAATGGAAAATCTGAATGAATTCCTAGCATGTAATTATGTTAGCATCCCGCCACAAACATGAATTACTTGACCTGTAACATAAGAAGATAAATCAGAAGCCAAAAATAAAGTTGTATTGGCAATATCTTCAGGAGTTCCTCCTCTTTTTAATGGAATTTGGGCTCTCCACTGCTTTACTGTTTCCTCCCCTAAGGCTTCCGTCATTTCAGTTTCAATAAAACCTGGAGCAATTGCATTGCATCTAATGTTTCTTGATCCTAACTCTAAAGCAATAGATTTTGTAAAACCATTAATTGCGGCCTTAGATGCAGCATAATTAGCTTGACCTGCATTTCCTGTAATGCCAACTACCGAACTCATATTGATAATAGAACCTGACTTTGCCTTTAACATAGGAGTTGCAACAGCTTTTGTCATGTTAAAAACGGATTTCATATTGGTATTCATCACGCTATCAAAATCTTCCTCTGACATACGCATTAACAAACCATCTTTAGTTATTCCAGCATTGTTTACTAACACATCAATGCTTCCAAAATCCTCCATTACATCTTTAACAAGTTGCTGCGCTGCTTCAAAATCAGATGCATCTGATTTATAACCTTTAGCCTTGCACCCATTTGCTGATAATTCTTTTTCTAAAGCTTTTGCTTTTTCATCTGATGAATGGTAAGTAAAAGCAATATTTGCTCCATGCTTTGCAAATACCTCAGCAATACCTTTTCCAATACCCCTACTAGCACCAGTTATGATTACATTCTTACCTTCTAATAATT
>JACKQG010006169.1_pt1 | contig 12831 bp, 13 predicted proteins | sample 8237621 | NCBI WGS metagenome assembly JACKQG01 (sample SAMN15677084, study PRJNA649215) | marine metagenome | biome: marine; feature: Black Sea; material: saline water; isolation source: suspended particulate matter (SPM) from the Black Sea western gyre | collected 2013-06-09/2013-06-10 | depth...
CGTTTCGGACAGGCGAATCATACGTTGATATCTGTAATATTAACAATAACTAATGGTATTTATTAGGAATTAATTTCCCCAAGCCCTGGTTGAGCATCTTTGTTCTTCGGGGGCTTTTTAAATTCCGAATTCTCCCCAAATGGCTCTATTAAAGGTCATGATAATAACCTGCATACTTCTGATCCTGGCGACAGTCAGTTACGAGCTTTGGTTCCACAAGGACAGACTTGGGCGCAGCTACCTTGAAATGCATCTTGGCCGAAATCCACCATGGCAGGTGGACAATAAACGTATTGGATAGCCGTTGCGGGGTATGTTAAAAGCACTGAAAGGGTATTCTACTGCAAGTGTTTTACGATTATTGCCTACAGACAAAAATCATTAATGAAAAAAGGAATTGGTATGTCACTATCTCTAACCTGGTCTATAAAGCGGGTCCATACCAAGTTTGAATTCAAAATTGCCCGAAGTGCCGAAAATTACTATGACAGAGTCATTCTTGAATTGAGCGATGGACAGCATCTTGCATACGGGGAAGCAGCACCGAATATTCGCTATGAAGTTGGCCCGGAAGCCGTTTTAGGCATGTTGGAGGCAAAGCAGAATTAAATCCTTGAGCTACCCATCGATGATGCCGAAAGTCGTCAGGATGCCCTGGAGAAAATGTTTCCAGATAGCTATGCTTTGCAGGCAGCTCTGGATACACTCTTTTGGGATTTGTTTGCAAAACGCGCAGCTACACCGCTTTGGCGTCATTTCGGTGCCAGTGAAAAACTAGTCATCTCCTCGTACACCATAGGCATATCTGATCTCAGTGCCACACCGGCCAAAATTGAAGAGGCTTCACCCTATCCAATCTTGAAGATCAAGTTGGGAACAGATTATGACCATGATATCATTCGAGCCATCCGCGCTGAGACAGATAAGGTTTTAAGAGTGGATGTCAATTAGGGTTGGAAAACAATTGATGAAGCCAAACGAGGAACAGAATGGTTGATAGAAGAGAATGTGGAATTTCTTGAACAGCCCATGCCAGCCCATCAACTGGATGATATCACGAAACTACGTGAGTTTTCACCCATTCCCATAGTTGCTGATGAGGACTCAGTGAGACCTGAGGATTTGAAAGGTCTGGTGGGAGCTTATGATGGGATCAACATAAAACTCATGAAATGCGGGGGGTTGACCAATGCCCGCAAGATGGTGAAACTTTCTCAGGAATACGGATTTGATATCATGATGGGCTGTATGCTTGAAACCTCGGTTGGCATATCAGCCATGGCGCAACTTGGTTCATTTGCACGCTGGCTGGATCTGGATGGCAACGTACTGATTGCTGATGATCCCTATCTGGGGGTCGGAAACATCGGTGGTAAAATCATTCTAAATGACAAACCGGGACTCGGAGTTGAACCCAGATAAACCGTCGTAGCGTCATCCTGCCTGCCAGGTCGAAGCCCCTCGCGGGCGTAGACTGGAGCCTGACGAAGGATGTGTAGATGGGGTTCGGGCAGATCTCGTTTAAAATTAAAAATTAAAAGTTAAAAGTTAAAAGGTGCCAGTACTTCAGCGTGGCGGCTGTTTTAATAGCGCGGCTTCTTTTCTTGGGTCTTGGGTATAGTGGTAACAAAATTTGGATATATGGCTGCTAATAACATAGTCGTATATAATGCGGTTAACTCCCTCTGAAGTGAGCAGGCGGAGAGCTCCAATACGTTAATTTATTAGACTCTCACAACGAATCTATCTACACTCGACGGGTTTCGACAGACATGTTTGAAAAAGATTACGAATCTATTTATCGCTATTCGATCTTTTCGTCTAATTCGTTGTAAAAAAAATGGTATATCTCTAGTCTACATTTCTAAAACAATCAGATGCAATATCTGACTGTCCTCATTAGTTTACTAGCAATCAATTCGGAGAATGAACCTATTGAAGTACCCACAGTTAGCAGACACCATTCCCATCGAATTTGGCAAACAGTTTATCTCCTTTATCACTGGAGCGCATAATGACCATCGTATTTCATTGAAGTATCATTTAAATGAGCAAAATGGTGAAGTCTATGCTGAAGTAAAATTTGGGAAGCTGGCCCAGGGACCTCCCGGACATGCCCATGGCGGTGCAATTTCTGCTGTATTCGATGAGCTGATGGGTGCTTGCTGCTGGGTAAACGGTTATCCCGCCATGACAGCTCAATATACCACACGATATTTTAAACCATTGCCGCTTGAAAAAGAGGTCCTGTATTGTGCAAAAATTAGAGCTGTTGATGGGAATAAAATCAACCTCAAGGCAAAATTGATTGACGAAACCAATCAGAAATATGCCAGCGCCCGTGGACTTTTCATCCTCCAGGATATGGAAAAGTTTAAGCAAATGAACCTGCAAACAGGGAATAAGGTGCCGACACTGGCCCAGCCCCACCAATAGTTAGCCCATAAGGATAGGAGTAATAACATGGCGTGGATATTCAAGTTTGAACTTGATAAGTATGAAATTGAAGACCTCAAAATCGTGCTTGAAAAACTGAAAAAAAAAGATGTACGCAAAGTGGAAGTCTCAGTAAATGGAGATGTCCGGAAATTAGCCACAAACATGTTGAAGGCTGTCTATGATCAGGAGGACTTTTTTAAGGATGATCGTTGGTAAATCGGTCTGCTTAATCTTATAACTACCGTGAAAAACATTAATCCCAAAATTTTTCTACCTGTTCTATTATTCCTGGTATGTTTTGGAATTTCCTATGTATTCATCATGGATATTGAAACGCCCATACCTGAGCCAACACCTCAAACTGATGAGAAGATAGAGACCATCTATTTTGGAGTTATATCCAGATATTCACCCCGATCCATAGTGAGCGGATATCAACCGTTAATGGAGTACCTGACAAACAATACACCCTACAATTTCAAATTGAAGCTCAGTCGCAATTATCTCGAAACTGTGGACCAACTGGCCCGTGGTCGTGTTGATTTCGCTTCACTTGGGAACTATACATATATCCATGCCCATAAGAATCATGGGGTCAGGTGTATCGCGATGCCCATTAATAATGATGGCAACATCGAGAATTATGATGATATCATCGTTCCCCAACATTCAGATATTCAAAATCTTTCAGAGTTAGCGGGAAAATCGTTCGCCTTCGCCTCAAAGCAATCTTTTAGCTCCTGGATGGGGATCTGGATGCTGAAGCAAGCAGGTGTGGAATTAACAGATTTATCTCACTACGAAAATTTGAGTTATCATGATCTGGTCGCAGAAAAAGTCCTCAGAGGCGATTTCGATGCTGGTATGGTTAAATCTGTAGTTGCACGAAACTATGCGGAATCTGGGATTCGTATTTTAGCCAGATCCCCAGCCATTCCCAGTGTTCCTCTGGTGGTAGCAGCTCATGTTGATACCTCACGTATTCGCTTTGTTCAAGCGGCCCTGTTAAAATTAAGCTCACTCATAGATAGCGGTGAGATATCAACCTCGGGATGGGATACTGAGGTTGCCAATGGATTTGTAGCCGGTCATGATAGTCTTTTTAATTTTCCCCGGCAGCTCTTAGATGAGATAGATCAAAAACTGCGATGAAACTCGTTTCCAGCATCCATGATAAATTAGTTTTCAGGATTGGATTAAGCCTTTCCATCGTCCTGTTGATACTCTTCTTCGCCATCATGACATCACAAAAGGAAGCTATTATCTCAAAGCATAGAACTGTTGCCACAACAATGGTTCAAACCGCCATCATTCCCATCAATGATGCTCTCTACCTTGCCGGTACTGAAAACGATGATTTTTTGCAATCCTTTCTCAAGAATTTTGTACAGGAATATCAAGGCGAGATTAAATTTGCTATTATCCTGGGTGAAGGAGGGCGGGTGATTGCCCACTCAGACATCTCACAGATCAACAAGATCTACACAGATGTTTATAGTAATTCCGCGCTGGGGTCCCTTGATCCCCAATTTCATATCTATCAAGATGGCCTATTTGCGGGCGTAATGGAAATATCAGCGCCCCTTGGCTTAATCACCCTTTCACATGGTGCCGTAAGATTGGGTCTCGATTCTCAGCCATTAAAAAGTGAACTACGCAGTACCACGCTTTTTATCATTGGTATGATTCTACTAACCCTGGTGCTGGTACTTTTTATTGTCTTAGGAATCAGTCGAAATGTTACCCGGGGATTGAGGTATACTACCGAAGCTATCGATGCCATTGATTTCCAGACCTCCGAGCCCCTCGAACTTCCAGAATCAGATGATGAGATAGGCCTGCTAAATGACCGATTTAAGCGACTGCAGGAGCGCCTCATTCATGCCCGGTCGACCATGGAGGAAACCAATAATAATTTAATCCAAACTGAGAAGCTGGCTGCCATGGGTCGCATGGCTGCCGGTGTGGCACATGAAATCAATAATCCGCTTCTCGGTCTAAAGAATTGTCTTCATTTATTGAAAATCGACCCGGATAATCAGGCTGATCATATCAGGCTTCTAAAAGATGGTCTTGATCGAATAGAAGTTATTGTTTCCCGTTTGTTAGAGGGTGCGCGCAAAAAAACCGGCACCATTAAGGACTACGATTTTAACAGAAGTGTGAGAGATATTTTGAATTTGGTGGGTCATAGACTCTCCAAGGAAAAAATCATCACTCAGGTTCACCTGGATGACACTATACCTGATGTCCATAATAATAAATCCGGGTTTGAAGAAGCCCTCCTTAACATTTGTATGAATGCTCTGGATGCCATTGGCAGTGTGGGGACCATTCGCCTGGAAACAGAAGCAAGAGATAAAATTGTTGCAGTCATTGTGGGAGATTCTGGTCCAGGAGTTGCCAGTGAAGAAATGTCAAGCATGTTTGAACCCTTTGTCACTTCAAAGGAAGTAGGGCAGGGGACTGGATTGGGCCTCTATGTGTCCAGGGAGATTATTAGGGCAATGGGCGGAAAAATAAGTTACGCCACAAGTACTCTGGGCGGAGCTGAATTTACGATTGAACTTCCAATCAAGATTGAGGCAGTCGAGGAAACGGAATAACATGTTAAAAATATTACTCATTGAAGATGAACGCATCAATCGAATCACACTTCAGAAGCTATTGGAGCACGCCGGTCATGCTGTTACCTCTGTAGAGGACGGAAAAGCCGGTCTGGAGGCCGTTCAAAGTGAAACCTGGGACGTAGTTCTCACTGACTACCGACTCCCTGGTGCAGATGGCCTGGAGATCCTGGAGGAAGTCAAGCGGGTTTCCCCAACGACACAAGTTCTTGTTATGACTGCCTTTGCCACGGTTGAGAATGCATTGACAGCCCTTAAAATGGGTGCCTTCGACTATCTCACAAAACCCTTTGATCCAGATGAACTATTCCATCACTTGGCCAGAATATCCGCCATACGCTCGTTGAATTCTGAGAATGAGGTATTGAGAGCTTCACTGGCAGATCTGAAAGTTTCGCCAGATCTGATTGGTCAATCTGATATTATGCGCGATCTTTTTGAAAAGGTGAAGATAGTAGCTGAAAGCGAGCATACGATCCTGATACAGGGAGCCAGCGGAACAGGTAAAGAAAAAATCGCCAATGCGGTGCAGTCATTGAGTCAGCGACGAGAAAACCCCTATATAAAAATTAATTGCTCAGCCCTCAGCGAGACACTTTTTGAAACCGAAATGTTTGGCCATGAAAAAGGGGCTTTTACTGGCGCAGTAAAACGGTCCATCGGTCGTTTCGAAAGGGCCAGGGGTGGAACGATACTTCTGGATGATATTGATGATTTAAGCTTACGTTTACAAACCAAACTTCTCAGAGTGATTCAAGAAGGTGAAATTGAGAGAGTCGGGGGAACCGAAGTAATACCTGTAGATGTTAGAATCCTCGCCGCTACCAAAATTGATTTGAAATCCCTGGTTGAAAAGAAATCATTTAGGGAGGATCTGTTTTACCGCTTAAATGTTATCAGACTTATTGTTCCATCTCTCAATGAGAGAAAGTCGGATATTCCTTTACTTGCTCATTTCTTCCTGTCCAAACTGGATGCCCATAAACAGCTGTCACCCGAACTGATTAAGTACCTCATGGATCTGGACTGGCCAGGAAATGTGCGGGAGTTGGAACATGTTATCATGCAGATGTCAGTATTTTGCCGAAAGACGGTCATAGATTTGGATGATATCCCTGACTCATATCTCCCGCAACAAAGAAAAAGTGATGCAAAGAAGGATGATGGATCATCTCTGACCGATCAGGTGAACGAGTTTGAATTGCAGATAATCAATGCGTGCATGGAGAAATATCAAGGGAATCAGCAAAGGGTAGCCGATTCATTGGGAATCCCCAGAACCACTCTAAGAAGTAAATTGTTGAAATACGGTCTTATCGATCCAAAAGAATAATTCAATATTATACTTCATAGGGCCAGGCGAAGCAGGCATCTCCCGCTAACAAAAATCCAATATAAATTGTGTAAATTACCGTCCTGGTAACTCAGAAGACGACGATATTTCGTCTGGAGTGACGATATCTGGTCTTTGATTGGGTGGTTGCTACCAGATACCCCGGATCCGTTCAAGGTATAAGTACAGTATAAACAATAGTAAGGATACATAGAAATTTTGTGGCATGGCATTTGGATTACATAAGGGCTGCAATTAAAAATCAGATGCATCAATATAAGGACAACAAGACATGGCAAAGATTGAATTAGGCAAGATTATCCCAAGATGGGAATGGCGAACTTTTGGTGAAGCATTTGGTGTTGCTGAAGAGAATATCAAAGCCCACGAATGCACGCGAGCTCTGGAAAGTAGTGAAGTGTACATCCTCTCTAAAAAAAGTGGAGAGAATATTAAGATTAGAGACACGCTCATGGATATTAAGGTATTGAGAAATGCTGAGAATGACCTGGAGCAATGGTTCCCCATCATGAAAGCTACTTTTCCAATTGGAGCTGAAGAAGCTGCGGAAGTCTTTAAGGCCGCCGGTGTCGAGGTTGAGTTAAATGCAGCTGATACCTGGGAATATGATGCCTTCATTTCCAAAATGGTGGATACCAATTCTGATCTCAAGGCTGTTGGCGTTTTCAAAAAACGTTATGGCTACATGATTGAGGGGGCAACTGTTGAAATTGCCGACCTTACCATTGATGGAAATGCAATCAGAACAACCGCTGTTGAAGATGCTGATCCTGAATTGGTTACCAGACTGGTTGCAAAACTTGGTCTTAGTGAGTACGAAAATATCAGCTATATCAAAGCCATGCGCCGCATGGTCGGATTTGAGGATTAAACCATGGGACAAGAGATCGAACGTAAGTTTCTGGTCACAGCTGCGACATATCGCGAACTAGCCAAAGGTACCCATTACAAACAGGGATATCTGAATAGTCAAAAGGAACGCGTAGTACGCGTTCGTACAATTGACGAAACAGGCTTCATGACCATCAAAGGTATCACTAAAGGTGCTACCAGGCTCGAATATGAATATGAGATACCCGCCAAAGATGCCGATGAACTGCTTGACCTCCTTTGCGAACAGCCCATTATTGATAAACATCGCTTTAAGGTGAAAATGGGTGAATTTGTGTGGGAAATTGATGAATTCCATGGGGAAAATGAAGGACTCACCGTTGCTGAAGTAGAAATTGAATCTGAGGATCAGGAATACCCAAAGCCTGACTGGATAGGAGAGGAAGTCACTGGAGACCCTCGCTATTACAATTCGAATTTAATCGCCAATCCTTACACAAAATGGTAATTGACCCCTCGTAACTTATGAAACAAATGCTGAATGACACCAAGGTGAGAAGAACCCTCCGGGTAATCGGTTTAATTTTACTCGTTTTGGCATTTCTAATCATGGTACCTTCAGCAAGGGCAGCCTTCCCAGAGAAACCAATTAAAATTGTGGTATACACTGGTCCCGGTGGACTTATTGATATCAGTGCTCGAAAATTTGCCGGTATCGCTGCAAAATACACTGATGTCAATTTTGTAGTCGAGAATAAACCTGGAGCTGGTGGGATAGTCGCTCTCAAAAAGGTTATTCAAGCCCCTGCAGACGGCTACAATCTATATGCCTGTACAAAATCAAATATAGCCAAGTTCGTTCAGGTGGGCGGTGAGGGCTATCTCGATGCTCTACACTGGACTGCCATGCTCATGGCTGACCCGGAATGCGTCATCACCAATCGTAATCTGGCTATTTATGAGTGGCAGGATATTGTCACAGATGCGCTGGCAACTCCTGGGGAACAAACCTGGGTAGGTCCCGCTGCCGGGGGACTGGATCATGTCACAGCCTTAAAGATATGGGACAAATATGGGATGGAAGCCAAGTGGATTCCCTTTAAGAGTGGGGGTAAAGCACTGGCTGCACTGCTGGGAGAGCAGGGGGTGGCTTACGTGGGTAATCCGAGGGATGCCCTGGGAAATCCTGATCTTCACATTGCAGCTGTTTCCGCACCCCAGCGTCTAGATGCGTTTCCCGATGTACCGACCTTCACCGAACTGGGCATGCCAGACTTGGAAAATGAGTTCATGTGGCGAGGGTTTGCGCTTAAAAAGGGAACTCCAGATGATGTTATCGAATGGTATGATGAACTCTTCAAAAAAGTTTCCGCAGACCCCGATTGGCGTAGTTTCTGGGCCAAAGGTGGGATTGATGTCGCTTATGTTGGCGAACCTGAATTCTCGAAGCTCGTTGCAGAAGATGCTGAAGTCTTTGAGTACTATTTAAAAAAGAGTGATATTCTTCCTGGTGATGCCGTTGGATTTATGGCGAAAATGGCCAGTGGAAATGCCTTTATTGCACTTTCGCTAATCCTTGTATGTATTTGGTTATCAGGCTCATACATGGTTCATAAATCCCAATACTCTGCTATATTGGGAAGAGTTCTGGTTATCGGATTCTTCTTAATCGTGAGCATTCTTTTTCTGCTGCAATCAATGAATTTCCCAAGCAGTTCAGCTGTGGGACCGGCAGCCGTTCCCAGGCTTTGGATATTGATGCTCATCCCTCTGAATTTATTACTCTTGTTTAAAACGATTCAGAAAAATGAGGAGGTCGCAGAGACTGGCCCGCGTGTTGATATAGTACTGAGCTTTGTTGGATTTCTAGTTGCCTATCTGTTTGCCATGCAAGTATTTGGCTATTTCCTCAGCACATTTGCATTCATCATCGTAAGTCTATACTACCTAGGATATCGTAAATGGCGCAACACATTCATTATCGCAGGTGCCTGGATATTATTCTCTTATCTCGTCTTTTATAAAACCCTATACGTTCCCCTTCCCTTGGGAATGCTATTCGAAAACCTCTTCTAAGGATCCGAGCAGTGGAATTACTAAGCAATTTAGGAGACGGTTTAGCATTTGTTATGGGCGTGGTCCCGATTTTGACCATCACCCTTGGTGTAGCCATGGGAATTGTGGCTGGTGCTACTCCTGGATTATCACCTTCAATGGGTGTTGCATTATTAGTACCGTTTACTTATGCCATGTCTCCCACACTGGCATTGATTCTTCTCGTGGCTATTTACATTGCCGCAAATTATGGTGGCTCAATCACAGCAGTCACCATAAATGCTCCTGGTACACCTTCGTCCGTCGTTACAGCCTTTGATGGCTATCCACTCACGAAGAAGGGTAAGCCGGGGCTGGCTCTTGGTGTTTCTTTGGTTGCTTCCACCGTCGGAGGCATTATCGGAACGCTGATCCTGATCTTCTTTTCAGGACCCCTGGCAAGATTTGCGTTGAAATTTCATCCTGCAGAATACTTTGCCCTCGCTATTTTTGGTCTCACCACCGTAGCATCTCTTGGAGGAAAAAATTGGATAAAAGCCTTTATCGCGGCAATGTTTGGCCTCTTGTTGAATACAATTGGTATCGACCCCATTTCAGGTGTGAGTCGCTTCACTTTTGGTATTTCATTTCTTTACGATGGATTTGCCTTGATCCCGGCTTTGATCGGACTTTTTGCCCTCAGTGAAATATTCAAGCAACTGGAGAGTGGGGATTTTACCAGTCAACAAGTAGAGGCAGGTAAGCAAGAGTGGCCGACTGCCAGTGCCTATTGGAAATTAAAGAACACCATATTTCGTTCTTCACTCATGGGAACCATCATCGGGATATTCCCAGGCGCAGGAGCAACCATTGCTGCTTTCATTTCTTATGATGTCGCCAAACGAGTTAGTAAGCATCCAGAAGAGTTTGGACATGGGAGTCTGGAGGGGGTAGCAGCCGCTGAAGGCGCTAATAGCAGTTCTGTGGGTGGTGCACTTATTCCATTACTCACACTGGGCATACCTGGCAGCGCATCCACTGCTGTGCTCATTGGTGCCTTGATGATACATGACCTGACACCTGGTCCACAGTTGTTCATCTCAAATCCTGATATTATATACGGGCTGCTCGCCAGTCTGCTGTTTGCAAATATTATCCTGCTTGCGCTTGGTTTCTTTGGAAGCCGTCTATGGATAAAAGTGACTACCATTCCAAAAACCGTATTATTCCCACTCATTTTTGCTGTATCAATTATCGGTAGTTTTGCTGTGCGCAATTCATTCTTCGATGTGGCAGCCTGTCTGGCATTTGGAATTTTTGGATGGATTCTTCGCCGATATAACTATCCAGTTGCCCCCATTATTCTTGGAATGGTCCTGGGAAATATTGCTGAAACAAATTTTATTCGTGCCATCATGATGGGCGGATGGACGGTGTTTTTTACTCGTCCCCTAAGTTTGGGAATGCTGGTCGTTGCGGTTGCCAGTTTTGCTGTACCCTTAATTCAAGCTCGAAAACAGAAAACCAGCTCATAGAGCTAAACGGAGGCTTTGCTACTTGTACTTGTTGACCAAATTAAGACCCCTGCTAATTTTACTAACTTTATTTACCCTCAATTCCAGATTAATAGCTGCTGATGGTCATGATCAGTCAGAGATATCATGGTGGCTCCTGATAATGACCCTGCTTGGCGGACTCGCTCTATTCCTATATGGAATGGAAAAAATGAGTTCAGGTATGAAGAAGGCAGCTGGGGATAAAATGCGCTCGATTCTTTCAGCTCTGACGAACAACCGCTACATGGGTCTCATGGTAGGTGCTTTTGTCACGATGATTATCCAGAGCAGTAGCGCCACCACTGTTATGCTGGTAAGTTTTGTCCAGGCTGGCTTGATGACATTTGTTCAAAGCTTGGGTGTGATATTGGGTGCTGATATTGGTACAACGGTTACGGCCCAACTTGTAGCTTTTAAGCTCACCGACTATGCACTATTGATGATTGCCCTGGGTTTTGCGGCTATGATGTTTGGGAGAAACGAGAATCAGAAGAATATCGGTGAATCCATTCTGGGATTTGGTATTCTATTCTATGGCATGAAACTCATGTCAGACGCTATGTATCCGTTGAGAACTTATGAGCCCTTTATCACCACACTTTCACATTTAGAAAACCCCCTGCTGGGTCTCCTGGTTGGAGCGGCATTTACTGCTTTAATCCAAAGCAGTAGTGCTTTTACGGGTATTATCATCGTGCTGGCGCAACAGGGTTTACTGAGCCTTGACGCAGGTATCCCACTCATTATGGGGGCTAATATTGGGACCTGTATTACGGCAGGATTGGCCAGTATAGGTGCATCCAGGGAGGCAAAGCGCGTTGCTATGGCCCATGTCATGTTCAAAATCGTGGGTGTCTTGTTATTTATTTTCTGGATTCCGTGGTTCGCTGATATCATTCGTGCCATTTCACCAACCTCCACCGAATCAGGTATGGCCAATTTAAGTGCAGTGGTTCCTCGCCAGATTGCCAATGCCCATACCATTTTCAATGTTGGGTTGGCCTTCGTATTTCTTCCCTTCACTGGCATCTTTGCCAACATTATCCTGAGGATATTCCCGGATGTTGAGGACGATCGGGATCTTACTATTGCCACCTGGCACCTTGATGAGTCTGCCATTGAGACCCCTGCCATGGCATTGGATCTTGCCAGATCAGAAATAGCTCGCATGGCTAAGATTACCGGTAGAATGCTGGACGGATTCATACAGCCATTTCTCGAAAACGATCCTGGGCAGGATAGTGTGCATCCACAACTCACCGTCATGGAAGGCATCGAGATGAGAGAGCGGAAACTGGATTTTCTGGAAAAGAAAATAAAGAAATATCTGCTTCAGATCGGTCAGGAAGAACTCTCAGACACCCAGATTGCTGAGGTATTTAGTATGATCACCATCTCCAGTCAAATGGAAAGTATTGGCGATGTTATGGAGCGCAATTTGAGACCGCTTGTAACCAAAAAGCGTGGGCTCCAGCTGGATTTCTCTGAGGAAGGCAAAAAAGAACTTATCAAATACAATACAAAAGTATGCAAACAGTTCAGTCGTCTGGAAAAAACATTTTCTGAGCTAGATCCCAAACGCGCTAGAAAGGTAATGGTCAAAGAGGAAAAGTATCTCAACCTGGAAGCTCAATACCGGGAATCCCATTTCCAGCGTCTCAATGCGGCCCGTGAAGAATCGGTGGAAACTGACGCCATTCATACAGAGCTGCTGGAGATGATGAAGCAAATCAATCTCCATACTGGTGAAATAGCAAAGATCATCCTTGAACTTTCTGACCATGAGGATGCTTAAGCTGTCTTTATGAGATATCTTTTACCCATATTGTTACTCTCAGCCAAGCCCTTGCTAGCTGATGACCATAAAACTACACAGATCGAATGGTCATTTCTGGTCATGGGATTACTTGGGGGTCTTTCACTCTTCCTCTATGGTATGGACAAGATGAGTGATGGAATGAAGAAAGCTGCCGGGGATAGGATGAGAAAC
>JACKQG010006170.1_pt1 | contig 12829 bp, 14 predicted proteins | sample 8237621 | NCBI WGS metagenome assembly JACKQG01 (sample SAMN15677084, study PRJNA649215) | marine metagenome | biome: marine; feature: Black Sea; material: saline water; isolation source: suspended particulate matter (SPM) from the Black Sea western gyre | collected 2013-06-09/2013-06-10 | depth...
TTTAGTAGGCATTGATTATATCTTATAAAAAATATTTTGTCAAGGAAAAAGTAATCGTTTCACAAATTCCCCACGCGAAAAAGTAATGAGGTTCTTGTAGCCGAATTTGCCAAAATTCGGGTTGTCCTAAGCAACCGAATCTCCGAAGTCTTGGGACTTCGGCTACGGAAATTCTCTCATGGGGAATTTCTGTAATAGTTTTAGGAATTCCCCACGCGAAAAAGTAATGAGGTTTTTGTAGCCGAATTTGCCAAAATTCGGGTTGTTCGAAGCAAGCGAATCTCCGAAGTCTTGGGACTTCGGCTACGGAAATTCTCTCATGGGGAATTTCTATAATAGTTTCACAATTTAAAAAGCCTTGACTTCTTGTGAATCACTTTGCTACAATTTCAAAGGTGAATTTGTTTTGGATAGGGAGGACTTATGAAAATATTTTTTATCACCGATTTGGAAGGTATTGCAGGAGTCGATAACTGGAGTCAAATCGAAAAAGACCAGCCCATCGGTTTTGAGTCTATGGCTCAATTGACCAAAGAAGTAAATGCCTGTGTCGATGGGATATTATCCGTAGGAGAAAATACTCAAGTTTTCGTTTGGGACGCTCATGGAAGCGGCGGCATTATTAAGGAGCAATTTCATCCGAAAGCCCACTACATCCGCGAAGGCGGCATTAAGCATCTTGATGAAAGTTTCGATGCCGTGTTCTATGTTGGTCAGCATGCAATGGCAGGTATGCCGCATGCGCCGCTGGCGCATACTTATTCATTAGGGATTGTCTATTACCGACTGAATGGTTACTATATCGGAGAATTCGGCGCTCGAGCGGTTCTCGCCGGCTCAATGAACATACCGACTGTATTCATATCCGGTGATGACAAATCAGTGGCAGTCGCCAAGATGTGGATACCTGAGATTTACGGGGCAGTTGTCAAATATGGTTTAGGTTATCAGGCAGCAAGGCATCTTTCTTCCGATGAAGCATGTCAGGTCATTAAAGAGACAGCCGCAGAAGCATGCCGTAATATTGGCAACGTCCCGCCTTTGAAGATTGACCCGCCGTATGAATTTGAAATCAGATATACCAAACCGCGTGATTTTTCAGAAGATAAGCGACCGGGATTAACTCAAATCGATTCACATACGATTGTTATACGTTCAGATAACTTGCGCGATTTTCCCATTTAGTAGTCAAGAAGGAGGCAAAACATCTTGAAACCATCAATATGGACAGATGCGTTCGTGGAACTTCAACCTGAAGAAGCTGTGAAAAGAATGGCGAAGGTTGGTTGGAAATATATCGAATTGGCAGATAAACATTGGCGAGATATCGACAAACGTCAAAATCCTGAACAAGATTTTGCAAAGTTGAAAAAGCAATGTGAGGTTCTAAGGATTGAAATTTTACAGATGCACGGGCCAATGTTTAACCCATGCGAAGAGGAAGAACAACTACAAGGACATATTGCGACAGCCAAGCGCGCCTTGAAATGGGCAAGTATACTGGAGGTGCAATGGGTCGTTTTTCATCCGGGCTGTGTGCCGATGGCTGAAGATGAACAGGTGGCGGAACAAGTTCGACAAAAAAATCTATTGTTGTTTCACGAATTGGTTGCGGATGCACAAAGGTTGAATATCCGTATAGCAGTGGAGAATATCTTTGATAACGAAAAGCAAGGGCGAAGAACCTTTGGCGCTATTCCGCCCGATTTACTCTGGCTCGTTCAAAATACCGCGCCGGGTATGCTCGGTGTATGCTGGGACACTGGGCATGGGAATATCCAAAAACTCGACCAGTATCGTGCGATAACAACATTAGGAAAACACCTCGTCGCTACTCACATTGCTGACAATGATACTTCAAAAGACCAGCATTTGCTTCCATTCGAAGGGAATATCGACTGGAAAGCGGTTATTTCCGGGCTTCGAGATATCCGATATGATGGACTATTCAATTTAGAAATTGGCGGCGCCGTCCACAAAGTTCCAATTGGGATTCGGGAATCAAAACTGCGATATGCGTTGGAATTGATTACGTTTATGATAGAATCAGAGAGTTTTTAAGAAAATTCTTGATTATGCCTTGGGCGTATGATATACTAATTTAGCAAAGTCAAAAAGTGAGGTTTTACAATGAGTAGAAAGATTAAAATCACAGCAGGCGATGTAAGTATGGAAGCGGAATTAAACGATTCAAAAACGGCAAATTTGATTTGGGAAGCCCTGCCAATTAGAGAAAGTGGCAGCACATGGGGTGATGAGATTTATTTTTCTATTCCTGTGCGAGCAAAATCTGAGAACCCTAAAGAGGTTGTAGAGTTTGGCGATATAGCCTATTGGCCGCCTGGCACGGCGTTTTGTATATTTTTCGGGCCAACACCGGCGAGCCGGGGAAATGAGATTAGACCTGCCAGCGTTGTCAATGTGGTGGGAAAGCTGTTGGGAAACCCGAAGGATTACAAGAAGGTTAGAAGCGGCGCAGAGGTAGTTTTAGAGCGCATTGAAGCTTAAAGTGGTTAAAGGGTTAAGGGGCAAAATGGTGAATGGGTAAAGTAGTGAAATGTTAACATTCTATCAATAATCCTTAATTCCTTAGGTCTTTAGCCCAATTGCCCCTGGCCCTTTTGCCCTTAGCTGGAACCAGTATAAGATATCCCAAAGGTGCAAAGCGTTTTGGAATCAATGAGGTGAACAATATGCCATTGGATGAAAAAGAAAAGGAAGAACTAAAAAAAAGATATAAAGAACATCGTCAAGCGATATGGTCTGGAAAACATAGTCGTAAATTGAAGAGAAAAGATGCGAAAAGAGACGTGGATAATTTTGCCGCCAGGAAAGAAGAACAAAAAGCAAGTATTTCCCCTGAACAGCCGACAAAGTTAGTCGAGATTGAAAACGCTGCATCCGTTAGAGAATCAAAGCTGCGTAGTTCACCAAAATTGGCTGACGATGAAGAACAAAATCAGATGGTAATTCTCCGCCGTCCGAAGGGAAGAAAATCTGTGAGTGAAGCACCAACTAAAATAGTGTCACCTGTTAGCGAACGAACTACACTTTATGAACCTGAACCGATGCGTAAAACAGAGGTAAAATCATCCTCTTTAACGAGCAAAACAAAACCAGATGATAAAATCACTATGTTCACTCCGTTCACCGACGGCTCCGCCTTACGGCTTGAACAGAATGAACCGCAATCAAAATCTTCTTCTTCCTCCAATGTTGCAGAATTATCAACTAAATTGGCAGTTACCGAGGCACCACTGTCTTCTCAAGAAAATATGTTAAAGGAAAAAATTAAGAGCCAGCGACAAGAGATTTGGGCTGGTGTCTCGTCTCAAAAGAAACGCCGGCAAAAGCCCCCAAAACAAAATGCTAAAAAAGCAGAGGAAGACTTAGAAATTATATCTGCACAAAATCCCAAAGAAGCGAAGAAAGGTCTAAACCTGGGTATAGTATTCATTGGCATAGCTGCCGTAGTTGCTGCGGTAGTTTTAGGTGTGTTATTAGGATATATTCTTGCTTAATTACTTTTCGGCATTGTGCAAAACATTTCTGCGCTGTGCCCAAAAGTGTGATCTTGATTATAAACTGTGAGGTGATTTATATGCGATTGAAAGAGAAGTTAATAAAAGAGATTGATAAGTTGAATTCAAGAGAAATTGTTGAAATTTATAAATTAGTTCTAGTCGTAAAAAGCCAAGAAAAGATAAATCAAGAGTCTAATCCCAAGCAAGGTTATCTTAGAGTTCGAAATGCCTTGAGGAATTATTGCGGAAGGCTTTCCGATGAGATAAGAGCTGAACGTGAGGAGCGATGATGAACCTATTTTTTGATACATCTGCATTGGTTAAATTTTTTCATGAAGAAATAGGGACGGAGTTGGTAACTCAACAGAACGAAGTATGGATTTCCGAACTAACTATTGTTGAATTTCTAAGTGTTATGTATCGTCTCTATTGAGAGAAAAAAAATGTTGATGATGAGTTGAAAGAAGCTATAAATGGATTTGAAGAAGAATGTCATCGTTTTATTGTTGTGCCACTCAATATAGTTATAATCGAAGAAGCAAAGGATTTGTTGAGTACATTTGGAAAAAATTTTTCTCTAAGAACTTTAGATGCCTTGCAACTTGCTTCCTGTAACCTTGTTTATGAGGATGATGAAAATTGGACTATTGTCAGTTCTGATCGAAGATTGATACGTGTTATTCAGAACGCAGGTATGAATATAATCAATCCGGAAGAACAAGAATAGCTTGCTTTATGGGATGGCAAGGAGATAAAATAACATACCTCGTTACAGGTGAGTCAGGTTTTGTCGGAAGCAACATAGCTTGAGTGTTACTTCATGGAAAACAAAATGCAAATTTTTCCTAAATATTTTCACAACTCAAAATATACAGTTCTTGGTAGGATAACTTCTTACTTCATTTTGATGATTCTATGTTTTGGGATGCTCTACGGCTTCTTTACCAACGCAACATTTGCTACGTGCTCTTCTCGTAATTCCAATTTAACAAGCAAAATAAATCACTCGCATCGTGTTCGCCCGAAAGCTTTTGAAGGTAGTCTCTTGCTATCACAAGCACCACGGCTTTATGAAACAGCTTCACTAACTTTGCGTTTAGAATCACTCGTGGATGAACCTCTGAGAGCCACGGTCCGTTTTGTGATTCCACAAGGTATGTTTTTTGTAGGAGAGGATGGTTCATTTCTGCAAAAAACAACGGACGACTTCGTCTTACCGCAAAATCCAGCGATGTTTCAAGATGTTTACCTGCCTGCTAAATCATCCGCTCAATATTTTGTCACCGTCACAGTTGTTAAAACTGGCAACTATACTCTTCAAGCCTCTGTCTATACATCACCGGAACATCAACCGCGGATGGCTAAAATTCCCCAGCATTTCTTTACTTATTTTTCTGTTTCCAATACTCAATCAAACTTTAGTGATGCAGATGAAGGTCCCACATTCAAGAATCTCCATTACAGAAGGGTAATGCGTGTGAAACCAGAGGCGCAAAAACTTGCCCCGAAAAAAGCAAACCTGGATACTGTCACAGTCAGAGGAACCGCCGCATACTTTGATGATAATGAATTGCGAGAACTACCAATTCGTAGCTTGAAGGTTATACTATTCGATAGCAATAGATCCTTCGATGATAAAATCGCAACAACCTATACTGATGAACAGGGCAAATATGATTTTTCTATCAAAAACATTGATAGGGAAGACAATTCAAAACGTGACTTATACGTGACATTCTATTTTGAAAATAATGTAATATCTATCCAGGATAGAGGAGACAGACTCTACCAATTTTCATCAGAAATAGTCTTTGATGTGCCGGATGAAGAACTGGAATTTCATCTTTTATTGGATTTACAAGATACTCTGCGCGGTTTAGGCACTATCTATAACACAATTATGGAAGCACATGATTTTCTTATGAAAAAAGTAGGTTGGGAAAGGGACGTAATCCCAATTCAATGGCCAGCCTCCGGTACATATTATGAAGTTAGGTCAATTGGGTTTAACTTCTTCGAAGTTATCAATATTGCTCACGGTGATGAATGGCATCGCATATCGATGTTTCATGAATATGGACACGCAGTTATGACGTCAGCCTACGGTAATGACATGAATAAAATTCCTTTCGGTGATTACAATCAGCCTCATTGGGTATTCACAGTATCTGACGGGAAATTTGCCATGAGTGAGGGTTGGGCTGAGTTTATGGAAGCTGTTGTGGATGATAATGCGCTGAATGTTACGGGATATATCAACGCCGATGTTCCGAATATTGAATCAAATAAATGGTGGACTGGCGACATTGAGGGAAATGGCAGCAACACTCGTGGGGAAATCGTCGAAGGTGCAGTTGCCAGTATGTTCTGGGATCTCACAGATACTGCTGCCAGTCAAGATAAAACCCCGGGAGTTGATGACGATGGCATTAGCGATATGTTTATTCAGTTGTGGGAGATATTGACAAGTGACCGTCCCATAGATATTATAGAAGTCGCGATGGCATGGCAAAAGCACAATTTTGATAACTACGATGAACTGGAGTTAATTTACGCAACTCATGGCATCCTACTACGTCACAATTCTCCACCGACCATTACAATAACACATCCGCCTGCGGAAGACGCTGTGGCTGATACTTTGTACGCGATAACCTGGATAGCTGATGATAAAGATAATGAAACTTATACTGTGGACTTATTTTTCGATACCGATAATATACCCGGCGGTGAAACTCCAATTACAACTATAGTACCGAACGATGTAGCCAGATTTGAGTGGAATACGAGCAGAATTCCCGAAGGTACATATTACATCTATGCAATCGCCAGGGATATCCGCGCAGGCGAGAACGAAGACTATAGTGATGGTCTGTTAGTAGTTGACCATTCTCCTCTTCTGCCGCCAACAGTCACATCGCCTACTCATCCAGAGCAATCTCGTTGGTATGCTAATAACTCACCTCAGTTCACGTTAAAAACCATTCCCTACAAACCTAAAAGGCAGTATAGCTATCTTTTAAACAAGACGCCTAATGCAATCCCTGACAGCAGTTCGGAAACAGATGTTGTTGAAAATCGCTTGTCTTTCAACAATTTATCGGAGGGTACTCGATGGTTGCATATTCGCGCGCAAGATGACTTGGGCTACTGGACAGACGCAACCCATTTTCGGATTAACATAGATGTATCTAAACCGTCAAAAGTCGAAAATGTGCATTGGGTTAATGGCAAAACAAATATAGACGTCGCCCTTTTGCCTATCTCTATCGAATTAGCGTGGGATGCTGCCGATGATGAGGTTGGCGGTATTGCTCAGTATCATATTCAAGTCTATGCCAACCCCGCCGGAGTTAAATCACCCAATATATCAGTTGACAATTTATTTTTTGAAGATGCAGTAGACGAGAATACTTTGTCCAGCAATTTTATAGCAGATGAAGATTATACATATTTCGCTCGTGTCAGAGCAGAGGACCGCGCTGGGCTACTTGGTAGTTGGAGTCCTATATCAGCAGGTGTAACTATTCCTCGGCAGCATCCATGGGATGTCAATCGGAATAATAAAGTGGATATTGAAGATTTGATTTTGGTTGAAGTTCATTTCAGTGAGGAAGCATTGAGTACACCCGCGAGCAATGCTGATGTCAACGGCGATGGCGTCATAGATATTTTAGATTTGGTGTTAGTCGGTCAGCATTTTGGAGAATAGTATACTACTCTAGGTGATTCTTTATGACATCATTTCTCTTCTGGAATCTGAATAGGAAACCTTTGCAGAAAATCGTTGCGAATTTGGCTTTACGCTATGAAGTAGATGTGCTCATGCTTGTAGAATGTTCAATTGAACCGAGTGTGTTATTGAAAACTCTGAATCAACATCGCAGAGCAGAATATCATTATGCCCCAGGCCTTTGTCAGAAGGTAGAGATATTTACGCGATATCCCAGACAATTCATAGAACCTATATACGAAGAAGATAGACTTACGATACGAAATCTGAAGTTGCCAGGAGCGACAGATATTTTGTTAGCCGTTACGCATTTTCTTAGCAAACTGCATTGGAGCGATTCAAGTCAAGCTTCTGAAAGCGTAGAACCGGCAAATTCAATTAGGCTTGCAGAAAAACAAGTTGGGCATTTTAGGACTGTCCTGGTTGGTGACCTTAACATGAATCCTTTTGAAGATGGAGTTGTAAGTGCGAATGGGCTGCATGGCGTTATGAGCCGGAATATTGCAGAAAAGGGAACGAGAGTCGTACAAAGAAAGGAGTACCCGTTCTTCTACAATCCTATGTGGAGTCTTTTTGGCGATGCGACGCCAGGCCCTCCAGGAACATATTACCACAGCAGATCAGAACACAAGGTGTTCTTCTGGAATATATTCGACCAGGTTTTAATTCGCCCTGACTTACTGTCCTTGTTCAGCAACGAAAACCTTGAAATTTTGACATCTGATGGAAATATTTCATTTCTATCCTCACAAGGAGTACCTGATGCTAATATCGCATCTGACCATCTCCCAATATTTTTTAGACTTTGGTTATAATTATTTTTGGAATGGAGGTTTTGGATATGCGTGATTTATGGCCAGAAGATATCGGACCTATATCCGATTTAAAAGCCCCAGTGACCATCTTGAGAGAACAGGGGGCGCTATTGGGTAAAAAAACGAACAATATAGTGGAAGTTGAGGTAGTGCTGTTTGAACCAATCCGTCCTGAAGAATTCCTTTACGCGTTCCTCATTGTTGCCCCAGCTTTAGATAACTATCGGTATAAGCTTTTCACAATTTCGTATAACATTAATATATACCCCGTAACAATCAGTGTCGATGGAGAAATACGGGCAGAGATTAATCCTGCGGATCCAGAAGGAAAACTTACAGCCGAATCGGAAGATGATTTCGTGGAAATTCTAAAAAAGATTTTCAGCGCCAAGAAAACAAAAAGAGTTATCGGAGCATTATTATCAATGATTAATTATGGACAAGAAGAACAAATTGCTGGTATAAATTCCAATGACCACTAAGCAGCCAAGCGTCCTTCATATCAACCTGACTCATAATAGAAAGGAGAAGCGGCTTTTTCCTCTCCTGATTCAAAGAAGGCAGTTTATGAAGTAACAATCCCCTAACCCCTTTGGTAAGGGACTGCTGAAAGAAGTGAACAGAAGGGGGCTCCGCCGTAAAAAAGATGAAAAATGTCAATTTTCCCAGTGTTCAAGCAGTGCCACATCCGACCAAGCTCGTATTTCAGTTAGATGGTACTGAATTGGTAAGTTACAATCATATTCACGCTCTCTATAGACCATATCTATTCCCCGTTATCGGCCCTTCGGGTAGATATCTCACCCGTATCAGCCATCCACACGACCCTATTGGGCACCGACATCACTATTCTATCTGGTTGGCACATCACAACATTAACGGTGTAGATTTCTGGTCAGATGCGGATAAGAGCGGCAAACAGATTCATCAAAATTTCTTAGAATTTGAGGATGCGCCAGATTTTGCCAAGATGGTGGCGCAGGTGCTTTGGCAAACTCCCGATGGCAAAGTCTTGCTTGATGAAAATAAACAAATCACCATTCGCCTCCTTGAATCGAAGCAATATTTCATTGATATGGATTTAACTTTTAACGCTGTCGAAGATATTCATTTCGGCAAAACCAACTTTGGATTATTGGGTGTCAGGGTATCCAAAACAATGGGCGTTCACGACGGCGGTGGAAATATCACCAATTCGGAAGGAGACATAGATGAAGAGCAGGTATTTGGCAAACGCGCCAGATGGTGCGATTATTCTGGCCCTGTTACTCCCACAGAAGGGAATGGAATTACAATTTTCGACCATCCGTCAAACTACGACCATCCAGTCCATTGGCATGTCCGAAATGACGGTTGGATGTGTCCATCACTGTTTTTCGAGACAGCTTTGAATCTTCCAGCAGGGCAAAAATTGAGTGTAAAATATAGGTTATTTGTGCATGCTGGCGCTACGGATGTTGAGATAATAGAAAGGCATTATCAAAGATACAGTAGTGAAACGTAAAACGTGAAACGTGATAAATATAAAGTCATGTTTCACGCATCACGTTTCATTCATAGTTAGGTGCATAATTGATTAAAAATTACCGTATAAATTTAGTAATTCTCTCTTTATTTTTCATATCAGCTTGTGTTACTCCAACTAAGATGTGGCAAGCGGATAGAATGGTTGATGGAGGGAAATACCTGGAAGCCATCGCCATGTATACGCAGATTATGCAATCAAATCCTGATACGGAAATTGCTCGCGAGGCACATCTCAAAGCTGGTGTGGTTTATTACAAAAATTTAAGCGAAACGGAAAAAGCGCTGAGTATTTGGGAAAAAATTGTCAAGTATTATCCGAGGAGCAAGCAAGCAGGCGAAGCACTTTGGTTGCTTGGAATGCATTATTATGACAATGGCGAATATCAACAGGCGCGCAATAAGTTCATTCAACTCATCTTAGATTTTCCCCATAGTAGTAAAATTAAGTCTGCCAGGATTTCAATAGCGGCGTGTTATGAACACTTGAATGAATATCAGAAGGTAATTTCAACCTATACAGAATTTGAACGATTCTATCCGCGCGATTCGAAAATACCAGGGATTGTGTTAAAAAAGGGTGAAATCTACGAACAATTAGGACGAAAAGACAAAGCGATTTTAGAATATCAGAGAGTGATAAGTGACTTTTCATCGTTCTACAGTGAGGTTAATAAAGCCCAGCAACGACTGGAAACTTTGGGTGTAAGTGAAAAATCAGTTGAAGAACAACAAGGTGGAATTCGCGAAGTCGGCCCAAAAGTTCGCCCTGATGCGCGCGCCGAATTAGAGAGTTGGGCTATTTCGCCCATATTTGGGTATAACCCTCGAGAACTTCTCATGGGCCCAAGTGGGAACACATTATTTGGCGGGATTGAATTGGAGGCGAGTTTAAATTCCGATGGAGCATTACTGGATGATGCTGTATACAGTATGGGCTTGATGTACTATATGGTTGAAGATTACAAGAAAGCGGGGGCGTGCTTGGAGAAAGCCGTAGAAATCGGTATAAAATCGGTAGATGCATACCTCAAATTGGGTGTGTGCTATCGGGAAGTCGGTTCAGTGGAAAAAGCGAAGGAGACGTTTAAAACTGCTGCGAAAATCGACCCAAGCGTTATGCAAAACCTGATTATGGATAGTGAAAATCAAGCGGCAAACGGAAATTTTGAAAAAGCAATAAATTCCCTGGAAATGATTTTGGGAATATCAAAAACCGCGGACGAACGAATCTATCCTCTCCTAAGCGCGATTTATCAGAAAATAGGCAATACACAAAAAGCGGAAGAATACAAGAAATTATCTGAAAATTAGACTTCCGAAATCTCCAGAACTTCGGAAGTCTGGATAGGCGTATAAAAAAAATTGAACACTTTTGTCCGGTTAATTGTCTAACATTCCGAACCCAAAAGGAGGATATAGCGGGTGGAAAGAATTGACGCGATTCTAATTGAAGATGTCCGAGAGGGGGATATGGCAGCATTAGCTGCATTGGTGGAAAAATACAAACGGATGGCTTATCGAGTAGCAGTTAAAATTACGAATAACCATGAGGATGCTAACGATGTTGTTCAGGACGCGTTTTTGAAGGCTTATGATTCTATTCATAAATTTCGGATGGACTCCTCTTTTGAGACCTGGTTGTATAGAATCGTTGTCAATCTCTCGATTAATATTGTTAAACGCCATAAAAGACGCGGAGAATGCGCCCTTTCGGAGGAAATAATCCCTCAAGCCACGGCAGATGTCAAACGTCAAGTTGAGTTTAAAAATGACCCATCCATTCAAGCAGAAAAACAAGAGCTACGCGAGTGGGTAACCAAAGCCGTAGATAGTTTACCTATTCACCATCGGACAGTGGTAATTTTGCATGAATTAGAAGGATTAACTCATTCAGAAATCGCTTCTATCCTCAATTGTTCGGCAAGTACGGTGCGGACAAGGCTTCACTATGCTCGAAAGCGATTGCGGGAACTACTAAAACCATACATAGATTCGACAAATTAGACTTCCGAAAGCCTCGAGGACTTCGGAAATCTACGAGGTGCACATGAGATTAAAATGTAATCATATTAAAAATCTATTATCTGATTATCTTGATGGAATTCTCTCCGAGAATCAGACATTTGCTATTTCTCAACATTTAAAGCATTGTCGAGTGTGCCAGCGTGAGTTAGAAAACTTAGAGAAAACAAACCAATTGCTAAAATTCTATATTGAAAAAACGCCTCCTGATGGTTATTTTCAGCAATTATGGCCTAATCTTGAAAATCAAATAGAATGCAGAAGTAGCTACAAACAGATTAGTTTGTCTTGGTTGGTCACACTTTTGATGCTAAAGCTAAAGGGATTTAAAGCTGGTTTGCTCGTTAGGTGTGAAGAGTTCAAAACAACCTTGAATAGTCAATGGTACAAAATACTGGTTAAATTCGCAATTGCGGTATCTCTTGTCTTTATCGTAATTTTTATAGATAGAACATATATTAGACCATCACATAAAGTAGTTTCAGAATTTATAAGAAATTCTCTCTCTTCCCCAGGCACTTATTACTCTGAATTTTCCAATCAGCGTGATTTACGAAGTAAATCCGCTCTTCAGAAACGCAACGATAGTAGAATGCCAGTTGGTTATCAAGTGAAAGACATCAATCTAAAGAAGGAAAACATATTCAACACTCTACCAGTATTACATGGTAAAGTTGGTACTGTTGATATAGATTTACACCCTGTAAGTATCAAAGATGGTATTTTGACCTTGGTTATCAATCTGGCGGATGTTAATGATACTCCAACAGAACAATTTCTTATGGTTAATCAACAATCTCGTTTCAACTCTATGGGATATTGGAGCGAAGTTAAAGAGCTTCCACGCAGTTTAGATTTGCCCGAAGGTCCCAAGGTAGGTGGTAGTAAAAACCCCAAATTTGAAAGTTGGTTAGCCAATCTTTTGACTAATGTAACTTTGCCAACGTTATCGATAGCGGATGCTTCTGGACTCGAAAATGTAGCAACAGGTAGAATTTCCGATTGATAATGTTTGACATTCAGAGAAAAATATAGTTAAGCATAATGATAAAAATGATGAAAAATACCTGTCAATTTAATCAAAATATGTTATACAATTAGTTCATGCTAAATAGGCAGGAGGTGTAGCATGAGACTGGTTTATTCATTTCGTATAGACCAAAATGATAAGGCAGTTTATCCGGCACTCAAAGAGATGTCAAGGGTAT
>JACKQG010006172.1_pt1 | contig 12828 bp, 11 predicted proteins | sample 8237621 | NCBI WGS metagenome assembly JACKQG01 (sample SAMN15677084, study PRJNA649215) | marine metagenome | biome: marine; feature: Black Sea; material: saline water; isolation source: suspended particulate matter (SPM) from the Black Sea western gyre | collected 2013-06-09/2013-06-10 | depth...
GTTTTATGTCTGCTTGCTTACCAAATGGTCGGTTTGGAATGTTTAAGACAAATGGAGAGGGTCTGTCAAGAATTTTATTGCAAATAAGGTTTGAGTTATTCGCAGGGAAGCGAGCTGAACGAATTCTGCCACTCTGTTCATTGGAATGTAACCGATCGGTTAGTTAGCAGGTCCTCTCATATGAAGCATCATTGGATTGTTGATTGTTGATTGACGATTGAAAAGATCTGAAACCCCTTTGGAATTGAATATTGAAAAAATAACCGAATGACCATGAATGACAACCCGTAACCTGAAATCTTATCGAATAGGGGGGGAAGGGATTGACAATCAATCCCTGTTTGTCTATAAACCGCTACCAAAGGAGACTCGAATTGTGGAGATTGACATTTTATGCGGACATGAAACGGTCCGCTTAGTCCTGCCCCGAGGGGCCGAAATCCTGGAGGCGCACCCCATGCCGGTGCTGAACGACCCGGAGGCCAGCGTCGCGGCCTCCCTCAGGGATCCGATTGACAGCCCTCCCCTCGCACAGTTGGCCAGAGGCCGGAAAACCGTCTGTGTGGTCATTTCAGACATCACCCGCCCTGTTCCCAATCGTGTGATTCTTCCCCCCCTCCTGAGGACATTGGAGTCTGCCGGGATCGAGCGGGCCGAGATGACCATCCTGATAGCGACCGGCACACACCGCCCCAATTTGGGGCAGGAACTGGTGGATCTCGTGGGGGAACCAATCGCTACAGGTTATAAGATCATCAACCACGATTGTCGTCGCCGGGACACTCATCGCCGCATTGGGGAACTGGGAGGGGCCCCTGTCGAAATCAATACGGCCTATCTTGATGCGGATCTCAAGATACTCACCGGCCTTATCGAACCCCACCCTTATGCAGGCTATTCCGGCGGCGCAAAAAGCATCCTTCCAGGGCTGTCAAGCCTCGAGACGATGAAGTTCATGCATTCTTTCAAGATGATCGCCCATCCTAATGTTACCAACTGCATCCTCGACGGAAACCCCTTCTATCAGGCGACTCGTGATGTAGCCGCTCTTAGCGGCGTGGACTTCATCGTCAACGCGGTCATCAACAAAGAGAAGCAGCCGGCCGGTATTTTTTCTGGGAGCCTTCATGGTGCGCATCTTGCCGGCTGCCGGATGGTGGGGGAATTCTCGGTCATCCATATAAAAAAACCTGCGGACCTCGTGATTACTTCGGGGGGTGGTACTCCCATGGATGCGACCTTTTATCAATGTGGAAAGGGCCTGCTGGTCGCGAAGGGTATTTGCCGACCGGGCGGGGCGGTGATCATGGCCTGTGGCTGCGCCCAAGGGATCGGGAGTGACACTTACGCTGAACTTGTGGCGGGCCACAGGGATTTGGACGAATTCAGCCGCATGTATGCTGATCCAAGGAATTTCGTCATGGACCAGTGGGCCGCCCAGTCGTATTTCCAGTCGCTGAACCGTATCGGCCGTGTTCTGGTCTATTCCCCTGGACTCACCGCAGAGCAGTTGAACCCCTTTGGTGTCCAGAAGATCCATGACCTTCAGAAAGAGGTGGACAGGCTTCTCCTGGAGTATCCACAAGTGGCTGCAATACCTCAGGGACCCTATGTCGTGGGACTGACGAATTAGGGATCGAAGACCATGAGGCAAGGCGCCCAAAAGAGCCCACGTGGCGGTAGCGTCTCCACACGACTCCAAGCCATGCCTTCCTGACTCTTGTACCCAAGATTTTCAGTTTTTTCAACGAAATTCAAAAAAATTTCAGGATGCCGGACAGCCTTGGTTCCTTTTTGCCCTATTTCTCACTTACTTTCAGCTAAAGTTACCGTAGATATTGTCGGTTATTCCTGGATTCCTTTTCAAGAGAAAGCCAGTCATGCCCGATACATCTTCCGGTTACCAACCGCGCAACCCGTAACGAGCATCCAGCATCAAGTATCAAGCATCCAGAAATAACTATCCATCATCCAGAAACCAGCATCCAGTATCCAGAAACCAGGATCCAATTTCCATTGACTTACAGAGCAGTTATATGTAAACAGCATTGAGCAGTACTCCGAACCAGGTTTCTTCTTTAGACCGCAAAAAAGGGAAAAGAGGATTAGAGATGGCTTGTGAACGTCCAAAACCCCGTTACTCCGAACAAATGGAGAGCGGGCTTTTGTATTTTGTGGCCCGGAGAAAAACACATGGTAAAAGATATGGGATCAGGACGTGGGGATAGATCACGACAGTTTACAATTAACAGCAAAGCTAAAAACCACCATGCCTATCCGGTTGCTGCACACAACGCGCCTCTGTGCCAGCGAGGCCTAAATTTTGATCCAAGATTTGGAATCTCGACCTATGAAAACGTCTAAATTTCCTACGTCCGGCGTGAAAATGCGTCGAAACTGGAGCCATATGGAATCGAAGGCCTATAGATTCCTTATAGTTGATAGGCAAATAAGGCTGGCACTGGGCAGCCTTCGCTGGAATCCCTTCCCGGCTTCCAATTGTGCAGCAACCGGATAGGCATGAAAATCACATAAAATAAGATAATTGGATGCGTTATTTACTTACAAATGGATGTCCCGCATACCACGCTGAGAATGCTATCAAGAGGAGGTAAAAAATGAGTTTTAAAGTCGTTCATACGTATGCTTTGCCTGATGTGGATCATGGAGAAGATCTGATTAAATCCTTTGATGCCACTTTGATCAAGGGGATATGGCCAAATGAGGATGAGATTATCAGAAACACCAAGGGTGCGGATGCGGTAATCGGTGTTGGATCCAGGCAACCATTTAACCGGACGGTACTCCAAACCTTAGTAGACTGTCGCATCATTGCGGGAATTGCCATAGGGCATGAAGCGGTTGACTTAGCCGCTGCCACCGATTTTGGGATTGCTGTCACGAATGTCCCTGATTACTGCCTGGACGAGGTCTCAGGTTTGGTCATAGGTCTCATGCTGGCCCTCGGCCATAAGATTCCCCAGATTGATAAGGCCGTGAGGGAGAGACAAATCAATTTTACCGGCGATCAAAAAACCAGAAAAGAGATTGGCTATCCGATGTTCCGTATGCGCGACCAGACCCTTGGCATCGTGGGGCTGGGAAAAATCGGCACAGCCACGGCATTAAAGGCCCGGGGGCTGGGAATGAGGGTTATCGCTTATGATCCCTATGTCTTTCACGGGGTCATGGAAAGCCGCGGAGTAGATCCGGTAGATTTTGACACGTTACTCCGTGAATCCGACTTTATTAGCCTGCATACGCCCCTGACGGACGAGACTCACAGCATGTTTGGCGATGAAGAGTTTAAGCGGATGAAGCCCACCTGTTACTTTATCAATACCGCAAGAGGAAGATGCGTGGATGAACCCACCCTTATCAGGGCGCTGGAGGAGGGTCACATCGCCGGGGCAGGACTTGATGTGACGTTTAAGGAGCCCATAGCAGCGGACAACCCGCTTCTCAAGATGCACAACGTTTTACTCACCGGACACAGCGCCTTCTACTCCACGAGCTCGAACGAAGAGCTCTATTACAAGCCGATGACCCAGGTGGTCATGGCCCTCAATGGGGAATGGCCTCTTTATGGCCTAAATCCGGAGGCAAAGGAAAAGTGGCTGAAAAGGTGGGGCAAGGAGGCCTGAAATGGAAAGGCATGCCCAGTTCAAGTATGACGCTGCCCCCTTGGAAATTTATGAAGGCCCTGCGGAAAAGCCCCCCATAGCAGTTACTTGCGTGCTGAAGGCAATGGCCGCCGGCGAACATGAGGGCTTAGACAAAGGGCTCGAGGTGGGGGCCGAGGGGCGCGCCAGGGTTTTCCCACTATAGATCCCTGGGTCCGAGCCACAAATACCGATCAGCTCAAGCTTGAGAATGCCGTCGTCATTGCCTACCTCGGGCAGAACGAACTCCTGCAATTCCAATTTCCCCGGGCTCGTGAGGACCATAGCCCTTGTTTTTTTCATCGGAAGCACCTCAATCTTTTGACTGTTTACGGAATCACTTTAATCCGAGCATCTCCCTTGCTTCATCCGGAGATGCGGGTTCTTTATCTAATGCTCTCAACACAGCCACTGTCTTTTCCACCAACTGGGCATTGCTTTTGGCAGGCGTTCCCGGTCTAAGATAAAAATTGTCCTCGAAACCGACCCTCACATTGCCTCCAAGTAATGTGGACTGGGCAACCATGGGAAAGCTGGCAGAACCCACCCCGAATCCTCCCCAAATGGCGTTAGAGGGAAGGGCCTCTCGCATCAAGAGCATGTTTTTTGAGGTTGCAGTATTCCCCACGGAATCCCCAGGCAGAGTTGAAAAATGGGTAATCCCTCCACAAGGCCCTTTTCGATCAAGCTCCTGGCTATCTCCACATGGCCTAAGTCAAACACCTCTAACTCAGGCCTGACACCCGTTCGAACGAGAACAGGGGCATCAATGATGGCTACAAGCAGGTAGGCGGCCGTGGTGGTTAACCCCACGACAGTGCCGGAGCAGGCGCAGGCTAAGGCGATGGGTAGCAAACTTTGGCCCCTCTTTCCATTGCATGGAGGATACCCTTGATTCCCATGCGGGTGTCCTTTTGGAAGGCGCTTATAAGGACCAAGAATAGATTTAACTCGCCCTTTAATGGATGACTCTTTTCACTTCATGAGTTCCTTGGAATTTTAAACAATGGCAAGAGGTCGCACCGGCGAGGCGGTGCCACCTCGTATTTTCAAAGGTGAAACGATCAAGAGAAACTCGTAAATTCCCGCCTCGGCCAACTCTTCCAGGTTCATGGCCTCAATGATGTGGATTCCATTGGTGGCCAACAGAATTACATGCACCGGCAGATTGGCCGATGGAGTTTTCTCCAGGGCTACGGTGTCCGCCCCGGCGTAGCCAATTCCCATCTCCACCAGCCATTCGGCCCCATCCTCCACCAGGCCGGGGCAGCCTTCGTGGTGGGAAATATACTTGCGGGCGTTTTGAAAATGCTGGATCCAACCCGTGCGGATCAAGGCAGCCTCGCCCGGGCCGGGGGTTGTTCCCTGACGTTCGGCACATGCCTTCAGGACCTCGGCCGTTACCCGATAATCCGGGGCAAGACACTCCACGCCCTCCAGGCCGGCTACATCAAACAACACCCCCCGGGTAAACACCGGGGCCGCTTCGTGGATGCCGGCCTTCTGGAGGCCTTGGTAGTCTTGCCAGGGGTCAATGTCCCCCACTCCGTAGACTTGATTATTCACCGAAATGTGCCCATGGGCGTCCATGTGGGTGCCGGTGTGGCCCCCGGTGGTGAACAGGCAGTTGGCGGCCGAGACTCCCTGCGCGTACACCATGTCGCCGTGCACCTTTGTGAGTGAAAATGCGAAGGGCGGGTGATTGGGATGGTGGGGCATTCCCGTATAGTATTCCATACCCAGGTCGAAGACCCGACATGTGTTGACTAAACCTTTTATTTCTTCGGTATTCATGGCTTTGTCTCCTCACTCCTTGAGTATCAAATTGGCGATGATCAACCTCTGGATCTCAGAAGTGCCTTCATAGATTCGAAGAGCGCGAATCTCCCGGTAAAGGCGTTCAACCACCGAGCCTTTCAACAAACCGACTCCGCCATGAAGTTGCACCGCCTGATCCACTACCTTGAAAGAGGCCTCGGTGGCGTAGAGCTTGGCCATGGACGCATGCCGGCCCACGGCCCGTTCTCCGCGGTCCTTGAGTATAGCCGCGCGGTAGACCAAGGCCCGGGCCGCATCCAGTTCCATGACCATATCCGCCAGCTTTATTTGAGTGGCTTGAAACTCCGCCAGGGGTTTGCCGAACTGGACGCGCTTTTTTACATGGTGCAGGGCTGAATCAAAGGCGGCTTGCCCGATGCCCAACGCCGCCGCACCCACAGTCATGCGAAACAATTCCAGGGTCTGCATGGCGATGTTGAACCCCTGACCCATCTCACCCAACAGGTTCTCCCGGGGCACGAAAATGTTTTCGTACTTCAGGCGGACCAGGTCGTGGGGAGCGATAACCTCCAGCCGCTGGGCTACGCTGAGCCCGGGCATGCCCTTTTCCAAAATAAAGGCCGACATGGCGCGTGGGTTGTCCGTCAGAGGGGTACGGGCGAAGGTGACCAGGATGTTCGCTGAGTAGCCGTTGGAGATGAAGATCTTTTCTCCATTGAGTCGGAAGCCCTCGCCCTCCACGTGGGCCGCGCTCTTCATACCGTTAACATCGCTGCCCGCGCCGGGCTCGGTGAGGGCATAGGTGGTGAGCAACTCGCCTTTCGCCACCGGGACCAGGTATTTCTTTTTCTGATCCGGGTTGCCGGCCAAATGGATGGGGTAGCTTCCCAGACCCTGCATGGCCAAGGTGACGTCGGCGGGACAGAAAACCCCGGCAAAGGCCTCCCGGGCCAGGCAGATGGGTAAGGCCTTGATCCCCTTGCCCCCAAGTTCCTCTGGCAGCAGAAGTTCAAAAAAGCCGGCGGCGGCCATCTGGGCTACCATGTCCCGGGGCGCCTCATCGGTCTCGCCGTATTTTTCGGCTAAGAGCGCTAACTTGTCCTTGGCAAACTCCTTACAAAAACGTTTAAACTGTTTTTCTTGTTCCGAAAGCATGAAATCCATAATTTTCAGCCCTTGCATCCCTTCCGCGCCGGCGGTCGGGGAAATTATTGGGGTGTCTTCCCGTTCCCTTAAAAAAAGATCTGGCCCGCAGTCCCATGCGGATCTCTAATCTCGCGGCAGGTATTTTTTCATGATCTTGCCGGTGGCGTTTTTGGGTAGTTCCTTCAGGAATTGGATCTGAGGCTGCTTATAGGGCGCCAGATTCCCCTTGCAATGGGACAAAATCCTCTCCTGGCTCACCTCCACGCCATCTTTGAGACTGACAAAAGCCTTGGGCACCTCGCCCTTTTTTTCATGGGGCACCCCGATCACTGCCACTTCGTTCACCCCGGGACAAGCGTAGAGCACCTCTTCGATCTCCCTGGGGTAGATGTTGTAGCCGCCGGTCACGATCAGTTCCGCCTCGCGGCCCACTATGAAATAGTAGCCGTCCTTGTCGCGGTAGACATGGTCGCCGGTGTAAACCCAGCCATCCCTGATTTTTTCACTGGTCAATTGGGGCAGGTTGTAATAACCATGCGTAGCGTTTGGCCCCCGAAAGATCAGTTGACCCACCTGGCCGGCGAGCGCCTCTTTGCCTGACTCGTCCACCACCTTGACCTCAACCCCGGAGACGCTTATTCCGATTGAACCTGGCTTGCGCAAACCGTAAACCGGGTTGCCGGTGACTAATCCAGTGGACTCGGTCAGCCCGTAAACCTCGATGATTTCTGCCCCGAACCTGGCTTGCCACTGCTTGAGCACCTCCACAGGGAGAGAAGCGCCGCCGGAGAGACCCATGCGCAGGGAGGAGACGTCATGTCTGCTCTGGTCCAGGCCGTTGAGCATATAGGTGAACATGGTGGGGACACCGGGAAACCAAGTGATGCGGTAGCGCCCTATGGCCTCCAAAACTTCCTCGGTGTTGAATCCCTCCATTACTACCACTGTGCCTCCGGAACTGAGGCTGCCCATAAATGGGCTGGCGATGCAGAAAACATGGACCATGGGTAGCACCGCCAAGGTCACGTCGCTTTCGCGCAGCCCGTAGTTTTGGGCCACATTGGGTCCGCCAAAGGTGAGGTTCCGGTGGGTCAGGATGACGCCTTTGGGCTGACCGGTGGTTCCGGAGGTGTAGAAAGTAAGGGCGGGCATGTCGGGCGAAAACGCTGGCGGTAAGTACCCGGCAAGCGGTCCCGAGACAACCCTTTCCAGTGATGCCTCCATGGGCTCGGCAGCCCGACGCACCACCGTTGACCGGAGTTTCCGGACTTCGCTTTCCACCTCTTTAACCCGGGGCACCCATTTTTCGTGCACCAAGATGGTTCTGGCTCCGGAGTTGTTTAAAATGAAGCTGATCTCGCGCGGTGTGTAGCTTGGATTGATGGGCACCACAACGCCGCCAGCCTTGATTATGGCGAAGAAGGCCATGAACAGTTGGGTGCTATTGGGGTGAAGGGTGGCAACCATGCTACCCGGCTTTACCCCCAACTTTTGCAGGCCCGCGGCCAGGCGATCGCTAATCCGGTCAAACTCGGTGTAACTTATTGGCCCGAACTCGCCGACCAGATAATTTTTGTCTCCGTACCTATCAACTTGTGTCTTGAGAAATTCAACCAGGTCCATGCTAATTACTTCTCTTAGGGGGTTAGAGTACTGTTCTACCGCCATCTATGCTGAGGGTCTGACCAGTTATGAAGTTTGCCGCTTCCGAGGCTAAAAATACAACCGCGCCCATGATGTCCTTGGCCTCACCCACCCGGCTCAGAGGCGTGAACTCAATAATCCTCTTGTAGAGCTTGGGATCGGCCAGGGGAGCGGCGGTGAGCGGCGTGGCAAAATAGCCTGGGGCCACGGCGTTTACATTAATGCCGTAGGGTGCCCATTCCGCGGCCAAGGCTTTGGTCAGCATGACCACTCCTGCCTTAGTCATGGCGTATACCGACAATGGAAGCGTCTTACGCACCAAAAAGGCCGCGGCCGAGGCCATGTTGATTATCCTGCCCCCTCCCCGCTCGACCATGACACGAGCCGCAGCTTGGCAACCGAAGTACACGCCCCTTTGATTGATCCGCACCACGGCGTCAAAGTCTTCAGGGGTCATCTCCAGAGCCGGGGTGCGCACGTTGATGCCGGCATTGTTGACCATGATATCCAGGCCGCCCAATTCATCCACTGCGGTATGCACCATGGCTTGGATCGAGTCAACATCGCCCACGTCCACCTGAACCAGATGGGCCCTGCGCCCCAAGGCTGTGATCTGAGCGCGGGTGTCCTCGCCGTCGTGGCGCGAACCGCAATAGGTCACCAACACATCCGCCCCGGCTTGGGCCAGGCCCAGCGCAATCCATTTGCCCAGTCCGCGGCTGGAGCCAGTCACCACAGCCACTTGGCCGTCGAGATCAAAAGATGGCATTTCATTCATAGTTGGGTCCGTTTTTTGTCAATCAAGTTTTGATAAACTCGTAAAAAGTCGGAAAGCACCCGTTGTCGTCATTCCCGCGAAAGCGGGAGTTTTAGATGCTATGCCCCGTGTTCAACTAAGGAGACAACCGCCATTTTTCGGCCTTTGAACTCGATGATCATCATAACCGCCAGCAGGGCTGTTCCTATGGCGGGCAGAAGAGATCCGGGCCAGAAAATTACTATCGAACAGGCAATAAACAGCAGCCGCGTGGGCCAGTTAAGGTTTTTCAGGAAAAAGCCCTGGGCGCCAGCGGCCAGGGCAAAGATACCGATCGTTGCTTTGATGAAAACGTACCCGGTCGCCCATAGGCTGCCCTCAAAGAGCAGCGCCGGGCTATATACAAATAAATAGGGCAGCGTGTAAAGCACAATACCGAAGCGCACCGCCTCCAGGCCGGTCTTCATGGGGTGAGCCCCCGCTATGGCCGCCGCGGTGAAGGCGGTGGTGCAGACGGGGGGGGTAATCAAAGACAGGGAGCAAAAGTAGAATATGAACAGGTGAGCAGCTATGGGAAGAATCCCCATGGCGGTGAGCGCCGGTACTTCCAAGGCCGCCAACACCAGGTAGGAAACCACCGGCGGAAGACCCATGCCCAGTATGATCGATATCACCATGACCCAAAACAAGGTGAGAAACATGCTGCCCTGAGATAAAAAGCCGATGACTTCCGACAACTTCATGCCCGCCCCGGTCATGGTGAGGGTCCCCAGAATAATTCCAGCCACCGCACAGGGAATCGTTATAGGTATCATGCGCGTGGCGCCGTCCCTGAGGGCCTGAAAGATTCCTTGCAGGGAAAGTGTGCGGGAGAACCCCGCAACCAGCCAGAGAGCCAGCAAGGAGTAGGCGCAGGCAAACATCGCCGTATATCTGAGGGACATAAGTACGATCAGAATGGCCACCGGGATCATGAAGAACACCCCGGCCTTGAACGAGGGCCAGAACCGACTCAATCTCTCAGGGGGCAGTCCGGCCAGCCCTTTGTAGCCCGCATAGAAGTCCACCATGAAGAACAAACCTACGTAGTGGAAAAAGGCCGGAAGGGCAGCAGCCACGCATACGGCCGCATAGTTTATCCCCAGCATGTTGGCCATCACAAAGGCTACTGCGCCCATGATGGGCGGGGTTTTATAACCGCCGGCCGAGGCCACCGCTTCAATGGCTCCGGCCACCACCGGCTCCATGCCGGACTTCTTCATCATGGGTATGGTGATAGCCCCGGTGGTGGCCGCATTTGCGGCGGAACTGCCCGAGAGCATCCCCATCAGGCCGCTGGCCGCGATGGCTACCTTGGCCGGGCCGCCACGGTAGCGGCCGGCCACCGAAGTGGCTAATTCTAAAAGGACTTGGGAAGCTCCGGCCTTATCGAGAAAGGCCCCGAAAATTAGGAAGATGATGACGATGGTGGCACAGACGGCCACGGGGATGCCGTATATACCTTCCGTGCCGGCAAAAACCTGAACCACAATCCTTTCCAGGTCGTATCCTCTGTGGCCCAAAAAACCTGGGATGTAATTCCCGAAGTAAGTGTAGATCAGAAATAAAATCACGATGATGGCCAGGGACAGACCTACTGTTCGCCGGGTCACTTCCAAGAGAATGACGATGGCGGCAAGTCCCAGCAGCAGGCCGGGCGTGTCCATGAAGGGAGAAACGTAAAGCTCCTTCCAGTTGAGGAGCAAAAACACATTGGCCGCGACGAATAGAACGGCAAGAACGAGGTTTACGGTTAGGTCCAGCCCCGGTTTGTCTTTGGCTGACTTGAGGCGGTGTATGAACAAACCCATCACGCAGATAACGGTCAGGTGCATGGTCCGCTGGGTCATGGTTTCAAATGTCCCGAAAAAGGCCGTGTAGATAGAAACCACCGACAAGGCGACAGCGCAAAAGATTACGAAATTGTTGATGGCTTTGTTCAGCGTTTCGATCATAATGTATCCCTGCTCTTGTGGGACGTCTGCAATAGGGGAGAGACGCAAACCTTCACTGTAAACACAATATCTTGTCTGTTTATGATTTTCGGGTTTGGACGGGAAGATGAGATGGCCGTGGTCACTACAACCTTTCCCCCATCAAACTTGTACCCCCCCGTGGCTTGCTGTGGGGACCTTTTATGGGTACGCGGCGAAATATGCTCCCCGCCTGGCTCCTCGCCCGGTGCTGAACATCGCCGCGGCCTGGCCTTCAGCTTTACTGTGCTCCCGAGAGAGGAGCTGCCTAACTTAGGGGGTTATGCCCTTTTCTTTGTAGTATCTGGCTGCCCCCGGATGAACCGGAATAGGCATACCCTTGTATACATTCTCAAGCTTGGTTTGCTTGAAGTTGGCCGAGGCGCTGACAATGAAGGGGAGGTTCTCAAACACCGCCTTGGTGGCCTGGTACATGAACTCGTCGCTGAGGAATGGGCCACAAATGGTGGTGTAAGCCATGCCGGCCGCCGCCACCGGTTTGTCAATGCCGCGGTAGGTGCCCGCCGGGATCTCACCGATGAAATAGGCCGGATCTTGCTTCAATATCCCGGATTGGGCTTCTTTGGGGATGGGCAGAAAATCCACTGCCACCGAATCGGCCAATTGCGTGTAGCCGGGTACACCCACGCCCATGAAATACGAACAGGCATCAATATGCCCGTCGATCATTTTGTGTACCGCGTCGGGAAACCTGATGTACTCCGCCTTGAAGTCTTTGTCTGCGGTGAGGCCGCAGTTCTTGAAGATGAGGTTTACGTTGTCCATCATGGTTTGGGATCCGGGAGTGCCAATGGCAATTGTCTTGCCTTTAAGATCGGCAATGCTCTTGATGCCTGTGCGCCGTCGGACCGCAATGGTGAACAAGCCCGGATAGGCGGCGAACCAGCCCAATACCTTTCTTTTGGCCTTGAAAGGCTCAAGGCCCTCATAGCCCTTGTAGAGGATGTTGGCCGAACACCAAGCCAGTTCCATTTCCTCGCGGTCTATGCGCAGAATGTTCTCCCGCGAGGCGCCCGGAGTAGTTACTCCCGTAACATTGTAGCCTGGGACGTTGTCGTTGATCATTTTTGACATGGCTACAGCCAGGGGATACCAGGAGCCCGTGGCGCTGGCCGATCCGAAGGTGTAATTTTTGCCCGCCATGGACAGGCCGGGAAATTGGCACAACAGACCCGCACCGACCAATCCGACGGAGGAGGTTTTGATAAAATCACGCCTCGTTAAATGCTTGTTTGACATTTTCTCATCTCCTTTTCAAAATTATTTCCACGCTTGATAAAGCATTTGTATTAGCAATCCCTCTGCAACAAACGCAGTAAGGGGCCGCCATGTCGCCTGAATAAGACACTCATCACGGCTATTCTACTATCCCTCATTTCCCTCCTTCCTTTTGCTACCTTAATCGTTAGCCGATAATTCCCTTAGTTTTTCATTAGTTAACGAAAACACTCTTTTTTGGCGTTGTCAAGATAAATTCTTCTTTTCATTTCGCTTCCTTCTTGGTCTTAATAGTTATGAAACCTGAAACCCCTTGCAAAAAACTTTTGAAATCACCTCCTTTTCGTGAATTAATCAATGTTTATTCCCTCTCTCTTAAAACACGTTTAAAGGCGTTTCTGGGACATAAAATTATAAAAATCCCATGCTAACCAAAAAGTGGAAGGTCCATAAGCTCGGTAAATGTTAAAAGGAAAGTTTTCAATTTTATGATTTTAGTCGCGGTAGGAATGCCGATTGCTCGGCACTCCCCGAACAGATCCCAGCGAGCGGAACTACCGCACTGGGCTCCTACCTCGGGTAATAACGC
>JACKQG010006173.1_pt1 | contig 12826 bp, 10 predicted proteins | sample 8237621 | NCBI WGS metagenome assembly JACKQG01 (sample SAMN15677084, study PRJNA649215) | marine metagenome | biome: marine; feature: Black Sea; material: saline water; isolation source: suspended particulate matter (SPM) from the Black Sea western gyre | collected 2013-06-09/2013-06-10 | depth...
CCTGTCAAAGAAACCATCGAGAAGGGCGCCAAGAATTTTATCGGTAAGCCCTATGTGATCAGAAAAATGCTTGAAATGGTTCGGCAGGTTATAGATGAAAATTGAACCGCATCAGTGGAGGTGAAGATGCTGACTTCAGATGGTAAAAAAGGATTGCCATGCATTCCTGTATGGTTTACATCGGATACCATCCTCCTGCCAGGCATGCTTTTTGCCTGGATGTTTTTATTGCTTATGGCGGCGAATGTTGTTGCGGCCCAGGCGGCCGAGACAGATCATCTATCGAGGGTGAACTGCAATATTCATGAAAGCGCCTGCACTCAGGAGCTTTCAAGTATGAAGGTCGTACTCGATATAAGTCCTAAGCCGGTTAAGGCCATGACCGATCTTCTGTTCCGGTTGACCCTTACGGGAAAACAGCCGGCTGAGGCACCTTATATCGACCTTGGCATGCCCGGAATGAAGATGGGTCCCAACCGCGTGAACTTAAAGCATCGCAAAGAAGGTGTGTATGAGGGGACCGGAATCATCGTTCGGTGTCCCAGCGGAAAAAGAGTCTGGAAAGCAACGGTAACCGTTCCCGGTCAAGGCGCCGTAGAGTTTGTTTTCGATGTCATCTATTGATACCCTGCTTCTGGTATTTTTTACGACCGGTTTTACCGTCGGATTCGGACACTGTATCGGAATGTGTGGCCCGATTGTGGTTTCTCTTTCCCTAAGTGTGGAAGACCGAAGCATATTCTTGCCCCATTTACTTTATCATTCCGGTAGAATCATTACCTATGGCTTCCTCGGCAGCCTTATGGGCGTCACAGGATCGTTCGTTCAGATTACTGCACGGATTGCCGCTATCCAAAAAACGGTAATGATCTCGACAGGTCTGCTGATCGTTGTTATGGGATTTTCCATGACCGGATGGATTCCGCTGGGTCAAATATTCAAAGACTATTACAATCCTGATGGATTCATCAATCGGAGCTTTGGCAGATTGTCCAATATACATTCGACCACGGTTTATTTTGCCATAGGACTATTGCTCGGGCTATTGCCGTGCGGCCCGGTCTACACGGCACTGATTGCGGCAGTTCGGGTAGGTATGGACACGCAGGAGCCTGTAGCGGCCGCTTTTTCAGGGATGGGAGTGATGGTTTCTTTTGGCATTGGGACCGTACCGGCCCTGTTGCTGGTCGCCAGACTCGCAAGTATGGGCTGGTTGAAGAACAGGGATATCATTTATAAAATCGGTTCGGTTCTGATGATTGCAGTGGGAATTTATTTTGTTGTCAAAGGCATCCGCTATTAACCCGACTTAACTTCAGCCAGCATGTTTACATCGCCGATATTGATAATGATGCGCACCTAGTTTATTTTGAGGAACAAGAGGGTGCCATCAACGATAATAACAGCAAAAGCGGCCTAAGATAGGTCCTATAATTGGAGAGCTATCGTGGTCCGACCCCAAATTTTCCGCCGACTCCATTTTGTTTACGATCAATTAAGGTAGATTTGTATTTGCGTGCGAGCAGCAGCGTATTGCCGGTGACGCTCAGGCTGCTCAGCAGCATGGCACACACGGCCACTATAGGCGTCAGCAGGCCGCTCATGGCTACGGGTATGCTGATGAAGTTGTAACTTAAAGAAAATAAAAGATTTTGCTGTATCTTTTTGTTTACCTGCCGGGCCAGATCCAGATAATCCAGAATTTGTTCCGGGGTCCCCCGCATCAGCGTGATGTCTGCCGCTTCTTTTCCCAGGCGGCTGCCGGAGTGAACGGCAATGGCCAGGTCCGCCTGGATAAGGGCCGGGGCGTCATTGACACCGTCGCCCACCATGGTGACAATGTTGCCTTTTTGTTGCAGATCTTGCACAAAAAAGGCTTTATCCTGCGGCAGCTTGCCACCGTATGCGCTGTCAATGCCAAGCATCGTTCCGACGGCGCGGGTCGTTTGCTCCCCGTCACCCGAGACCAGCGCGATATTGTAACCCTGATCCCTTAATTTGTTGATGGTGTCGACTGCCGTGGGCCGCAAGGTATCTCCAAAGACGAAAACAGCACAAAGCTAACTACTATAACTCATATAGACCGTCGATTGCAAGGTTTCATCTTCAACGTTGACATTTGATAGGGTCAAAGATGTGGTTTCATCTTGAGCGATAAAGCTTCTGGAGCCTATTTTGATGGTGTCGGCCCCGAACATTCCGGAAATTCCGTTTTGATAACACTGTATTTCTGTTAACGCAGCCGGCAACACAGCGCTTTGCAGCGCCCGCTTTGCAATGGCCGCGGCAATATAATGATCGGATTTTTGTTCCAGGGCTGCGGCCGGCGCAAGAATCTGTTTTTCGTCAAACGGCGCCATCACGATAATATCCAGCAAAGACCACTCACCCCGGGTCAGGGTACCGGTCTTGTCAAAAACAATGGTATCGGTTTGTTGGGCTTTTTCAAAGGCCGAGAAATCGCGGACTAAAATGCCTTTGTTTCCGGCCGCGGAGATTCCTGCGACCCTCGCAATGGGTATGGCGATACCCAGGGCACACGGGCACGAGATGACCATCACCGTAACGGCTCGGATGATGGCCGTTTCAAATGAATGACCGGCAATTAGGCAGGCCCAGCCGGTGGTCACCGCAAGCAGCAGGACCAAGGGGACAAACCAGCGCAGGATGCGGTCGGTTTTTCCTTCCAAAGGAATTTTTTGACCCAGGGCCTTTTCCATGATCTTGATCATCTGCCCCAAGGTCGAGGCTTCACCGACGGCTTCGGCCTTGACCTTGAGCGCTCCTTGCAGTACCCGGGTTCCGCTGCGGACACGATTTCCGGTCTTTTTCTGAATTGGCAGGGCTTCTCCGGTGAGAGAAGATTCGTCAATGGTTCCCGATCCTTCAACTACCAGCCCGTCAGCAGGGATGATTTCGCTTTCTTGGACTTTAAAAAAATCGCCTTGCCGGAGCATCTTTGCGGCAACATAACGTCCGCCGGGGAATTGATTGCTGCAGCGTTTGACCTTGCTGGGCTTGAGGCAGAAAAAATTACCAAGATCTTGCTGTACCGCATCTTTGGCTTTTCTTTCGATGGTTTTACCCAGCAGGGTCAGGGTTATCAACATGCAGGCGGTATCATAATAAAGATGGATGCTTCCAAAGATTAAACGTGCTGTAAATAAAGGCACTGAAAGCGCCGAAGGTAATCAGGGTTTCCATGCCGAAAGCCCCGGAAAAAAAACCGGCCCAGGCTTTGCGATAGATTTTGGGGCCGCCGTAAAAAAAGACAATGCCGGCCAGGATAAAAATGGGCCAGGACAGTTTAGCAACGGTTTCCGGGGTAAGTTGTGTGAAAAAGCCGGAGTATAGTGCAAAGGAAAGCATCATCACATTGGCGGTCAGAAAGGCACAGATGGCAAAACGGATGAAATCCTTTCCGGTTTCGCTTGTGCTGCCATCTTCTTCCGGCACCGTTGCCCGGTATCCCAGGTTGCCGATGGTCTGTATCAGTTGCTCCGGAGACGTTTTGACCGGGTTGTATTCGCAATAGACCCTATCGGTTGAAAAATTGCAGGATGCACGCACAACGCCGGAATGCTTTGAAAGGGCCTGTTCAATAACCCAGGCGCAGGCAGGGCACCACATGTCGCCGACGTTCAGGTGAAGGCTGAGCGTGTTGTCCTGGAAGTCGTCTTTGGCGTCTGTGGCTGGCTCGGTATCGATCTGTTCGGCAGGCAATGGGTGTGTTGCGGGCTTGTTGGCCGGACGTTGTTCCAGGTCCGATTCCGAAGCGGGGATAATCCCCATTTCCAGACATTTTTTAAACAGCGCTGTTTCTTTGAAATGCAAAGGGTTCGGGGAATCGGCGGCTTCCGTAAGTATGATGAAAACCTGCCGGCAGCCGATGCAGCAAAAGCAAAACTCCCTGCCGTCGGCCCTCCATTTGACCGTGCCGTGGCGCAGAGAAAGGCCGCAAAGGTCGCCAAGCAAGGGAAGGGCTCATTTCATTCGCGAGGCCCCAGGGCTTTAATATAGGCAATAATCCGCCAGCGATCCGGTATCTCGACGGTGGTTGCCAGGGGCGGCTGCCGGCCTTGGGGGATTCCGTAGCTGATTTCTTTAAAGAGGACCCCGGGGGACATGGATTGGACCCGGGGGCTTCTCAGATCGCCGGGCAATGGGTGAAAACTCTGGCCCACGGTACCATTACCATCAAGGTATTTTCCGTGGCAGTGAACACAGTAGGTAAAATAACCGTTCTTACCCAAATCGATAATGGATGCGTCTTTCAGGTCCAGGGGAGATATTAGCCCTTTGCCGGGACCGGTCCTAAATACGGCTTCGCCGCCGTCAAACGGTACGACACCGGGTTGCATCACCAGCAGCGGCGCCTCGTGAGGGCGCACCGCAGGTGTTTCCCACATGCGGCCGATCTTGAGATTTTCATCATAAAGGGTGATGGCCGTATAGGCTGCGGTGAGGACGACCAATACCAGCAGCACCAGGATCGCAATTCGCTTCATTTATTTAGTCCTTAAAAACCTGGTCCTTTGGGCCAGGTCAGAGTTAACTGGCTTTGCCAAAGATCCTTAAGAGTGCCTTAAGTTTGAAGTGAGCTAAAGTGAGCTAAAGTTAAGGAATTCTGTCAATTATATAAAATTAGTGGAGCGAGCCGACTTCGCCAGCCTACTCCGCCGTAGTAAGGCTACGAAGGCCGGATAGTAGCTTGGCTACGACGGCTGAAAGCGACCCCAAAACTTTAGGCACTTTAGTTCACTTTAGGCAATTTTAACTTGTCCGGCTGAAAACAGTCCATTTTAAAGGTAAACCACAGCCGGGTCCTCTGGGCTTGGATGTTTACTGTTTTTTATACGTCCTGGGTCACCTTCTTTAAATAAATGACGGCCGGTTTGGTGTTCAGATACCCCATGACCTGATAGGCCCGGAGATCGTTAACCAGTGTTCTTACGCTGCTGTTTTTGTCCATAAGGTTGCCAAATGTCAGGGCGCCGGTGGGACAGGTCTGCACGCACGCCGGAACAACTTCTCCGTCGCGTATCATCCGCTTTTCATTTTTGGCGACACCATGGGCAGCCTTGATCCGTTGAATGCAGAACGAGCATTTTTCCATGACTCCTTTGCTGCGAACCGTGACATTGGGGTTCAATTGCAAATGCAGCGGTTCGGGCCACTGCCAATCGAACCAGTTGAAGCGCCGCACCTTGTAGGGACAGTTCTGGGCGCAGAAGCGGGTGCCGATACAGCGGTTGTAAATCTGATTGTTGAGCCCTTCTTTGGAATGGTGCGGCGCATATACCGGGCATACCGCTTCGCACGGTGCGTTGTCACAGTGCTGGCACATCATGGGAAGAAACATGACTTTTTGCATGCGCTCCGGATCATGATAACGTTCCACCCGGAGCCAGGCCATTTCACGGCCTTCGATGATCCGCTGCACGCCCACCACGCCCAGGTTGTTTTCGGCATAACAGGCCGCCGCGCAGGCGGCGCATCCGATGCACTTATCAAGATCCACCACCATGGACCACCGGTAGTCTTTGTGATCATGGGGCGGGTAAATATCCCTTGCAGGATGATAACCTTGCGGCAATGGGAGGGTCAGGGGAAAATCATCCATGGTCAGCCCGGGTTTTTCGGGTGTCTTTTTCTGTTTAAGTTCCGCCAGAGAAACCGACAGGGCGATTTTACGACCGTGTTGGATCCGGCTGCCGTCAGTGTGAGCCAGTGTCATCAAACGACCGGTCCTGTGAATCGAAGCCGGATGGGCGCAAAACCGGGGTCCTCCGGAAATCGGTTCCGGTTCCGGAGGAAAAAGCCGGACGGGATTGAGGCCCGTTTCCTGGGCATAGCGGCCGTAGGTGCGATGGCCCTGGCCGATATCCATGACGACGACATTGGGACGGACGCCTTCGGTTTCGTAGACGGGCGCCTCGAGCTGTCCCCATTTTGATCGAATCTGAACAATATCACCCTGCGTCAGTTTGTGTTCCGTCAGGGTTTTCGGATGCATGCGCACCGGAGTCTGCCAGGCGACCTGTGTCAAAGGGTCCGGAATTTCACACAGCCAGGGCAGGTTTGCGCCTCGGCCGTCAAAAAATCGCAAAGAAGGCGTTCCGATGAAAACCAGTTTCGAAGCAACGGGCTCCGGCATTGAGTGCAAGGCATCCAAGACCGTCGGCGATGTCACCCGTTTGGATCGGCCGGATATGGCCCGGCCGGAAATAACACCCGGCCGGAAAACTTGAACCCATCCCTCTTGATTTCGGATGGATCCCTTCCGAACAAGATGTTCATAAAGGTAGGCTTTAAAAGTGCCGGCAAAAGGGCTGTTTGCGAAAGCCGCTTCCAGGAAAACATCGCCGATGTCGGGCGCTGCGGTCAACCGGCCCATTGCCGGCTGTAAGAAGGGATTCGTAGGCATAAGGTTCAAACACGACGGGAGCGGGCGAGCGCCACTGTTTCAAGGCTTCTGTAAACAGATTCAGCAGGCTTTCACCGACGAGTTCGGTCAGCATCCGAATCTGATCCGGACCCTTTTGGGCGGCATCGATGGTCTTTTGCTTTAATATTTCTTGAGCTTGAGGAAATGAAAGGGGACGCCAGCGATTGTTGTCTTTTAACAGCGGCGTTTTGATTCTATCGGGGTTATAGACGCTCTGAAGCGCGGCCTGACCGCGCATGCAGAGTCGGCCCTGGTTAATGGGATGAAGCGGGTTTCCTTCGAGTTTAATAATGCGGCCTTCTCTGTTTTTGGCGATAATACCGCAACCCGCCGGGCACTCGCGGCAGGTTGAAGCATACCAGCAGGGTTCCCCGGTCACCATGTCATCGGGTGCCTGAACCAGGGAAAAGAGCGTTTTTTCGGCTTCGGAGGTGCAGCCGGCGGCAAAGGAGAGACTGCCTATACCAGCCAGCTTGAGAAAGGTTCGTCGGTCCATTTATATCCGCGTTTCTTACGAGTATCCAAACCAAAAAGGTGGTGGAGAAATTACCTAAGACTTGAAATTCAGATCTATTGATACTGATGGATTCAAAAAAATATATCGGGTTGTACTATTTGTTGTCAAGCACAGATCCCGTTTCAGCAGGGCTGCAGCGCGCTTCAATTAAACGGTTGACCGGCCTGCTCCCCGCAAGCCCCGCCCTTCAGGGCGGGGTCTAGGGGAGCTATATTAAATTAGCTGAAATCCTTACCGGGAAGCCCCGCCCTTCAGGGCGGGGAGCTTCACTTAAAAAATAAATTTGCTGAAAAATTTTCAATGAAATATTCGGGTTAAAGATTCTTGATGTTCATGGCCTGTGCCATAATCGTCATATATGCCTGTCGGTAGGAGGTGATGTCGAAGGGTATCTTGCGTGAGGTGAAATTGCTCACAAGGTCCCGGCCTTTTCCCCCCCTGGTCACATAGTTAATAATAATATGGGGAACGTCGTAATGATGGATGGTGTTGTATTGAACGGCCCGACCGTCCTCCATGAAAAAGATACGGTTGAGGTGCATCGAGTCTTTGGCGCCATCGAGGTAGTTGAGGTCCCTGTATGTGTTGGGGCCGTAGACGAGTGGCGGCAAGTGATCACTCACAAAAATAATAAGACTTTTGGGGTCGATTTTCATGAGTTCCTGCACGAAGTCGGCAATAGCTTCTGTGCGATAATAATGCTGATTGACGGCCCGTTTGAATTGATCGTCCTTGCATTCGCCCTGGACCGTAATGACCTCAGGCCGTTTGTCGGTGTTGATCTCGTTGGGGGTATGACCGTACATGCTTACGATGTAGTTGAAAAGAGGTGTTCCGGGGTGTTCCTTGATCCAGTATTCAATAAACTTCAGGTTCTGGGTGAAGAGATCTCCATCAAACATGTATGTCTCTCCCGTCACATCACCGATTGAGAAATAGGTCTCGCGGCTTGGGGCATACTCGCTGGGATAGTAAGTTTTTTCAAAGCCGATACCCTCGTAGGCATTGATCGAATTGAAGAACTCGGGCCGAAAGGCGTTGGTGGCAATGGTGTGATATCCAGCCTGAGCGAGAACATTGGGTAGGCATGGTGTTTTGGCGCCGGTGAACAGATTGAATTCGACGCCAGAAAGCTCCCGCAGAGCCGGAACTCCGCAAAGCAATTCAAATTCGGCCTGGGCGGTTGCCCCTCCAAATACCGGCGAAACGGAAAGCCCCCCTTTATTTTTGAATATTTTTTCAAAAGAAGGATGCGTAGGTTTACGGGAAAAATGAGCATTCCGGAAGAGTTCCGGGTCAATAAAACTCTCGAGCACGATCAGGTGGACGTTACGTCGTGGCAGTTGCGCCTGTATTTTTTCGACTACCTTGGCGTATTCAAGGAGATAGAATGGGTTGTCCCGGTAGTGGGCGGTTTTCTCAAGAATGCTTTTGCGTCGCGCCTCATTGTAAAGTGCCATGCTGATGCGACCGTTGCTCGCGGCACTGAGAATATCGGAATAGGAAACGATCTCTTTTTGCGTTTTTTCAAAGGCTGTCATGAAAGCATCAGGAAAAACCTCAACCGCCAGCAGAAGAGCCAGTATCGGCAGGGACCCCCAAACCATGGGGCGAATCCTGCGCCATTGCACGGATGCCAGTAATCCCAGCAGACTGAGCCCAAAGAGCAGGAGGGCTGAAATTCTGTTCCACAGGGGCAGCACCTGGAACATCTCCGGCAGCTCGGTCACCTCGGTGAGACGCAGCAGTCTGCCAAGGAAAAGATAGTAGACATCGAAAACACTGTAAAGCAATACAATGGGTGCCGCAGCTAGGATGGATTGAAACCGCGATTGACGGGTGATCAGATTGCAATAGTAATAAAGATAAACAAGCAGCGGAATCTCCAGCCGCCAGGCTGGCAGCGCCGATGGGAATCCTCCGCATTGCTCCATAATGCCTGTGTAGCCAAGCAGAAATATGAGAAATATAACGTAACGATTAAACGCCAAGGATTTCAGGGAGGAGGATATGCGTTGGGGGGAGATCATGGATCATGCTTGTAACGCATACAGGCAGAAAATGCAAGAGTGCCGGCCTCTTTCAACGCCCTTTGTAAGGATGATAACACCGTGTTGGACCGAAAGATGCCGTTTATGGATGGACACTAACTAATTATGAGAACTTGGGTACGGGTATTGTTATATTGACATATGTCATGATTTGAATTATTTATGCGTTCATGTCGAATTGTATTGACATGCAATGCCCTTTTGTTCATACTACCGTTTCGAAAAAAGCAAGTCCTCAGCCTTTCTGCCATTCTCTGACCTCACTTCTTTTTTTGATAGACCGTTACTGATTCCAGCCCGATCGAGAAGGAAAAATATGAGTTTTAAAAATTTGGATTTAAACGACGCCGTGCTAAAGGCGGTTCATGACCTGGGGTTTGTCGAACCAACCCCCATTCAGACTGAAGCCATTCCTGAAATTATGTTCGGTGACAGAGATCTTGTGGGGCTTGCCCAGACCGGAACCGGCAAAACCGCCGCCTTTGGTTTGCCCATGATTCAGTTGATTGATTTTGATTCAAGGCATACCCAAGGTGTCATCATCTGCCCGACGCGGGAATTGTGTTTGCAGATCGCGAAGGATATTAAGAGCTTCTGTAAATATATCAAAGCGGCCAAGATTGCTGCCGTATATGGTGGTGCCGGTATTGAAAATCAGATCAGCCAGGTCAAAAAGGGGGTTCAGATCATTGTGGCCACGCCGGGAAGGCTGTTGGATCTGATGCGGCGTTCGGTCATCAACCTGTCAAGCGTGAATTATGTGGTTCTGGATGAAGCCGATGAAATGCTGAATATGGGCTTTAAGGAAGATATCGACGCCATTTTGGACCAAACGCCTACCGAGAAGCGAATCTGGCTGTTTGCTGCCACAATGCCCCATGCGGTGGCAACCATCGCCAAGAAATACATGCATCGACCGGTGGAAATAACCATCGGTAAAAAAAATGCCGGTGCCGAAAATATCAAGCACATCTATTTTGTTGTCATGGAAAAAGATCGATATCCGGCGCTCAAACGCATTATCGATTTCCACCCCGACATCTACGGCCTCGTTTTTTGCCGCACCCGGATAGAGACCCAGGAGATTGCCGAGAAACTGATTAAAGACGGCTATAATGCCGAAGCCCTTCATGGCGATCTTTCCCAGCAGGTAAGGGAGCAGGTCATGGGCCGATATCGCACAAAATCCATTCAGGTCCTGGTTGCCACAGATGTCGCTGCAAGAGGCATCGATGTTCAGGACATCACGCATGTTATCAACTACAAGCTTCCGGATGAACCGGACAATTACACGCATCGAAGCGGCCGAACCGGACGCGCCGGCAAATCCGGCATGTCCGTTGCGATTATCAATACAAAGGAAAACTATAAGCTCCAGCAGATCGAACGCAAATCCGGCATCAAATTTAATTATGTAAAAGTTCCGGAAGGACAAGCCGTATGCGAGAATCAGCTTTATGCCATGATCAACAAACTTGTGGCGGTTGAGGTGACCCATGCGGAGATCGGAAAGTTTCTAGCGCCCGTATACAGCACACTGGCCGGCCTTACAAAAGAAGCGTTGATCCAGAAATTTGTCTCTCTGGAATTCAACCGTTTTCTGGATTATTACAAAGATACGGTTGACATTAATGTGACCCGGGCAAAAAAAGATAAAGCTGCCGTCAAGATATCGCGTAAAAAAGAGACCGCCAAAAGCCGAACTCTACCGGAAAAAACTAGACGCTTTTTCATGAACGCCGGCAGGATGGACAATATTGTCAAGGGCACGGTTATCAGAAATGTGTGCGACAGATCCGGCATCAGTGCTGATAAAATCGGCAAAATAGAAATACTGCGGGAATTTTCATTTTTCGAAGTAGCGTCCGGCAGCGATGAAAAAGTGCTCAAAGCGATGAGAGGCGTAAAGATTGACGGTAGGGAGGTCCGGATACAATACGCTGAAAAAAACGGCAAGAAAAACGTTCGCACAAAGAAGAAAAAGGGGCATTAGGGACATCCCGGATGTTCTATCGATTTGTTGACAAATTGAGATCGGCACTCCCAATTTGTCAATTGTTAAGGGACTCCGAATAAATTCAGAATAATGCAAGCATCTTGAGTTAAAGGTAGCGGATTAAGCCGCCCTATATTAAAAAGTGTCTATAATGGAGAGAGCATTCTGTTGGGAAAGCTAAGAATATTCAAAAAGTTATTTATTCTGTTTCTCATCTTGGGGATTTTCGCAAATGGGGTGATGGCCGAAACCTGTTTCTGCGGAGAAGCATGCTTGCATAACCTTCACGACAAAGCCAAGACAAGCGCAAGTTCTCCGTTTCATAATCGTTGTTCAGGGACTCACTGTAAAAGCTGTAATTTCGAAGATGGGCAAACAATTAAAGCGGCAAAATCTTTCACCCCATCTGTTAATGTGAAAAACTTTGATACGACATTCATCATATCTGTTTTGCTTGATTGTCCTTCCACCAACCATGTCTCTAAGAGTTTTGGCTCTTTTTATTCCTGTGGAACAGTCCCATTTTTACCGATTTACCTGAAAACCCTTTCTCTGCTCTGCTAATCCTCTCAAAACCAAACCTGCCCCCTTTCAAGTCAAGACAGAATATCATTCTTTTAGGTGCCGACTGCATTCAGGCGAAAGGAAGGCGGTAGGTGGATAGAGATTGGATCGATTGTTAGTGCTGTAAAACATGGCCTGAAAGGAGAATTATATGAATGCAATAAAAAAATGTATTATTTTCTGGGCGGCACTTTTACTGATGGCAAATGGGGTCTTCTATACCGCCCTGGCTGATCATAATGGCCATAAAGAAACGAGGAGGTATCAAAAAAGGGATCGGAATCACTCCGACCATGATGCTAAGCGCTATTTAGCACCTGCAAACAACCCAATATACATCGAGGAGTGCGGGGCCTGCCATTTTCCTTATCAGCCGGAATTGTTGCCTTCAGGTTCATGGAAAAAAATAACAGCCATGCTTGACGACCATTTTGGAGAGGAACTCGAGATTAATCCAGAGTCAGAAAATGTCATATCAGGATATCTAATTGCGAATTCAGCAGAAAAATCTTCAGCCAAAATTGCTGTCAAGATCATGGAAAGTCTCGGAGACCGGACACCCATTCGAATTACCGAGATTCCTTACATTCTTAAAAAGCACGATAAAGTCGATCCAGATGTTTTTAAAAAGAAATCCATAGGCTCGCTTTCAAACTGTCGGGCCTGCCATACAACAGCCGAAAAAGGGATATATGAAGATGATCATGTTGTAATACCACAGTGACAGGATCGGTTGAAATCAAAACGTATCATTCGTTGAAAGATAGGCGTGAATATATGACAGCGTCAGTCAGAACCGCCAGATCGGTGACAATTGTCGGGGCTCTGGTAAGTATAATTTTAATTCTGCTAAAGTTTTTTGCGGGGATATTCGGAAGTAGCCAAGCCCTGATAGCGGATGCGGTTCACTCTGTTTCCGACCTCTTTACCGACATTGTGGTCCTGCTGGGTGTCGGAATTGGTCGTAAACCCCCGGATGAGGAACACCCTTTTGGTCATGCCCGAGTTGAAACATTAGCCTCTGCCATCGTTGGAATAGCGCTTATTGCTACGGCATTTTACATAGGAATAAAAGCTTCCCTGAATATGTATCATCATACGGAATACCATAGCAAGATCAGACAATGCGCCTTAACTGTGGATGGAGTTATCGATACACATGATCTAAGAGTTCGAACCTCCGGGGGTTTTTATCAAACACCGATTTTCGCGCCAATAATTTTCAATGGTTATAACTAACCGATATTTTT
>JACKQG010006174.1_pt1 | contig 12824 bp, 8 predicted proteins | sample 8237621 | NCBI WGS metagenome assembly JACKQG01 (sample SAMN15677084, study PRJNA649215) | marine metagenome | biome: marine; feature: Black Sea; material: saline water; isolation source: suspended particulate matter (SPM) from the Black Sea western gyre | collected 2013-06-09/2013-06-10 | depth...
GCCTCGGCATGATACGAACTCCTGACAAAAGGTCCGCTGGCGGCTTCTGAAAAACCCATGTCAAGGGCCCTCTTTCTCCAGTTGTCAAATTCTTCAGGATGGATATAGCGTTCAACGGGGAGGTGTTCCTTTGAGGGCTGAAGATATTGCCCTAATGTCAAGATGCTGCAGCCTGCATCAAGAAGATCCCTTAACGTTTCCTCCACCTCCTTGTCCGACTCACCTAAGCCTAACATGAGTCCTGACTTGGTAGGGATGCGGGGATCCTGTTCCCTGGCCCATCTCAGTATATCGAGCGAACGGTGGTACTCTGCCTCGGGCCGTACCACGGGGTAAAGGCACGGGACCGTCTCAAGATTGTGATTCAGAACAGCGGGCCGGGCATCCATCACGACCCGGAGGGCATCTCTGTCTCCCTGAAAATCAGGGATCAGGACCTCGACAGCAGCGCCGGCGACCCTTTTTTGAATCTCTCTGATGGTCTCAGCAAAAACCCTTGCCCCACCATCCGGGAGGTCATCCCGGGTAACAGAGGTGATAACAACATACTTGAGTCCCAGACGCGCTACCGCCTTGGCCACCCGGACCGGTTCATGGGGATCGGGCGGATGGATCGGGCCGTGCCCTACCGCACAAAACCGGCAGGCCCGGGTGCAGTTGGGCCCCATGATCAGGAAGGTAGAGGTGCCCCTTGAAAAACACTCCCAGATATTGGGGCAATTGGCTTCCTGGCAGACCGTGTGAAGCCTGCTGCTGTTTACAAGGTCCCTCACCTTTTCATAGGCAGGCCCAGTTCCAAGCCGTCGTCTCAGCCAGTCGGGTTTACGGGCGCCGGTTTTCGGTTTTTTCTGCTGTAGCATCAGATCTACCGGTAGGAGGTGACTAAAGTGCCTAAAGTTATGGTACCGATCAAGGTATATAGCTGTTGCAAGTATTAGAGCAATCTATGGCCTCATCAATCTCCAATACCCAGAACCAATCATCAATCGTCAATTTTACCCCGTGAAATGCCTTTTCTTTTCTATTTCACCGGGGCATCAATCGTCAATCGGAAGTTCCTCAATCTCCGTCATGACCAGGTCAACCCCGAAAACGTCTTTTAGATGACGTTTTACGGCTTTCCGCACAGGGTCCATGGGTACGCTGCCCCCAAGTTCCTTCTCCAGGGATGTGACGCCGATCCCCTTGAGGCCGCAAGGATTTATCCATGTGAAGGGATCGAGCGACAGATTGACGTTGAGGGCAACACCATGAAAACTGATCCCCCGGCGAACGGCAACTCCGACGCTCGCCAGTTTCCTGTTACCCACCCACACGCCCCTGTTCAGGGGGTTCCGCACACCGGTTATCCCCCAGTCTGCCGCGACCCGGATCACCACCTCTTCGAGCATCTCAACATAGTCCGCCACTCCCAGACGGGCGGACTTCAGGTCAACAATCGGGTAGATCACGAGCTGGCCGGGCCCGTGAAAGGTAATGTTCCCCCCCCGCTCTACCTGGATGATCGGGATTCCCCGGTCTTTCAGCACATCCTCGGCCACAGTCAGGTTCTCCAATCCGCCCCTGCGACCCAGGGTAAAAACAGGGGGATGTTCCAGTAACAGGACAACATCCGTGTCAACTATATTCTCCCGTCTTGCGGTCACGAGATCAGTCTGGAGTTTCCATGCTGCCCTGTATGCTGTCTGAGGGAGCTCGATACAGAGCCACTTCTTGTTCACGAAAGGGTTCATAGGTTCCGGGTTCAAGGTCAGTGGTCAGTGGCCTTTGGCTGTCATTCAATTGTCATTCGCTTCGCTGTCATTCATTGTCATTCAGTGGTCATTCAGTTGTTAATGATCGGTCGACGTTGGACTTTGGACTTCGGACCTTGGACGTTGGACCAACGCGTCATTCGGTTGGTTTTCCAATCGTCAATCGTCAATCGTCAATCCAGAGGGTTATGGAGTTTGATCCCGGTCTGACGGAAAGAAGACCTTGTTGCATGTTTTGGGCGGGAGCTTGAGCCGCTTGAGCCCTACCTCCGCAACCTGTGACACCGGGTCATACATCTGCGAGACCGGCGGATTATAGGAAAGTTCGGCATCCTGGAGGTCATAAAGGGTCATACCCCCATGAATGGCCAGGGCGAAGAGATTGATTCTCCAGCCGGCCCCTTCCCTTCCCACAGCCTGTGCACCCAAAATTTTTCCGTCATCGGCATCGACAATGACCCTTAGGTTTATATCCGTCACATCCGGCATATAGTGGGGCCTTATTTCCCGCCTCGTGGAAACAGCCCTGGCATCATACCCTAAGTCTTTTGCGGTCTGCAGTGTGTAACCGGTTGAGGCGATCTCCAGCCCTCGCACAACCGTCAGGAAAGTATTCAGTGCACCGGGATAAGGGGTATCCCCTCCGGCGGCGTTTATTCCCGCGGTCATTCCCTGGCGGTAGGCGGATGTGGCAAGCTGCATGGTGGCAGGCGTGCGATCGATCCGGGAGTAGGTGCGGACAAGATCCCCGATCGCATACACCCCCTTTACAGAGGTTTCCATCCGGTTATTGACCTTCACGAGGCCCTTTTCAGTTGTTGCACCAACGCCTTCAGCGATCTTCGTGTTTCCGCGCATTCCGACCGCCATGACCACGATGTCACAGGGGATGGTTTCTCCGTCAATTTCCACGGATTCCACTTCCCGGCTGCCGTTGATCCGGTCGATCCCTTTGCCGAAAAGGACCCGGATCCCCAAGCTTTCCAGGTGTTCGACAATGGTCTGTCCCATCTCCGGGTCCAGGTTTCGGGGAAAGGGGGGCGGGGTCCGTTTGGTCATGGCCACATCAAGACCGATCCGTCTCAGTGCCACCGCGACCTCAAGCCCTGCCGCGCCAGCGCCCACAACCACCGCATGTTTCTTCCTTGAAGATCTCGCAGCCTCAAGAAGGGCACGACTGTTCTCGATGTCTGATACAAAATGGATGCCTCTACCTAAGAATTCCTCGGCTCCGGGAATCGGAAGGGTTATCGGCGAGGCGCCGGTGGCAAGAATCAGCCCGTCGTAACTGACCGCCTTTTCCTCCGAGGTGGCAAGGTCCACCGCCCTGACGATTTTTTTCTGATGGTCGACAGAGACCGCCTCGTGATGAAGAAGTTTGATGAGCCTGTTTTTCACTTCAGGGACATTGTATTTCAACGCCTCGAAATCTTTCACCACCCCCTCGATCACAAAGGGGAGACCGCAGGGAGAGAATTGATCAAAGTCCCGCTTTTCAATAAAAGTAACCCGGCATTTACGGTTAAAGCTGAGGGCCGCCTTTGAGGCATACAGACCGCCAGCGCCAAGCCCGATAATCACGATTTCCAGGGGTTGATTCATATCTGTAGCCATCTACTTATCCTGCGAGACACGGCTTCCGTGCGGCAGCGGTCTCATCCAGCCGCCTGACCTTGCATTTGTGAGGGGCCTGGCGCAGCAACTCCGGATCCTCTTTCGCCTCATTGACGATGGCCTTGAACGCTTCAATATAGCGGTCGATATCCTCTTTGGATTCGGTCTCGGTGGGTTCCATCATGATCGCACCCTGCACAACCAGCGGGAAATAGATGGTAGGCGGATGAAATCCATAATCCATCAGTCGTTTGGCCATATCCAGGGTCGTAACATGGTCGGCCTTCTGATATTTATCCGAAAAAACGCACTCATGCATACAGGGTCTGTCAAAGGGAAGATGTAATGTATCCTTTAGCATCTCCTTGATATAGTTTGCATTTAGCACCGCCAACTGGCTGGCCCTTTTGAGATTTTTCGGTCCCATGGTTCGGATATAGCTGTAGGCCTTCAACATGACACCAAAATTCCCGTAAAATGCCTGAAGCTTGCCAATAGAATCCGGGCAATTTTCGACAAGGGTGTATCTCCCCTCATTCTCCACTACCCTGGGAACCGGCAAAAACGATTTAAGATGTTTTTTGACACACACAGGGCCTGAGCCCGGCCCCCCCCCACCGTGGGGAGTCGAAAAGGTCTTATGGAGGTTTAGCTGCATCAAATCAACACCGATTTTGCCCATCTGTGCCACACCCATAACCGCGTTCATGTTTGCGCCGTCACAATAGACCAGTCCCCCTTTGGAGTGTACGATCTCGGCTATTTTAAGGATGTTTTCCTCAAAAAGCCCTAAGGTGTTGGGATTGGTTATCATGATTCCAGCGGTGTCTTCATCCATGACCTCTGAAACGGCTTCCGCCGATAGAATCCCCTTCTCATTGGATTCAACCGCTATGGGGCGGTATCCGCACAGGGCTGCACTGGCAGGGTTTGTGCCATGTGCGGTATCCGGGACAATGATCTTTGAACGCCGTTCCCCCCGACTCTTATGACAGGCGTAAATAAGAAGCATCCCTGTCAGTTCTCCTTGGGCCCCTGCTGCGGGTTGGAGGGTGGTAGCGTCCATGCCGGTGATTTCGGAAAGATATTGCTCAAGCTCAAACATGATGCGTAATGCCCCCTGGGAGAGGGTGTCCGGGAGCAGAGGATGTGCCCCGGTAAAACCTAAAAGACCTGCCTGCCTTTCATTTGTCTTGGGACTGTATTTCATGGTGCATGAGCCCAACGGGTACATCCCTGTATCTACCCCGAAATTCCATTGGGACAGCCGGGTATAATGACGTACCACGTCCACCTCGCTTAGATCCGGTAAATCAGGCCCCTCCCCGGTAAATACAGGGTCCAGAGGGCTCGGCTCGACATCCCGACGGGGTAGAGAAAATCCGCACCGCCCCTTCTTCCCTTTTTCCCACAAAAGCGGCTCGTTAAGAATAAGACCGGTTGTTCCTATCGATTCAGCCATGATTTACCCTCTCCCAATTCCATCCGCAGATTCCGCAGATTCTCGCAGATTATGAATGATCAATCCTTCAATATTCAATCGTCAATCCCCTCACCAATTCGTCCATCTCCGCTCTGGATCTGGTCTCTGTTACGCAGAGAAGATAGTGGTTGGCCAATTCCGGATAAAAAGGACCTAAAGAAAGGCCAGGGACAATCTTTTTCTCTAACAGCCGTTCATAGGTCCTCTCAAAACCCTGGGGGAATTCAACTACGAATTCGTTGAATGTGGGGCGATCAAAGGGTATATGAAACCCCGCCCCTTTTAGTTCGGATTTAAGATACTCCGCCTTATCATGGTTGAGACGCGCAAGTTCCCCTATTCCGGTTCCTCCCAAGGAGGCCATATACATGGCAGCGGCCAAGGCACAGAGACTGCTATTGGTGCAGATGTTGGATGTGGCTTTTTCCCTGCGTATGTGCTGCTCTCTGGTAGCGAGGGTCAATACAAAGCCCCTTTTGCCATCTAAGTCTTTGGTTTGGCCAACCAGACGGCCCGGCAATTTGCGCATGTACTTCTCGCTGCTTGCGATAATTCCTAAGGCCGGTCCGCCGTAGGAAAGGGGGATGCCAAGGCTCTGACCCTCGCCGCATGCAATATCGGCCCCCTCGCCGCCCGGGTGTTTCAGGAGTCCGTATGCCAGGGCCTCGGTAAAACAGGAGACAAAGAGGGCCCCCTTTTCATGGGCCTTTTTACCGACCTTCTGAAGGTCTTCAATACAGCCGAAGAAGTTTGGCGACTGGACGGCCACTCCTGCCAGATCATCCAGTTCATCGATCCTGCAAAGATCGGTCGTGCCGTCTTCAAGATACGGGAGTTCAACCACTTCATAGCCGGTGGGTCCGAAATAGGTCTGGATCGTTCGACGATACAGGGGGTGAATAAGGCTTGAGACGGCAACCTTTTTGCGTCCGGTAATCCGGACGGCCATCAGGAGCGACTCGGTCAGTGCGGTCGCACCGTCATAGTGGGATGCGGTCGCCACTTCCATGCCCAGGAGCCTGGCCGCAAGCGTCTGGTATTCGTAGATCGCCTGAAGGGTCCCCTGGCTCATTTCAGGCTGATACGGGGTATAAGACGTTACAAATTCCGACCGGCTCAAAAGGTAGGATACCGATGCCGGAATAAAATGTTCATATCTCCCTGCCCCAATGAACGCTTTGTACTCCGGACCCACCGCCATCCGGCCGGAAAGGCCTTCCATATGATCGTTCAATTCCCATTCGCTCATGGGACCTGGCAGATTAAGATCGTCCTTCAATCGGCAGTCCTCTGGGACGGTTGAGAAAAGATCCTCAAGCTTATCGATTCCTATCACCCGAAGCATTGAACGAACATCTTCACCGGTATGCGGCAAGTATTGCATTTACTCAGCTCCTTTCAGTTTTTCCACACACTCCGAACGGGTCATGAGGGTATCCATCTCAGATGGATCCGTGGGGTTCACCTCAACAAACCATCCATCGCCGTAGGGGCTCCGGTTCACCAATTCCGGGGCCTCTTCGAGCGCCTTGTTGACGTCTGTAATTTCTCCGGAAACCGGCAGATAACATTCCACAACGGCCTTGACCGATTCGACGGTTGAAAACTCATCGCCCTTCTTAAACGTGGCCCCCACCTGGGGAAGTTCAATAAAGACGATATCTCCAAGCTGGTCCTGGGCGTAGTCGTCAAGGCCGACCCTGATCCTGTCTCCCTCTATCCTGGCCCATTCATGGTCTTCTGCGTAACGGATATTGTCCGGCATATTCAGTTCGCTGATCTCTTTCATAACCCTCTCTCCTTATCTATTCTATTTCCCTGACCCGGATAAACTAAATTTACCTCCCAGGCAATTGCGACTATTTATCATATACCACATACGAATGCAATTGCGAAGGCCGCCCCCTTTCTCCTGTTGACGAAATTTGTCAGGCCTGATATAGCATGCTCCAGCCATAATATGACCTTCACCGCGACCCTTCTCAGGCGCATCAGAAAAAAAGGAGATAACCCATGACCGACCTTAAACAGACTGTTTTCCACGATCGACATGTGGCCGCAGGCGCTAAGATGGTGGATTTCGGGGGCTGGGAAATGCCCGTTTTATATCCGACGGGAATTATAGGGGAGCACCTGGCCACCCGAAAGGGGGCCGGACTTTTCGACGTGTCACATATGGGCCGATTCATCGTCCGTGGTGCCGGGGCCCTGAAATTTCTTCAGCACGTGTTGACCAATAACACTGAAGCCCTCGACATCCGGACAACAGGCGCTCAGTACACGCTCATTCCTACCGCGACCGGCGGGGCGGTCGATGACGCGTATCTATACAGATTTGTAGAAGGTGAATATCTGCTGGTGGTCAATGCCGCCAACCGGGAAAAAGACTGGGATCACCTCCAGCCGCTCTCCAGGGAATTCAAGGATGTGGAGCTGACCGACCAAAGCGACGAGATCGTCATGCTTGCCCTTCAGGGGCCCTTGTCCCGCCCCCTGATGGAAGAGATCATCGAGTCAGGTCCTTTCCCTGAGCCCGTGCGAAACGCGGTGAGTAATGTGACAATCGCCGGCGCTAAGGTAAAGGTCGCCCGAACCGGCTACACAGGAGAGCCGCTCTGTTTTGAGCTCTTCGCGAACCGGGCTGATGGGCTGATGCTGTGGGACCTGATCGTATCCAAGGGAGCGACACCCATCGGCCTCGGCGCGCGTGATACCCTTCGCCTGGAAGCGGGATTGCCCCTCTATGGCCATGAATTAGGCGAGGACCGGGATGGCAGAGAAATCCCGATCATGGCCTGCCCCCTGTCCAAATTCGCGGTGAGCTTCTCTCCCCTGAAAGGCGATTTTATCGGCCGGGAGGCCCTGACCCGGCAGCAGGACGCACTCAAGCGAATCATTTCCGGAGATTTTTCGCGGATCCGTGACCTGCCGCGGATGATCAAACCGATGGCCGTAACAGGCCGGGGGATCGCCCGGGAAGGCGCCACGGTGTTTGAGGGCGACCGGGAAGTGGGATATGTGACCAGCGGAACCATGGTTCCCCTGTGGCGTGTTGAAGGGGAAGGGCTGGAATCAAAGCTGATCGATCAGCATCAGCTCCGTTCGATCGCCTTAAGCTATATCGACAGCGATATCCCCGACCACGAGCAACTCCTCGTCGAAATCCGTGGCAAGAGGGTTGACGCCGTGCCTGTACCGTTCCACATGCGCTCCGAGGCTCCCCCCTATGCCCGTCCCATCCTTTTTGATCACCACCTGTCTGAGCGTGAAATCCCTGGGGGTGATGGGCCGGCCAAGGCCAAAAAGCTGATGGAAAAGGCTATCGAAAATACCATCTGGCGACAACAGGCGTGCATCAACCTGATCCCCTCTGAAATGACCATCTCCCCCATGGCCCGGCTGCTGTCGGTGATGGACCCTGCCTTCCGCTATGCAGAGCACAGGAAGTCACTGGCATTCTACCAGGCGGACATCTTCTACTACCAGGGAACCCGGTTTATCGGCGAGGTAGAGCGGATGTTGGAAGAAGAGATGAGAAAATTCTTGGGGTGCAGGGAAGTCGAAACGCGGCTCATCAGCGGTCAGATGGCCAATACGGCGGTTTTCAGCGCCATGGCGGACTACATCAATCGGGGTGACCGCAAACGGGAGCCGAGACGAATTCGCCAGGTCATGAACAACCATATTGGCAAGGGCGGCCACCTGAGTGCCCAACCTATGGGCGCGTTGAAGGACTATGTGGCGCGGGACCCCCGAACCGAAAGACCGGCCGTGGTGAACTTCCCGGTACTCCCTGACAACCGCTTCAAGATCGATGTCCCGGCCGCACTAAAATTGATCGATGAATATCGACCGGAACTCATTATCTTCGGAAAAAGCATGATCCTTCATAAGGAACCGGTGGCAGATATCCGCCGCTTCTTAGACGATCAGGGGATCTCCCCGGTCGTGATGTACGACATGGCCCACGTGCTGGGGCTTATCGGGCCCCACTTCCAGGAGCCGTTTGACGAAGGCGCTGATCTGGTCACCGGCTCCACGCACAAGACGTATTTCGGGACGCAGCGGGGGGTCGTTGGCTGTAGGTTTGAAGAACATGAGGAGCGTTTCCAGCTCTGGGAATCTCTGCTCCGGCGGGCCTTTCCCGGATCGGTGTCCAACCACCATCTCGGCACCCTGTTAGGGTTGCTGATGGCCGCCTACGAGATGAATCATTTCAAAGATGAATATCAGGCCAAGGTCATTGCCAATGCCAAGGCGTTTGCCCGGGCCCTCAAAGAATCAGGGCTGGAAGTTGCCGGAGACCCTGATATCGACTTTACGGAAACCCACCAGGTGGTAGTGGATGTGGGTTACAGCCGGGGGCCTGAAATTGCAAACCGGTTGGAGGCCAACAATATCATTTGCAACTACCAGGCAAATACTGACGAGGAGGGCTTTACCGCCTCAGGCGCCCTCAGGTTGGGCGTATCGGAAATGACACGCTTCGGGATGGAGGCGGAGGACTTCCGTGCCTTAGCCTCCCTGATGCATGATGTGGTGATCAACAATGCTGTTGTTGTCGATAAAGTCAAGGAGCTTCGGGAACGATTCTGTGATCTGAGGTTCTGTTTTGGTGGTGACGAATACGCGGACCTGCTGCAAAGGCTGCATGAACTTCTGCATTAACCGTTGAGGGTTGAGGTAAGGTTGAGGTAAGTAGTTACCTCAAACCCCTCTGAGTTTTGTTATTTCTTTTACGGTTCTCTCAAGGGACTCGACATCTTCCATATTAAGTATTGTTACAGATGGATCAATATCTTTGATCATATTACTTAAGATCTGCTTAGGACCGACTTCTATAAATAAATTTTCACCTTTACTGATAATTCTTTCGATTATCCCCCGCCAGTTAACGACATTAAAAATCTGTGTATAGAGTTCTTCTCTTATGTGATTCGGGTCTACAATTGCCTCTGTTGTCACATTCGCCATGATAGGTTTTGAAGCAATATCTATTTCGCACTTCTCTAATTCCCGTTTGAATTTATCAGCAGCAGGCTTCATGATTGGGGTATGAAACGGGCCTTCCACCTTTAGCATTGTCGAGAGCAGACCTTCTTTTTTTAATTCTGTGCTCATCTCTGCCAGCCGTTTCTTGGATCCACCGACGACTATCTGACTTTTGGTATTGTTTAGTGTAATAAAGACGCCAAAGTTTTTACACAGGGCACATATTTTATCATTATCCAGTTCTCTCCCTTTATCCACGACGGCCATTAACCCGGCGCCCGGATACGACTTGCCCCATTCTGTCATTAAGGATGCCCTTTTATGTACAAGACTTAGGGTCGTCTTGAAATCCATCGCCTCCGACACCAATAACGCCGTATATTCACCCAAGCTATGCCCTGCCAGTAAAGAGACATTTAAATCAACATTGCATTCCTTACATGTCTCCTCAAGCACCCTGTAGCATGCATAACTCATTGTCAGTACGGCGGGCTGGGTGTAAATTGTTTTGTTCAGATCTGCCTTGTGCATGAATTTTCCGAATGTGTGCTTTTTAAAGCATAATTCTGCAATATCATAGCCAAGTATCTGACTGGCCTCATCGTATATTTCCCTGACCAGGGCAAATCCGTCGTAAAGCTCTCTTCCCATTCCCACATATTGGGAGCCCTGGCCCGGAAAGATCAATATGGTTCTCTTGCGTCTCATAGTCTCATCACATTTCGTATTTCCCAGCTGGCTGCTGGTTTTTCCAAGTTTGGAGTTACGAGTTTGGAGTGCCTAAAGTTAAAAAGGAACAATTCCGATTTGAACTTTCAACTCCACAATCCACACTTCACACTTCCCTACTGGGTGTTAATAGTTCTTGACAATGAGGGCATTTCAAATAATATAACATCGCACGATGGAGCGTACTTAATATCAGTCTTTTCCTGTTTAATCAACCATAAAATCCGAAGGGTTCGCGGAGAAAAGATTTAAGTACTGTTAGAACAGATAATTATAGCCACTGGAGATGTTTCAATGGACATTGAAGACAAGATAAAAGAACTGAAGAGCAGGAACCTTGAGGCCGAGATGGGTGGCGGTCAGAAGCGTATTGACCAGCAACATAACAAGGGCAAGATGACCGCAAGAGAAAGGATAGATTATCTGCTTGATCAAGGAAGTTTTGAGGAAATGGATAAATTTGTTGTTCACCGCTGCCAGGATTTTGGGATGGACAAGAAAAAGATCCCGGGTGATGGCGTGGTGACCGGTTACGGGACCATAAACGGACGGCTCGTATTTCTTTTTTCCCAGGATTTTACTGTATTCGGCGGTTCCCTGAGCGGCGCATTCGGGGAAAAGGTGTGCAAGGTGATGGACCTGGCCCTGAAGACGGGTGCGCCCATGATAGGACTGAATGATTCCGGGGGCGCCAGAATCCAGGAAGGGGTCATGAGTCTTGGCGGCTACGGTGAGATATTCAAGAGAAATGTCTGGAGTTCAGGGGTTGTACCTCAGATATCGGTGATTATGGGCCCCTGTGCAGGGGGCGCTGTTTATTCCCCGGCGCTGACGGATCTGATCATCATGGTCAAGAAGACGAGCAACATGTTTATTACCGGCCCTCAGGTCATCAAGGCGGTCACTTCAGAGGAGGTCTCGCCCGAGGATCTGGGTGGCGCCATGGCCCATAATACAAAAAGCGGGGTTGCCCACTTTGCTGAGGACTCGGACCAGGCAGCGCTTGACAGGGTCAAGGAGATTCTCTCATATCTTCCTCAAAATTATAGAGAAAAGCCGCCCGTTGTTGAATGTACCGATGACCCGGATCGAATAGACAAATCCCTGAACAAAGTCGTGCCCACCAATCCCAGGCTGCCCTATGACATGACCGAGATCATTAGAACCGTGCTGGATGATAACCGGTTCTTAGAGGTCCAGAAGTACTTCGCAAAAAACATGGTCATAGGCTTCGGTCGGCTGAACGGCTATTCCGTGGGTATTATCGCCAACCAACCCAAATTCTTGGCCGGCTGTCTGGATACCAAGGCATCGGTAAAATGTGCCCGGTTTATCCGGATGTGTGACGCCTTTAACATCCCGACAGTTACGTTTGTGGATGTCCCCGGATATCTGCCAGGTGTGCAGCAGGAATATGACGGTATCATCAAACACGGGGCCAAGATTATTTTCGCCTACTCAGAGGCCACGGTCCCCAAAATCACCGTGGTCACCCGAAAGGCATACGGCGGGGCCTACATCGCCATGTCAGCCAAGCACCTTAATGGTGATATCAGCTTTGCCTATCCCACTGCCGAAATCGCGGTCATGGGTCCTGAAGGCGCAGCCAACATTATCTTCAGAAAAGAACTCACCGAAGCGGAGGATCCGGATGTGACAAGAGGGAAGTTGGTTGAGGAGTACAGGGATAACTTTGCCAGTCCATTCAAAGCCGCGGAATTAGGGTACATCGATCATATCATCTTTCCTGAAAACACCCGTCCGAGATTAATTAGGGCACTGATGATGCTGAAAGATAAAAGGGAGTCGATTCCTGGCAGAAGGCACGGGAATATCCCGCTTTAACGAATTCGGTCTAAAGTATCACTTTAGCCTCTTGAAAAATCATTCGTTTGTTGCCAGTGACCGTGAGGGTCTCTTTCCCAAAGGACGTAAATAAGGGGATCATTTCATAGGAACGGCAGCGAGGCCTGAGAATTCGTTACGAGACAGCCCCGGAAAAAGGTATCTATTTAAACGGACATCGCCTCTGCCTGCCCGGAACCTGTATCGAACGTCAAGGGGGCGTTCTATACGCTCCGGACAAGTTTTGTTACGTCCTTTGGGAAAGAGACCCTCACGGTCACTGGCTTTCTTTCAAACCGCTAAAGTGTTACGGTCTAAATAGATTCGCTGCCAGATTTGAGGTGAGGTGATGATTTATTTTTGCGCATATCCTTACCGGAGCGTCTTTGTCCTTTTTTCCCAGAACT
>JACKQG010006175.1_pt1 | contig 12823 bp, 9 predicted proteins | sample 8237621 | NCBI WGS metagenome assembly JACKQG01 (sample SAMN15677084, study PRJNA649215) | marine metagenome | biome: marine; feature: Black Sea; material: saline water; isolation source: suspended particulate matter (SPM) from the Black Sea western gyre | collected 2013-06-09/2013-06-10 | depth...
GTGGTGCCCAAGTTTGTCTGGATCTGGCTGGCTAGCTCTGAGATCCAGAATCGCATCGACGACGAGCTGACGAGTGGCACGACCAAGCAACGGGAACTCAATCACTCGACCATCCGAGTCCTTCCCCTACCTGTTCCCCCAATAGCAGAGCAGCACAGGATCGTTGCCAAGGTCGACGAACTCATAGGCCTCTGTGACGAGCTTGAGGCCCGTCTGTTGGAGCGTGACCGGATCGGGGAGGCACTGGCAGCATCGGTGGTTGACGCTTTCGTTGCCTGAGATACGGGTCCTCTAGTCGGGTTCTGGCCTTATGTGCTGTCGGGTTCTGGCAGTTGAAGGCCTGCCTCGGTAAGGAACCGGCTTGGCGAGTTCTTGTCGTAGACAATGTCGAGCCGCTCTTGAGTCCTGGTAAAGGCGACATAGCAGAGCCGTCGTTCTTCCTCGACTTTCTGTGCCGGATCAGCTGGATCGATATGAGGATTGTGTTTCTTGTCAGGAGGGCTGATTGCATTTCGGTGCGGTAGGACTGACTCGTCGCACCCCGCAAGGATTACGTGTGGCCACTGCTGGCCCTTGGCTCCATGGATAGTTCGGAGCCTCACACCGTCCGAGTCGCTCATTTCTCTAAGACGGTTCTGACGGCGCTCCAGGTAGCTGGCGAGTTCAGGAAGAGATCGACTTTCGCCTTGAGACTCGATCCGGTTCAAAGTGTCGATGTAGTCAGCGTCGTGGGGTGTCATTTGTTCTCGGTTCGCAAATTCCCGATCGAGGCGACCTGCGCTTCGGAGCTCCCTAATGATCCCAGCAGCCGATATCTCACTTGAGGTGTTGTGGGCAAGCCGGTCAAGGAGGTCGCCACCCTCAATGAGTGCCTTGACCCGCCACTCGTCCGTATTTAGTTGAGAGAATGCGTCAACGAAGGTTGAGCCCTTACGCAGAACTCGTTCCACCTGGCGGGCCGAAGATTCTGTCAGATAACGGTTTGGTATCCGCATGGCCTCGGTCAGGTGTTCGGCGGTTGCATCTGTGGGAGCGCTAATGAGATTGAGGTAGGCAATCACAGTTGTCTCAACTACGGCGCCGTGTTGAGCCTCGATGACTCGCTGTGGGGCGTCGAAACCGATATCCAAATCGGCGAGACTGTGAGCTACCTGAGTGATCAATTCAGTTGTTCGAGCCAACACTGCGAGCTTCTTACCGTTGACCGCTGTCGAGCCGTCCCCGGGGCCAAGAGCGGATTCAACAATCGAAGCGACACGGTCAGCTTCTTCGTCAAGTGAATCAGTCGGGTGAAGCTGAATCACAGGTTCTTCGTTGGCGTCCCGTCGACCCGGGAGGATCTGTTTACGGAATCTCTGGATGTTGCGTTCGATTAGCTCACTGGCTGCTTCGACGACATCAGGAGGACATCGGTAGTTGCGAATTACCTGGGTCCGAGAGAGACCTGGGTAGACGTAATGAAAGTCGACGATTCGTGTGACATCGGCTCTTCGCCAGGTGTATATGCACTGGTCTTCATCCCCGACCACGGTCAGGTTGTCCTCTGGTGAGGAGATGATCCGGACGAGCAACTCTTGAGCCGGTTCAATGTCTTGGTATTCGTCTACAAGAACGTGGTGCCAGCGTGATTGCCAGTCTTGTCGCACGTCAGAATGTTCTTGTAGGAGTTGCAAAGGCTTGAGAATTAGGTCGTCGTAATCGATCGTTCCGTTCTTCTCGTGTTCCTCCTCGTGGAGGCGGTAGATCTCAGCGGCTGTCCTCTCCCATGGCGACTGCGCAGTTGTTGAGGCTTCTGCGGGCGTAACCCGTCTGGCCAACTTGTACTCGCTAATCGTTTGCTGAGCTGTCGGCGCATCAATGAACTCACCATCTTCGATTGCCTTCATTGCAATTGTGGCAAGCCTTTGGAGCTGGGCGTAGTTGAGTGTTCTTACGCTGTCCTGACCCTGTGGAAGAAGGTTCTGGTATTTCAGAATCCGCCAGCCAAGCCCGTGAAACGTCAGACATGCAACACCTTGGTCCCTGTCAAGTGGCACACCCTCTGAACCCATTCGCATCCGAATCACGTCTCGTGCATCTCGGTTGAATGCAAGACAGAGAATCCGATTCGCAGGAACGCCACGAGACATCAGTTCGGGGACACGTGCGGCAAGCACCCGTGTCTTTCCGCTTCCTGCTGGAGCGATAACTTGACTCACACCGTCGGGTAGTAGAACTGCGCTGGTCTGTTCAGAGTCAAGAGAATGCAGCCACTCGCCCGGTGGGGCAAGCTCCGAATCAATATTGAGTACCTCTTCCAGGTCGAGGTCACGTGAGTCTGGGGCACGTCGGCGGCAGAAAAGTGCCCCGAACCAGGAAACAACTGAGCGGATTGATGAGAAGAAGCCTGTTGCCTGATCATTGGGTAGGTCGAGTTCTTCGGGCAGGGTTGGGGCTTGCTGGATTAGCTGGCGTGCCGCATTCAGGGTCGCTTCAATCCTTTCGACCACGCCGTCCGGGTCGTACCAAATTTCAGTTCCTGTGAACCTATGAGTAGCCCACCCCAGCCGTTGTAGATGGGCGTCTCGACGCTCGTCCTTCGTCTTGTCGTGGAAGCCTCGACCGTCACATTCGACAGCGATGCGGAATGCCGGAAATGCCAGATCCACCGAGTAGCGCTTGATTCCATATTGGGGTTGAGGGGACCAGCCCCTCTCAGAGAGCTTTGAGTAGAGCACCTGTTCGATTGGCGTCATCGGCGGTAAGCCATCAATCGACTGGACCACACCGAACATCTTCGTCAGGTACTGGAGCCGTTCAAGGGTCCAGGAGAATCCGAGTTGAGCATCCTCGTAGCTCTGTTCAGCAAGATCTGAAATCGATTTGGTGGCATAAATCCACAACGAGAGATCGTTGCGAAAGGCCGGTTCGACTAGATACCCGTAACAAATCTGTAGGTCCGCAACGTTGTTGAGCGGAACTCCCAACAGGGCAACCGGCGACACTGACTTGAGCCAGTTGATAAACCCTGCGCTCGGAGGTTGCAGAGATCTCGGTTGTGTGTCGTGGTCAGTTGGGAGCATGTCGAACACGTCTCGGTATTCGATGAGTTTCACCCCGAGCTTTCGAAGATCTGCTCGATCAGATTCGATGTCCGAGACGGTCCTCCAATATAGAGATCTCTTTCGTTCCGACATATCGAAAGATTAGAGGACAAGGCCTTCGGACTTCGAGCCGCCAATTCCCAGGCCTGCACGCCCGCTGCCTAATAGGTCGTCGTCTCGTAAATGTTGCTGATCTGGGCAAACTAGGACTGTCACACCCCCTTCGTATTCTGGGGACTGCCGACACATTAGGACCAGGAGATAGGACTCGCCGACGGATAGCCGCCGTCACCAACCAGCGGGAAGGTCAGGTCCACATGACGTCAGCCAAGCCGATACCTGGGTACCCGTATGTGCTGGGTGCCCTTAACGAGAGGGGATGCACATGGCAAAGAAACTCGAAGACCGGGCAAAGATCTGGTTCCTGCTGGATCGTTCAGGATCAATGGATTTGGTTGCTGGGGACGTGATAGGGGGTTTCAACTACTTCCTCGCTGAACAGGCCGCTCGGGCCGGTGAGTGCCGGATGACGGTCGTTCAGTTCGATAGCGAAGATCCTTTCGAAGTGGTTGTTGATGGGAAAAAGCCCGATGCTGTCCCTGAGCTGAACGACTTCGTGTACCAGCCCAGGGGCTTGACCCCGTTGTATGACGCTATAGGTGAGCTGATCAACCGTGCCGACGACCGGATCGCTATTCGGGCCAAGGCCAAGAAGTCGGCAGAGGACCAACTCGTCGTCGTTTTCACGGACGGACTCGAAAACGACAGCCGCCGTTATGGCCGCCCCAAGGTGTTCGAGCTGGTCAAGGAACGCCAGGACGAGGACTGGACGTTTGTGTTTATGGGTGCCAACCAGGACTCCTATTCAGAGAGTGAAAAGATAGGCCTAGGTGACGGGAATGTTCAGAACTATGCCAGTGACAGCGAAAACATCGCTATGGCTTACCAGTCAATGAACCGTGCAACGCACGAGTTTCGTGGCAAGTCAAGCCAGCAGCGTGCCGCTGACAAGGCCGACTTCTTCGGGGGGCTAAAGGAAGCTGAACTGGAGATGAGGCGCCGCAAGAAGAGGTGAAGCACGCTCCAGTCGAGGCCAGCAACTTTGCTGGCCCCGGTTGAGGCACCGTCAAGAGAGGCCTAAGAGACACGGCTCTGTGAAGGCCCGCCAACCGACCCAAACCCTGGGTGCGGTGGCCCCGCCGTGATCGACGAAAGGAAACCAAATGAGGAGTCCATGCCCTTCGTGCGGGTCGGTTGAAACCGGGCCGTCGTTCACGTTCAAATGGGAACAGACCGAAACCGAAGTGATTGCCACAGACCCGTTCTTCCTGTGTTCAGGGTGCGGGCACTCTTGGCAAGTAGAGGGACGGCTGGTGCTCTCACGCCACTCAGACCCTGACGACAAGGCGGCCGCCGAATCATATGCAAAACGCCTAACAGAACTTAGCTAGGCGGCGCTTAGAGCGGGTCCGGCCCGGTAACGAGAGTCAGAGATCCGGATAGCAAGTACACGGATTTCGTCGAGAATCTCTTCAGGCTTGTTGCTGAGAGTCAGGGTCGTCACGGTGAGGTTCTTTCCGGCGAGTGGGACTAGGTGAGTTACAGGATCAGATTCTCCTGCTGCATAGACCAAGAATCCGGTGTGGACACGGGTGGCGGTCGTGTAGGCCAGCAGCTGGTACAGGTCAGGCTCTTTGCCTTCGCCGTCGATGGTCTTCTTGTACTTGACGTCTCCGACCATTACGCACCTGCCCCGGTTCCACCATGACAAGTCAGGTTTGAGCGGTATCCGCTCGCTGTCATCTAGGTAGAGGCCATGGCTCCGAGCGTTCCTGGGGAAGTCATTTTCTGACAGCCCGAGGGCTTCTCTTAGCGCCACGTGGACGAACGTTTCGAAGACATTGGCCATGTCAAATAGCAGTCCGGTTGAGGTGACTGCCTCGCCGGAAAGCTCGATTGTTTCATCGCCGAGGATGAGCCGGGCCAGCGCCAGGGGGCGATCATAATGTTGGTTGAGGCGGGTGATCTGCGGGTTAGGGATGTGGCGCCGGTCGTAACGAACACGTGTTACGTCGGCGAGCTGGTGAGTGGCTCGCTTCAGCAGTCGCCTGGTTGGTTCGGCTAGGAACCGGAGGTGGAGCAACTTTTCAATGGCTCCCAGAAGAAGCCGGTTTTCTTCAATGTCGGGCGTGTGTTCGTCGTAGGTGACTTCGATTGGGCTGGTGATTCGTTGGTGGCGGCGGAGCTGGTCAGCGAATCGGATTCTTCCACGTACCCCGGGGAGGCTCTCTTCGATGCTCCGGTAGCCATGTAACGGGCCCCGTCTAATTGCTTGCTCTGTGAAGTCAGCAAAGGGTCTGGCTATCGCTTCGTGGAGTGTTGGTGCGTCTTCGAACTCGACGACATGGTCTTGCCAGTAACGGGGGTTGAGTGCGTAGGCGATTAGAAACAAGACCCGGCTGATGTCGAGCTTCGGTGTGATTTCGATCGTGTAGCCACCGGCTTGGATCACCCCGACATAGTTCTTCGGGTTGATCACATAGGAGTCGTTGCTGCCCTGAGCGGGCTGAATTATTGCCCGGGGCAGTGCGTCTGCGATCTGATCTCGCTGGGCCGACGCCAGCTCGATCGGTTCACTCTCCTGGTGTTCAACTAGGTGAAGGGTCGGCATCTTCATCTAGTTCCGCATCAGGTTCTGTGTTGGCATGGCTCATTAGAGCTTCGTATGTGAACTGTTTGACCCGTGCCGGTTCGTCAAAGAACTGATCTTCGATGAACGGAATAACTGATCGGCGCCAAATCTGGTGGACCCTTTCGTCTGTCAGGTCTTCTTTCATGAAATGGCTGGGACCGATTGCCATGTTCCGGTCGTCGAGAAGATCGTTAGCTCGGTCCACAAGGTCCGACACCCAGGCAAGGCTGGGCCGGTTTTCACTTAGCCACCGTTTGAGAATCCCTTGGATAGGTGGACGGTCTGGGAAGAAGGGGTGGAAATGGAATCGTCGACGAAGGGCAGCATCGACAAGTGCGATTGATCGATCGGCAGTGTTCATCGTGCCGATGATTTTCAAGTTTGGCGGCAGCGAGAACTCGGTCTCGGAGTACTGCAGGGTCACCTCTTGGTCTCGGTACTCGAGAAGGAAGAACAGTTCTCCCAAGACCTTGGAGAGGTTTGCTCGGTTGATTTCATCGATAACGAGCACAAAGGTGTGGTCAGGGTTGTTGGTTGCCTGGGCAGCGAGTCGCTTGAGGGGACCATCTTTCAAGTTGAATCTTCCGTCTTCTGTTGGCCGCCACCCCTCAATGAAATCTTCGTAGGCGTATGAGGGATGGAACTGGACAAGCTGAGCTTGGCCTTGGGATCCGGCTAGCCATTCAGCCAGTTTCATGGCTACCCACGTCTTACCTGTTCCGGGTGGGCCATAGAAGATCGCCTGGGGTCTGTCGTCGAGCAGGTCGACGATCTCTTGCAAGGCGTCTGGTGGATGTAAGTGAAGATCAGATGACAGTTGATCGATGTTGCTCATGGGAGGGGGCGTCCCTTCACTTTGTGTGAACCACAGTTGCCGGTAGCTCGCCCACTCGGCAGGGGACACTTTGTAGTTGGTTGCGTTGGGGAACTTGAGTGGGCCAAGGTCGTTGAGGACAGGATGTTGTTTCAGGTCACTTCGAAGGAACGGGTCGCCGTAGAAGTTGTGGTCGATTCTTGTCTCGACCCACCAGGGTGACTTGGTGATCGCATCGTTGGCCTCGAGATTGGATTCGAATGGCCTACTAGTGAGCATTCCGGATGCGTAGATACCTGCCTTGTCGCCCGAGAGCCAGAACACAACTCGGTCACCGGGCTCCATGTCCTTTCGGCCAGTTACTGCTTCCCACGAGGTGTCGATTGCGTGTGGTCCGTTTTGGTAGTTCGCTTCGAGTTCCTGGGGGATCTTGGAGAGCGGATGCTGCGGGTTCGCCTGGAAGAGCCAAATGGTTCCAGGGTTAAGAGGGGTGCCACGTAGTGCATTGAGGTGGTCTTTTTGAAGTCGTGAAATAAAGCTCCGCTGGAGAGGAAAGAGGTAACCCTCTTTGGTTTTCGAGTTCTTGTCGAATGGTCCGGTGCTGGGAAGCCGTCCACCAATTTCGTTGAACGGGACTGGGTCTACTAGCCAGTCGTAATAGCACTCAGCCAGGTACACCTCGTCTTGCCACTTGTCTGCACCTTGCGGATAGGGGCGTTTGGATTTGTGGCCGTCCGCCATCGCCTCGCTGACTGCCCAGAGTTCTTTTGCGGCGTAGTGGAGGATCACATCTCCGGCCTGGACCCTGCCGACATCGAGGTGGTAGCGGCGTTTTGAACCGTTCTTTGTTTGTTGGGGAGCACAGATGTGTCGGTGGCCTTCTTCGATCTCCCATGAGGTGTTTTGGTTGACCCACCAGTAGAGGCGTGCCGAGCCTGTCTCAAGTACTGCGAAGAGCCTGTCGGTGGTGTCGTCATCGAGATAGCCGACAGTCTTTGGTTGATTCAGGTAGCTCTGGATTCGAGGTCCGAGGATCGACCTGTCTAGGTCGGTTGTTTTCCAATCAACATCGATGGTGCTTCGGTGACGTGGATCGTCTGCACCGACGCTGGTGTAGAACGACTTTGTACAGACTCCGATTGCGACCTTGCCTGGGCTTATTTGTAGGGGAGTGACTATGAGGTCGCCCGCTTCTATTCTTCCCATGAAGGCCGAGAGCTGGCCGAGGAAGTTGCTGCGGGAACCTGCGCTGTAGTCAGGGTCGGGGTAGCACTCGGCGATCGCTTGTCGGAGCCATTCGTCGGTAACTGGGTCGGGGGGCTCAGGGATTTCGGCCCAGCCGATTGTGGCGATCCCGTTATTGAAGAAAAACGATTCGTCTTGGCCATCGACTCCAGCCCGGACCATCCAGGCCTTCGGTGACCTGTCGAAGGTCCGAATACCAGTTGTGTCAGATACACCGGCTCCTTCGATGACTTCGGCGATTCCATCGGCCATGAACCATGACGCTACGGCGGGTCGAAAGTCGTTGTTGAAGAATCCGAGGAGTCCGTCAAGTACCTCACCGGCAAGTGAAGGATCATCCACCAGTAGGTCGTAGACCTGTTCGGGGAGTCCGGCGGTGGCGTCGGTGGCTTTGAGAATTGCTGCTGGTGGAATGTCTCTGAGCTGGTGAGTGTCAGTTAGGTGTGTTTCGCCACGCTTGACTTCCCATAGTCCGTCAGCCTGTAGCCGCCAGATCGGTTCAATGGCGTTTTCTATCCCAGCGGTCGAAAACTCGGCAATCAGGGGCTCGAGTTCTTGCAGCACACGAGGGACTGGTTGGTGCCGGACGTCACCTAGAAGCACGTTTCGGCATGCAGCTAGGAGAAGTAACGGCTTGTGTGGGGCGGATTCTCCGTCGTTCTTATGGGTCCGTACCCCGTTGAGCGATTCCAAGAGGTCGTCTGCGGTCTCAGGGGGCGCCTGGCTGACAGCGAAACCGAGCTCTGCGAGCTTCGTCTGCACCTCTAGGCCACCAGAGAACTCGCTGTTCATCTTTGGGCCTTGTTCGGGGTACTGGTAGCCGTGGGCGACGCCACGAATCGCTTTGGAGTCGTAGTACTTGCCTTGGTAGCGGACGAAGTACTCCTTGGCAGAGCCATACCCGTATTTGTCGAGAAACGTCTCACGACCGAGCTTGTCGAATTCAGCGAGTGCGTCTAGGACCGCCTGTCGGTCTGTTAGGTCCGCTGGTGCCATCTGGAAACGGTACGTCGGTATTGCCGATAGCGCTAATGGACGGCTGTCTAGTGGGTGTTACCTAGTCCGTCCCAGTTGTCGACCCAGGGGCTGAGGTCGAGCACAAGTCCGGTCGCCTCACGAAGCTCGACCCGGCGGTTCTCGTAGTGAACGTGGGGTTGTCGCTGCTTGCCGCCGCTCGCTTCACCTATCTTGTCTCGGTAGGGGAGCCAGTCTGCTACTTGGACAACGACTGCGAAATTGAGCCCACATTGCAGGACGAACCAGGCTTCCGGGTCTCCCCAACATGAGAGGTAGAGGCCAAACCAGTAGACCCTGTGATCGCCAGCTAGTTGGTTCGCCGTGTTGGTCCTGAGGTAGATGGTTGGGCCGTCGCCGACCCTGTATGTCTGGGCGTTGCCTGAGCCAACTCGACGGGGTGTGTCGCCAGTGGCGTTGGCGATTCGTTCGAGGGCATAGTTACGCATCTCATCGGGAGTAGGTGCAGCCGTAGTTGAGGCCGTTCGAACCGGGCTAGTCGCCTCGGGGTTTGGTCGGTGTACTCGTTGGGAATCTTGGGCGCTGTCGACAATGGCTCGACGGAACCGTTCCATGTAGTTGACAGGGACTAGGGATTCGGCGAGCTCATCGCTTAGAGCGTCAACGTCGATTCGTGCGCCGTATTCTCTAATGACGCCAGCTAAGGCCTTCCCTATTCGTCGACGGTCCGCTGGGTCAGCCATGTATCTGAAGATACTTCACAGGACTTGTTTGTTCCTGGGGGTGGCGATTGTGGAGTGAGTTGATGACTACCAGCCCGCTGGAGTGTCTGAACCCAAGATGATGACCACGTTGCGGTCTTCCAAACGGATCGTGGTCGGTTCTCCACTATTGATTGCTCTGGGTATCCAGTCAGCGCCGGGCGGGGCAGGTGTAAGGAGCTCCACCATGCATGGGAAGAGGATCGCCTGAACTTCTCTGGCGTTCATTGCGTAGGTCATGTCGTAGTAGATCTTGGTTTCTGAGACAGGGACGGCATTCCACAGCGTAGTAATCCACCGGAACCCCTCGTCGCTCAGAATTTGACTTACTTCCGTAGCCCTCATGGGCGAACTTGTGCCATTTGCAATGAACACGCCAACGTCCTCGTTGGGCCGCTGATAACTGGGTGCTGTGTATTGGTCCTCACAGATTCTGGTCGACGGTGGGGCCGTACTTTCGTGGAGCGACTTGACGTAGTCAATGTGTCTAAATGGGCCGTCTGGGTTTACGTAGTCATAGAGGCGGTTGTAGCTGATGTCGTGGAAGGCAGTCATCCAAAACAGGATGGGTGCGATCCCGTTTGAGTCATCGAGGTAGCAGTAGATGCTGCACTCGAGGCGCAACCCATTGGCACCGAGGGTGAACTCTTGAGCTCTTATCTGTTCGGGAGTGGGTGTACCGAGCGATTCGACCCATTGAGCCCTCTCGTCGTGGCTTAGGCCTCTTGTCTTTTGCGCTTGGTCGACCATTTCTTCAATCAGACGTGTTTCCCAGCTGCTCTCGGGGATGAATAGGTCGTCGAGGAAGAACTGTTGTCCGGTCGACAGGTCGTAGTTGCGGGTTTTCAGGAAGTTCTCGGAGTTCATGGTGGCGGGTTCACGCAGGTCGGTGAACAGGCCAACGCTGTAGAGGTTGTTGCTTGAGTACGAAACGACTCCCAGCAGGTCGAAATAGCCCTCTCTGTGGATCGAATCAGACGGTTCAGAGATCAGGCTGTCTCCGTATCTCTCCTTCGACTCGGCGAAATACCACCTGACAGCGTTTGCCACGTCGTGTCTGACCTGTCTGTTGATGGCAGTGGCGTGCCTCCCGGCCTTGAGGTGGTAGCGGAGGTTGATTTCAAACCATGCGTTGTGGGCTGTGTCAGTGACGATGCACTCGACCAGCACTGACGTGAGTGTCTCGTCGGGGAAGAGAAGTTCCAGGCGACCTGGCCGGGCGGCTCTATTCTCGCCCCAGGACCACGGGTGCCAGTCAGGTTCGTCCGTGTAATCACCGTAGGACACCTCGCAGTTGTCTTGAGCGGCCTGTACTTCAGAGATCGCTGCCAAAACAACCGCTTCGTTAACGAATGCTTGCGAGCCGGTGTCAGCAAGAACGGTGGCCGCTACAACAAGAGCGATAAGCATTCCGCCTGCGAGGACAGAGCGATACGAGTACTCGAGCACGGTCCCAGTGTGACACTCGGAGACACTCGCTGGGATGCGGCACACCGCTGTCTAGAACAGTTAGTGCCGAGTTCGTCTAGTGCTCATTTGGAACGAGTCTCTTCAAGGCCGGGCGCCTGGCTAGAACCGGGCTTGGCCCGTACTCGTTGTCTTCTTTGTCGCCTCTTGAGACGAGGTAGTAGAGGACAAGAAGTTGTCCGACCACTGGAACGAGATTAAGTAACAGGCGCTTTCCTGACCGGTTCGTGTCGTGCAGGCGCCTAACCGCTGATGAAATCATCGGAACGAGAATGGCAGGCGAAATAACCAAGTCGATTGCGTAGGCCAGTTCGTAAGGCACCCAGCCGAGGGCACGCCCAGTGGCGGTAGTGAGCGCTGAGCAATAAAGCATGAAAACCCAGTGCTGCTTTCTTGAGGACCGGCCACGAAAGACGGCGTACTTGCGTAGCGGTCTGACAAACAGGTCTAGGCCAAAGTCAGACTCAAATACTTGGTCCTCGTTGTTGCAGGCTCGTGCTGGCGCCGAGTCGCCGACAAGCGGCACGCCGGTTCCATCGGTCACCTGTCGAAGCCTGAAAACGGAGGGCACTGCTCGACAACAGCATCGACGACGCCACGAAGATCTACCCACTGCACTGTGTCGACGAGTTCGTTGAGTGTCCCGGTGCCAACTGTTTTCTGGCTTCCCAGTTTCGTGTTGAGCGTCGACGTTGGTACTACCCAGAAGCGCCACGACTCTGGATCAACAACGTTTTCATTCGTAGCACGAAACGGTTCGTGGCAGCAAAACACATAAACCGAAGCGACCCGCTCCGGCGGGTCGAGGTTGACCCAAGTGCTTGTTTCAGCGTCCCAAGGTTGACTCGATGGTGCGATGTCGAACCTGATTGTTGACGGTCGTTCCTGGAGCCACGACTGGCCCCTGCCTGATGACTTGACTTCAATGAGACGGTCCCTGTAGCGGAGATCAGCTGCGTCCCACTCACGGCGAGGCACCAACGGGTCGACCACGCCGAGGGCCGTTCCAACGAGCCACTCAGCAAAGATCCCACGGTTCCTGTTCTCGACCAGGTTTCCGGTAGCCCACACCCGAAAGTCCTCAAGGTCGGTTCCCGTCACGGCGCAATCCTTGGCTCTCCGGGACCATCAATCAAGTGCGTGACCTGCCAATCTCGTCAAGATGTTCAAAGCAGGTGGCCTCGACGCTGAATGCAACATCCATTGACGTGTGGAGCTCTCCTACCGCCCCACAATAGATGGGGAAGTAGCCGTGTGTGAAACACACCTCAGCGTTGTCTAGTTCCAGCTCGTCGACTGGTTCGAAGACCCTTGCAGCCACGTAGTCAGAGATTTGTTGAAGGTTCGATCCGAACATGCGCTCGTGAGAATCTGAGAGGCCCTCCACAAGGGCGTCGAGATCGTCGGCCCTCAACCCAGACATCTCAGACCAGCTCCAAGCCAGGTAGTCGAGATCAGCCAGGTTCTGTTCGGTCGGACTGACATTGAGCATGGCTTGAGCCTCCATTGTCCGCCAGTGTGCGCTCATGACCTCTTGTTGGATGACGCACGCCTGGCGCCAAAACACTGATTCCTCTCGGTTCGCTAAGGAATCGTCGAGTAGAAGGGACGTGGTTTGGGCTGGTTGGACTGTCGCATCTGAACCGCACCCGTAGGCCACCATGCTCAAGAGCACGAGAACTGTCGACAATTTCACGACTCGAGCCTCCCATAGGGGAGGCTCGATGGCTATTGGCGGTCCACGAGACGACCCGAGGCCAATGAGCCCGCTCCCTTGTCACTGTTT
>JACKQG010006176.1_pt1 | contig 12822 bp, 8 predicted proteins | sample 8237621 | NCBI WGS metagenome assembly JACKQG01 (sample SAMN15677084, study PRJNA649215) | marine metagenome | biome: marine; feature: Black Sea; material: saline water; isolation source: suspended particulate matter (SPM) from the Black Sea western gyre | collected 2013-06-09/2013-06-10 | depth...
TCATTTAGCAAGGATAGATCTGTGGCGATCTACCCACACGAAATCCTGAAGCCCCAAAAAAATGTGAAGACGTGATCGCGGTGTTGCAAGCACAAAAATGGCTCGCCACTCAACAGAAACAAGGCGGGCGCTGGATATGTGAAACTTGGCAAGGCGGTCACGAAATTTACGACGTCGGGGTGACAGCTTTGGCTTTGTTGGCTTTGCAAAGTTATGGTAATACTTTGACCTATGGTGATTACCAAAGCAATATTCAACGCGGCGTGAATTGCCTAACGACCATCCAAAATAAAAGCGGCAGATTTGGCGGAGAGTCTGGTCAAGCCAATCCGTTCAATCACGCGCTGGCAACCATGGCTTTGTGTGAGGCCTATACCTACGGTGAGCAACCGTTGAAGTTGGTGGAGCCGATTCAACGCGCATTGTTTTACATCGAAAAAAGTCGAAATCCTTATTCGGGTTGGCGCTATGCGGCGGTGCCAAACGGGAATAGCGATTCGGTCGTAACGACGTGGATGTGTTTGGCATTATTGGCAGCCAAAGGCGCGGGCTTTGGCATAGATGAAAACGCGCTGCAACACGCCGACGACTGGTTCATGACCATGACTGGCGAAACCGGGCGGGTCGGATACGCGTTGGGGAGTGGTGGCGGACCCGGCAGTTTGGCTTTCCGTTACGCCAAGCCTTTTGACAACAGTAAAATTTCGCGCTCAATTAGTGACGGCATCACTGCTGGTGCTTTGGCCGTGCGCCTGCTACAGGCTACGCCGAAGGATCCGAGCGGCCAATTGCAATGGAAGCTGGCCAGTTTTTATGAGGACCTTCAGCGCCAATTAGCGATGCTGCGCAAAAACGTGCCCAAGGTGGGGCAGGTCGGCGATTATCACTATTGGTTTTGGGCTAGTTTGGCTACTCATCAATATGGCGATGAGGCGTGGTCAACGTGGCGGTCCGCCTTGCATCAGGTCCTGCGCGCCAATCAAGAATCGAACGGCCTGGACGAAAACGACCGAGAATTGACCGGAAGTTGGGCTCCGGATACGGTTTGGGCAGCATGGGGCGGCCGAATTTACACCACCGCTATGGCGACGTTAATCCTGACCACCGAAATGCGCTATCGAACCGCGACGGAACGGGCCAAGTTGGTTGCCGCCCAATAACCCTGAGTTCGGTCCTGCGCTTTAGCTTCCACCTTGGCGACGGCTCAGCCCATCGCTTTAGCTTCCGCTTTGGCAACAGCTAGGCGCACCGCAATCGCAGTATCCGGCGTGACCGAGATCGAAGTAATTCCACATTCCACCAAAAAGGAGGGCACTTCATCCGGGTAATCCGATGGAGCTTGTCCACAAATGCCAATTTCGAGGCCGCGGTCGCGGAACGATTTGATCGCCTGGCGAATCATGGTTTTCACCGCCGGAGAGCGCGCGTCTACCGGGTGGGCATAATTCTCCAAGTCGTCGCGGGACACCGCGTAAACGGTTTGCACCAAGTCATTCGAGCCGATGGATCCACCGTGTAAACCCATTGCGTCGATGAAACGGTCGGTTTCAATGACGTTGGAGGGCAATTCAATCATCAGGAATAGCGGCACGCCGGCTTCGGCGCCCAATCCGCGATCTTCTAGCAGCATGCGCACTGCCTCACCCTCCTCCGGAGTGCGGCAGAAAGGAACCATCAACTGCAGGTTGTCCAGACCCAAACGACGCCTTACCAACCGCAACGCGTCGCATTCCATTTCAAACGCCGGCAAAAAACGAGGGTCCAAATAACGCGAAGCGCCGCGCCAAGCAATCATTGGGTTTTCTTCTTTCGGTTCAAACAAGCGCCCACCAAGCAGTTCGCGGTACTCGTTGGATTTAAGGTCGGAAAGGCGCACTAATACTGGCCGCGGGTGGAAGGCAGCGCAAATCAAGCCCACGCCCTCCATCACTCGGTCGACGAAAAACTCGCGTTTATCGGCGTAAGAAGAAGTGCGTCGGTCGATTGCCCATAACATGGCTTGCAAATCTTCGGTGCGCTCGCGCGCCTTTTCCAAGGACTCGCGGAAGGACTCCAATTCTGGCGCCATGATGCCGCTATCCACAAAATGACCTAGTTCGCGTCGATACAGCAAAGCTAACGGATGCACGCCGACCTCGGAGGTCAGGATGAACTCAAGCCGTGCCAAGCCAACTCCGTCTACAGGTAATTGAGAATCCGCTAAAGCCTTGGCGGGGAAGCCCACGTTGAGTTTGATCTTGGTTTTTAGCTCGGCGCTGAGATCAATTTCAGTTTCTTCGATTGCAAACGGTTGAATGCCATCGAAAATAATGGCGTGGTCTCCTTCGGCGCAGGTACCAGTAATTTCTTGTAGCGGCTGGAGCTTATGGGTTGCGCCTTCACAGCCGACGATGGCCGGTATACCGAATTCCCGCGCGATGATTGCCGCGTGCGAAGTGCGTCCACCTTTTTCGGTGACGATTAACGAAGCGTCCTTCATCATCGGCTCCCAATCGGGGGTGGTCATTTCAGTGACCAATACGTCGCCCTTATCAAAGACGCGCTCGTCCGATGGAATGTCTTCCATGCTCTCGCCCGCGACCAATCGATTACGTAACTCGCGTTTGCGCACAATGACTTCCTCGTAGCTCTTGTACATGCGCACTACCCCGCTGCCAATACGCGTGCCGACGGCCTGCCCTTCCGCCAAAACTTTGCCACCGTCAACCAGGGCCTTGACCAATTTTGGCTCCATGACAAAACGCACCAGGCGCGAAGGTGAAGCTTGCGCGTGCACCGTTTCCGGACGCGCTTGCACAATGAACAAATCCTGGCTGCGGCCATCTTTGGCCCATTCAATATCCATTGGCCGACCATAGTGATCCTCGATGGTCATCGCCATGCGCGCCAGTTCCAAAACTTCTTCCAAGGTCAAAGACCACGAACGTTGCCGCGCCGAGGTAACGTCAATGCTTTCGGTGAACTCAGCTGCGCCCTGGCCGCCATAAACCATTTGCACATCCTTCGCCCCCAAAAATCGATGCACGATGGCGCGGTGGCCTTTTTTCAATCCTTCCTTCCAAACCGTGAAATGGTCCGGCGAGACGCTGCCTTGCACGACTAATTCCCCAAGCCCATAAGACGACGAAATATGAATGACGCCTTGGTGGCCCGAATCAGGATCCAGAGTAAACATCACCCCCGACGTCGCCAAATCGCTGCGCACCATTTTCATGATGACCACAGCAAGTGCGGCATCCAGTGGATCCATGTCCTTGCTGAGCTGATACGACACCGCGCGTTCAGTGAACAAACTTGCGCAGCATAATTTCCAATGTAGCAAGACCGATTTGTGGCCATGAATATTCAAATAAGATTCACATTGACCGGCAAAAGATGCCTCGGCAGAATCTTCAACCGTAGCCGACGAGCGCACCGCGACGTCAACCCGGGCGCCGTATTCGCCACACAATTTATCATAAGCATCGCGAATGTCGGCGGCGACGTCTTCGGGCACTGGGGTGGCGGCAACAATGTCGCGTGCCAGTTGGGTGCGTCCATGCATTTCCAAGTGATCGTCATGGCGAGCGTTCTCAAAACATGCACGCAAGCCGTCCACCAAAGTGGGGCTCCGCATGACCGTCAAATGTAAATCATTCAAGCCGTCTGGTGGCACAATTGCTTGCCAAGTGCCGGGCGCCACGGCGCTGGAAACAAACTGCCTATATGCTTTGGCGGTGGTCGTGAAGCCGTTGGGAACGCGCACGCCTTTGGGCACGAGTTGTTGGAAAAGTTCGCCTAGAGAAGCGCCCTTGCCACCTACTAATTCGGCATCTGAGTTGTCGACCTCAGCAAACCAGAGGAGATATTGTTGTTCGCGGTCTTTCATGGTGTGGGGAGGCTTATGAATGAATCCTATTTTAGAGTGGCGGTAGGCTGGATTCGTGCGCAAGTGCATATTTTGGTAGGCTGAAGGCTGGCCAGAAAATCCTGCCATCCCCTTACCGATCCATACCGATGAAACTTTACTTCCTCAGCGTCGCGATTATGTCTGCGGCAATTTTCAGCCCGCTATGCGGCCAGAATAAGCCTCTGCGCCCAATGCAAGATGCGGAAACGGATTCTCATCTGAAGGGTACCCAAGGCGATCAAGGCAATACTGCGGGCAAATTCAATTGGTTCAGCCTGAATAGTAATTTTTGGCACCGCTCACGGGCCGGTGGCGCTTTTATCGATGGCAGCTTTTTTTTGGTCGGCGGCGAAATGGATAGTTTGACTTATGGTACCTCAAGGGCCAAAACGGTTGAGATATTCGATCCCTTCACCTTGACCTGGAGATCTTCACTGGTCGAGATGGCGATCGGCGTCAGCAATATTTCGGGCGGAGTGGCGGCGGTCGACGACAATATTTATGTCTTTGGCGGATGGAAGGAAAACTCTACCCGCAGCAACAACATTCAGGTCTATAACACAACTACAGATAGTTGGAGCATTCACGCAACGACCATGCCAGAAGCCATCTATGGTTGCATCGCGGTGGCCGTGGACCAAAATCGTATTTTTGTTTGTGGAGGTAGCCAAAATGCAGGCTTCGGCGGAGCGGCAACGGACAATGCCTACTTTTTTGACACCATGACTGGCACAATTACGCCTACCACGCCGATGACTGCAGCGCGCTTTTTACACTCTGCCGACGTCGTCGATTCCACGGTTTACGTCGCCGCTGGCTATGGCACTGGCACTGCTTTTGAAAGCTTTAATAGCGCAACCGAAACTTGGACTACGTTGCCCTCTCTACCAGTCGACCGTGCCGGGTGTGGCATCGCTGCGGTCGGCGATTATTGCGTTTTTTTCGGCGGGGATTGGAGCGGCTACCGCGACGATTGCGATGTTTACGACTCTGTAGCCGGCGCTTTCGACGCTGGTTTGAGTGCTAAATTAGGCACCATGCCTCTAGGCAAACGCTCATTTGCTTATGCCGACATCCAACTGCCCTGGATCCGCGCTCTAGCCGCGATGGATGGCTGGCGTACTAACAATTACACCGGTAACTGCACCGTACTGCTCTAGGCGAGCGCCTGTTAACGCTTGCGCAGGGATTTGATGACCGTCACCCGCGACGCACGCCACGCCGGGATCAAACTGAAAATCAACGCTGCCAGCAGCGTCATGCCGACTAATAACAGTACCGACTGAGTATCTACCGCGACCGGTATGTGATCGAACTTATAAATTTCGGCACGGAAAATTGGTTGGCCTCCGCCGATCCATCTTTCCACGGTTGGTAAGTTGTTAATGAGCCAATGGCCGAGAGCCAAACCCATTACGATGCCCAACACCGAAATCAGTAGCCCAAGGGTGACGAAAAAGCGCACAATCCGTTTGGGTGTGGCCCCAAGGGCTCGTAAAACACCAATATCGCGGCGCTTTTCGGACACTGTTAGGGTCAGCGTGGCGACGAGTTGATATGCAGCAACCAGCACGATGAAAAAGAATACGATGCTGAGCATGCCACGTTGATTTTCAACGGCGCGCAATAAGTTGCCGCCGCGATTGCGCCAATCATAGGTCGTGCGGTAACCAGGGGCAGCGGTGCCGACGACTTGCAACCGATTTTCGATGGCCACTGCGACGAGCAAAGGATCGGCGTCGGCTTGGGTGCGGACGATGACTTGTGAAAAGCCGGTCGCGTGGCGCAGCAGTTGACTCAAATCGTGGCGTCGTACCACGGCTCGGTTTAGATCCTGGTCGTAGCGGCCGGTGCTGAAGGTACCGACCAACTTGAATGTTCGCTGCAACGGTGCGCCGCGGCCGCGGCGACGTCCGACGAAAGTGATGACGCCAATTTCATCGCCGACCTGCAGCCCTAATTCTTTGGCAGCCCCGACTCCCATTTTCATAGGCAGCGGATCATCCGGGCCGAGTTCTGCTGCTACATCGGGGGCAATATCTTCATCAGTACCTACCAACATCAAACCGCTTAAGTCGGCCGAGCGCGGATCATTGACCGATCGGCCTCCGCGTCGCCCAACTAGGCCGTACCAAGTCAACTGCGGCTCCAAAGTTTCAATGCCGTCGACGTCGGCTAACCAGCCTTCAAAGTCTTGCAGCGTATGCTGCTCGAAGTTTTGGGTGCGCGCGGTTTCGATGACCGCGTCTCCGGATAGGTCGCGAATGGCAGTTTCTAACTCAGCCAAAAAACCATTCATGACCGCCAATACGGTGAACAAAACTGCCACCCCCAAGGCAATCGCCACCGCCGACATCAGCAACAGCAGACGCGTGCGGAAGTACTGAATACCTAAGCCGAGCAGACTCATTCTGGCACCTGATTGAAAATGACGCCGTCACGAATAAAGATGGTGCGGTCGCAGCGAGCGGCGACGTCGGGGTCGTGAGTGGCGAGCAAAACAGCCGCCGATTCTTCACGCCCCAAGCGCAACAACAAATCCAGGGTTTCGGTGCCGGTTTTTCGGTCCAAGTTGCCGGTGGGTTCGTCGGCGAGCAGCACTGCCGGCTTCGACACCAAGGCGCGCGCAATCGCCACCCGCTGCTGTTCGCCTCCCGACAATTGCGACGGCTTATGGTGCAGGCGATCCTGCAGACCAACCCGTTCCAACACCTCGCGCGCACTGCGACGTTCCTCCTTGCGTCTGGACCACCAACCCCGAGCGGCTAATCGACGTGGCATCAGCACATTTTCGAAAGCACTCAATTCCGGTAACAACTGGAATTGCTGAAACACGAAACCCAGTCCGGCTGCGCGCAATCTTGCCGCTGCAGCTTGGCCTAAGTTCTGCACTTCTTTTTTGTGCAACCACAATTTGCCGGTGTCAGGCTTATCGAGTAAACCCAACATGTTCAAAAGGGTGGATTTGCCGCTACCCGACGAGCCCATCAGCGCGCAAATTTGGCCACCATACAGATCGACCGATGCGCCGCGAAGCACCTGCAATTTACCGCTACCGACGCGATAACTTTTGCATAATTCACGCGCCATTAGCGTCGGCATTTCCAACCGCAGGTCGGTTGGATTGCCGACAGCATTCAATTGGATGCCGTCGCCGGTTTCGGGTAGAGGATCACTCATAGCGCAATGCTTCAATGGGGGACAGGTTGGCCGCGCGAATCGCCGGACCAAGGGTGAACAGCACGCCGACCAAAAAGGCGCAGACAGTTAAAAACAAAGACATTTGGTGGTCCCATAACACCGGCAAACCATCGATGATGTAGAGGTCGGAGCGAAACACCTCAAAGTTGAATTTTTCCAATAAAAAGCGCTCCACGGCAAGGTGGTTTTTAACCAATGCGTAAGCCGCGCCATAGCCAAGCATCGCGCCCAATAAGGACCCCAGCGAACCTACGCTGAGCAGTAAGATCGCGCGCCGTAATGGCGAAAAGCCCAATGCTGCCAACACGCCGAGGTCGCGAATTTTTTCTCTCACCAATGCCGATAAGGTGGCAAAGATGCCAAACGCAGCTACAACCACAATAAAAAACATAACCAAGGTGGTTACCCGGCGCTCGTTATTAATTGCACCTAAAAATAAAGCGCGACGTTCTTCCCAGGTTTGCAGCGCACCGCCTTTAGCGCCGCCGGGCTCGGGCAACTGAGCTTTTTTTAGCGCCGCCAAAATCGCACTTCGCCCTTGCTCAAAGCTGACGCCATCCTGGAGGCGTATTAATACCTCGGTGAAGTCTGGTGCAGCGATGCCCACTAAAGTATCGTGCAAGCCTTTGCGCACCCCAGTTCGCGGCATATAAACGCGGTCCATCGACATCTCATAATCGCTGCCGGCGTAAGTACCGGCTACGATCAGACGGCCGTTGGTCGGTCGCAAAGTTTCACCCATCACCGGCAACTTATACGGCAATGCAAACAACTCAATTTGCGCCCCACGACGAATGCTGGGATCGGCCCGCATCAGTCGATCACTTACCAATGCGCCAGCTCGTGAGCGCGAAGTTTCACCTTCGTAGGCAAACGGATTTTGCAAATCAGAAACCGGCGCCTTCAGCGAATTTTTCAACGAGTCCTCAAATCCGCCCTCATGGCGGGTAACTAATTTTTCAGCCTCGATATCAATGCCGACAATTTGAATGGCGTTGGAATCCGAATTGAGCGTGGATTGCAGGCGCAAGTCGCCATAAGGCATGGACAACAGGGCGTAGGCAACCAAATGAGGTGACATTGCGGCGACCTCTGGGACGTCGGCGAGCGCGCTGCGGTAGTCCTCGTATTCGGGGACCTCTTCAGTAACGGCTGGAATCAGCAACATGTCACTGAGCGGCCCACGCACCGCGAGGCGATCCTGCTCGATTAAGCCGTTCATTACCGACAGTACCACCAGCAACGCCAGGAGCCCGATTGCAACTCCAAACACGGCCAGTATTTGCACTGGCCGGCGGATCAGGTAAGCGAGGGCGAGGCGCGCCACGTAGTGAATTTACTCGATAGAGGGGTGGGCCGCATCGCTACTACCGGCGGGTCACATACTGTACGGCAGAGCGCCTGCCCAGTCCATATCCCACACGTCCGGCTTTTTCTGTTAAGGTTGATTCCAGGCCTGGCAAGCAGGCATTTTCTCCTTTCTCAAAGGACTCCCTCAGAATTTAGCTTACTTCATGAAAGCGCTCTCCCTTGTAGTACTTGGAATCCACACCCTGGTTGCAAGTTCCCTTTTTGCTCAACAGAGCCATGAAACGATTGAGGATACTGACTCCTTCCTTCAAACAGAAGACGTCCAGAATTCCCGAGCATTTTCTTGGTTCAGTCTGACCGAAAATTTCTGGAATCGGTCACGACCCGGCGGGGTTTTTGTGGATACGAATTTCTACTTAATTGGCGGCGAGCTTGATCGCAATGTGCACGGCGTTTCGCGCGCTAAAACTGCGGAAATTTTTGATGGCACAACCGGCACCTGGAGCACCTCCATGGTGGAAATGACTGTTGGAGTTAGCAACATCATGGGTTCCGTCGCCGCGGTTGGCGATCGGATTTACGTATTCGGCGGCTATAGCGGCCTGCCCGAGCACGTCGACAAGATTCAGGTCTATGATATTTCTGCAGACCAGTGGGGCGTGCACACCACACTGATGCCCGAAGCCTTATACGGTTGTTTGGCTCTCAACGTAGGCGGCGGCAAGATCTTTGTTTGCGGTGGCACCACCGCGAATGGAGCGACAAATAGTGCCTATGTCTTTGACGCGTTCACGGGAACCATTACCCCGGCTTCACCTATGCCTACCGCGCGCGGGCTAGTCACTGGAGACAATACCGCGAATACGGTTTACGTTGCTGGCGGCTATGGCACCGGCACCACATTGGAAGCCTACGACCTTGCAACCGACACATGGAGCACCTTGCCTAGCATTCCAAACGACCGCGCTGGCTGTGGTGTGATGGCGGTGGCTCAATACGTTGTTTTTTACGGTGGCGACTGGACCCTATACCGCAACGACGTCGACGTTTACGATTCGCTAAACAACAGTTATGACCCAGGCATAGCCGCAGCACTTGGAACCATGCCGGTGGGCAAACGTGCTTTTGCTTATGGCGACTACCAAGTACCCGGGGTCCGCGCCTTGGTGGGCTTTGACGGTTGGGCAAGCGCCTTTTTAAGCGACTGCACCGCGCTGTTTTAGGCCTGACGGCGAATGGATCGCTCGGTTCTACTGAACGGGTGCTTCAGGTGTCTCAACTCCCGACGTCTTCGACTCGGGATCTGATCCACCTGAGGCATCTGCCAACCCGACTTCGGGTCGCATGTGCGGGAATAGCAAAACGTCGCGGATGGAGTCCTTGCCGAGCAGCACCATGATCAAACGATCAATGCCGATGCCACAGCCACCGGCTGGCGGCATGCCGTAAGCCAGAGCGCGCACATAATCCATATCGACCTGATTCGGCGCTTCCGGGTCGTCGAGGTCCGCCACCTGTTCCTCGAACTTCTGCAGTTGCAACTGCGGGTCATTCAATTCAGAAAAGGCATTTGCCAATTCCATGCCGCCAAGGAAAAACTCGAAGCGTTCGGCCCAAACCGGGTTATCCGCGCTGGGCTTGGCTAGCGGGCAAATGGCCGCCGGATAATCGGTGACAAAAACCGGCCCAGGCAGTTCTGGTTCGACCAGTTCTTCGAACAAGTCGTTGACCGCTTTCCACCAGTGGTATTCACCGTTGCCGCCAACTTTGACGTGGTGCTCGGCCATTTTCGCTTCCAAGGCGGGGCGGTCTTCCGCATCAACACCAACGTGCTCGCGGAAGGCGTCGGCGTAACGCACGCGCTGGAATGGCGGCGACAGGTCGTATTCGACTTCACGGAAGGTGGCGCAAATTTTGCCATTTTCTTGCTCCAATCCGGCTGCACGGGCGGCGCCAACCACTAGCTCTTCAGTGAGTTCCACCATGCCTCGGTAATCCGAATAGGCCTGGTAAAATTCAACCATCGTGAACTCGGGGTTGTGGCGTTGCGACAACCCCTCATTTCGGAAAACGCGTGCAAACTCAAATACGCGTTCAATGCCACCAACCAACAAACGCTTTAAGTAAAGCTCAGGCGCAATGCGCAAGTAGAGCTGCATGTCCAGCGAATTGTGATGAGTGACAAATGGCCTTGCGTTGGCACCACCGTAAATCGGATGCAGGACCGGCGTTTCTACCTCGTGGTAGCCGTGGCCAAAAAAGATGTCCTTCATGGCGCGCAAAATGGCCGAGCGGCGTAAGAAGTCATTGCGCACTTCCTGGTTCGAAAACAGGTCGACATAACGACGCCGCGCGCGCAGTTCCGAATCACTTAAACCGTGCCACTTTTCTGGCGGGTTTTCTAGCGCTTTGCAGAGGATAGTGAAGTTGCCGACCGAATCCCCAGCGCCATCGCCGAAGACGGTGGGGTCGCCTACTTTGGTCGTGGATAATTCGCCGGTGATCGACACAAAGTCGCCCAAGTTCATGCACTTCAGCAGCGCAAAATCTGCGCTGCTGAGGCGGTCTTTTTGCAAACAAGCTTGGATTCGGCCACTTTCGTCGATCACATCCAAGAATGCCAGCTTGCCATAGCCGCGGCGGCCCATAACCCGACCAGCAATGGTCACGGTTTGGCCTTTACGGGCATCAAAATCTGCAAGTAACTCAGCGGCGCGCTCGCGTCCCTCAGGGCAACGAGCGGGGTAAGGAAGTACGCCAAGGCCTTTGAGGTCAGCCAGTTTTTGCAGGCGGTCTGGATGGAAGAAGTCCGTCATGGCCATTTTCGGGCACAAAAAAGCCCGCTTGGCCATAGTTTATGCCAGCGGGAGGTGGAGCGGGACGTGGGATGGGCGACCGCTCTAGGTGGGGAAGTCCACGCTTGCCGATGCCAAGGATGGTGGAGCCAGGGGGGCTCGAACCCCCGACCTCAACACTGCCAGTGTTGCGCTCTCCCAACTGAGCTATGGCCCCAATCCTTATCGTTTCAGTGCGATTGCCTTGCCGATTTTGCTCAATCAGCGGTGGCATGGCGATTGACCAGCCACAACTATGTGCGACCGGGCGGAAAGTATACAAACTCGCCGCAGCTCAGCAAGCTGCTTTTCTGTATCGGATCGGCTACAAAATAGCGTTAGAATTCCCGATTCCCCATTTCCGGGAAGACCGATGCCGAGTTACGACTTCACTGCAATTGAATCCCGCTGGCAACAGTACTGGCTGGACAACCAAAGCTTTCGCACGCCTGGGCCTGGCGACGAGGGTTTCGACGCCTCGCGGCCGAAATATTACGTACTCGACATGTTCCCGTACCCGTCGGGCGCTGGCTTGCACGTCGGCCACCCCAAGGGATATACCGCCACCGACGTCATGGCGCGCTTCAAGCGCCATATGGGATTCAATGTTTTGCATCCGATGGGCTGGGACGCATTTGGGTTGCCTGCCGAGCAATACGCCATTCAATCCGGCACCCATCCGGCGGTAACCACCGAAAAGAACGTCAATCGATTTCGCGAGCAGCTGCGTGAACTGGGCTTGAGCTACGACTGGCAGCGCGAGGTCAATACCACGGATCCCAAGTACTACCGCTGGACGCAGTGGATTTTTTCCAAGCTGTATGAGCAGGGCTTGGCCTACGAAGCCGAAGTGCCGGTGTGGTGGTGTGAAGAATTGGGGACTGTGCTGGCCAACGAGGAAGTCATCGACGGCTTGTCCGAGCGCGGTAGCTACAAATGTGTCAAGCGTCCGCTGCGGCAATGGATGCTGAAGATCACCGCTTATGCCGACCGGCTATTGGATGGTTTAGGAAAATTGGATTGGCCCGATTCGGTCAAGGCCATGCAGCGCGAATGGATTGGCCGTTCCGAAGGTGCCGAAGTTCGTTTTGACCTGGCCGATCGCAACGCTCAAGCCGTGGTGGGTGAAGACACTGATAGCGGTTTTGTGGTCTTCACCACCCGACCCGACACTTTGTTTGGAGCCACTTTTTGTGTCCTGGCCCCCGAACATCCATTGGTGGATGCGATCACCACTGTAGATCGCCAGGACGACGTCGCCATTTATCGTCAAACCGCCGCCGGTAAAAGCGATCTGGAACGCGCCGAATTGCAAAAGGACAAAACTGGCGTTTTCACTGGCGCATATGCCATCAACCCAGTCTTCGAAGTAGGCGATCCACGGCGCTTGGTACCGATTTGGATTGCGGACTATGTCCTGATGGGTTACGGCACAGGCGCCATCATGTGCGTGCCCGGCGGCGACCAACGCGACTTTGACTTCGGCAGCAAATACGAACTGGCCATCGTGCAAGTGGCGCCACCCGACGGCGCCGCTGATGCTCACTGTTGGACCGGCGACGGCGCGATGATGAATTCCGAATGGCT
>JACKQG010006177.1_pt1 | contig 12822 bp, 5 predicted proteins | sample 8237621 | NCBI WGS metagenome assembly JACKQG01 (sample SAMN15677084, study PRJNA649215) | marine metagenome | biome: marine; feature: Black Sea; material: saline water; isolation source: suspended particulate matter (SPM) from the Black Sea western gyre | collected 2013-06-09/2013-06-10 | depth...
GAATTTATCGTGCGGGGACAGGGTGTGAGCGACGAATTAACGATTACTGACACTTACGTCGATATGAGCGTGAGCAGCGTGAGCGATATAAACGATTGTGTAGTTTTCCTCACTGGTGTGCAGAGTAGTTCTTCAAGTGTTAATGATTACTGGGCGAACACTTTTCACGCCTACTTGTTTGATCTGACAACAGTCAGGATTGAACGAGCTGCCACGGGCGTGAGTGTCTGGGGATCTTATGCGGTGGTGGAATTTACCGGCAGCAACTGGACCGTGCAGACTGGTACACATACATTTACAGCCGCGGGAGTCAGAGAAGACAAGACAATCACAGCTCTTGCCGCTACGGACAAGGCCTTTCTCATCAGCCAGCACATGACAGATCAAAATGGTCTGGACGATTATGGCTATAGAGCCTGGATTATAAATACAAGTACAGCTTCCTTTCAGCTTCGCTTAGGCGCGGATGTACCTGCTAATCATATCGTGCGCTACTGGGTAGTGGAGAGCAGTGCAACGGATTTTCTGGTTCGGCGGGGAGGATTTACTGTCCCGGACTCTGCGGATGACAATGCGCAGACGTATAACCAGACAATCACAGAGGTAGCTGACCTTGACCGTACGGGCCTGATTTTTAGCCATGACACAAACGGCGGAGGGACAGCGTTCCCCCGCGCCTGTCGAATTGCCCGTTTGACCAGCCTCACAAATCTGGAGGTCTACTGTTCCCGGGGCAATCAACCCTCTGACTGCCGATATGAAACTATTGAGTTTCCGGGAGGAATTTTCTTATACCGGAAGCAGATTACAATCGATTATACACAGGTGAGTTCGAGTTGTTCGTCTGACCTGACTGATTTTCCTGTTCTTGTCAGCATCAGTAACGATACTGATTTAAGGGACCATGTAAACAATCCCTCTGGCTACGACATTGTCTTTAGAGATCCGGATGGCACTACTTTAGATCATGAAATTGAAAAATGGGACTCTGCTTCAGGAACTCTTGCAGCCTGGGTGAGAATTCCAACCCTTAAGTATGATGAGGATACGGTTTTTTTTATATACTATGGAAACAGTTCCATCAGTTCCTCCACAGAGAATGCGGCAGGTGTATGGGATAGTGATTATAAAATGGTCCAGCATATGAATGATGCGACTCTCAGCACAATCCTTGACAGCACATCAAATGATAATGATGGGACAAAGGGAAGTGCCAATAATCCAGATGAAGTTTCTGGGAAAATCGGTGGGGCACAGGATTTTGATTCAAATTCTGAATATATATCCTTGTCAGACACTGATACCTGGACTTGGACTCCTGTTAGTCAAGATAGAACACTGTCTTTTTGGTATTATCCTACTGCACTGCCGACAGTTAATGGCAATCCATTTCAGTTTCTTGTAACTTCTGTAGCACCAGGCAATCGTTATGAGGTTGTGTATCTACGACGAAGCGCTGCTCCTACATCCGCTCTTGCGTTCTTGATTACAGATAATTCATGGAGTTACATTGGATATTTTTATTTTGAAGGGACACCCACTCTTAGCACATGGTATCACATAACCTTTGTTGCAAGTTCTTCAGGAAATAACAAGTTTTATGTAAATGGAACAGAATTGAGCGTGATTGAGGGCAGCTGGGATGATAATACAGAAATAAATCCTTCGACCACAGGAATTAAGGATACTTCTGGAGCTTCTACAGGCACGGGGTATCTAGACGAAATGCGTTTTTCTCATATTGCCCGGCCGGCCTGCTGGATCGAAACAGAATACAACAATCAGAATGATCCCTCCAGTTTTTACAGTATAGGGAGTGAAGAAGAAAATGCTGCCACAGCTGTCAGGCTTATCTCATTTAATGCCGTAAGCCAGGGTGCGTTGATCCTTGTAAGCTGGGAAACAGCCCAGGAGGTAAACAATCTGGGCTTTAACCTCTATCGCAGAACCGGGCTGTATGGCTCTTATATAAACCTTAACAGCAGCATCATAAAAGGTCTGATCTCATCGGTTGCTGGTCGGAAGTACTTGTATGCTGATATGAATGTCACCCAGGGTGTGACCTACTACTATTTGCTTGAGGATGTGGATCTCACTGGGAAACGGACAAGGTACGGCCCGGTCTGTGTGGACTGGGGTGCAGAGTATGTGCCCAATGATTATGATAATTATGAAAAGCCGATTGAGTATGATTCGGACGCGGTTATAAATGAAGGTATGCCTGAGACCGGGATACCTGTTGAAACACCGGACATGAGCGGCTCAGTTAACGGAATGGAATTAGCCTACTTTAAGGCAAGTCAACAGGAAGAGGGTGTTTCCCTAGAATGGCAGACAAGTTATGAGGTTGACATCCTCGGGTTTCATGTTTATAGGGAAGTGGATTTCCAGTTTTTCAGAATAACACCAAATCTTTTGCCGGGATCAGTATTTAAGGTTGGAGCCGGAAATAAGCTTCCTGCCGGGCAAACTTATGTGTTCTGGGACTCATTATCGAATAAAACAGGTCGTGAACTTTTCTGGCTGGAATGTACGGACCTAAGCGGCGGGCGTGCTTACTTTGGACCAGTAACGCCTGAAACAGATAAGGAGCTGCTCTCTGAGCCGCTTAAGTCACGATTTAATACAATTGCAAAGAATCAACTTTCCAAGACTCAGGAGTATTGGAAGATCCGTAAGCTGCGTAAGCAGCTGGGCGCAAGGCCAGTACAGGGCAGCGGGGAACGGCCTAGTTTCCGTAATATTATTCCAGAAAAACGCTTTGAGCCTCGATTACCACCAGCTGAGAGACAGTGGAGCCTGTCAGGACAGGCTGCGGTGAAGATCTTTATCAAAGAAGAAGGATGGTATCGGATTGGAGAATCGGAGCTGATTGAGGCTGGGCTTGATCCAGGCGTCGACCCGCGTTACTTACAGCTTTATACGGAAGGACAAGAACAGGCCATGATTGTATCTGGGAGCCTGGATGGGTATTTTGGCTCAGAGGACGCTGTTGAGTTTTATGGGACAGGGATTGATACACCTTATTCAGATGCCCGCGTTTACTGGCTTATCGACGGGTCGCAGCCCGGAAAACGGATCCAGGTTGCCCGTGGCCGAGGATATAGGGAGGCTGCATCTAGCTTTCCTTACACTGAAGAATTAAAGGAGCGCACTTTCTTTTTTGCAGCGCTGAAGAATGGCGAGGAGGATAGCTTTTTTGGCCCCACGATCTGGACAGAAGAAACCGCAAGTCAGCTTCTAACAGTTACAAATATTGATCCCTCGCCCCCTGAGGACGCCCTGCTGGAAGTGGTTCTGCAGGGAGGAACTGATTTGTCCCACTATGTCAAGATCCTGCTTAATGATGAAGAGGTGGGTGAAGTGTTTTTTGATGGGCAAGAACAAGGGATTGTTGAGATAAACATTCCTCATGATATGCTCCTGGAGGGAGACAATATCATCACATTTGAAGCGCAGGGAGGAGAAGAGGATGTCAGTTTTGTGGATTATGTCAGGTTGACCTACTGGCATACTTACACAGCAGATGAGAATGCCCTGCGATTTACAGCAAGCGGTGGAGAGCTGCTTTTTGTAGAAGGATTTAGCAGCACCGCGATCCGGGTGATGGATATAACTAATCCAGCACAAGTATTTGAAGTCAGAGGAAGAGTGAGTTCTCGCGGAACAGATTATGGCATCTCGATAGAAGTGCCTGGATCAGGACAGAGGACACTTTTAGCATTTACCGAGGGCTATGTCGGGGAACCGGTAGGCCTTAAGGCTAATTTAACCTCGACCTGGCAGGATAGAGCGCGGGGAGCAGATGTTGTGGTTATTGCCCATGAAGACTTTTTCGAAAGCTTAAGCCCCCTTATAGAGCTAAGGGAGCAGCAGGGCTGGTCAGTTGTGCTTGTTGATGTAGAGGATCTGTATGATGAGTTTAATTATGGGGCAAAAAGTCCGTGGGCATTAAGAGACTTTCTCACCAGGGCATACAGTAACTGGGCCCCACCGCCGCGCTTTGTACTGCTGGTGGGGGATGCGAGTTTTGATCCTCGCAATTATCTGGGACTTGGTGATTATGACTTGGTTCCTACCAAACTTGTGGAGACCGGTTTTATTAAGAGTGCCTCAGATGACTGGTTTGTGGACTTTGAAAATGATGGATTGCCCAAAATGGCGATAGGACGTTTACCTGTGTATAGTATTGCGGAGGCTGAAATTGTGATCAATAAGATTATCGCTTATGAGGGCACCACCGGCTCGATGAACGAAGTGCTGTTTGTGGCGGATGAGATTGATTTTTTTGATTTTGAAGGTGCCAGTGATGCATTAGTTGATCTCTTGCCGCCAGATATTATTGTAACGGAGATCTTCCGAGGTCAGAGCCCAACTGCAAGAGATGACCTCTTGGATACCCTCAACCGTGGACAAAAGCTGGTAAACTACCTAGGGCATGGTTCAGCAGAAACATGGAGGGGAAATCTATTCGGTTCCACCGATGCTTCGGCTCTTACTAATTCCCCGAATTTGAGCTTTTTTGTCAACATGACCTGTCTGAACGGCTATTTTCATGATGTACAAATGGCCACACTTGCGGAGGCGCTTTTAAAAGCAGCGCAGGGAGGAGCTGTAGCAGTATGGAGTTCTTCGAGTTTGACAGATCCCAGTGCACAGGTTGCCTTGAATCGAGGGCTGATCCAGCTTCTGTTTAATGGGCAGAGTCTAACCCTGGGTGAAGCCACAATGTTAGCCAAAGAATATGTCAGTGATCAGGATATTCGTAAGTCCTGGATTCTGTTTGGCGATCCGTTGACAAAGCTCCGGTAGTATTAGTAAAAAGAGATTTCACCACATGTATTCAAAAATACTAGCCTGTTCTGCAGAAATAAATCCTGATCCCAGTCAGCAGCAAAGGATGCGCCGCCTTGTATCTTTTGATGTGGATTTTGATTTTTTAATAAATGTAGCTATCAGAGAAGGTTTGGCCGGTCTGCTTTATAAAAACTTCTTGAGATCAGGTTTACTGGAAAACCTTAGCCAAAAACAGAGAGAAAGGCTACAATCTCTCTATTACCGGACTGCAATCGCTAACCTGAGACTTTTTCATGACTTAAAGAAAATTCTGGATAAACTCAATCAAAAAAAGATCAAGGTGGTTCTTTTACAGGGAGTTGTTCTTTTACAACATGTCTATGACGATATTGGCTTGAGGCCCATGACAGATATCGATTTCTGGGTACTAAAAAAGGACTATGCCGGCTTGATAAATGTCCTGAGTATCCAGGATTACAAGAGAGATCCCCTTTATCCCAATACATTCAGAAAAGGCTCAACCACCTTTGATTTTCATACACACATCCTGTGGGCTGACCGTATTAGGGCTCATAAGATGCTCCTTACTAAAAGTCAGGAGTATATTTATCAGGAAGCCCGGATTTTACACATTGAGAGCCAGAAGGCTCTGTGTTTGAGCCCGTATGATGAAGTTTTATACCTGAGCCTCCATGCACTAAAGCATAATGTTGAAAGATTGATATGGCTAGTGGATATTAAAAATATACTTGCCTCTTGGGAGAGGCCTGACTGGGCAGGACTTATTAATCGTGCGAGAGAGCTAGGTCAGGAAAAAACGATTTCTTTTGTTTTTTTTCTTCTCCTTCACATATTTGATTTTAACTTGCCTCCGGAAGCATGGAAGCTTATGAAGACAAAAAGAATCAATTTCCTGGAGAGAAAGGTTTTGTGGAGGAGGATAAAAAAAGATTCCCTTCCAGTCTGGTCTCCTATTGTTCTATTTTCCGCTGGAAAGGGATTGAGAAAGTCTTTTTTTATCATTTTTGAGACTCTATTTCCAAGGCCAGAAATATTAAGGCAGGTATTCGAGGATACTCCAAACCGAAAAGTCTGGCAGCTTTACGGGATGCGGGTTCTCCAGCTTTTGGGCATGATTAGAGAATGAAGAAAAGATGGGAGCAAAACTATTCCCGAATACTTTCTGATTATTACTCACATAAAATGGAAGAGAACCGATTAAATTTTAACTCGTTTTAATCCGATAATAGTAATGATTTGCCTCTGTTATTGCTGGTATCTTTTTCTCCTTTTTCAATTTCTATTCTTTCTTCTTCTTCTTTTTTTTCTTCTTCCTTCAACGTTGGCAGCATCATTACTATAGCTGCGAGAAACCAGAAAGGTTCCATGATACGGATGATTATAAATGTATTGGATGTAAGAGCATGAATAGTTAGTCCAACAAACCCAGCTATAAAGCCAAGAGTCAGACCTTTGTACAATTCATCTTCCATCTGTTTGTGGATGTTAAATGAATGTTTAATAACTGTCCACAAAAGCCATAATAGAGCGAAAAATCCAACAATACCCAGTTCAACAAGGTTTACTATGTATTGTCCATCAACAAACATAAAGCCTGACACTCCACGACCCAGAAAAGGGTGTTTTTTCCATGTTTGGATGCTATACATCCAGTCAGTAATTCTTCCGGAAGCAGAAGGGCCTAGAGTAACGCCGGCAATTTTAACAGAAGTTCGTTGTTCCTGAAATGTATATTTCACTCTGGAGATAACTGCTTCTGGCCTCAGTAGAAATACGGATAGGAGTATTGTCGCCAGCGCAAAAATTAAAATTGCTCTTTTTTTACTTAAAATTATAAATGTGAGATAGGAGAAGATAATTGCCACGTAAGAAGCACGGGATAGAGTAAAAAGAAATGGAATAAAAATCAAAATAGTCAAGCCAAACAGCCTTACTTTTAGCTTTTTAGGAATATTTTGCAATAAGAGTCCTATTGCCAGGCAAAATATGATGAGCAGGTAACCACCAAAAGTATTTGGTTCTCCTACTTCTCCTTCAAAGGGAGCACTTACTCTTTTTCCCGAGGGAATTTGGAGTATTCCATAAACAGAGACAAGAGCACAAGTTATAAAAAAAACATTAAGAAAAAATTTCACCTGTTTTTTGCTGTGAATGTGGTTGGCCACTAATAAATAAAGTAAGAAATATTCAATATATCTTAATATATAAAAAAATCCTTTTGCGACAGATACGTACCCTAAAGAAGCACCTCTCAGCGTAGCGATGAGACATATAAGGATATAAACACCTATAACTCTGTTGAGAGGAGTTTTTATAAATAAAGCTAAACCTTTATTCATGGCTGTTTTTGCAAACCAGGCAAAAGTAATAATAGCAAGCAAGATGTCGTCTATCCGGATAACAATATCTCTGCCTGATGTCTGGCCGGCTCCCATTTCCGGGGAAAGGAGCATTGAAAAGATTAATACAGCCAGTCCCGCATCTATATTAACCAGCGTAACTATTAGGATAAGGCTGCCTAAGATTAAAACAATTGGAATTCTGAAAGAGGTGCCTGTTATGATCTGGCCCAGGAAGATGCCAACAATAAGGATAACAATAACAATTAAAAAAGGGCCAAATTTTAGTTCTCCCCAGTTTATTGGCATATTAGCGCCTTACTCTTGTTTCATAATTTATTAGGTCCAAGTGTTTTGGCTATGAAGTTTATCTAAATAAAGTGAGGGCATGTTTTACTGTGTTTTTTTCTTTTTTTCTCCATAATATCCGTAATAGCGGTATCTTTGTGCGGGAGTGACGTCTTCGATAAATTGAGCCTTTAGATTATTTATTACAACTCCCAGAATTTTTACATTTACATTTTCTAATTGGGCTTTGGAACGGAAAAGCGCATTTCGTGAGGTTTTGCCAGCCTGATAGACTAATATAACTCCATCCGCTTTAGCTCCCAGAATTGCTGAATCTGTTACAGGAAGTGTTGGAGCGCTGTCAAACAATATTAAATCAAAATTCTGTTTAAATTCTTTAATCAATTCATCCATTTCGGAAAAACTAAGCAATTCCGCAGGATTAGGTGTGCGTGCACCGCAAGTGATAATATTCAGATTTTCTATGCCTTGCGTCTGCAATATCCGTTCGTATCCTAATCCTCCAAGCAGCATATCCGTTGCAGTATTAGTGGCTTCCTTCCATGATATATTCCCTATTAGAACCTCTGTCAAGCCGGGGCTTCTCGGAAGTCCGAATATTCTATAAATTGTTGGTTTTCTAAAATCAGAACCAAGAATTAAGACTTTTTGCCCCCCCTGAGCAAAAGCAATGGCTAAATTGCATAAGGTTTGTGTTTTTCCTTCCTGGGGTGCAGAGCTGGTTATAACAATACTGCTTCCAGCCTTTTTCAGGCCGGTTAGATCTAAATTAGTACGCAGACTCTTATAAGCCTCAGCAGCAACTGATGATGGATTAAATAAAGTAACCAAACGTTCCTCACTTATTCCTACCTCTGAAGGTTCTTCTGCTTTTCGAAATTTGAATTTATCAAAAAACCTTCCTGTTCCTTTCTCCAATGAAGTATTAGGTATAATACCCAGAACAGGCACTTTAAGTATTTCTTCTATGTCATCAATCCGGCCAATAGATGTATCAAAGCTTTCTGTAACAAAGGCCATGATCAATCCAAGCAGGAGCCCGCTAAAAATGCCTACCATAATATTAAAATTAACATCTGGCCTAATAGGGCTTCTGGGCACGAGAGCACGTTCAATAATCGTAACATCGTGGGCTTTTTCTGCCTCCAGAATACGTGCTTCTTCATGTTTTGTTTTAAACATGAGATAAATGTCCTGTGCAATGGTTACATTACGTTTTAACTGAACAAGCGTACTCTCTTTTGTTGAAAGTTCCCTTTGTTGAGCTTCTAATTGGCTTGAAGCAGCTGATAAGTCGCTTTTTGCTCTATCCAGTTTCTGTTTGAGACTTTTAACCTGTGGATGTTCATCAGTATATTTGCTTTTTAAGGAAATCAGTTCTAGCTCGAACTTAACAATCTCTTCTTTAAGGCTTGTTACTCTGGGATCAGTTTGAAAAAGAGGTGAACTGTTCATATCTCTTTCTATGACCAGGGGATTTTCCCCTCTAAATTTCCGGAGTGTTTCTTCCGCATTTTGAAGTTCGTCATAATAGTTATCGAGCTGTTCTTTGACAAAATCTTTAACCTGGGATGCTTCCATTTTTTTATTTTCAAAGTGATAATTTACATATTCCTCCGCAACTGTGTTTACTAAATTAGTCGCATATTCTGCGTTACTTGAAACCGAAGCGATAGAAATAATATTAGTACTCTCTATTTGTGCTGTTGAAATTTGCCCTTGGAGCCCTTTATAAACCATCATACGCTCGGTTTCTGTCATAGAAGGATTTACAAGATTTAATCTTTCGGCGACTTTCTCCATAACTTCAAAGCTTCCAATAATATTAGCCTGAGAAATCATCTCATCTCCAGGAGACCAGGTTACTAATTCAGTTAATATTTCTGCTACAGATTTTCTTTGTTCGATTTTAATTTTGCAGGATGTGCTGTAGATGGGAGTTTGTTTGCTTGAGTAATAAATCGTTGAAGCAAGCACGAATACAAAACATAAAATGATTATTCTCATTCTCTTGCGGATCACCCGCAAGTAATCAATGAGATTCATCTCAAGCTTAGGCATAAAATTTAATCCTTCATTTATTTAAGGAACCAGACATACCATGTTATAGGTGCTGCGGCAATTCTTAAAAATCGCTCAACACTCGCAATAAAAGTTCTGGGGACATAAACAATATCCCCTGGCTTTAAGTCAATATTCTGAGCGATATCACCTTTCTTTAAGATTCGACTCAGGTTTAGCCGAATTCCCTTTTGGGAGCCTAATTCCCCTCGAATTACTAAAATGCTGCTCGTGATAGCATTATCTGTATATCCGCCTGCTTCTATTACAGCTTCTACAAGAGATAGCTTTCCTTTGATATTTATGACTTTAGGAGTTCTAACTTCACCCAAAATATAAACCTTGTTAATTTCCAGGGGAGGGACATATACTGTGTCCCCTCCTGAGACAAGGACTTCGTTGCTTTTTTGAGGGTAATTGATTAGTTTATTTAAATCATATGTGTAGGTCTCTCCGTCTTTTTTAATTAATTTTATGCGGAAAATGTCAGCATTCTCTTTTGTGCCACCTATTTGGCCAAGAAACTCAACTAATGTAGTCCTTCTTTTTAGGGTATACATACCGGTTGTTGTTTCTCCTATAGCGATAACTCTCTGGCTGTTATATTCCTTTACGGACACATAAACTACAGGATCAATTAAATACTTAGAAAGGGCTTCAGCAAGTTTCTCCTCCACTTGATAGCTAGGCAATCCCATCACATTGATACTCTTTATAGGAGGAACCCTAATTTCACCCTTATAGTTTACCCGAACATCTCCGGATACATCAGGATGCTGCCAGACTTCTATGTGTAAAACATCATCGGGGCCAATAAGATAGCCTAGTTCAAGACTTGGTGTCTTATCACTAAATTGTGGTTTTGGTTCAATTTTTTCTTTTGCTGCATTTGGAGATTGCGTGAGATTTTCCATTCTAATTATGATCGAACTGCCACTCTGTGAGATTGTGTAAGGTATATCTTTTGACAGCTCTACAACTAAAAAATTTAGCCAGCGCTGGCCTTTTCCTTCTTTCTCGTAATATTCATTTTTTATTTTTTTTATTGGGCCCTTATTTATTATCAGTTCGTCTTTTTCACTGCAAAAAACCTTATTTCCTGGGAAACTTATTATTATCCCGGGAGGATTTTCCAGTTTAGTCTCTTTATATGGAACCGGGTCGGTGGTTGTTAAAATCAATTCTGTTTCAGAGGGTGATTCTTTTGTGGTCATGTCTATAAGATGAATATCTTTTGAGGTAGCACAGGAAATAAATGCCAGAATTATTAGTATTCCCAGTGTTTTTAAGGTTAATCTTTTCATTTAGACCTTAGCCAGAGTAATAACAACTTTTTTGATATAATAATTTAATTCTGTGATTTCGTCAACTTGTAATATGGGGTCATAATGTGGGACAAACTCAATTATTTGCGGGACTAAAAAAAATTTGACTTTAATAGAGGAATTATATTTATTAAAGGAAAAAATCTTTAATATAAGGCTATTTCTATACATGATATTGTCTAAGAGATAGTAAGAAAAAAAATAATTAGAAAGAAGATTGTTATTTCTCTGACTATATAGATAATATTATCTTTACTAAAGCTTTGTTTGCTCAAGGCATTTGTTATAGTTGTATGATGATTGAGGTAACTGAGGTAAAAAAATGATAAAAAATTATGACTTTGATAATGAGAAATACTTAAAAGAACAAACCTCGGCAATATTGGAAAGAGTGAAAAAATTTGATGATAAGTTATACCTTGAGTTTGGTGGAAAGCTTCTGTTTGACTATCATGCCTCAAGAGTGCTTCCCGGTTTTGACCCAAATGTCAAGATGCGTCTCCTCCAGCAGTTAAAAGATAAGGCTGATATTCTACTTTGCATTTATGCAGGTGATATTGAGAGGAAAAAAGTTAGAGCAGATTTTGGAATCACATATGATGTGGATGCTCTTAAATTGATTGATGATTTGAGAGGATGGGGGCTTGAGATTTTGGGCGTAGTCATTACCCGCTTTAATGATCAACCATCAGCAAAAATATTTAAAAATAAATTAGAACGGCGGGACATAAAAGTTTATACCCATAGTTTTACAAAAGGTTATCCTACAGATATAGATGTTATTGTTAGCGACGAAGGCTATGGAGCCAACGAATATATTCAGTCAACAAAGCCCCTTGTAATTGTGACCGGTCCTGGCCCGGGAAGTGGAAAATTAGCAACTTGTCTTTCCCAGCTTTACCATGATTATAAAAGAGGAATAAAATCAGGGTATGCCAAATTTGAGACCTTCCCTATCTGGGATTTGCCTTTGAAGCATCCTGTAAATGTTGCTTATGAAGCAGCTACTGCCGACATCGGAGATTTTAATCTTATCGATTCATTTCATTTAGAAGCTTATAACAAATCAGCAGTTAATTATAACCGGGATGTAGAAATTTTTCCTGTCCTCAAGCGAATATTAGAAAAGCTCACCGGAGCTGAATCTATATATAAGTCTCCAACTGATATGGGCGTGAACCGGGCAAGTTCAGGTATCATAAATGCTAAAGAAGTAACCGAGGCTGCCAGGCAGGAAGTAGTCAGGAGATACTTCAGATATTCCTGTGAGTATGTAATGGGATTTGTAGAAAAAGACACTATCCGGAGAATAGAACTTCTTATAAAAGAGCTGAATGTTAAGCCAGAAAACAGAAAAGTGGTTGAACCGGCAAGGCAAGCAGCACAGGAAGCAAAAGCAGGGGACAAGGGACACAAAGGGATTTTTTGTGGAGCAGCTATAGAATTAAAAGATGGTTCAATTTTGACAGGTAAAAATTCTCCTCTTATGCATGCTGCCTCAAGCCTTGTTTTAAACGCGATAAAAAAGCTGGCAGGAATCCCTGATGAGATACATTTATTGGCGCCCAGCATCATAGAATCGATATCAAATCTTAAGAAGAATATTTTAAGCGCTAAATCGATCAGTTTGGATTTAGAAGAAACGCTGATAAGCCTAGGAATAAGTGCGGCGACAAATCCTACTGTTCAACAAGCCCTGGAGAAACTGAAAGAGCTTGAAGGTTGTGAGGTTCATATGACCCATATTCCTACACCGGGCGATGAGGCAGGTTTAAAAAGATTAGGGGTTAACCTGACCAGCGAGCCGAATTTTTCATCCAAAGATCTTTTTACAACCTAGGTTGGATCCAGTGATTTGACCAAATGGAGCCACCAATTAACCTGGATTATTCACGAGTCGAGGTCACCGTAGATGTGAGGCGTAAAGGATGAAGCTGTGGTTCTCCACCGCAAATCCTTTGCAACGAAGC
>JACKQG010006179.1_pt1 | contig 12818 bp, 11 predicted proteins | sample 8237621 | NCBI WGS metagenome assembly JACKQG01 (sample SAMN15677084, study PRJNA649215) | marine metagenome | biome: marine; feature: Black Sea; material: saline water; isolation source: suspended particulate matter (SPM) from the Black Sea western gyre | collected 2013-06-09/2013-06-10 | depth...
TGCAAAACGCCCCCTTTTCCCCGATTTCTGCGTCAGACTCAAATTTTTATCCTCGAAATATTCAGTATATTCCTGCGGTTAAAATTTTCGTCTTCCCCTCCGGGGCGTAGGCCCCTCTGGGCCGGCCTCCGGCTCGTAGAGCCTACGCCTCGGAGAGAGGCTTGAACTCGAACAAAATTGAGCATTTTTCAAAGGTCTCCAATCATCAATCCGGTCAGGGGCTTTCTGCCAGCAAAACGCTGACCTCCTGAGGGAGACCATCCCTTAATATATGCAGCGTCAAGGTTTGTCCTATCCTCATTTTGTCTAAAAGCCGGACCAGTTGCTCCATATTAGAAATGCTTTTATTATTAACGGCGGTGATGATATCGCCCCCTAAGGGCAGGCTGATCCCTCCGATAGTTACCTCTCTGTCTCCCCCCTTGAGTTTGGCCTGATAAGCCGGGCTCCCCCTTACTACCTGGACAACCAGCACCCCCTCTTTTACACCCAGGTCGAGGCCTTCAGAGAGACCACTGGTTATGGAGATGCCCGAAATACCGAGCCATGGTCTTGCAACCTTTCCGGAAGTGATGATCTGGGTCGCCACGTTCCTGGCCAAGTTGATCGGGATGGCGAATCCGATACCCTGATACCCGCCGGACAGACTAAAAATTGCCGTGTTTATCCCGATGACATCTCCATTGGAATTAAGGAGCGGGCCACCGGAATTGCCCGGATTTATGGCTGCATCCGTCTGTATCAGATCGTCTATCTGGTTCCCATCCCCTGTCCGGATGCTTCTGTTGAGGGCACTGACGATACCTGTGGTCAGGGTGTGGGACAAACCAAAGGGATTACCGATGGCAATTGCCTTTTGTCCGGGACGGATGGCCTCGGAGTTCCCCAATCTGGCGACCGCATTGACGTTTTCGGGGGAGATTCTGATAACAGCCAGGTCGGACCTGGGATCCCGGCCAACGAGGGTCGCCTGGAGTTTTTTCCCGTCGGCCATGGTCACGATGATTTCTTGGGCGTTGGCAACCACGTGACTATTGGTCATGATGTAGCCCTGTTTGTCTATGACAAAACCCGATCCCTGTCCCTGCCTCGGAATAATGTCCATCCAGAAATTCATGCCCAGGGTTATGGTTGCAATGTTTACGACCGCCGGATGGACCTTTTCGAAGACCTCGATATTAATCCTCTCATCCGTAGAGACGACTACGGGCCGGGATTCAGTATTTTCAGGGCCGTTAAAATCGAGTGATCTGGCGGTTGGGGTTGCGTCAAAGAATCGGGATGGTTCATCCTTTTTGAACCACAAAAAGAGTAAAAGGATGATGGCGCCGATTAATATGAATTTAGTTTTATCCTTTGTCATTAAGCTTATCCTGTTAAAACCTGAACCAAGCACTCTTAAAGTGCATATTAATAAATATAACCCTTAATATGGAGAATTTCAAATATTTCGGAAAAATATCCGGCCGTCCTCTTTTTACTCTTCGGTTAGTCCGTTCAGACGTTCGGTCAGATATACAGGTATTGGGTCAAGGTGTGGTGGCGCCTATTTCTTGAAAACTGTCAAAAAACATTGATTTCTTGATTAATCCGGATTTATAAAGTCGGTGTCAAAAAGTGAATTCTCGGAATCGGCAGAATTTCAAATATCTGTGGATAAATTTACTGGAGCATCAGTTCAGTAAACAGTTGGCAGGGGGAGTCAGGCGTGAAACGGGATAGGGGATGGGCCATCGCTGAAGATCCGCTCAAATATCGCTGGCTCATCTTTTGGGTCATAGGGGCGATCTATTTTCTGGCGTGTCTTCACCGCATTTCGCCGACTGTCATTGCCATGGATCTTGTCTTTGAATTCGGCGCCGGCGCAACTGCGCTGGGATTGATGTCCTCATCATATTTTTATCTTTATGCCGCTGTTCAGCCCCCGGTGGGGGTCCTGTCCGATACCTTGGGGCCAAGACGAGTAATCACCATCTCCACGCTCATTGCCTGCGTCGGAGCTGTGATTTTCGGAAGCGCTCTCAACATGACCATGGCCACGGTGGGAAGGGCCCTCATCGGCATGGGGGTGGGGGGTATCTTTGTGCCCGGCATGAAGATACTGTCCAAATGGTATCGGCAGAGGGAGTTCGCAGGTGTAACAGGCATCTTCCTGGCCGCAGGAAATGCAGGAAATCTGGCGGCCTCGCTCCCCTTGACCTATCTGGTTCTTCTCTTGGGATGGCGCATGTCATCCTTTGCCATAGCGGCGGTCACTTTTGTGCTGGCGATCATCTCCTGGAGCATCTTGCGGGACAATCCTGAAGATAAAGGATGGCAGCGGATCGAAGTCGGGATAAATCAATCATTGCCGGCCGAGGGTGATCTACCTGCAGGCATTAGACCTCGCACACGCCTTCGAGTCGTCTTCAGTAAGCCTGGCTTCTGGATGATAACCCTATCTACGTTTTTCTTTGGAGGACCGGCGCTTACCTTTCAGGGCCTGTGGGCAGTGCCTTATCTGATGGATATCCATGACTACAGCCGGCTGCAGGCCGGTGGGCTGCTGATGATGCTTCCCCTCGGTTTTGTCATCGGGGCACCCACCTTTGGGTTTTTAGCCGATAAAGTTTCTCTCGGACGTAAGGGCATCCTTCTTTGCTCCCTGGGCCTCAGCCTGAGCTGCTGGACGGTTTTTCTCCTCTCAGGGGGAAAACCCAACTCTCTTATATTAGGCCCCCTGTTTCTGATCATGGGCTCCTGCGGGGGAGGTTCACTGTCGCTTTATATGACCATTACAAAAGAACTCTTCCCTCCCTGGCTCACGGGGACAGCCTTAGGCCTGATGAATCCAGCGGCCTTTTTGAGTACGGCCGTATTTCAACCCTTCACCGGCTTTCTCATGGATGCAGTGGGAAGATCAGGATCGGCCTATCCGTTGGCAGCCTATTATAATGTCTTTATTGTCATCTTCATCTGTATGGCCATCGGATTTGTCAGCATCATCCCGTTGAAGATTCCAGAGACGCGCCTTAGGGCTCACGCAAAAATAAGTTCGCAGAATTGACGCTCATGCCTTGAGATGTAATAACACCGTGATTGAAAAATGCTTTCATAGAGACATTCACAATGTTATGATCTGTCAAAGTATTTGTTATTTTCGAAAAGAGCAAAAAAACGGAGAAATCGCAAGGGGAGATCTGGGAGTCATTGCGGACCTTCTAAAACTAAAGGCCTGACTCGATCCGTTTTACAGAAGGTAAAAGCGTTTTATGCCTGAACAGGAACCCGGTATTGAAAAGGGACGAGACCGTCTCGTCAAAGAGGCCGGCAAAGGCCTCAAGACAGCACCTATGCAGCATCAGATGCTCGTGGAATTGGGCAAGGTCATTGTCTCGGAAATAAACATGGACACCCTGTTTGAGGTGATCGTAAACCAGGCCCGGGGCTTCATGGGAACGGAAGGGTGCTCGGTCTTCATGTTTGATAAGAAGAAAAACCAGCTCTGGTCACGGGTCTCCACGGATCTGAAAAAGGATGAGATACGCTTTCCCTCTGACCAGGGGATTGCCGGGTGGGTGTTTCAGCATCAGCAGTCCCTATTGATTAACGACGCCTATGCTGATCCCCGCTTTTACCCGGAGGTTGACCGCAAGACCGGTTTCAGAACGCGAAATATCCTGTGCCTCCCGCTGATCAACCGGTACAGGGAGTGCATCGGCACCCTCCAGATTTTTAACAAAAGATCGGGTGATTTCACCGATGACGACCGGGAACTGCTCGATGCGGTGTCGCACTACGTAACCATTGCCCTTGAAAACGCCAAATTATATGATGACATCAAGGTACTGGACAAGGCCAAGGAGCGGGTCATCAATCACCTCTCCCACGAGCTGAAAACACCGCTGGCCATTATTTTGGCCACCCTGATGAACATCGAACGGCAGATGGAGGAAGCACAGAACTTTGCATTTCAGAAAACCTTGAACCGGGGGAGACGTCAGGTGCAGCGTCTCATGGATCTTCAAGGCAAGATCGACGACATCCTCAGTCAGAGACCTCTAACTGAACAGCGAAGGATATTGACGATCATCGAAAACGCCGCCGATCTGGTTGCGGAATTCAAGGGGCAGAGCCCAGCGGAGCAGGCAAAAATCTTAGGATTTATCGCCGACCGACTCGAGGCCCTGTTCAAGGTTGATGAGATCCGGCCGGAATGGATCCTTCTGGCACCGTTTCTGGGGGGTATTCTCCAAAGGGCGCGGTCCGCAATGGGACCAAGGGAGCTGGAGATCAACGCGTATCTCGACAACGCCGTCAAAATCCATATCGGCCGCCAGGTCCTTGAGAAGGTCGCCGCCGGCCTGTTGAAAAACGCCATTGAAAGCACGCCTGATGAGGGGAGGATAGCGCTTTGTGCTGAAAAGGGCGAAGACGGGGTGCAGCTAAGGGTGCAGGATTATGGCGTTGGGATCACGGCCGTGAACAGGGATCTGATCTTCGGCGGTTTCTTCCACACCATGGACACCGAACTCTATTCATCAAAAAGACCCTACGAGTTCAATGCCGGGGGCGCAGGCGCAGACCTCCTGAGAATCAAGGTCTTCTCTGAACGATTCGGCTTTTTTGTGGACTTTGAGACCAGGCGCTGTCCGCACATCCCCGGCGACACAGATCTCTGCCCCGGAAGGATATCCCGATGTCCTTTTGCCACAGATCGGGAGATCTGTCTTACAACCGGCGGCAGCATCTTTTACGTAAATTTTCCTGTGGGAACCAATCCCACTTGATCGATTGACTTTTTTACCAGCGTTCGGCACTAACCATCAGGTGACATCCAGGTGATTTCACCAGCCAGAAAATGGCTTAAAATACATTCATTACGTTCTGATGATGGCAGGTAAAAAACTGGGGACCGACAAAGGAGGATTGAGTCGAAGGTGCTGAGAGGAATTTCTTATTATCTTCTTTTTCTGATACTCACCCTGTCAGGCGCGTCAACATGCTCGGCACTGGATAGGGATGACTTTCTCCGTCTCCGGGAGCGCATGGTGGAGTCCCAGATTATCGACAGGGGGGTAAATGACCCAAATGTCATAAAGGCGATGAAAAAGGTGCCAAGGCACCTTTTTGTGCCGGAGAAATACAGGGCATTTTCTTATGCTGACCAACCCCTCCCAATCGGCGAGGGCCAGACCATCTCACAGCCCTATATTGTGGCATTTATGACAGAGGCCCTCAGGCTGGACCCCGGGGACAGGGTCCTCGAAATCGGCACAGGCTCCGGATATCAGGCGGCCATCTTAGCCGAGTTGATTAGTGAGGTATATTCCATTGAAATCATTGAGGCCTTAAGTAAAAGAGCCCGAGAGACCTTAGACAGATTAAGTTATCGCAATATCTATATAAAGACAGGGGATGGCCATAAAGGATGGCCTCAAAAGGCCCCCTTTGATGCCATCATTGTAACATGTGCCCCTGAAAAGATCCCCCGGCCGTTGATTGAGCAGTTGAAAGAGGGAGGCCGAATGATCGTCCCGGTTGGCAGGGCAGGGGGTGTTCAGAAATTGGTAAGGGCGGTCAAGAAGGGAGGGGGGCTCGATATCCGGGATGTGATGCTCGTCCGGTTCGTGCCCATGGTTATGGGTGATGACTGATGGCTTTTCAGTTTGGTTCTTGACCTGCGAGCCCATAACGCATATACTTGCTCCCCCGAAAAGAGGTTTGTAACGCTTTAGCCATCTGAAACAAACCGTTGGACCATGAGGGTCTCTGTCCCAAAGGACGTAAATAAGGGGATCGTTTCATAGGAACGGCAGCGCGGCCTTTAAATTCGTAACCGGACAGCCCCAGAAGAAGGTGTTGATTTAAACGGACATGGCCCCTGCCTGCCCGGAATCTGTATTGAACGTCAAGGGGGCGTTCTATAGAGACTCAGGAGAATTTTTGTTACGTCCCTTGGGACAGAGACCCTCATGGTCCCCGGCAACAAACGAATGATTATTTCAAGAAGCTAAAGTGATACAAAGGTTTTAATCCGTAGATAGCGAGTGCTTATCTGCCATGACAGATCCCGTCATAATAGAAAAGGCCATTGAGGCAATCGTTGTCTTAAATGCAACCATCACCAATTTGCGCCTCTACCCGCCTACCAGCTCCATGATCAGCAATTCCATAGAAAGGGCCTATACATTTCTCCAGGCAATCTTTGAACAGGAGGATTCCGTCGTATTTGCTGAGTCGGAAAAAAGCCTTATCATCTCGGGTCTGGCCTTGAATGAAAAAGACCAGAAAAGGCCTCAGGTGATCGCTTTTATCCAACTGATGCTCAATTTCGGGATTAAGAGCATCGTATTTGAAAAAGGACTGGACAGGGACGAACTCCTGACTTTTCTGAAAGCTGTGGGCCAGAAGCCAGAAAATGTGATCAGGGAAGGCGGCCTGGAAAAGCTTATGACAGGCAAGATAAGGCACATCCTCTTAGATCAAAAACTCTACGTTGCCGTAGATAAGGATCAGAGAGTCGTATCTGCCGGGGAGATTAGAGATAAGGAAAAATATGAGGAGATTATCAAACAGCTTATGGGGGATTCCGATTCAGTTAGTGACCTGCAGAGGTTGAAGGATGCGGCCAAGGATCCCGGATGGGTCTCTGGCCTGCTTAAGACGCGCATGTCGCAGATTACCCAGCAAAAGGAGACCACTCCAAGTAAAGAATTATCGGAGACTGTGATCCGCATGATGAATATCGTGGGGCAAGTCGTTGACCGCAATAGCAAGACGGAGATTTTCAGGCAGATCGTGATTTTTTTGGCAGAGATGGATGATGAAACACTCAGTATGATTTTGACTCAGGATCTACCGGATGCACCTGATGAAGATATTTTTGACAACGTGATTGATCAACTGGATGATAAGAGGCTTGAACGACTAACAGCCAAAATCAGACAGTTGGAAGAAGGTGTTCATTTACCGGAAGATCGTCGCAGGGAGTACAGCCTGAAATTTTTCCTCAAGGGGGGTATTGAGCGGCGCAAGAGAAAAGATCCGAGAAAAGGCCGGCTTCTGCGTTTGAGGGACGGAATAAACAGCATATTGAAAGGCGAGGACAGGGTATTTCTGGACAGGGAGGTGATGATATCCTTGCCCGGGACCATAGACCAGTTGTTTTCCAAGGGAAAGGACAAGCTCGCGGAAGGGCTCATCGACAGGTTGGGCGAAGGACTGCTCAGCCAGAACCCGGAAGTCCGGGCTGAAGTGTCAACCGTCCTGGCGCAGGTCAACTTTAGCTTCGTTTCCGGGCAGCAAACGGATCAGATGATCAGGCTTTCCCACAAGTTGATCAATTGGGTAAAATTTGAGACCACGGTTCATCCCAACTACAAGCATATCTGTGATCAATTGAAAGGTGTGGCTCAGACTTTGATCCGAACCCATCAGTTTGCTGAATGCAAGCAACTGCTTGAGGCCTTTCATCTGATACATTCCCGAAAGATAGAAAAGAACGAGGCGATCCAGGCCGTAGCAGGCAGCGTATTAAAAGGCGTTGCGTCAGACGACATTCTGGACCTGCTGTTGCAGGCGTTTGAAACAGATCAAAAAGGCCTCCGGGATCAGGTGGACAAGATCCTGACCCTGTTGGGCGCAAAAATAGCCCCCTCGACTTCACCCACAAAAAAGGAAAGGATAGATTCTGTAAGGGAAGAACCTGTAGGAGATGATTTTGCTCAGCATTTAAAACGGGTCGACCAGCATGTGGAACAGGGCGATTCGACATCTGCCGTGAAATTGCTGTTTGATTTGATTGTGAAATACGCCAAAGAAAAAGAATTTTCAAAAGCAGATATTCTGAGGGAAAGGCTTCTGGAAGTTGATCCGGTGGCCCTAACCGAGATCATCAAGTCCGGTGAGATCATTGAAGAGGAAAAAAGCCAATCCATAGATAAAGGTCACAGGGATTTATGGACAAATCTATATGATTCCTTAAGCAAAGAAGAGGCCAATGCCCTTTACTATGCCATGAAATCGGCCGCATTTGGTCCTGATCAGACCATCATTCGCCAGGGGGAATTGAATTTTAGACTCTATTTTATGGATGGGGGTCAATTGAAACTGGTCTTTCACAAGGAGGGAGAAGAATTCCTTATAAAGGAGTTAAAACCCGGTGATATGGTGGGAGACGATTCCTTTTTTTCCATTACCGTTTGTACAACCTCTGTAATAACCCTTTCCCATACAAAACTGAGCTTTTTGGAAAAGGAGGTCTTGAAAAGGTGGGAGGATGAATTTCCGACCCTTGAAGCAAAAGTGAAGGATTACTGCCTCGGATTTGAGAAAATCAGTGATTTATTAGAGCAAAAAGGCCTCGATCGCAGATCTTATGAGCGCGTCAAAATATCGGTCAAATGTTCAATCCGGCCCATGGATGATTCCGGGGTTCCCGTAGAGAAACCTATGACGGGCACCCTTGTGGATATCTCTGAGGGGGGACTGGCCTTTTATATCAAGATCTCTAAAGACAAGGCCGCTACCCTGTTATTAGGGCCAAAGTTGAATGTAAGATGTATTTTTCCCGCAGGAGAACTTCAGCGTCAGATAGATCAAAACGGGACAGTCGTCGGGGCTCAACATCATTTTTACGATTATTGCATTAACGTAAGATTTGATAAGTTGCTGGATAAAAAAATAATCGAAGAGATCAAAGTCCCTGAAAACCCGGACGAAGAAACCATCTGATCGAATAGCCTCTTACCTCTTTACCTCCGTCCCCTTCGACACAGCAGACCCTTATTCACAATAGAGAAATCCCTTTCTTTTTTATCAGCTTCTCAATTTTCAGTTGTCAGTTGAAAGAAGCTGTCAGCTATCCGCCGGAAAAGCGATTTACCTTGACTTTTCCATTATTTTCAATAAGATTGATGCCGATTAGTCTCTGAACCTTTGAACCCTGAACCCAGAACCAACCTCTCAGAGGTTCCCATGGAGCACCACCTCAAAATGTGCCCTACTATCTCCTGACGGGAGCTGTTTATCCTGTTGGGAGACAAATCTTTATCGCAAGTTCAACTGTTGGCTATTATTTATATCCTACACCTCCGTGTCGGTTATCATCAATATCTTACGCCTTTGATAGTAAACAGTCGCAGCGCTGTGCAAGCGGGGTTTTTATTGTTTTTGTGTTGTTGTTTACATCTCGATATCGTAACCTACTCCGCAAAGCTGTCGGATAATATTATGCGACTAAAATCCTTTTGAAGTAGTTATGGAACTGTGATGTCATTGCAAACATGGAGTCAGATTGTAATGCTCTTCGGTGCTTTTCTGGTTGCACTTGGTGCTTTCGGGTCATACTTTTTTGGCAAACAAGATGCGGAAAAGAAAGAAAAGCAAGCGGCTATTAGCCGAGAGCAGGATCAGAGAAGGATAGCTGAGCTACAAGATAAACTCGCTGCGATTCAAACCGATACGTCTTCCATCCCCGCAATCAACCAAAAAATCGATAAGCTCCTTTTCCAATCAACAGAAGGGCCACACGAGGAATGGCAATCTATAAAAATGATTGAAGTTGCTCCTTGGTTTGGTGGCGAAGGAATCGACCATATCTTCTTGGTATTTAAGTCAAGTTCTGGTGTAATAGATGGCAAGATAAGAATCGAAGGAGCAGATGAAATCTATTCATTCTCTACACTAATTAATTCGACCCTGCCAATTGCTGTCAGAAATTTATGGCTACCGGAGAAGAAACACTTCCGTAAGCTCCCGACAATACAATATAAAATAACTCGTAAATCTATTGAAAAGGCCATGCTAAGCATCGTAATGGTTGGCGCTCACGGGGTCGGAGAGCACAGCGTCATCAATCTTGAGAGGCCAGTGAAAATGAAGAAATAGTAGGCTTTCCGATTCCCGACCAAATATAATACCCAATAGTGTATAACCACGAAATGCAGGCGGATGCGGTCAACCACGCCGCTGATCTTAGCGTGTGTGCTGGGCATGGCACAGAAATAGCGGGGTGAAAGTCTCTGCGCCAGGTATTCGCGGAGCCGAAGGCTAGGAGAAGGGCAAGTGCGTCATCGTGAGGTGGGGTCTGGAGGAAGCCCAATTCAAAAGCGCGGGGCGACGTACAGGAACCGGATTCGAGGTGTGGTACATCCGGGACGAGTGGGCACGTGACCACGAAGTCCTCCATCCGCAATGGGGTGTGCTTTATAAATCCGGCGTTTACGCGCGGAAAGCTTTGTGTCTTACCCCGGGAGGTCTCTCATGTGCCCTGGGATGTCGCGTGCGACGGAAATTGGCTGAGGGAAGAGCAATCTGACCCTGACCGCATGGGAGGAAGTCAGCAGAGGGCATAGTAGTCCAGGAAGTCATGGTTATGCATGATTGGAAACGAGCCTCAAAATGCGGAGGACTCACCCGACGAAGGCCCGAACGGTACGAGAGGAGCAGCAGCAAGTTTGAGTAAGGGTAATGCACCAGACCAGGTGAAACCGTTACTTGGGTCTTGCAAGTCGATGCTCCGGTTGGTTCTTATGGGCCAACTCAATCAACCGAACCGCCGTGGTACGTGATCCGTATGCCCGGTGGTGTGGGAGGGGGGTGGCCGTGAGGCCTCTCCCTATCCCGATTCGGCGGCGTAAGTGGAAGCATTGATGTATGTCATTGGAATCGACCTATCTGGACCGGCTAATGCGGCTGACACCGCCATTGTCTCCTTTCGGCTTCAGGGCGACAAGCTCCTGCTATCTGAAGCCCTCAGCGGAGCCGATGACCATTCAATCATCGGTCGGTTCCAGCAATGGGCCGCGGAAGAGGACGTGGTTACTGGGATTGATGCACCATTGTCGTATAATGTCGGCGGTGGTGATCGCCCTGGCGACGCCCGGCTCCGCGCCGCAATTATAGCTGCGGGCTTACGTTCCGGAACGGTGATGCCACCGACATTAAATCGCATGGTCTACTTGACCCTCTGGGGTATCGCAGTGTCCCGTCTGTTGCAGACGATCGAACCTCGGACGCCCTCCTCTATTGTCGAGGTGCATCCAAGTGCGACAATCTCACTTAGAGGCGGCCCCATTCAGCATGCGCTTGTCTTCAGGGCAGACGTAAATGCTCGATGGGGCCTGTTGAATTGGCTTGAGGGGCAAGGTTTGAAGGGGATCGCAGCGATTGAGGCTCCCAGTGCCCATTATGTGGCCGCATGTGCGTGTGCTCTGGCAGCCTGGAAGTGGTCGATCGGCCAGTCCAGTTGGGTAGAGGTTGCCTCGCCACCTATCCATCCTTTTGATTTTGCCTGTTAATGAGAGGACGGCTGTTGTTGCGCCGGACAAAAGCCTGGAGCCGACGCCCGACCACGTCCGCGCCGTATCCTTGAAGTCCTCGGCGGGTGCGGCTCAGGATTGGCGTTGGCGTTGAGAGATATGGTCACACACTACGCATATCGAATGGATCACGATACGGGATTTGCGCCTAATCCCGACGATGGCCTTTGCACCTTGTGTGGCTGCAAGACAACCAAAGTGGAGAAATGGGCAAACGTGGGAAGCTGGATTGTGGGGATCGGCGGGAACAACACGGGTGTTCCAAACAAGTTGATATTCGCAATGAAAATCAGTGAGACGCCGCTTCTTCACCAGTTCAGAGAAGCGAATCCAGCACGATCCGCATATTTACAAGGCCAGCCCGATAACGCACGCGTTCTTGTTTCAAGACAATTCTGGTATCTTGGGGACCATGCTGTGGACCTTGCCGTTAGTCTTACCCACATAACTCCCAGATACCAGGAAGTGATCGCAGTCAATGAGAATGACATTGCCACACTGGTGGCTTTCCTGAAGGCAGGGTTCAAGCCTGGCAAGAATGGTAAGCCAAACAATCCAGAACCAAAGACAGGGGAGAAACACAAATGTGCCAACCATGGCTTTCAGTTTACGTTTTGCCCGCGGCGGGCAAAACGAAACTGAAGCGCGACGTTAAGGCAAAGAGGATCACATGAAACTTAAGGTTATTAGCGTATCAGATCATCAGGTGGGTCCGGTTTCAACGACTTGTCCTCACTGTGGAAACAAGGGGACATTTGAAACCATCGGCAAAGACTTGCATGTGGGTGGCCATTTTTTCTGCGGCCAGCGTGTATGTCCTGACCCGGAATGTAGGGGACATCTGTTTGTTGTCGTAAAAGATCGAGATCTCGTATTCCAGCATCCGCCTCTCCGGATTGCATATAACAAACAGAATATACCAGTAAATATCGTAAAGACATTCGAGGAAGCCGTAACTTGTCACTCGACAGGCTGCTTTGTTGCAGCTGCAATCATGATCCGACGTACGTTAGAGGAAATCTGTGAAGAAAGGAGGGCTACCGGAAAAGACCTCAAGGACCGCATCAAAAGCCTAAAAAGCAAGATCGTTCTACCACAAGAGCTTTTTGAAGCAATGGACGAACTTCGGATCCTTGGAAACGATGCGGCTCACATCGAGGCAAAATCGTACGATCAGATAACCAAAGTGGAAATTGATATCGCAATGGAATTCACCGTTGAGCTATTAAAAGCTCTCTACCAGTACACTAGCCTTCTTGCAAGAATGCGGGGTCTCAAGAAGACTACGCCTTAACAGCTTTAACCCGGACTGGCTTTTCCGCTGCTGCTCCAAAACCCCCCGGTTAAGCTGAGCGTTCTGGAATGGGGGACGGTCATAGGAAAATAAGTAAGGTGACATCACAAAAACAGGGTCTGCTGTTGACTGCGAGTGAAAACGCGGGACGCCCATAAGAAACTAAGAAACTCTACTTATCATAAAAAAGCCTTGTTCAATTATTTAGTTTCTTATGGACG
>JACKQG010006180.1_pt1 | contig 12818 bp, 19 predicted proteins | sample 8237621 | NCBI WGS metagenome assembly JACKQG01 (sample SAMN15677084, study PRJNA649215) | marine metagenome | biome: marine; feature: Black Sea; material: saline water; isolation source: suspended particulate matter (SPM) from the Black Sea western gyre | collected 2013-06-09/2013-06-10 | depth...
TGTGTGGCAAGCAAGGCAATATGACAATTTTGGTAGAAGTGTTTCTTTGCCAGCACCTTTCAACCAAATGGCTTTATCGGCTCTTTTCTGTGAATCTTCAAGTAGATCGGTCAATGTAACTCTTATCCAAAGCTCCAATATGGAACCATTTGTCACACCAGCTTCAGATAGGGGAGTATCAAGACTAAGATGATCTCCATTAAAGCCTATGGCATATGTATATGAAAGTTCAACAAAGATATTTTCGTCAATGTTACTCCATTTGAGATTCAGACTGTCTCGAAGCATTGCAAGAAGATAGCTTGGTGTAGCCTTCTTTGGAACAGTAAATCTGAATTTCCTGCCAAAACGACTAGAGAAGACTATGACCTCAATCCATTCGTCAGAGTCGCTGAAGCTGTTAAAAATGCCTTGTTGAGCGGTCAAAGGAGCGGGTGTGGGCAGTTGTCCACGATCTCGGGCAATTTGCTCGTCTTGTTTTATTCTATTTACTAACTGTAAAAGTGGAGCCTCGGTATTAGTTCTGAAATCGACGAATAGTTTCGCTCGTAATAGAATTGGTATTTGACTATCACTTACGCCTGGAAGAAGTACTGGTATTACAAATGTTCTTCTTAAATCTGCTTCTTTCATCAAGGCAGCAGACCATTCAGTTTCTACCCAGTATCTCCCAACAGAATTTGCACTAACTAGAATTAATAGGTAATCAGATTCTTGTACAGAATTATTTATCCAAGTTATAATATTGTCCCCATATTCAAGCTCAACTTGATCAAGATGAGCATTTATTCCAACGCTTTTGAGTGCGTCATGAAGTTTAAGTGCTTCACTTTTGTCAGGACTTGCGTGTGAAATGAAGACCGTGGGTATTGTTTTTGCCATTTTAAATCCTTCTTATCTTTTTGTACGTCTCAATCTTTTATCTCACCCAATTGTTTTCTTAAGAGGATTCCAGTCACCTATACCCCGTACTTAAGTACGAAGCCTGTACTTAAGCGCGAGGCACGTAACCCTTGTTCCGATATACACTTATCATAGGGTATATAAAAGCTTTTCTATTTTTTTCCGTCATGCAAAATATTTGATATTACAACGCCATGAGATCATCAGCGTAAATTCTGACCCTTGAACTCATTTCTATGTCCTTCGACAAATTCCAGCACTTCTTTTATTTTCCTGTCCATTTCCTCCCGGTTCTCATAGTAATAGGGCAAGGCATCATGTATTTGTTGGAGTGTAAGGTGTGGATGAGCGCTGATTATCTCTATCCTTCAGGATTGAAAGGGGTGGTAGTTGGTGAGGGAGATACATACGAGGATGCCTTAGAGGATGTAAAATCTGCGATATCCGCTTTGTTTTAGAGTATTTAAAATATTTTTGTCACAATCCTCCTCGGACGAACTTTTCCTCAAACCGATTCCATTTCCCGCTCCAGAACCTCGATTAAGGTAATTGCTAAACGCTCGATGTCTTCTGCGTCTTCCTTCGTTATCTTAGCGTGGTAATCATATCACCTTGTTCCTATTCTCGAGAGCGATATTCAGTATCCGAGCAGGGAGATATTGATATTATCAGTGTCCATCAGCCTAAACAACATCAGTTTGTTTCTGGCATAATTGAAATCTTTTTACCCTTTATTTTCCCATAAACCGCTTCATTAACCGGGATTTTAACTTCTTCGTCAGTTATTAGCAGTTTCGCATTCACTTCTTCCACTAATTCAACCTCTAAATCCCCTCCTTTAACCTCTACCCACTCACCCTCCGGTAACTTCTCAAAATCCTCCACGGATTTTATTCTCACTTTCTTCATCACACTTTATTTCACTTTCTTTTTATATAATTCTTTTTCTGTTTTTGTCGCGTCCCTCGCTGTTATCAATTTAAATTCGTCTTTTTCCTTTTCCAGGAACAGAGCTAAAAATCGCCCGTCCCTTGTTCTCCCTATTAATTCATACCTCTTGCCGTCCCTTTTTACAAAATAATCCTGCTCAAAAATGGTTAAAACCTCTTCGGCTCTGACACCATGCCTCGCTATGTGCCTCTTAGCCCCTTCTGTTATCCCTATCCTTATCCGCTTTTTCATTAGTCCCTTTCTTTAAAAGCGTTTACAGAAAAAATATTTCTTATGTTGAAAGAAAAGAGAAAATATCAAAGAAGGAGGCAATAAAGTAATGGAACGTGCATACGCATCCATCACCGTGTATAATAAAGAGCACACGAAATCGGAAAGAATCTCTTTGCTCGCAGTTTGAATAAATCCATCCTGTCTTCTACATTCTCTGCGTTCTCTGTGAGCTCTGCAGTTGATCTGACAATGTCAAGTCAATTTTTATGATTTCAAGTCCATCATAGCCTTAGTTACATGTTCCACGTAACCCATCAATTCTGGCAGCAGATTTTTTCTCGCTTGCCACAGAATTCTATACCAGCAATGTGATTATTTTAATCATATTCCACGAATAAGTCATCGCTGACTTCTATCGTATCTTTAATGCTTCCTTCTTTAACAAAAATGTAAAGTATATCCGCTTCCGGGTCATATCTCACCTTCATTTAACCCTCACCCATCTCCCTTTCTCTACTCTCCTTTTCACCATTTCCATCTTAGTTGTATCAATGTTTAGCTCTTTTTCATATTAATCTCGTAGTTTTTTTCACATCACCCATACAAATGCGAATATATTTTAAAGCGCTTTTGCATTTTTCAATTTGCATTTTGCAGTTATCTCATACCCCCCATAATTCAACGTAAGCATCCCAGAAATTCCGCACTCCGCGAGCAACGCTAAATCATCCTTTTCAAGTTTTGTTTCCTTAACCGGCGGAATGGGCTTCGTCCTCCTGCAAATAATTCTTCCACCAGTCATTTTAGCACCGACATAGCCCTTACATTTACCCTTTACGAACACAACCCCTTTTATCAGTTCCACGCCCAAGAATTCCGCGGCATCGCCCAATATTACAACTTTACCACCATTAAGCAACGCACCAGCATTCATACCAGCGTTACCTTCTACTAATACGCACCCGTTTCGCATCAATATACCCACGCTTATCCCAACGTCTCCTTTTACATGCACCTTCGCCTCTTTCATGCAACGAGCAGCAAGCGTATTTCTCAAAATCCCGTCAGTAAGAATCAGCACCCCTTCTTTAAACTCGTTAGGCTCAAGTATGCTCTCCATTTCCCGCTCTTCCGGGTGATGCAAGAGCCATGTTATCGAGACAAATTTATTATAACCTTCCAAATCGGATTTTACTTGCACCGCGTTGCCCAGCGGTTCTTTAACTGCACCCTTAACGTAAATGGCGCTTGAAAGCATGCTCAATCCGAGATGAGAGCCAGCATTTCCATCCACTATTATTGACCCCACCCCGGGCAATTCCTTTCCGTTACCACCGAAAAAAACGAGGTCAACGCCCAAACTCGAACCAAGCCTCTTGCCCACGTCTCCCCGGATATGCACGTCTTCACCGTTTTTCAACGCCTCCACTACGTCTTCATACGAGTAACTCGCACCGGGCTGCGAAGGGATTGCATCGGTAGGATTGAGCTTTGCGCCTCTGTGCTGCCAGAAGAAGTTGTAAGTGAAGTCGCCGATGCAGTCCTGAGGCGAACTCAGTTTTAGCTCCATATCTATTACTTCAAATCATGCAAGATTTAATAGATTTTCAGCGCATAAAAACTTGAATGTCCCTACACTAAGGATTATATGAGGAAGGGGATAATATCTTCTGAATTGGGAATTGGTCATTCGCTATTGGCTACCTTGTTGACATTACCAATATTATTTGAGAGTGTTTCTTATATTTGTTGGATGGCTTACCTTGACTTTGTCATATTAGAATTGCAATCCTATAAAGCCTTCCATGATTTCGCATGGTGTTACTCCACATAATAACAAAAAATGACAAAAAACATGCGTTCCTTAAGTACGGGTATCCCTAATACCTCTTCAGTATTGGATGAAAGGGTGAAAAAACCAAAATTTGACGATAACTTACGCTAATTGCCTACAAAAGGTGCGAAATCCGTCGGAAACAACTGCTATGCCTTGCTATTCTTTTTGTGATGCGACCTCCTTGCGGATTCCCTCGCTTTATGCTTCTCCTTGATGATCTCCAAGATATCCTGATTTGTTATCCTTCTCCTCGGCAATATCACCTCCAGGATCTCCCTGACATCCTGTATCGTCAGCATCGGAGCTTTATCCTTCCACTTCAGTTGCAATATCAAGAGGAAGAGCATCGCAAGTAGAACCATTGTCATGTGGTGATGCCAACCGGTCCAGCCTCTCACTTCGTAATCCGCCATCCCCACCTCTCCTTTTGCGTCCTCAAACGCTCTTTCTATCCAGTAGCGGCTGCATGACATCTCTGCGAGCCTGCTCATCGTTGTATTGGGAGAAGCGTTTGACAATTGATACTTCTTCTCCCCGTTATCGTCTTTTCTGAGAATGAGCCATGATTCGGGACCAGGAAGCTCGTCTCTAACCTGATGGACACGTAAACACGCCATATCGCACCATAGCTCTTTCCTTTCGGTATCTCTCAGGAATTTAAAAGCATTTCCCAGCCCATCTCAGCCTTCGTCTTGAACGTGACACTATCGGGAACGCTGCACTGCTCTCTCCGATCAGGGTCATTTGCCCAGTCCTCGGGAAGGTAGAGCCGCTTGTCTATGATCGTCCGATAGCTCCAGAATGCGTATCCCAGGAATACGCCCACCTGACAGTTGTCTACCTATCCTTTGAATCTCGCTGATAACACCCTCCTCGTCCCATTTCGAGTCGGAGATGAAATTCTGCAGCGACTGGTGGTCACAGTCAGGCACGGTCTTCTCCATGTTCGTCATATTTTTTCTCTCCTCCCCGAGCAAAAGCCCTTGCTGATACTGCAATGACTGTTTTATCACGTCTCGTGTTTTAACCCGGAAAAAGCGGTGAAAAAACTTATGAAAAATCTTTAACTCTTCAACACCTCTGTCTATATCCGAAGTGCACAACTCTGCCATCTTATATCACCTCTGTACCTTTAGTAATACTTTTATTAAATCAATGTTAATCTGACAAAGTCAAGTTACAAGAAATGAAAAGTTTTTATAGACTGCTACCAAAAATAAATTTCAGGGTGATAAAAAAGCCATGAGTATCGTTAAAGAAGAAGCAAAGAAGCTCATTGACAAATTGCCAGAACATGCAACATGGGATGATATTATGTATGAATTGTATGTTAAGAAGAAGTTAGCAGTTGCTTTGAAAGCTGCTGAAGAAGGGCATGTTATCTCTCACGAGGAAGTTAAAAAGAGACTTCTTTCACAATTCTTACAGTTATACACGGTGCTCGGGATTTAAGTCGGAAAAGACACAAGCCATGGGATGTCATATAACACACCTTTTCACTTCGCCCCGCGAAAACCCCAAAATTTTTCTTTTTTTCAACGGCTCGATTGGTCTTTTAATTTGTTTCATCTAACCGTAATTGTAGAGCCAATACGAATACCTCTAACCTATTTATAGTCACATGACATAATCAATTAACATGGCAGCATCAATAGAGGAGCGGCTGAGCAAGGTAGAGGGAGTGGTAAGCGAGCACGACCGTATATTTGATTCAAATTTCAAATGGCTGGTTGCGATTCAGATTACAACACTGGTTGCGATTATCGGCATGGGGGTCTCGATAACGCTGGCGGTATTGCCCAGGTGAAAAATGGCTTCGTCAGAGGAAGAGGAAATAGGGGAGAAATACGAAGCCGAGTATGTTGCATGGGTGCAGGTCGCAGCGAGGGAAATTGCAGCAACGTTAAAGAAGCTCGACGTGAATAAAATAACTAAAATCATCGAATTTTACGAAAAGAGCCTCAAACAGCCGGCTTCGATGCACTTCTCACTTGAAAGCGAAGAGGAAGAAACAATCGAAGAACTCGCTGGCAAGGGTCGCCTCAAAAACACCATTTTGCTAAAGACCAAAGCCCTTATTTTCGCACCCTCTATTTTAGTACCTTCCACAAGTTCCTTAGATTATGGCACTGCAATGCATCGCAGGTTTTTCCTCAGGGGGTTGTGGTTTTCCATCATCGCGTTGAACGAAGCTTACATTAAATCGGCGACTGAGCCCATGCTTAGATACATGCTCGAACACGAACTCGCCCAGGGCGAAATCTACAAAGAATTAGCCGCACTGCGTATCAAAATCATCAGTTCGGAGACGAAAGGCGTAGTCCATGAAGAAGCGAGGGTAAAAGCGATACAGCGGTCTGCCATTTCTGCAGATGAACTCGAGCGAGAAAGGCAGTTGATTCTTGACCTTTCTGCTCAATTTCCACAGGTCCCCGTGCATTTCGCATCCGCATCGCTTTTTAAATATCTGGAGGATAATTGGGAAGAAGTAAAGCGGTTTGGACTTGCCAGCAAGAACGAGAGGGAGAAAGAATTAGAGCTTTCTGCTGAAAAATTCGCCGATTGGGCTGATTCTTCAAGCGATTTTTTTAAAACGTTTCTAAAAGAGCTGCGGAAAGAAATAACCATGACAGGAGCGGAATATGGCATCGAAATAGTGTAGTAACACTTTTTCTTTTCATTTCCGATAAGCAAAAAAACATTTACTTTTATATACTCCTTTAAACATAATCTCTATTCGATAAAGTATAAAGAAAGAGGTAAAAGAGATGGATATGAAGATAAAATACGGGTTTGCATTTACGCTTTGCTTGCTCTTGTTCTTCGCAGGAGTAGGAGTTGCGTCTGCGGCAGAAGAGGACACAGCGGCAGCAGCTACTGGAGGAGTCACCGATAGCGGATGGATAGCAATAGCGGCGGGTATTGCGATGGCGGGGTCGGCGCTTGCTGCTGGCTGGGCAATATCTGCTACCGGAGTAGCGGCTGCTGGAGCAACCGCGGAGAAGCCCGAAGTGTTTGGTCGTGTGCTGATTTTCGTTGCACTCGCAGAAGCAATCGCCATATACGGGCTTTTGATTGCGTTCATGCTCTGGACGAAGGTATAATAAACCTGCTGCATAGCGGTCAATGCAAAATGCAAAATAGGGTAAAAATAAAAGAGAAGCTCAAGGGTAATATTTTTTTTATTGCCCTCCCCTACACTATTCTTATTTCAGCACTCACCATCACCGGCTTATTCAGTGGTTTTGCGCTTGGTAACAGAGTAGGAAGCAGTGTAGCGGGTTTTTCCTTTTCTCTCTCTTTCTCTTTTCTCGGCTTCTTTCTCGGATTTCTTATCTCTTACCTCATCGTGAAGGAGAAGTATTTGATGAAAGGTTTGTGATGCGGATATTCCAGAAACACCAAAATAGAGCCATCCCCAAATTCTATGCATACACACTAAAGCTACCCTCTCTTCTTGATCTTCTCTAAAGCATCTTTCACCGCTTGCTGAAAGGCGGGTTGGCTGTGGGAAAGGGCAGGTTCTTCATCCTTCAAAGCTTGAATGAGCGGCTCTACCGCCGGTTCGCCTATCTCACCAAGAGCTTCTTCTGCTTTCTTATTAACATTCCAATATTCATCCTTCAAAGTCTGAATGAGGGGCTCTACCGCTCTTGCATCTCCTATCTTCCCAAGGGCTTCTGCCGCTCTCTTTCGAACTTCCCAACTTTCATCCTCTAGAGCTTGAATGAGGGGTTCTACTGCTGGTTCTCCTAATCTCGCCAATTCAGCCCACTCTTTCTTTGCAATTAAGTAATGAGATCTTTCTGTATCATCTCCAGGCTTCCAGCATAGTTCGTCAAGAACCTCTGCTGTTCTCTTTCGAACATCGCTATCTTCATCTTTCAGAGCCTGAGTGAGGGGTTCTACTGCTGGTTCTCCTATATTTCTAAGAGCCGCTGCTGCTCTTTTTCTAACATCGCTATCTTCATCCTTCAGAGCATGAACGAGAGTTTCTACTGCCAATGCACCTTTTATCTTTCCAAGAGCCACTGCTGCTTCAGATCGAACACGCCAATTTTCATCCTTTAGAGCCTGAATGAGGGGCACTACCGCTCTTTTATCTCCTACATCTCCAAGAGCCTTTTCTGCATTTCTCCGAACCTCTGAGTCCCTCTTATATTGTAATGCCTTGATTAAGCCCATAACATCCCTCTTTTCTCTCATTCTTTCCACATTCGCCACATTCAGCTTGAACAAATAAACTATTCCCATACTCACACATCTTTTACCAAAGACGTAGAATATATATAAAAATTTCGCATATTGAGATAGCTTTAAATAGATGTGGTATAATGTTATTAGTAAGGTGATAAAATGAGCGAAAGCACCCGTTATGACGCTATAAATGCAACGGAAAATAATGCTCTAAACGCTAAAATAATAATCAGAGCTATCCCATTAGCAATTTTTATACCGGTCTTTATAGCCGTAGGGATGTTTCGCGGCTATACGCTTGGAATAATGACAAACAGCGATTTCATCCTTTTTGTATCAGTTATTACTTCCACATTTTATTGTTTTATACTAACATTATTATTTTTGTATTTTAACGAAACTTCTGAACATCCGTGGCGAATTTGGAAATAGAGGAATAAGTCTTCGATATTTGAAAACTCCCGGATATTCGATTATTCATCCCTGCTTGAATATTCGAAATAATTTTTTACCGTTGGAATGCAAATCAATCACCGGTTCAACCTCACATGCGCTTCTGCCAGATGCCTTGCGCCTAAAGCGCCTATTAGCGATATTTCCCCTGCGAGCACGGCAGCAGCAATAATCTCTGCGAATTTTGATGCGTTTGACCCCGGAGGTTCGCCAGCGCCATAAACGCCGATTATCTCCAATGCTTCTCTTTGCGTGCCCAAGGCAGTCCCGCCACCTACGGTGCCCACCTGTAACGAAGGAATGGTAACAGAGAAGAGAAGGTCGCCTTCTTCGGTAAGCTCTACGGTAGTGAAACCTTGCGAGCCTTCAACCACGTGAGCGGCATCTTGACCCGTTGCAATGAATATGGCTGCGATGACGTTAGCGAACTGAGCATTGAACCCGTAAGACGAAGCCAAGGCACTGCCTATCAAACATTTCCGATAGACGATGTCAGCCATTGCCTCTGGCGAAGTCTTCAGCACCTCTTTTATCACGTCACGAGTCAAAACAACCTCAGAAATCACCGTTTTTCCTCTACCCATGATGAGGTTCAATGCGGACGATTTTTTATCCACGCACATATTCCCGCTAAGTGCGACCTGCTTTAGCCCTGATTCGGATTCTAAAAACTTGATAACCTCTTCAGTGGCAATAGTAGCCATATTCATGCCCATCGCATCGCCGGTTTTATAAACGAATCGTACAAACAAATTCCGACCCACAATCCAGGTTTGTATCCCCTCAAATTTTAAAAACCGCGACGTAGATTCCGCTATTTCCTTTAGTTTAGCCTTGCTGCGATTTATAAAGTTCAAAGCTTCTCTTGCATGTGTGGCATTTCGTGCCTTTAAAACCGGTGCACGCGCCATTCCATCCTGTATAACGAAGGAGATTGCTCCTCCTGATTTGTTTATCGCCGTGCATCCCCTGTTTACCGATGCAACAAGAGCGCCTTCGGTCGTTGCGAGTGGAATATGATACAACCCGTTAGCGGAGTCCCCTTTCACCTGAACAGGTCCCGCAACGCCCATCGGAACCTGTGCAACGCCGATTAAATTCTCTATGTTCGCCTTCATCGCCCTTTCTACGTCTATGGAAAAAGACGCTGTATTTTTCAACTTTTTACCCGTCAGAACTTCCAAAGCTCGTCTTCTCAGCTCAGTAGCCGTCCTTGCATCTACATGCTTTTCCACCTCGTGAAACTTCACTTCACGCTTAACGATTTTATCTATTAGTTCCTGGTCTTCCATTTTTATAATTATTTTTTAGAACACAGCGCATATAACTCTTTTTGAACCGCAGCATCCTGATACCTCTTCTCGTCGCGTAGATATTCCGTGATGACTTCGTATTCGCTTTCTGATAGCTTCAGCCATTCAATTCCTTTCGATTTAAAAGGTATGAGGGAATGAAAAGAAATGCCATGCCGAGATGCGACTTCTGCCGCTCCTTGCTCGCGATCAAGTAAAACAACCACGTCCGAACATTCGACCTTTAACGCTCTCTTCTTCGCTTCGTGGTTTATTTGCTCGATTGCAACGAGTTTAGAATCGAATTTTGTCGCAAGGTCATCAATAACCGCTATCCGGTCGCCGGTTTCAAACTCGCCCTCTACCAGCGTATGCTCACCATAACTTTGAATGTATTTCTCGAATTCGTCTAACGACCGGACGTCTATCTTTCTCGTCCATAGCGAGGGTATGCCTTCCTGTAACGTTATTGCACATGCAATGGGTATTCCGGTCATTGCTACGCCCACCACTTTATTCACAGCTTTGCATTCCTCTTTGATTATTTTTCCAAGTGCATATCCCACTTTTCGGAGCAGTTCGGGATAAGAAGGGAGCGGTCTTAATTGTATGTAGAACGGGCTCCATAAGCCAGAAACGAGCTTCCAACCGCTGCGATTATCACGATACCACGTTTTTATCAACCCCTTCTCGTATAACAAACGAGTTATCTCTTTTCCGAGTTCCTCTTTCTCATCTTCCCATGTCATTTTATCTTGCACCTTCGTATCTGGCTGGCGTATATGACATAAGTTATAATTAGATAAGAAAGCATGCCCTACAACGATAGCAACATGAACTGGCCTGAAATACAGGAAGAAATAAAGCGATGTAAGAAGTGCAAAGAAGAAGGCTTTTACGAGGTTAGATGCCCTGATGAGCGAGTTCCTGTATCAGAGCCACGGAACGTGAAACTTCTTTTTGTTTCCGAAGCACCACCTCTGAATAGCCGTTACTACTTCTACAACGAAAATTCAAATGATAGACTGCGAAATAGTTTATTTGAACTCTTACGAACTGACATGGGCTATGAAATCAGAAGTATAAACGATTTTATCGCTGCGGGTTTTTTTCTTCTGCCGACGGTGAAGTGCCCCTCGGCGAGAAACGTGCGAAATGCAGCTCCGCATGGAAAAGTTATAAAACTCTGTGCAGAACAGCACCTTAAACGCGAAATCGAGTATATAAAGCCCGAAGGTGTTTGTTTATTAGGAAGGACTGCATTACAGGGTTTTTTTATCTTACGCAATCTCTGGAACGTGCAACTGCAAAACTCCAGGGAAGCGGGAAGGACGTTATCAGAAGCAGCGGGAAAAGTGTTAGAAGTGAAGATTGGGGATAAAAACACCAAACTTATGATTTCTTATTACCCTACGAGAAGACATCGCAGGTTTCATGAAATAAGCGAGCACATAAGGATGTTGATGGAGGAACTATAGTTTTAGCGGGTATTGATATTATATTTTGTACTTGTTTATCGCGAAGCCCGAGAGAACACAGCGAGTCTGGAGAATCATTCATCTTGTCTCCGCGCTCTCCCTGATCTCGGCGGTAAACAAATAATTATAAAAATTCAAGCGCCTCCTCACAAAATCTACTCGCCGCTCTTTCTACGTCCCTGCTTTTATATATCGCAGACCCTATAATGGCATAAGCCGCTTTACCCTTTACTGCCTCAAACGCTTTCCTTATCTCACCGCCTTGCGAGCCTATTCCGGGCATGCAAAACTTCGGCTCTTTCACGGTTTTCGATATGAGCGTGTTGTATTCGCCAATAATAGCGGGTTTGTTCCCGGGGACTACAAAATACTCCACGCCGTATTCCGCACCGATGTTATACATCTCTTTTGGCGCATCGTCCACGAGAAAGCCGCCTTCCCCGCGCAGATACTTTTCATGCGTCATCTCTCCTCCTACCCACGGAACCAATCCGCTCTGGAATAACGCTTTAATAAATGCTTTCTCAGTGGCGGGACCTGCCTGTGGGAAAATAATAACGGCTTTGACGCCTGCTTTTGCGCAGACTTCTGCGAATTTATCGCCCATCTGCGGTATATCCGTGCCTGCCTTCTGGTGGTCGTAAATCAGTGGCAAGTCGGTCTGCTCGGCTACTATCTCCGTCAGCTTCGGTAACCCGTAACTCAATGCGAGTGTGCATCCTACCTTATATCCCACGATTCCCTCTATCGAGCACGTCCGCTCAATTAGCTGTTTGAATTCCTCTATCGTGCTTACGTCACAAGCCGGGATTACTCCTTGCGTCAGGTGAAATAGTTTTCCCATTGAACCGCCACCTATAATAAAATTGCTTTTTAAAACCTAACCCATAGATATATATAAAAGCAGTTAGATTATAGAATTATGAAAAAGATACCTAACCGTGCTCTTAGACGAATTCGGGAACGTGCTATGGATTTGGGCATTTTTGACCTCGCCAGACAACACGACCACTATCTCTATGGGACGGATAAACAGTGAAAATTTCGTCAAGCCGACTTTCGAGTTTTACTGTTAGAATAAACCTGATGGCTGCCTTGATGATATGCGAATGCCTTCAGAACATCGCCTAATATCTTTAATAGCATTTTGCTACTCCCCTTCACCTTCACCTTCACCTTCACCTTCACCTTCGACTTCAAACTTCTTTCTTATCCCTTCTGCGATTTCACCATCTTCTACTACGAGTGCACCACGATAACCGCAATCCCTGCATGTGTATATCTCCCCAAGCCAGGGCATGTAGTTCAAGTTCTTAGAACCGCATCGTGGACATAATTTCATCTTCTTTTATTTTACCCCCGGAATCTCACAATCCCTCATCATCGGTAACCACCTTTGCACTAATGAAGTAAAAAATGTAATTAACGCTATTACATGACTTTCGGCTATTTAGATTATACTAACGGATTAAACGATACAGGTTCAAAATTATA
>JACKQG010006181.1_pt1 | contig 12816 bp, 17 predicted proteins | sample 8237621 | NCBI WGS metagenome assembly JACKQG01 (sample SAMN15677084, study PRJNA649215) | marine metagenome | biome: marine; feature: Black Sea; material: saline water; isolation source: suspended particulate matter (SPM) from the Black Sea western gyre | collected 2013-06-09/2013-06-10 | depth...
TCCAGCGCACGGTCGAACGTCCCAAACAGACCAAAAGCCGAAAGGCAATGAAGACCCTCGCCAAACATCGCGGGGTTTTTATCAGAGAGGTTCGTCCCAAACAGACCAAAAGCCGAAAGGCAATGAAGACGGATCAGTCCAGCGTCGGTGTCGGCCAGTTGTGAAAATGTCCCAAACAGACCAAAAGCCGAAAGGCAATGAAGACCGAGGAACTCCACGTGCCGCAGTGGCACGTGCCAATAGGGTCCCAAACAGACCAAAAGCCGAAAGGCAATGAAGACTCCAGCCACCGGACGTTGATGTCGCGGTGGGTTATGGTGTCCCAAACAGACCAAAAGCCGAAAGGCAATGAAGACAAGGTTTATTTGAACGTGTTTCTTGCCCTTCGCATCTGGTCCCAAACAGACCAAAAGCCGAAAGGCAATGAAGACCCGGCGGCCTGCGCCGCAACGAGTTGCGCGGTCAACTCCGTCCCAAACAGACCAAAAGCCGAAAGGCAATGAAGACTCTGTCATGATACGTTGGATATCATCCAGATCCCCTGCGTCCCAAACAGACCAAAAGCCGAAAGGCAATGAAGACTCAGGCTACTGTTGATGCCCTGCTTCGTGAGCGTTTGGTCCCAAACAGACCAAAAGCCGAAAGGCAATGAAGACCCAGTTTCTCGGCTTGGTTTGCCTGCCGCTTGGCCCGCGTCCCAAACAGACCAAAAGCCGAAAGGCAATGAAGACGACGTTTCACGCTCATCTTGCCGGTCTTTTCGCTGGTGTCCCAAACAGACCAAAAGCCGAAAGGCAATGAAGACTTGAATCGGAGGGTTGCGGCGGCGTAACTGCCGGGGGGTCCCAAACAGACCAAAAGCCGAAAGGCAATGAAGACTTAGGCTGTGACCAGCGCGGCCATGTCTTTGGTTGCGGCGTCCCAAACAGACCAAAAGCCGAAAGGCAATGAAGACGGTTTTTGGATTTTTTTTCATTCATCCACGCCGCTTGGTCCCAAACAGACCAAAAGCCGAAAGGCAATGAAGACTCAAGCCTTTCCCTGTGACCATGCAGGATTTCCTGGGTCCCAAACAGACCAAAAGCCGAAAGGCAATGAAGACACGCGATGACCGCGTGGCGAATCGCGAACGCCCGGTTGCGTCCCAAACAGACCAAAAGCCGAAAGGCAATGAAGACCTTGAGTGTCCCAAATGAACACCCAACGGGTCGACTGGTCCCAAACAGACCAAAAGCCGAAAGGCAATGAAGACGCGCCGTCCTAATAGGCGTCTGTACCGCACGGCCCTGAGTCCCAAACAGACCAAAAGCCGAAAGGCAATGAAGACCGCTGGATATCATCCAGCGCACCCGCGGACTGCGCCTCAGTCCCAAACAGACCAAAAGCCGAAAGGCAATGAAGACGTCGTCCCGGAACAGCCGGGCCATCTCAGATTGGATTCGTCCCAAACAGACCAAAAGCCGAAAGGCAATGAAGACTTGTGTTGCGCCTGCGCGCCACGACCGAAATGCGATGTAGTCCCAAACAGACCAAAAGCCGAAAGGCAATGAAGACTTGGCTGTCCAGTAGCGGGCATCGGGGCGGGTGACCCAGTCCCAAACAGACCAAAAGCCGAAAGGCAATGAAGACGGTGTTGTGATTGTATAGCTCATGCACTTTGGCGTTGGCGTCCCAAACAGACCAAAAGCCGAAAGGCAATGAAGACATGAAGGGACTTGAGCCGCTCCAGCTCGCCGCGTTCTGTCCCAAACAGACCAAAAGCCGAAAGGCAATGAAGACCCGACATGATCCGCTGGACTTCATCCGCATCACCGGCTGTCCCAAACAGACCAAAAGCCGAAAGGCAATGAAGACGCCCCCGTCACGGTCTCAGTTGCGCACTCGCACAACTGTCCCAAACAGACCAAAAGCCGAAAGGCAATGAAGACAAAACGGTTTGGGCGGTTTTCGCGCGGCTATCAAAGCGTCCCAAACAGACCAAAAGCCGAAAGGCAATGAAGACAACGACCGCGCAGATTGCATCGAAGCTTTCATTCGCGTCCCAAACAGACCAAAAGCCGAAAGGCAATGAAGACGCCCCCGTCACGGTCTCAGTTGCGCACTCGCACAACTGTCCCAAACAGACCAAAAGCCGAAAGGCAATGAAGACAAAACGGTTTGGGCGGTTTTCGCGCGGCTATCAAAGCGTCCCAAACAGACCAAAAGCCGAAAGGCAATGAAGACAACGACCGCGCAGATTGCATCGAAGCTTTCATTCGCGTCCCAAACAGACCAAAAGCCGAAAGGCAATGAAGACGCAACTATACGCTCGCGTTCTGCTGCACGTTCGCGTGCGTCCCAAACAGACCAAAAGCCGAAAGGCAATGAAGACCGGATCGGCGATTCCCACACGCTGCCCATCAACCAACGGTCCCAAACAGACCAAAAGCCGAAAGGCAATGAAGACATGCCAGTATTGGATCGGGGGAGCATTTCCCCGCAGGGGTCCCAAACAGACCAAAAGCCGAAAGGCAATGAAGACGCATACGCCGAGGCCTGTCCCCGTTCCTCGGCCAGTTGTCCCAAACAGACCAAAAGCCGAAAGGCAATGAAGACAATCTTGTCATCAGTCTGTTTCTCGCCGGTCAAGCCCCAGTCCCAAACAGACCAAAAGCCGAAAGGCAATGAAGACCTGCCACAAGCAAGGCAAACCAGAACTTCATGGCGCACTTGTCCCAAACAGACCAAAAGCCGAAAGGCAATGAAGACACGGCATTGTCCCCAAAAACCGGCTCGACGAGTTTCGTCCCAAACAGACCAAAAGCCGAAAGGCAATGAAGACTCTGTCCATCATCCCGCAGCTTCGGTTCCCATTTCTGGGTCCCAAACAGACCAAAAGCCGAAAGGCAATGAAGACCATTCCTCAACAAAGGGTTGTTCATGCCGCGATTCAGGTCCCAAACAGACCAAAAGCCGAAAGGCAATGAAGACGTTGCCATCGGTGCTGTTGTTCAATAGGTTGACTGTACCGTCCCAAACAGACCAAAAGCCGAAAGGCAATGAAGACACTCCACATCCCGTAGCGGGATGTGCCAGTACTCAATTGTCCCAAACAGACCAAAAGCCGAAAGGCAATGAAATGGCGACCCCTACGGGACTCGAACCCGTGCTGCCGGCGTGAAAGGCCGGTGTCCTAACCACTAGACGAAGGGGTCGCTCCGCCAAAGGCCGGGACAATGTATTGGCTTTTTGGCGTTTGTCACGAAAAACCGGTTCGGTTCAGCCGGATCGACCGTTGCCGGAGCGGGCTTGGCTTGCCAACGGCGGGGCGTTGGGCGAAAAAAAGGGGAGCGAGACTGTGCCCTCACCTGCCATCAACAACGTTAAGATTCTCACGATCGCCCTGCTGACTCTGGCGCTCGATCAGTTGACCAAGTCGGTCGTGGTTTTATCAACACAGAAACTACCCCTCAACGGGATGCCAGTGGTGGTGGTGGACGGCTTTTTCGAGCTGGTCCACTACGGCAACACGGGCGCGGCGTGGAGCCTTTTCAGCGGGCAGAATTTCTGGCTGGCGATCTTCTCGCTGGCAGCGCTGATTTTCCTGTGGGTGTCCCGGCGGCATTTCGGGGCAGAGACCGCGCTGGGCCAGGTGGCGCTGGGCCTGATCCTCGGCGGCGTGGTCGGCAACCTGATCGATCGTGTGGTGCATCATCACGTGGTTGATTTTCTCCAGTTTTACATCCCGTTCCAGTTTCCCGCTTTCAACGTGGCCGACAGCGGCATCTGCACCGGGGTGGGGCTGATGTTTGTGCAGTCGTTCCAAAAACCAAAGCCGGGAGCGACGTGGGCCAAAAAAGGGAAGGTGCCGCCGGAGGCGCACGCGCTCGTGGCGCCGGACGAGGAAGAATCGGAGGCGTGAGCGTGCCGGCGGTTTACCTCGTCGGCGCGACGGCGAGCGGCAAGTCGGCGTTGGCGCTGCGCTTGGCCAAGCGCCTGGGCGGCGAGATCATCTCGGTCGACTCGATGCAGGTGTATCGCGGGCTCGACATCGGCACGGCCAAGCCAAGCGCGACGGAGCAGGGGGAGGTGCCGCATCACTTGATCGACGTGGTCGGGCTGGACGAGTCGTTCGACGCCGCGCGGTTTATCCGCTTGGCCAAGCGGGCGGAGGTGGCGGTGCGGTCGCGGGGGGCGCGGCCGATTTTCTGCGGCGGCACCGGTCTCTATTTTCGCGCGCTGTTCGACGGCCTGGGGGGAAGCCCGCCCGGCGACGAGTCGCTCCGGGCTGAACTGGAGGCTGCGCCGCTCGAGTCGCTGCTCGACGAGTTGAAGGGGAAAGATCCGGCGGCGTTCGAGTCGATTGACCGGCAAAACCGGCGGCGGGTCGTCCGTGCGGTGGAGGTGATCCGGCTTACCGGTCGGCCGTACTCGAGCCAGCGCACCGGCTGGGACGCGACCGGCCAAGCGCCGGAAAACGTGTTCTGCATCGTGCGCGAGCCGGCCGACTTGGCCAAGCGCATCGACTCGCGGGTGGATGCGATGTTCGCGCGGGGCCTGGTCGCCGAGACGGAGCGCCTGGCCGGGCTTGGCCTGCGCGACAACCGCACCGCCCGGCAGGCGCTGGGCTACCGCCAGGTGCTGGAGCACCTCGACAACGGGCCGGGACTGGCCGAGACGGTGGAACGGGTGAAGGCGCGGACGCGGCAGTTTGCCAAGCGGCAGCGGACGTGGTTTCGCAACCAGATGCAATGCCGGCCGGTGGAGTGGGCGGCGGGGGAGCCGGCGGAACCGTGCGGCGAGCGGCTAATGGGGCTGCTCGGTTGAGGGCGGCTTTCGGCGGGGGTGCTTGTCGCCGTTTTTACCGTTGCGAAAGCTGGGGCGTCCGCCGGGGCCGCCCTTGAACCGTTCCCGTATCGTCCCGGGCGGGCGAAGGTATTTTTCAAACTTCGCAATCTGTTCCTCGGTGAGGTCGCCGCGCAGGGTCTCCTTCAGCTTCGCGGTGGAGGCGCGCATTCGGGGGCGCATTTCCTCCCAGCAGGTTTTCACCTCCTCGTGGCTGGCCTTGAACGCCGACTCAACTTTGGCGGCCTGAGCGTCGGTCAGCTTGAGGTCGTGCTGGATGCGTTTCATCAGCCAGTTCAACTGGCCCTCCATCCGCGAGCCGGGGCGAAGCTCGGCGTTGCGCGGGCCGTGTTCATGGGGGAACTGCCGGGGGAACGCGCGCGGCGGCTTGGACTCGCTGCGGTCCACCACGAAGCTCCCGGTCACGACACCGGCGGCGAAGATGACCACGGCGGCCAGGATGGGTTTCCAAGTGTTCACCATGTGTGCTCCAGGTCGTCGAACGTGGCCAGCATCACCGTCTCGAAGTCGGCGGCCTGCAGTTCGATCGCTGCCGTGCCAGTGGGGGCCTCGGCCGGTTTCCCCGCCGAGAAGAACATCGCGAGCATCATCACACCGAGGCAGGGGGCGGCGGCGCGCCAAAGCATCCGCGACCAGTGCGTCAGCGGATCGGGCGTGAGCCGTTCGCGCAGGCGCGCCATGATGCGTTTCTCGAAGGCGTACGGGACGCGCCGGTTGTCCGGAAGATTGCGCGCGAGTCGCAGGAACTGCTCGTCGGCGGAGCCAGTCTCGAGCGCGTGCTGTTCCCGGATCCGCACCATCACGCGGGCCGCGAATCCGTCCGGCATCCGTTCATCGGTGTGGACGGTTTTCGCCAGTTTCAGGAATTGCTGCTCTGTTTCGTTGGCCTTCATCTGCCAGTATTCGTTGACGTCATGCGGTTTCACGGGGTTACAATCTTTTCTCCTTCATGAGAAATCGCTCCACGGCGGCCCGCATTTCCTTTCGGGCGCGAAACGCCTGCACTTTCACGAGCGACTCGGACCAGCCGGTGATCCCGGCGATTTCCCGGATCGTGCGCCCCTCAAGTTCCTGCAGCGTCAGGACGATCCGCGCCCGGTCGGAGACCTGGCCGAGCACGGTATGCACCAGTTCGCGCGCCTGCTCCAGCCCCTCCGGGTCGTCGTCGTCGGGGATGTTGCCGACGCGATCCTGCCATTGCTCGTCGTCAAAGAGCATGTCGCTGATGGTGTGCTCCGGCCGGTTGCGCCGCCGCCGCAGCGCGTCGTAGCAGGTGTTGACCGAGATTCGCATGAACCAATGCTCAAACGGCGCCGTGCCTGTGTAGCTGCCGAGCCTTTGAAACGTCTTGGTGAAGATCGTCTGCACCACGTCCTCGACATCCGACTCGTTGCGAAAATATTTCCGCGCCATGCCGAACACGCGCGGCTGGTAGCGGGTGATCAACTCCTCAAAGCAGTCCACCTCGCCGCCGACCACGAGCCCGACCAGTTCCTCGTCGGTGCGAATGTCGGTTTCGGGAATGATCTCGGTAGCTTGCATCGGGCCGTGCGGGATCGGTCCCGCATCGAAACAAACACCCATAGACCCCGTTGGTTGCCTAAAAGTTACAACACTGCGCTTGGCCAAGCGCGGCCGCTGCTTGCCAATCGGCGGGGTTTGAGCAACAGTCCCGCCGTTTTTATGCCAAGCGAAAACGATATTTTAGCAGCACTCAAGACGGTCAAGTACCCCGGCTACTCGCGGGACATCGTCTCCTTCGGCATCGTGAAGGACGTCGCCGTGGCCAATGGCGCGGTCAGCGTCGCCATCCACCTGACCAGCGCCAACGCCGAGGCCGCCGGGCAGATCAAGTCCGGCTGCGAGGCGGCCATCAAGGCGGTCGAGGGCGTCCGCCTGGCCCACGTGCAGGTGCACCAACCGCCGGGAGAAGGCCAAGCGCAGCCTGGCGGCCAAGCGCCTGGCCAAGCGCCGCAAAAGGCACCCGGTATCGCGCGCGTCATCGCCGTCGCCAGCGGCAAGGGGGGCGTGGGCAAGTCCACCGTCTCGGTCAACCTGGCCTGCGCCTTGGCCAAGCGCGGCGAGCGGGTCGGCCTGCTCGACTGCGACATCTACGGGCCGAGCATCCCGCTGATGATGGGCGTCAACGAGCGCCCGTCCGTCACCGGTGGCGGTGAGGAAAAACTGGTGCCGCTCGAGAGCCACGGCGTGAAGCTGATGAGCATGGGCTTCCTGCTGCAGGACGACCAGCCGGTCATCTGGCGCGGGCCGATGATCATGCGGACCATCCAGCAGTTCGTCATGCAGGTGGACTGGGGCGAGTTGGATTATCTGCTCGTCGACCTGCCGCCCGGCACCGGCGACGCGCAGCTCTCCCTTTGCCAGACCGTGCCGCTCGATGGCGGGGTGATCGTGACCACGCCTCAGGAGGCGTCGCTCGGCGTCGTCCGAAAGGGGATCGAGATGTTTCGCAAGGTCAACGTGCCGATCCTGGGCATGGTTGAGAACATGAGCTATTTCATTGCGCCCGGCGGCGAGCGGGTCGAGATCTTCGGCCACGGCGGCGGTCAGGACGAGGCGGCGCGACAGGGCGTGCCGTTCCTCGGCGAGATGCCGCTTTTCACCGAAATCCGCAAAGGCGGCGATGACGGCGTGCCGGTGGCCGTGGGCGAGCCCGATTCCCCCCCCGCCGTGGTCTTCGCCCAAATCGCCCAACAGTTGCAGGAACAACTGGCCGACACGGCGTAGCCCGTGACCGCGAAGAGGAAAACAGCGAAAAGCCGGGAAGAAAAAAGTTCCCAAAAAAGGAACTTTGAGCTTGCGGGTGCGATGAGCGCAGGCCAAACTCACATGCGCGTCATCGCCGTGAGGACGCTGCGGGAATTTTGGAACAAACACGCGGATGCCGAACAGCCGCTAAAGGTCTGGTACCGGGAAGTCTGCCAGTCGTGTTGGCGCGAACCGAATGACCTAAAGTCGCGGTATCCATTGGCTGATCCACTTCCCGGCAACCGTGTGGTTTTTAACATCAAGGGAAACACGTATCGACTGGTGGTGAAGATTCACTACAACAAAGGCATTGTTTACATTCGCTTTGTGGGCACTCATGCCGAGTATGACAGGATCAATGCGTTAACGGTATGAAACCGAAAATCCTTAAAACAAACGACGAGTACGAGAAGGCTCTTGGCCGCGTCGAGGCTCTCATGGACGCAAAGCCCGGCACCCGCGCCGAGGAAGAGCTGGAGCTTTGGGCCTTGTTGGTGGAACAGTACGAGCGTGAGCATCACCCCGTCGAGCCGCCAGATCCCATCGAGGCAATCCAGTTCAGGATGGATCAGTTGGGACTCAACGCAGGCGACCTGACCCGGTTTATCCCGAACAAGAGCAAGGTGTCGGAAGTGTTGAATCGCAAACGGACGTTGAGCCTGTCGATGATTCGGGCTCTTCATGTCGGCCTCGGCATTCCCGCAGAAATCCTTGTCCAGGAGTCAGGGCAGGTGCCCGGTAAACAGGTGAAAAAGAGGCGCTCACCTCGCAGAGCAGCGATGGCGGATGCATGATTATTCCCGAAATAACCGAACAAACCGGTTGACAAGTGGAGGGATTTTAGTAGGTTGCGCGGCCTTTTCGCTGGTTCAGCGAACTTTTTGAACGATGCCAAATATCAAGTCAGCCAAGCGCCGGATGCGCAGTGACGCCACCAAGCAGGCCCGCAACCGCTCCGTGAAGAGCACGCTCAAGACCGCCGAGCGCCGGCTCGACGACGCCATCAAGGCCGGCAACAAGGAGGCCACCCAGACCGCGCTGAATGGGGCGGCATCCGCGTTTGACAAGGCGGCCAAGCTCGGCGTCATCCACTCCGCCAAGGCCGACCGCAAAAAGTCGCGCCTCGCCAGCCGCGCCAACGCCGCCGCGTAAGCCAAGCGCAGCCAACACAGATTTTCCGAGGCCCCGCTGAGTGCGGGGCTTTTTGTTTTCAATGGGGACGGCGGAACGCTACTCGGTGCGGTAGCGCAGGGTGACGACGGCGCGCACCTTCTTCTCGATCGTTGACGTGTCGTACATGCCCCAGCTCGCGGTCTCGGTGGAGTTGGGCTGGGTGATCTGGAAGATGCCCTGCGAGGCGGAGATGATGTTGGCCACGCGGTTGCCGCTGCTCTTGGCCAGGCGCTCGGCGCGGAGCCGGGCGTTGCCGGCGGCCTGCTCAAGCAGATCCAGTTTCAGGCCCTCGAGCTGGGTGTAGTAAAAACTGGGCGCGTGGGAGCGGAACCCGATGCCCTGCCGGATGAGCTGCGTCGACTCCTTGGCCAAGCGCTTGGCCAAGGCGACGTCGCCCGTCGTGACCGTGAACGCCTGTGTCAGCGTGTGGCTCTCGATCTCCGAGGTGGTGTGCCCCTTGGCATCCCGCTTGTAATGGGCGCTCGCGTTGATCGTGCCTTCCTCGATGGCGTCCTGCGGCACGCCCTGCTGCTGCAGGAAATCCAGGGTGGTGGCGACCTGCTGTTGGATCCGGTCGTAGCCGCCGGCCGGGTCGTTGGTTCGCACCGTGATCTGCCCGCGCCACGTGGCGAGGCCGGAAGTGACCTCCTTCTCGGCGACGCCCTTGACCGAGACGCCGTCGGTGGCGGAGCGCATTTTCTCCAGCGCCCGCCCTCCGATGAGCGCCGCCACGACGAGGCCCAGCGACAGGATGGCCGCCACGCCGTACCCCGGTTGTCTGCCTACATCAGCCACAGAATCCCCAGTTGCGCCAATCCAATCACAAACCCGAGCACGGCGCCAACTCCTTCGATGAACCGGAACTCGCGCTGCATGATGCCAAGCAGCATTGCCTCCAGCTTGTCGCTGGAAAAGGCCGCCACCTTCTCGCGGACCACCACCTCGACATCCATGTTTTTCTCGAGGTGGCCGATGAACAGTTCGCCCAGTTCCGGCACGGCCCGGGCCAGGCACTCGACCAGTGAATGCTTGATTTTGTCCACCATGTCCGACCCGAGAAACATCGACGCCATCGGGATCGCCTCCATCAGGTTGTTCTGCAAAAACTCATCCACCTTGGCCTCGATCACTTTAGTGACGTGCGCCACGAACTCGCCCCCCTGCAGGTGCCGGCGCACGTCCTCCATCGAGAACAACTCGCGCGCGACCAGTTGGCCCAGCTTCTCCGCCAGCACCTGCTGTCGCTTCGGGAACACGCCCTGCACGCGCAGCCCGAGGATGCGCCGCTCCTCGCGCGGGTGAAACAGCATCCGCACGGCGAGATGGTTCGTGCCCCAGCCGATCGCTGCGGCGATCACCGGCAGCAGCAGCCAAGTCCATTTGAAAACCTCCGGGCCGGCTTCAGTCATCATTGGCTGGGTGCGCTTCGCGCCTGGGCTGCTGGCCGATGTGTTGCGCACCCCGGCGGCGCGCCAGCGACACCTGCCGGTGCCGCTCGAGCAGCCGCGACCGGCGCTCCGGCGTCAGCGCGCCGGCGCAGCGCGGGCAGCTCACGCCCGGCTCGTAATGCGGGGACGACATGTCGGCCTTGGCCAGCGGCCAGCGGCAGCCGAAACAGACCTCGTGTTCCCCCTGCTCGAGCCCGTGCCGCACCGACACGCGGTGGTCGAACACAAAACAGTCGCCCTCCCACAAACTCTCCGACTCCGGCATGGTTTGCAGATAATTCAAGATGCCGCCGCGCAACTGGTACACTTCGCTGAAGCCGTGTCGGAGCAGGTAGGCCGACGCCTTTTCGCACCGGATGCCGCCGGTGCAGAACATCGCGATCTTCCGGTTCGTTTCCGGGTCGAGATGTTTCTGCACGTACCCCGGCCAGTCGCCGAACGTTTCCGTTTCCGGATCGATCGCGCCGCGGAACGTGCCCATCTGCACCTCGTAATCGTTGCGTGTGTCCACCACCGTCACGTCCGGGTCACGGATCAGCCCGTTCCAGACGCTTGGCTCGACGTATTCGCCGACCCCCTCGCGCGGGTCGGCCTCCGGCGCGCCAAGCGTCACGATCTCCCGGCGCAGCAGCACCTTCATCCGGTGAAACGTGATCCGCTCCGTGCCGCAGAGCCGGGCCGGCAGCTTGGCCAAGCGCTCGTCGCCGCGGATGAATTCGAGCACCGACGCCACCCCGGCGCCTGGCCCGGCGAGGGTGCCGTTGATGCCCTCCGGCGCGAGAATGATCGTGCCGACCACCGAGCGGCGTCTGCACTCCGCCTTGAGCGGTTCCCGCTTGGCCTCGAAGTCCGGCAGGTCGGCAAACTGGTAAAATGTGGCAACGGTGGAATCCATGCGCTTGGCCAGGCGGGCGGCGCCGCTTGGCCGGGGAGGATGCAGAAAACCGGCGGCCGCAACAAGTCAACGTCACCGACAGTCGCTTGACAAGCGCTTGGCCAAGCGGAACGGTCGGCGCGGATGGAGCGGGAGCAATCAAACATTCCATGGCGTTTTCTTGGCGGACTTTTTGCCGTCACGCTGTTGTTGTACGTCGCCGGGTTTTACGGCATCGAGCACCTGCGCGACCGCAAGGGGCCTTGGCGCGTGAGCTTCGACGCGGCGGCGGCCGGCGGCCCGGCGATGACCATCCGCCAGCCGGCGCTGGGCATCGACGGCTTTCGCGTGGTGTTCGACGGTGCGGATACGAACGGGCTGGCGAGCGGCGAGTTGACGTTCGACGAACCCGGCCGCAACGCCCAGTCGATGGACAAAACGCCGGAAAGCAGCCAGGAGCTGAAGCAAAAATCGTTCCCCGTTCCGTTCGGCGAATGCATCTATCAGGATTTGATGTTTCTGCCGGGCGTGGTGACGATGAACCTCCTCGGCCATGAGATCGAACTCATGCCGCGCACGCTCGTCATCGACAAAAAAGAGGTGCCGTGGGATTCCGCCGGCTCGCAGATCACCGTGCACCCTCCGGCAAAAAAATAATCAACGGAGGTGCTTTTTCAGAAACCGATCGGTCGCATCCACGGTCGGGCCAAACCATTCGCGCATGCCCCAAAACGGATGTGGCGCCTTGGGCATCTGGAAGAATTCATACGGAATTTTTAGTTCGTCGAGTTTCGGCCAAAACGAGGCGTAACGCTGCCGTGGCTTATCGAATTCGCCGTCGATGAAGAGCATCGGCGGGGTACGCTTGCTGACGTGCGTCAACGGCGAAGCTTCACGATAAATGCCGGTTTTTTGGCTTGGCAACGCGCCACCCATGAAGTCGATCACGGCATCGCTACGGAGTGTGCCGGCGGCTTTTTCCAAACGCTCGACGATGAACGGCTCGAGAAGGTTCACGGCGCCGCACATCACCACCGCCGCCTGCACATCCGAAGAAACGCTGCGATGGTCGCCCTCTCCTTCAAACCGTTTCACACCGTTACTCGCGGCCATGAACCCGGCCAAGTGTCCGCCCGCCGAACCACCCATCGACGCGATGCGCTCAGGATCAATGTTATACCGCTTGGCATTTTTGCGCGCCCAACGGATGGCGGCCTTGCAGTCGTTCACCGCTGCCGGAAATGGTTTCTCGCCACTCAACCGATACTGCGGCACCACACAAACGTAGCCCCGCTGCGTCAGCGCCTGCGCCAAGGCAGCGAACTGGCCCGGGCGCCCGTTCATCCAGCCGCCTCCAAAAAACATCACGATCGTCGGCCGCTTCCCTTTGTTCTTGGCCGGTCGATACAGATCCAGTGTCAATCGCCGCTTGCGCCGCTCGTCGACGTGGGTGAACAAAATATGCGGCTCTTGAACAACCCCTTCGTGCCGGTTGGGCATTACCCGGGTGCGGTCCGGTTCAGCGGAATTTCCCTGCGTCGCGATCTGCAGGCCAAGCAGCGTCAAGAAAACGAGGTAAACCGTTCGGCTGATCATGGGGCTAATTTAATTCCGCCAAAGCGTTGGCAAAGGCTTGGCCGATTTGGCCGAGGATTTTGGCGGAGCCGAGGTAGTGGTAGGCGGCGTTGGAGACGCCGATTTCGAGAA
>JACKQG010006182.1_pt1 | contig 12815 bp, 9 predicted proteins | sample 8237621 | NCBI WGS metagenome assembly JACKQG01 (sample SAMN15677084, study PRJNA649215) | marine metagenome | biome: marine; feature: Black Sea; material: saline water; isolation source: suspended particulate matter (SPM) from the Black Sea western gyre | collected 2013-06-09/2013-06-10 | depth...
GACGCTTTGTTCTGCCTCTGCGCAGTGAGAGTAAACGAAAAGTTAAGGGAATAATTCACGGGCAATCCGCCACCGGCGCAACATCTTATGTGGAACCGCTGATTATTGTCGAGATCAATAATTCGTTAAAAGAGCTGGAAATTGAGGAACAGGAAGAAATTGAAAATATTCTGCGGAATTTAACAGAGGAATTACGACCGGATTTTGAGGATCTGGAGTTCAACACTGATATTCTTGTGGAACTGGATTTTTTGCACGCCGGCGCAAAATTTTCACAACGTTTCAAATGCAACGTTCCGCGGCTGTCACTCGATAAACGTCGTTTGATCTTCAAAAATGCCCGCCATCCGCTGCTCTCGCTGGTGAAAGATGTTGTTCCGCTGAATGTTTCAATAGATGAGCATATCCATTGCGTCATTATTACCGGTCCGAATGCCGGCGGCAAGACCGTTGCTATGAAAACTATCGGTCTGCTGAGTCTGCTGGCGATGTCCGGGATTCCGATTCCGGTTGATGATGGGAGTTGTCTGCCATTTTACGATAGGTTTCTGGTCGATATCGGCGATCAGCAATCCATTGAAAATGATCTTTCGACATTTACGTCGCATGTAGCGAACTTGAGACAATTTGTGGAAACTGCCACGGAGAAGTCTCTTGTCCTGATCGATGAATTGGGAACGGGAACAGATCCGCTTGAGGGCGCTGCGCTCGGGCAGGCGGTTCTTGAAGAACTGATTATCAAGAAAACCTTTACCGTAGTGACGACACATCACAGCGGTTTGAAAGCCTTTGCGGATAAACATGATGCCGTTGTAAACGCTGCTATGGAATTTGACACAACTCATCTCATGCCAACTTACCGCCTGCAGCTGGGGCTGCCAGGCAGCAGTTATGCGTTGGAAATTGCCATGCGGATGGGATTAAAAGATGCGGTGATCCAACGCGCCCGTGAACTGATGGGAACGGATCAGGTAAAACTGGAAAATTTATTAGTGGAAGTAGATACTCTAAAGATCCAGATCGAGGAAGAAAACCGATCCGTACAACGGAATAAAAAAACCCTGGACAACTTGATAACTGAATACGAAACGCGGGTTGCGTCAATCCGGGAAAAACATGATAAAATGGACCGGGAAATTGCTGAAGAGCTGGAGAGAATTGTCACTGAATCTCGTTCGAAGATTGAACATGCCGTAAAAGACATTCGTGAAAAAGATGCCTCGCGGGAAACAATTATCGAAGCAAAAAAGACACTTGATTCAGTACAACAGTCTGCCCGCAAACGAATTAGGAAGAAGAAACCTACCGTTACAACTACGGTGAAAAGCACAGTTAAAGTGGGAGATTGGGCAAAAGTCGATGGGATCACAGGTACTGGTCAGATAGTTGAAATTCAAGCCGGAAAGAAGAAAGCGGCTGTGAATATCAACGGGAAACTACTGTGGGTTTCGATGAATACATTGCATGCGGTTCAGATTCAGAAAGAGAAAGATACACGGCTGGCAGGTGTTTCAGTGACAGTTGATGAAATCATGTCATATAAACTTGATTTACGGGGAATGCGCCTGGATGAAGCCCGGGATGCGTTGGAGAAGTTTCTGGATCGGGCGCTGTTGGCAGGACTGAACCAGCTTCAGATTGTTCACGGAAAGGGCACCGGCGCTCTTCAAAAAATGACCCATGAAGTATTGAAAAGTACTCCCGGTATCCGTAAGTTCTATTTCGAAAATTTTGACAGAGGTGGAACCGGAGCAACCATTGTTGAATTATAGATTGAAATAAATATCCATCGGGAATAGAGTTTTGGCAAGAATACCTTCAATAACAGTCGAGCAGATCAAAAACCGGGCGGATGTTCTGGAAATTGTATCCGACGTGGTTCAACTGAAACAGAGAGGGCGCAACTACTTTGGCTTGTGCCCGTTTCATGAAGAAAAAACGCCTTCATTTAGCGTAAATCCTTCCATGGGTATTTTTCACTGCTTTGGATGCGGGAAGGGCGGAAATGCCATTACCTTTGTAATGGAACATGAAAATATCGACTATGTGGAGGCGCTGAAACGTTTAGCCGAGCGCTACGGTATTCAGATCGAATGGGAAAAAGGCGCCGACGATTTCCAAAAAGGCGAAACCGCGCTGCTATATGAAATACACGAAATTGCAAAAGATTATTATCAGAAACAGCTATACTCTTCAAAAGGTAAAAAATCTCTCGACTATTTGGAATCGCGAGGCTTTGATAAGAATACTCTTCAACAATTTTCCGTTGGATTTGCGCTTGATGAGTGGGATGGGCTGTACAGTCAAATCGACGTAAAACGGTTCAATCCCAAAGTGCTGGAAAAATCAGGATTGTTTATAGAATCAAAAGACAAAAACCGTTTTCTGGATCGCTTTCGGAACCGGATCATGTTTCCGATCTGTAATGTCTCCGGCAGGGTAGTTGCCTTCGGCGGACGGACAATGGATTCGGATGAAGACGCAAAATATATGAACTCGCCCGAGACGCCGATCTATTTTAAAAGCGGTACGCTCTACGGATTGGAACACTCAAAAACTGCCATTCAACAGGAAAAAGAGGTTGTGCTGGTTGAGGGATATACCGATTTTCTGCGGTTTTATTCTTCGGGAATAAAAAATGTTGTGGCAGGATCCGGCACGGCGCTGAATTTTCATCATGCCCGGGCGTTGAAACGGTTTACTGCCCGGACCGTATTATGTTATGACGGTGATGATGCCGGGCAAAAGGCAACGGAGCGGGCTGGATTCATTTTGCTTAAAGAGGGATTTGATGTTCGGGCAGTACAGCTGCCTGCCGATGATGATCCTGATTCATATTTGAAAAATAAGGGCATTGAAGCGTTCCAAAAATTACAGCAGGAAGCGCCGGAATTTATAGATCATTATATCCGAAATCATCAGGCGGATTTTAAAACTCCCACCTCAAAAACGCGCTTTGTCGAGACTCTTATTGCAGAGATTAGCGAGGTAAAGAATCCGGTGACCCGTGACTTTATCGTTAAAGAGGTAGCTGAAAAATTGAATCTGCGGGAAGAAAGAATATTTAGTCAGATTCGCAGGGTTTATCAGCAAAAACGGCGTGGAACCGAAGCAGGTAATCGAAACATATCTTCCGAGGTTCCGGAACTGCAAATTGTTACCGCCACCGATAAGGCGGAATTTGAACTGTCAAAGCTGATTCTCACCGATTTTGAAGAGATTGTTGGGTTTATTACGAGCAAAGTCCCTCTGAAAGTTTATAAACACTCTGTTATAACGCCTATTGCAAAGGAATTATATAAACGGATACGGGAAAATCAAACCATCACGCCAGCCAGTCTGTTCGATCGGGATTGGTCTGATCAGGAGAAGTTTTACCTGTCACGATTGATTCTCGATGCGGAATCAATTCAGGAACACATAAAAGAAGAGGATTTAATGAAGCTGGCGATCGACTGCATGATGGTGTTGATGACAGATCAACTGGAAAAGTCGATAAAAGAATTACGATCAAAGATCAGAGAAGTCGAAAAGAGCGATGAAGATACAGCACCGCTTGTTTTGGAACTGTCTCAACTTCAGAAAAATCGACATGACATCCGCTCTAAACTTCGGGATTTTAAACTCGGCACAGACTGATTTCTATAAGAACCCCAAAGGGAACACCCTGAGCCAAAGATTGAAACAATGGATAAGATTGAGTACTGGAGTATTGGAGTGATGTCTCAGATAAATATCCACTTGACCAGGATTGATGATTTTTAGTTATTTGTACAGATCGATCAGCCTTTCTACCAATTAATATCCCGGATATTCTTTGCAAAATTGCCGAATGTTTTGTTATTTATAAATCATGTTATAATGAATCAATAAATCCGGGATCAACTCCATGAAAAGGATCATAATTTTAGCCTTGTGTATCAGTCTTACAGGATGCGGGACCGTTAAGAAATTACTAAAAAAAGAAAAAGCCGGAGAACCAGCGGGACAGCAGACTGAAATACGATCCTCTGCTCCAAAGGTTAATTCACTCAATTCTGGTGGGCGACCGGCAATACTGAATATGCCTGTGCAGTTTCTACCGTCCTATCGCGACCGGGGCGGACCTCATCTCAAGATTGATTCGCTGAACGCAGTCATTCTTCTGGACGAGCAGACTTTGAGTGGTATAAAGCGTTATATTCAATCCCAGTTAACAGAGAATTCCGTAAAATCCGGTGTGTCGGATTCATCTGGACAGACAGGTACAGGCATGCCCGGAGATTTACAGGACGATCAAATTATCCGTTATTATGCTACGAAATACCGGGCTAATGATCTTTTGGGAGATCAGATAAACCCGGAAAAAGCTCAGAATCAGTCTCATTTCGGGGGCACATTTGATAAACACGGGAATTTATTATCACTTGAATTCTATGGTGAACAGGAAGCGGATTCACCGGCTGAAGAGAAATTGGCTTTCCTATACGCAAGCTACTGGGATATTTTGTATAATAAGCGGGTGAATTATGTCGATGGTTATGGAAATCGACCTTCGCCTCATGTTAAAGTATTTACGGATCCTGCAAAGATTATCCATCGGATAGACTATCTTGACAATAATAAAAAAGTAATCGCTGAGGGAACATTCACATATGGTGTGAAAAATATGATCCTGGAGCAGCGTATAGAGTTTAACGGAGATGGAAAATTAACGGAACTGCATCCTGATTATTTCTATTTACAGTTTGATCGCATCGAGCAGGACTGGATTGTCAAATGTCTTTACGAAGATAAAGATTTAATGAGTGATCTAATTGTGATGCAGGATGCCGGGAATGTTTTTTACCGCTATCACTTTCAATATGAAAAAGTCAGAAACCAACAGATAATCGAAGCCTTTGTTTATAACGGCAAGAATAAACTCGTCGGCAGGTATGAATTGTATTTTAATGACAGAGGCGATCTGGAAAAGAAGATTCTGATTTCACCGGAAGGTAAGATCGCAGGCTTTATAAAATATAGTGTTGATCTTAAAAAGCTGAAGATGATTGTTGATAGTTTCGATGAAGCTGGTCAACATCTAAGTAGAATTTACAGGGATTTGTGATTCACAAACGAATTAGTCTGTTCATATTTATTGTTATTACAGGAATTTTACTCCTGATCGGGTGCGGTGGGGACGAGGGCGATCATGAACCACCGGATGTTACGATAACATCCCCGACTGATAATCAAACGATTTTCGGAAAGCATACTCTCAAATGTATTGCCACAGACAATGAGAGTGTCGTTACCGTGTATTTTTTTGTCGACGGTAAGATGAAGGAAGCCAACGCTGAATCGCGAACTGTTTTTCTGTTTCATTGGGACACAACAGCCGAAGAAGACTCAACTCGTCATATCATCGTCGCACAGGCGTACGATGCTTCCGATAATATAGGTATGTCTGATACCATCTATTGCATCGTCGATAACCGCGGAAAAGCGCCGGTTGCTTCCGGATTGTCAGAACCGGAAAATGTCGGAAAACATTCCATGACGTTGAGTTGGAATCCCAGCATTGATAAAGATTTTCAGGAGTATCGCCTGTATCGCAATACTGCAGATCAATGGGATGGTATGGAAACGCTTGTGATCGTCATTTCGAATAAGAATCAGAGTAGTTACATCGATGTTGGCAGTAATTACGATTCAAGCTGGGTGACGCCCTGGGGATTGGATGAAAATTCAGTATATTATTACCGCCTGCAAGTGCATGATACCCTTGGTCTATACAGCGCCAGTAATGTTGTCAGCGCCGTTACAAAGCTTCCGGTCCCGGTTGTATTGAAAGAAAATTACTCTGCGATAAAATTCACTGCGACGATTTCGTGGTACAAATCAGATGAAGACGTCAAGTATTACCGAATCCATCGAAACCGAAGCGCTAACGTGGGAAACAGTTTATCGGATTCCGTCGGCATTTCTGCGGCAAGAAACAGTGTGTTCGTTGATAGAAACCTGAGCTCGTTGACCTCTTATTATTACAAAGTTTTTATTGTTGATAATGCAGGATATGCAACAGGAAGCAACGTTATCCAGGTTGAGACTGCCGGCATCGGCACGATTTCTCTAAATGTACCTGTTGGAGATGATGTTAATAAGTGTTCGGTCCGATTGAGTTGGTCAAAAAGCCGGGAAGAGGATGACTGCGAATATCGGGTGTATCGGGCAACCCATTCAGGAGTAACCGACAGTGATGATCTTGGGACGGTTATCAGTGATAAGGAAGATACTGTTTATACCGATCAAGGTCTTCAGCAGGATAAATTGTACTATTACGTCGTTTATTTGATCGACAGTGAAGGAAATATTGCCAGGAGCAACGAGATAAGTGTCAGAACCATGAGTATTCAGGCAATACCGCTAACAGCAAGCGACATTGGAAAATACTATATAAATCTTTCCTGGGAGAGCTATTCGGACAATGATTTTTTGGGGTATTATCTCTACCGGTCAACTACAGCGAACTTTGATACTGCGTATGCTGATAGAAAACTGATTTTTAAGGAAATTGATCTGAATGAATATACCGATACAGATTTAAATTTAGATACCCAGTATTTCTATAAATTTTTTGTAGCGGATACATTCGGCTACATGGCTGGATCGGAGTTGTTCGTACAGACAAAAAGTATTCAGCGAGTTGAGATAACGGATATTGAAGCTATTGATGATTCCTATTTCCAAGTCCGGTTTACCATGAACCGCGAGGATGACGATTTTCAATACTATGCGGTTTACCGGGATGATTCGGGTCCCGATGTTGACAAATCCGATTTACGTGTTGGTACAAAAACATCACGGAGTGATACTATTTTTAATGATCCGGAGCCGGCAACCTTGCTACAGCAATACTTTTACAGGGTGTATGTATTTGATTCGCGTGGTAATTCATCAGCCGGCAGTAATGTTATGGGAGATACTCTGAATTCAGAACCGACTTCCGTGACGTTATCGTTTTTGGGGTCTGACAATTCTTCTATTCAGCTTAGCTGGACGCCGAACCAGGACGATGATTTTGCCCGGTATGATCTCTATCGCAGCGTTCAAAGTGAGTTCACGAAAGAAAGTTCGACAGCTGTTAAAGTAGTTGAAATTACAAATAAGGGCACACCTGAGGACCCACCCACTTACACCGAAAGCGGTTTGCCGAGCGGTGTTATTTACTACTATTGTTTATATGTGGTGGATATGGGTGGATTATCTGCCGCCAGTAATATTGTTCAGGCGTACACGGTACCGTAATGATCAAAATTTAATAATGAGTAATTTTTTCAAAATAAATACCTATCTGCGATTAATTCATTCACGACTAATCTGTATTATCGCCATTGTCGTCATTTTTCTTTCCTGTAGTGATGATTCAGAGGAGCGTATTACATCTATGGGATTTTCGGGTGGACATTACCTGGAAGTACGAAATTCAACAACACTGAAATCACTGGTATCGTCGGATTTCACAATTGAGATATGGGCAGCAGGCGATACCAGTCAGGCAGTTGTTTCCCGGTCGCTGGTGATGTTTGGGAACAATGATGGTGGCAATGAAATCGCCATTTACCAGGGGCCCGGCGATTCAAGTTTGGTTACAGTCTATATCGATGACCAATGGTTTGGTTTTTTCAATATTGATGGGCTTGACTGGAGTAAAGAAAAATGTCATTACCTTTGTCTGACCAGAGCCGATAATTTCTTTACATTTTACTTCGATGGAAAGCTATTAAAAACCGAAGCTCTGAATAGTGTCGATCTGGATATCGGATCGAGTAATATGTTGATAGGCGCTGATTACGATCCGCCGGACGTAAATAATAATCCCGGGAATTATTGGGAGGGGACAATTGATGAGGTTCGCATCTGGACAAAGGTGATCCAATCTGCTGAAGTATCATTTCATCACAAGAATCCCGATAAACTTACCGAACATTACTCATCCGCTGGGTTGGATCATTTAATTGGTATTTGGCGATTTAACGAAGAGTTCGAAGATTTTGTGCCTGATGAGAGCGGTAATGCCAACCACGCCTATTTCCAGGGAGATCCCGGTTCTATCTACTGGGATACCGGCAAATAAGCAAAATAAATCAACAGGATAATATGTGACGTGCCGCAACTCATGATGGCTCGATATTTTATATATTATAGCAGATTTTTTAAGAACTTATCCCCAAACCTCACTACTCTCCAGTCCAGCGTGATCCCCCATCACTCTGGACTCTTTATTTTAGCGAGATGGCTGATGAATTCCGGACCGGTTCCGCAGCATCCTCCGATTATCCTGACACCTTGATCAATCCAGGTCCGTGCGATTGAGGTATATTGTTCGGGTGTAAACACGGGATCCTCTTGCCATCCTTTGTGAAAGTCAAAAAATCCGGCATTCACATACACCATGATTGGTAAATCAATTTTATCGGCATGGGTATTTAAAAATTCGGTAACGACACTGTGATGGGTGCAGTTGATAGAGAATATTTTGATGCCTTCCAGTTTTAATTGCTTATAAGCGGTAATTATTTTATCGCCGTTTAAAATATGGTCTTTATCTTTGAGGATAAAACTGGCGGCAGTCGGTAAACCGGTCTCCAGTGCTGCCCTGATTGCGGCAAGCGCTTCATCGAACGTGTTCATCGTTTCAATCAGAATGAAATCCAAACCTGCTTGAAGCAGCCATGACGTTTTTAATTTATGTTCGCGATAAGCAGTTTTAAAACCGGGAGATAACTCGGGATTATAGCAATCTTCCAATGGAGATAGTGAGCCGGCTATCCGAATTTTCCGGTCAGGTGAAGCCCTGGAAATCGCTTTCCGGGCAAGTTCAACGGCTTTAAAAGTAGCATTCTTGGCATCTTCTTCTGAAAGCCCGGCTTTGCGGAATGTCCGGGCATCTGTTTGAAATGTGTTTGTAGTGATGATATCCGCTCCGGCATAGATATAATCTTCATGAATTTCGCGTATTATTTCAGGGCACTCCCATATAGCGGAAGCAGACCACAACGGTAAAGATATATTTATCCCGCGGCGATGCAGTTCTGTCCCCATCGGACCGTCGAGGATCAGTATTTCAGATGATTGCAATTGATCAATGAAAGTCATAACGGCAAATGCAATCCTAATTGAATGCAACCTGAATTAAGTTCAATGGAATATTGTAATTCAGTTGCGTGTTGCCTGATAAAGCTGCGCCCGATCATTATTCCCAGAAGCGCCCCGCTGACCACGTCGGAAAGATAGTGTTTATTATCATTAATCCGGCTGGACGCGACCAATGCCGCCATACCATATGCAAAGCAGCCCGGATATTTACCATATAAATATTTTATTACCGCCGCCAATGCAAAAGCAGATGATGTATGTCCGGATGGGTAGGACCGGTATCCCTTTCCGTTTGGTCTTTGGCGATGCGAAATTGTTTTGATGATCGAAGTTACCTTGCTGGTCGTTAATATTGATTCGATTAATAACCCTGTATTTGAAAGTGTTCTTTGCCAGGATTGATCTGTAATTATACCGGTAGTAATAATTACGGCTAATGTTGTGTAATATCCCCAGCGGTGACCATAGAGATCGCCGATCCGGGAGATATTATCGGAATAAAATCCGTGTCTCTGAGCATAATTTTGAACCTGGTTATCGAGGAGCATGGAAATTGGAATTAGAACAGAACCTGCGATTAAAATTGGTTTCTGATATTTTGTATCCCAGGTATTCCGTATTCCCTGGTAATAATGGGATAGATACCCTCTTAGCCGATTATCAGTCTGGTTTGAGAATGGTTGTTGGGCACGAAGAGCGCTTACCAGAAATAGGGTACAAAGGAGCGCACATAACACTTTTCTGTATTTTAATCTAACCATCATATATTGCGTAAATCCTGATTTGTGGAGTCGTTATCTGCCGAATTCCTTCGCTGCTTCCAGCATGGCGATGTAGTTTTCATATTTTACATAATCGGGTATGCTGTTCCCGGAACCGACGCAATATCCCCCATTGTAAGCGGCTTCTTTAATATTTTTGCGCACCTGTTCCCGGACTTGTTCTGTCGAACCGCGTGCCAAGAGATCCACATCGACATGTCCAATGAGGCATAAACGGTCTCCATAACGCTGCTTTACCTCGGCAATTGTCATAGCTTGAGGTTCAATCGGGTGAAGCGCATCCACGCCACAATCGATGATATCATCCATAACATCAAACAGTAAACCATCCGTGTGATAGATCAATGACTTATTTGCAGATTTTGCCATATCTCCGATTTTCTTCAGCCACGGAAAAAAATATGTCCGTAATACGGCGGGTGATATCATCAGACCGGTAACGTAAGCAATATCGTCGCTATACCAAATCACATCAACGGCATCACTTTCGGCAAAATATTCAAACATGCTCAGAACCAGATTTCCGATTTTATCAAATAGGGCATCAAGCAATTCCGGGTTGTCGAATATTGCATAGGAGAATTGTTCAAAACCCATCAAGTCCCAAACCATGGTAAAAATATCACCATATTGTCCGATAACGCCCATACCTTCCGGGAGTAGTTCCCGGACTTTTTCAAAATTTGAATAATCAAAATCTTCTTTTTTTGGAAAAATGTAGTTCTCAAAATCATCCAAACCGGTGATAATACCTTTGCCTTCGGTCGCCCAATTCCGGGATACGGTGCCATCATCATCTAGTGTGGAATTTTCATTATCCTGGAGAAAAAGTTTGCCTGGATTGAAATCGGCAATGGGTTGTAATTTAATGTAATCGTATCCGGCTTTATACCAGAAATCCACATCATCTTTCAGGGATTTTACAGGTCTGCCGAGCAACCGTTCTTTCATGATTGGATGAATTCCCAACTCGGCAATCGGTACATAACCGGCTTTGCCTCTTTTCAGGGTTAACTTGAATTGCTCAATGTTCGGATTCATAAAAACCTCTTGCTATCCCGTGAATTAATCACTAACAAACGTCTCAATTTAAACTTTTTATCTTAGCTCTGCACTATTATTTTACGATTTTGGATTGTAACTTACACTGATGATTGAAATGAAATTTGTGTTAAATACTTTACATCCACTTGTTTAGTGAATATGAATAGTAACAGAGCCGTTTTTCTTGATCGGGACGGGACCTTAAATGAAGATAATGTCGAATATATTAAATCCATGGATGAATTTCGCCTGTTTGAGTTTACACCCCTAGCATTGAGAATTTTCAAGCGGCTTGGTTTTAAGTGTATATTAATTACCAATCAATCGGCAATCGGACGGGATTTGACCAGTCGCGAGGCTATTGAAAATATCCATGAAAGATTGAAAAATACTGTTGAGCAATCAAAAGGTTCGCTCGACGGAATTTATTATTGTCCGCACAAGCCAGACGAAGAGTGTGATTGCCGAAAGCCTAAAACCGGAAATATAGAAAAAGCGATTGCAGATTTTCATATCGATCCGGCAGTATCCTATTTTATCGGAGATTCTCAGAAAGATATCCGGACAGGCGCAGCCGTCGGTTGTAAGACCGTGCTGGTAAGAACCGGCGTGAATCCGCCATCGTTGCAGATAATCCAAACCTGGGAACCACGACCTGACTTTGTGGCGGAGAATATTCTGGAAGCAGCTCAAATAATTGAATGTTTAGAAAGAAGTCGAAAGAGATGAAAATAGTGGTTATTATGGGGGGCACTTCATCTGAGCGGGAAGTCTCCTTCTTAAGCGGTACAAATATTGTCTCTGCTCTAAAAGAGAACGGACATGACGTTATCCCCATCGATACAGTTTTACCAATTGAGCAGATTGACCATCCGGTTGAGCTTACACCCCTACTAATCAGTGATGGTGATAAGAATTTGATATATCTGCTGACTCATCCCCAAATACAGTCAGCTGATTTTATTTTTAATGCGCTTCACGGAGGAAGTGGTGAGAATGGTGTAGTCCAGGGTATTCTGCAGACTCTGGGGTATTCGTTTAACGGTTCCAGCGCTGAAGGTTGTGCGATAGCCATGGATAAAATCATAAGCAAAATGATTTTTGAAAAAAACGGCATCCCGACGCCGGAATGGCTGTACTTTGAGCGTAACGGAGGATTGAATTACCAAAAGATTATTGATACGATTCTACAGAAGTTTTCATTGCCACTGGTGATCAAACCCGGACATGAAGGATCAACTGTCGGATTGACGGTTGTGCAAAAAGAAGATCAGATTCGGTCTGCTATCGACGAAGCTTTAAAATATAATTCTGTGTTTCTGGTGGAAGAATATATTGACGGTCGGGAACTGACGGCTTCTGTCCTGGGAGGCCAGGCGTTGCCGGTTGTAGAGATTCGACCTTTACATGGTATTTATGATTACGAATGTAAATACACGAGCGGTATGAGCGAGTATGAGGTTCCGGCAAGCTTGGATTCGTTTCTGGCGGAATCCATTCAGAAAACTACAGTTGAAGCCTTCAATCTCCTGCGATGTTCCGGATATGGCAGAATGGACTTGCGGCTCAGCGCTGATAATAAACCATTTTTTCTGGAAATGAATACACTTCCGGGAATGACGACAACCAGCCTGGTGCCGAAGGCTGCTAAAGCCGCAGGATGGAACTTTGGGGACTTATTAGAAGAGATTATACGGCTTGGATTAACTAATCAGACGTCTTCCAAATAATGAATAATTTATCCGAAAACAGCGTTCCGGCCATTAGCGTTTATGATATACCACGATGGTATGCCGTCTATACAAGATCCCGTCACGAAAAGAAAGTACTCGAGAATCTGCAAAATATAAATATTGAAGCTTATGTTCC
>JACKQG010006183.1_pt1 | contig 12814 bp, 8 predicted proteins | sample 8237621 | NCBI WGS metagenome assembly JACKQG01 (sample SAMN15677084, study PRJNA649215) | marine metagenome | biome: marine; feature: Black Sea; material: saline water; isolation source: suspended particulate matter (SPM) from the Black Sea western gyre | collected 2013-06-09/2013-06-10 | depth...
CCGGATACACATCCTGTTGCTGTTATATCAGGTGTGGCCGATCGTATTTCAGCTATGGAAATGCTTTTATATCCAACCGGTGAAAGCATGTTAGGGAATGCACTTTCGTCAGTTTTTGGTTCAAGTGATGTAGTACCCAGAGGCAGTGTACCTGTTGTGTTGTTTGTTTGGGGCCCGGGGAGGATATTACCGGTACGATTAACAAAATTTTCTGTGGAAGAACAGGCTTTTTCCCCTATTCTTTATCCAATACGTGCCAGCGTATCTGTTAGCCTTGACGTATTAACAGATCAATCCTTCACAAAACTTGGGCGAAAATTGAGCGCAAGTGAAGAAATAGCCATAGTTGCATATAAGTTTACCCGTGGCCAAAGAGAAGTCCTGGCATTAGCCAATATAGCAAATAGTGTAGAATCCATTTTAGGTATGTTACCTTTCTAATAAAAATAATGATTGAATGATTGAATGATTAAATGCTAAAATGCTTCAATGAATCAATTAGGAATGAAAACTAACATTTACACATTTCTCTTAAAATAGCAGTAAAACCAAAAAAAAGATGTTTGAAAGTAAAAGCAGGTATTTCAAACTTGAAACTTATGAAGTAACCGATCGTCGGGGGCGGGCAGTTAAAGTGGTTCCCGTTCCGCCTCCTCCGAATGACACCATGCTTGGGATTCATAAGCTGAAGCAAGGCCAGAGGCTCGATCACCTTGCCCAAAAATATTTAGGTGATCCGGCAGGCTTTTGGCGTATTAGCGAAATTAACAATGTGATGTTACCTGAATCACTCACCGAAGCTCAGGAAATTATTATACCGGTTAAGAAATTTTAAATATGGGATTAGGTATCGCAATAGCTGTTAATGGCCAACCGGATGCAGAACTTATCCAGGCATCTGCTTTGGAAGTATCCGAAACTATGGATAAGGCAACCACTTTCAGTATTCGATATGACATTGATATAAGTGAAGGTGACATTCCCATATTGATTGACAATCGCCTGGATGTGGGTTCAGAACTTTCTATAATGATTCCGGTAGACGATACTACCCACTGCCTCGTTAAGGGACCGGTTCATGGCCACAACATCCACCTTCAACACGGAGGAGGGGGATCCTGGGTCGAAATAAAAGGATCGGATACATCAATTATTATGGATCGTTTAACCCAGTCCGCTGTTTGGTCTGATGTACATGATAGCGATGCGGTGCAAAGCATACTAAGCAATTATGGCTACACGGCTGATGTGCAAAATACGAATGCCTTGCACGAAACAAATAAACATACGCTTATACAACGTGAAAGCGACCTGGGTTTTATTCGTAGATTATCCCGTCGAAATGGTTTTAATTTCTGGATAACAAGTAATGAAAATGGGGATGAGACTGCACATTTTAAGCGTCCGGAATTATCAGGAAACGCCGAGGCTGAACTGGTCATAAACCTTGAAGATCCAAACCTGGATTCTATTGATATTGAATGGGATGTTGAGCATCCTACCAGCATGGAGGGAATACAGCTTGATCTTAATACAAAGGATGATATGGACGTAGCAGTGAACCAAACACCTCAGGATATTTTGGGAAATGATGGCCTGAGTTCTATTACAGGTGACACTCGTTCAGTTCATCTGTCTGCACCGGCAGATGATGTGGGTGACCTTCAGGCGCGAGGAGAAGGTGCAATCATCGAGGCAGACTGGTTTATTAAAGCCAGCTGCCAGACAACGCTTGAGAACCTGGGAAGCCTGGTAAGGGCACATACCATCATTGAACTGCAGGGTGCCGGCAGTCGTTATAGTGGCAACTATTATGTTTCAGGTGTCAGGCATATTATCAATGCTTCAGAACACCGTATGGAAATTGAATTGATACGTAATGGATGGGGAGGATAATATGGAAAACAATCAAAACGATCAACTGATAGATTGGATCCGCAACCGCTATTTTGGCAAATACCGTGGAACCGTTACCGATAATGATGATCCAACCTCAAGAGGAAGAATACAAGTTCGAGTACCTGCAGTTTTAGGGGATCTGGAAAGCTGGGCTATGCCCTGTGTGCCGTATGCCGGTGATGCCATCGGTTCTTATTTAATACCTGCTCAGGGATCGGGTGTATGGGTGGAATTTGAAGCAGGAGATCCTTCTTACCCTGTTTGGAGCGGTTGCTTCTGGGCTGATGATGAGCCTCCCGAAAACCATGAAGGTACTTCTGCAACTCCTTCCCTGAAAATTATTCGCAGTGAATCGGGATTAATGGTTACCATGGATGATGATGGACAGGAAATTACCATAAGTGATGAGAATGGATCAAATATTATGAAAATAGAGGTGCAGCAGGGGAAGATCTTTATACAGGGTAATATAAAAGTAGTAGTGGAGGCTCCCCAGATTGAACTGGTTGAAAATGCTACCCACCCGGTTGTATTTGGGGATGAATTGATGAATTATCTTACCCAGCTTGTAACATTATATAATTCACATCTTCATCCGGGTGAAATGGCATTAGGCGTATTCCCGGTTGCTCCTGCTCCACCTGTCCCGCCATTTACTCCTCTAACACCCAGTTTAATTTCAACGAAAGTCAAATCAGGATAATCTAAAAAATTATGACACTTAAAGCCGGAACAATCTCAAACATGTCGAACAGCCTGGCAAAAGCAATGGAAGAAGCATTTTTGGAGGCATGGCCATCTGTAATGGATACGCAAAAACCGGAAGTTAACGATCATTTAAGGTTGATGTTTATTGCTGTTTCCCAGGGTGTGATCAAACACTTAAAAGAAAACCCGGAATCTTTCAAAGTAAAAATCTACCATGAAGGAAGTTCCGATTATAAGGGAAAAATTGATGAAATTCAAACCGAAGGTGAATTGTACTGAGAAAGACATAATACTTTAATAATGAAAGTTTAACATGGACTATAACAATACAAGTATTTATTACCCACTTAGTATAGATTCAGGGCTTGGAAAACTGGCTGAAGAAAATACCTATGAAGAATATGTCAGGCAGTTGATAATACAGGTTCTTTTTACCAATCCCGGTGAAAGGGTGAACAGGCCTGATTTTGGTTGTGGAATAAAGCGTATGGTGTTTGCACCAAATAGTGAATTAACAGCCAGTCTTTTACAAGTGACTATTCTCCAGTCTCTCCAAAAATGGTTGAATCAGTTGATCGAAGTGCAGGAAGTAAAAGCCACACCTGTTGATGAAAAACTTGAAATCCATCTGGTATATATTCTTAAAATAAACAGGGAACGTAAATATCTTAACCTGGAGGTCAATTTATGAGTAACGCACCTGACCGTCTGCAAGAATTACTGATCCAGGACCAAGTCACTGGCCTTGATTTTGTGTATGTCCATGAAAACCAGGTTGCTCTTGATGTGTATTTCCTGCGGCCACCCAATACCTTATTAACACACCTAGTAGATGAACTTACCGCAGATCAGATACATATTTATAGTGTTTCGAAAAGCAAAATTCCGGTTGTGCCTGTTGAGATAAAAGACTGGGCAGATATTAACGGCCGCCATGTGCTCAGATTAAAAGCAAAGCACCCGGGCGATTTTACCTATTATAATATTTTTATTAATGATCCCCGTATAGATGATTATTTTAACGACATTGTTTTTAGCTTCAAAGCAAATTGTCCGAATGATCTTGACTGCAAACCGCCGGATCATGTATGCCCACCGGAACAGGAAGTTGATTTTCCGATAGATTACAATGCACGCGACTTCTGGAGTTTCCGCAATGCCCTGCTTGAATTTGCTTCGTTCCGCTACCCGGATTGGAAAGACAGAAACGAGGCTGATGTTGGTAATATGCTTGCCGAAGTGATGAGTGCCCTTGGAGATGAATTAGCCTACTACCAGGACAGGATCGGACGGGAGGCTTACCTTGAAACTGCCAGTCAACGACGTTCCTATCGGCGTCATGCCCTCCTGGTAGATTATATAGTACATGATGGACTAGCTGCAAGTACATGGTTAGATGTAACGGTCCACGTAGATAAAAAAGGCAATATCAAAGTAGGAACGGATGTATGGGCCCTGGGCGACAATGGTCAAAGAATCGATTTTGAAGTCGGCAAAGGTCTTTTTGACCGGGATACGGATGGCCTTATTAACGAATATTATGTTCATTCAAAATTAAATTCTTTGGACCCGTATATCTGGGACGAAGATGATACCTGCTTATTTGTAGGTACAACAGAATTGTATATAGATAAACATTATGAGGCATATCTGACTCCATTTGATGACTTACCACCGGACAAAGTTCCCGGAAAATGGGCTCTTCTTAAGACCACTCCTTCCGATCCTTCTATTCCTGCAAGAAGGCACATGATTAGAATTATTGAAGTGAAGGATGTAATGGATAGTGTTCTAAATAAGCCCATAACGCATATTAGATGGGAACAGGAGCAGGAACTTCCTTTCGAAATGGATTTAAACAAGAATTTTGAGGTGCGATGCAATATGGTACCGCTTACAGCCGGAATCAGATATGACCAATATTTCATAATTGGAGAAGATCCCGACGCTCTTGGGTTGCCGGAGTCCGAACAAAATATTCCTGAACGTGCAATTGAACGATTGGGACATGATAATACACAGGTATACTTAAACACACTGAAAAACTCTGATAAGTCACCGCTTGTCTGGCTGGAAGATGATTCATATAACCCTCGTCCCGAGATCCGGCTGGTTGAAGTGGTACATAATGGTATGGAATGGGTAGATATAGTTAAGGATCCCTGGGAATGGCGCAGGACACTTGTCGGAACCAATTCTTCCCAGCCCGGTAACACTCATTATGTACTGGATGATGGCAGCTGGAAATCTATAGTAAATTACCAGCGGGATGGAACTAACATTGCTCATTATGATTATGCATCAAACGAAGGATTGACCATACGATTTGGTGATGGGGAATTTGGAATGATCCCCGAAAAAAAGAGCGTATTTCGTGCAGAATACCGCCTTGGGGGTGGAAAAAAAAGCAATGTTGCCGCGGATACTTTAACCAATATTGAAAATGAATACCTTTCTTCATCCGGCCTGCCCCATGCTTTTATTGACTCTGTGACCAATCCCTTGCCGGCTACTAATGGTTTGGATCCGGAAACAGTGGATGAAGTGCGGCAACTTGCTCCTGAAGCATTCAGGGCTGTTACTTACCGTGCTGTCCGCCCGGAAGATTATGCAGAAGCGGCAGAACGATTGTCATGGGTGCAAAATGCAGGTGCATCTTTACGATGGACAGGCAGCTGGCTCTCTGTTTTTGTTACACCTGATCCAACTGGAAAAGTAACCTTAAGTCAAAAAAATATCGCTGACCTGAATAAACAGTTAGACCGTTTCAGGCAGGCAGGAAGGGAAACACATGTAAAAGAACCCGTTTATGCCGACCTGAACCTGGAAATTACAGTTTGTGTTTCACCAGATGCTTATCGTGGAGAAGTTAAAGAAAGAATCCTTGAATCTTTGTTCGGGGTAGCAGGTATCAGTACCGGTTACTTTTCACCCGACAATTTTACATTTGGTACCACCCTTGAACGTTCTTCACTGGACGCAGTAATCCAATCCGTTGAAGGTGTGAAAGCAGTGGAGCGTATCTGCTTTGAGCGTAAGGGGTGGTTTGACAAGAAACCTTTTGCTGACCTTATGTATGATCCAGGTGCAAATTCTATTATCCGTATTGAAAACGATTCTTTGCATCCCGAGAGGGGTACCGTGAAATTATCAATGAAAGGAGGCGCATGAGCAGTTGTTGTAACAAATATTTCAATAATGCACAAAATGGTTGCCCCTGTGACCACCTTATTCATCCCGGGAAATTATCTATACCGGCAGGTTTAAGTTATATTCCAAGGCAGATAGCCACTTTTTCTGAGTTTCGCAGGGCTATGCTGGCAGGATTGAACGATAAACCTGCACTGCATTTCTGGCACCCAAAAGACCAGGATGACCTGGGTGTGATGTTACTCGAAATGTGGGCATACATCTGTGATTCTTTGTCTTTTTATGATGAAACAATTGCCAAGGAATGTTACTTACGGTCTGCCCGCCGGAGGCCATCCCTGCGAAAACTTGTTGCATTGCTGGGCTACCTCCCAAAGCCTGCCGTTGGTGCATCCGTATTTCTTTCTGCTTTTGCTGGCGGAAGACAGGAAATTGAACTCCCTGAAAGTACTGCCTTTCGCTCAGGAGCATTTGAGGAGGAACCTCCACAGGTGTTTGAATTAGATCAAAGTTCTATCATACACCCTTTTACAAACAACTGGCCTGTTAAACCGCTACACCCTGGAATAATAACCGAAGAAAATCCATCATCCCTTTTAATTGAGCCACAAATAGAGTTCGAAGAAGGTACAATAGTATTTATTGAAAATACAAATAAGAAAAAGCAAAACCAGTCATTACTTGTTCAAAGCATTGAAACATATACGGGTAAAGACAATAAAAGTTATACAAAAATTAATTTCGAGTCACAACTTAAATTAACAAGGAAAACACAACTTTCCAATATAAAACTATTTACTCCAACCCAATCAGTTTCTTTATGGACTCTGGATAAAGATCATAAATCAGTTCTTTTAGACAAGAAGCAACTGGTTCTCAATGCACTCTATAGGGACATTAACTCTGGTGATCATATTATTGTAGCTTTAAAAAATGAGTACCGTTGGTTTCTTGTTGCCAAAACCCAGGAAGTACTGCGTCCTGCCAGTTCAAGGAACTCAATCAAAATCAATAATGTAACTTATGAAACAGCAGGGATCGAAATTCCGGTAACAAAACTGACACTTGATGAATCACTTAACTATGCAAAACGAAAAGCAAATGGAAGCAATGATTGGGATAACGATGATAGGGTTTCTATAGTTGTTTTATACGGAATGGTAACAGCAGGAGATGTAGTTGATGAATCCTGTACAACTTTGAGTGAAACAGATCCTTTACATTTAGACGGTACTGTTGAAGAGCCCATAAACTCATTTATCCCCCAGAGTTTCATCCTGGAAGACAAAAACCAGGAAGCAATAAAGATCAAAGGCAGTTTGGATTATAATAAGAAAGAGATACTGTTTAAAGGAAAAAACTGGGATCAATCATTGTACACCCCCGTTGAAGCTTACGGCAATATCATTGAGTCCAGCCGTGGTGAAACTGTAAATGGGGAAGGACTGGGGAGTGGTGATGCTTCCATTGCCAATCAAAGCTTTAAGCTTAAGAAAAAACCATTGACCTATTTCCTTTCATCTACCACTGATAACAGTCAGGGAGTAGCTAATACCTTAAGTATTTATGTCGACAATATACTCTGGCAGGAAGTAGAAAATTTTTATGGGAAAACAGAGAACGATACTGTATATATTGTTCGCCAGGATGATGATGGAGGAACTCATATAACATTTGGAGATGGGATCAGGGGAAAAAGGCTTACCACCGGGGTCAATAATATTGTAGCCAATTACCGTTATGGGGCCGGCAGTGTATGCCCGCCGGGGGGATCGGTCACCCAGATCGTTAAGCCTGTAAAAGGCCTTAAAAGCATTAAAAATCATATCGCAGCATTCGGAGGTGCTGATGCTGAGGAGGAAAGCGAGATACGCGATCATGGGCCTTCTTCTGTCCTGATAATGAACCGTGCAGTTTCAATTAAAGATATGGAGGCAGTTGTATTATCTGTTCCGGGAGTAAGAAATACACAGGTTGAATGGAGATGGCATGGCGATAAGCAAAACACGATGGTTCACGTGTGGTATGTTGGTGAAGCCGGTATTGAATCCTCGATATCCGAAATGCTCCATGATCTTTCAGATCCTTCCACCTTATTTAATGTTGAACTTGCTGAAGGCAAGGAGACTGACCTCTCAATTGATGTTAAAATCAGTCAGAATTATGATGAAAACAATGTACTTGCAGAAATACAGGACAAATTATTTAATACAAAAACGGGAATACTCATTGCAGAAAATATATCAATAGGAGGCCCACTGTTTCGAAGCAGCATTTTTAAAACAATACATGAGGTCCAGGGAGTATTATCAGTAAAGAATATTTTAATAAATGAAAGCTTTTTTTATAAAACCTCTCTCAGTCCCGGTGCAGGCAAGTATTTTGATTTTGAAAATGGAAACTTTGAACTTAGTTCTTACAGTGATTACGAATAAAAAGAATGGCAAACGATAAATTCGAAACATATTTTGCGGAAAAGTTGTGGGAAATGATCCCTGCAATATACCGTCATGAGGATGGATTGGATACAAATCCAAATATGGGCGTTCTCAGGTCTTTTGTTTTATTGTTTGCAGAACAGGCAGCTATTCTCAGGCGTAGTCACGACAGGTTGTGGGGTGACCAGTTTATAGATCTATGTTGTGATTGGGCTGTACCCTATATCGCTGATCTTGTAGGGACAAGACTGGTATCTGCTAAGAATAAACGCGGTAGAAGGATCGATGTTGCCAAGACAATTTATTACAGGCGCCGCAAGGGAACATTAAGGGTGCTGGAAGAATTGATCAGTGATATAACCGGGTGGGAAGGGGTTGTCGTTGAAAAATTTAAAAGACTGGGAAGAAGCAGGCATGGCCTTGACCCATTCCCTTCTTCATTAAGCGGGATGCATACAAAAACACTACCCGGAGGTTGGGCGGATATACGTCAACAACAGGGAAGTGAACTTACTTTGAGTCCATTTGATGAGTTTTATTACACTGCAGATGTCCGGCAACAAAATGGTACTGATGGCCTTTTCGGTATTCCTAAACTGGCATTTTATCTTTATAAATTACAGTCTTTCAGAGTGGAAGATGTTGAACCATTTGACCTGGGCGATGGCTTGAAATATGGTTTTGATCCCTCCGGTCGTGATATACCCCTGTTTGCCCGGCGTAACAGGCCGGATGACTGGGATGAATGGCGAAGTGCTTATGAATGGGAACTGCCACTACCTATCAGGTGCAGGTTGTTAGGACATACTGAGTATCTTATTACAGAATCTCATATTCAAAAGCTGAATTCTGGTCCTGGCCTAAGCACTGGAGCTATAAATGATCTCCGCTCAATGAGTAACGTTCATTTTTACACTGAATGCAGGTTGAAGTTAACTTTGCAGACCTTATCAAATTATAACGAAATAAAAAATCCTGCTATTCTGCTTCCATTGTTAGGTTATTCAATAATTGATAAATGTGGAAAAAAAACGCTCTTACCAGATTACTTCCAGGCTACCGGTTCTAAAGCATCCAATGATTATTCAATTGCTGTAGAAGATATAACATCTTCAGAAATTTTTTCCTCTGATAAGATTGTTCCGGGGAACCTGAAAAATTGGACAAATAATGCACCGGATGAAAAAAAAATTATTATTGATCCTGAATACGGGCGATTATTATTCACGGATAATGAATCCGGCAGGGAAGTATCGGTAAGTTATCATTATGGATTTTCCGGTAATGTCGGAGCAGGGACTTATGACAGACAGGATATCCTCGAGATAGAGTCGAATAGCAGTATAATAGTAGGAGGAAAAGGAATGTCCTTCTTTGATATAAAAAATAATGGTATTACCCAGATCAATGATAATAAAACATATTGGCCTACTTGCAACAAAAACAAGATAGTCAATATGACATTCCAGGCAGCAAACCAAAAGCGTCCATATATTCGGCTTGATGATCCTTGGATTATGGGTAGTGGGGTCAACAAAGATTCAAATCTTTGTATAGATGGCCTATGGTTCGGAAGCACAGGAAGTCAGGAATTGATTATCCAAGGTGACTTCGAATGTGTTGTTATTAAGCATTGTACACTTGATCCAGGTGGAGATATAGATATGGAGGGAAATATTATTCATCCATTACCACTCGTAATTGAGGGCAATATCGAAACTTTGATTTTAGACTCCTCGATAACAGCTCCCATATTTTGCAGGAATGGAGGATTGGTGGAAAATTTGAAAATATATGATTCAATAATTCAATCCGTCGATGCAGAATTTGCATTACAAATAAATAATGGCTCTGTAGAGATGAACAGGGTAACTGTATTTGGCGCCATTGAAGTTCTGCGTCTTTTTGCTTCTGAAACGATACTTACAAACTCCTCAAAGGTCTCAAAAGTAAAAGATACTCAAAACAGTTGTTTTTGTTTCAGCGCTGCACCAATTGATAGCCGTTTACCAAAACCTTATGAGTCATATTTATATTCGGGTGATACGAATTTTTGGTTTACCTCAAAAAAATTCGGACAACCTGGTTTTGCGCAGATTTTAGACATATCACCTGTTGAAATCAGAAGAGGTGCTGAGAATGGTTCCGAGATGGGTGCCTTCAGCAGCCTTATTAATCCAATAAAGATGGATAGCTTGCGGGCAAAGGTTGAGGAATATATGCCTTTCGGGTTGATCCACTTATTCATTAACAAAACTTAATTCTTACACCTATGGCTAATTCAGATATTTCAAGGAATATTTTTGATCCGAAGAAACACTATACCAGTGTTCGTAATCAGCAGGGCCGTGTATTGACTGATGATGACTGGAATGAAAATGAAAGGATTGACATTGAAATAGAGCGTCGGACAAATGTAGATGTAATCGGACCGAATGGATCTCCCGATAATGGATTCAGGATAAAAAAAGGTTCAGTACGTACTGTAAATAATGTTATAGACTTTGATATTCTACCGGGAACCTATTACCTGGGTGGTTTACGGTTGGAAATGGATCCGGCTGATCCCGGTCAAAGTTCTGATCCGCAAACATTCCGGACACAAAAAGACTGGTTACAGCAGGACATCAGCCTATATTCGGTACCAAACATAGCTGAGGGGGACGAACAATATGACCTTGTTTACCTTGAAACATGGCAACAGGCTGTTACTGCGGTGGAGGATTCAGAACTGTTCGAAGCAGCCCTGGGAGGGCCTGATACCACTACCAGGATCCGTAATATGGCACGTGTACAACTTCAAACCGATACAGGCTTTTCAGATTGTGCCAATTCATGGAAGAAGTTTATAGAATCGTTAGGTAATCAGGGAAAAATAAATGAAGATCACGAGCTTATACCTGATACAAAATTAAAAGTAACATACACCGAAGGTGAATCTGAAGATCTTTGCTCGCCCTCAATAAGTGGTGGATACCTTGGTGCAGAAAATCAGGCCATAAGGGTACAACTTACCGGTAATGATACATTTACCTGGGGATTTGATAATGCTTCATCTCTGTACAGGGTTGAAGGATTAGGAAGTACCTTCAAATTGGTGACCTCCCCCAAAGACCAGCATCACTGGCCTTTAGCAGGACAGGTCGTGGAGATCTTACCACGTTCAGCTTTATTAGTTAATGGAGAAAAAACTGCTGCATTGGCTGGTCGCTTCAGCAAAGTGGTAAAATCATACAACCCTGATACCTCTGAGTTAACCATCGAAGATTCTATTTCTGCAGACTTTGGAAATGAGTGGAAAAAATGTAGTGATAATTCTTATATAAGCCAACCTCCAGAATTTTACTATTTACGTGTATGGAATCGTGGGGAAGATCTTACATCAACTCCTGAAATTGATTTTTTTGAGGGCACTCCAGTTACTCTTGGCCACACGGGTATACAAATTACTATAACCGGAACCGACCGCCAGTTGGCTGATTATTGGATTATCGCTGCCAGGCCTGAAACTCCTAATCAAGTTGTCCCGTGGGAACTTGAAAATGGTATACCTCCCCATGGAATCAGAAGATATTTTGCACCAATAGCCATATTACGGTGGACAAAGATAGATGGCGCTGTTATTGGTGAAGTAATTCATGATTGCAGGAAAACATTCCGTCCTCTGACCGGGCTCGAAACCTGTTGCACTTTTACCGTTGGAAATGGAAAAGACAGCAAAGGTGATTTTAACTCAATCCAGGAAGCCGTTGACAACCTTCCTGAAAAGGGGGGGGAAATCTGTGTACTTCCCGGTGAACATGAAGCAAATGTTATTATAACAAAACGGAAGCAGATCTGGATCAACGGGTGTGCAGGGCAAACCATTGTAAGTCCTTTATCAGAAAACATTGCAGAACCTGTTTTTAGCATTCACAATTCACAGGACATCAGGATCTCCAATTTAATTATCTCAGCGGAATATGGAAAAGCAATCCTGATACAGGATTCAAAAGAACATAAGCTACCTTCAAGCAATATCCAAGTTGATGAAAACAACATTCTTGTCCGTATATATGCCATAAAAGTAAGGGTTAATAATGATATACGTGGCAATAATGATATTATAATAAGGAATAACCTGATAGGAATGATTGATGATGAAATCGGCCAGGTTGCCATTTCATCACTGGCTGACAATGTTACCATTGAACGAAACAGGATAGTCGTTATTCCTCCACCGGATCCTGACGATCCAGGTGATCCGAGGCCTGCTGATGACTGGACCAAAAAATTATTTGATCCATGTCCTGATCCGGAATCATCTACATATAACATTGGTGTATTGTTATACTGGATCTTTTTATTGTTAAAACTGATCAAAAAATTCTTAAAAGTCAAAAAATTTAATACAACTGGAGGCATCCAGATAGAAAGTGGCTCTGACTATGTCAAAATATTGGAAAATGAAATTATTGGCGGGAAAGGAAATGGGATTACCCTGGGGAGGATTCATGATTACGATGATCGAGTTGTTGAAACGGAAGAAAAAGAAATCTTTGAGATTACCCATAATCAAAATTATGTTTTGGTTAAAGTAATTCAGGATACTATTCCACAGGGAGGGATCGAGGGGGGTT